>Ga0210398_10002757_pt1 | contig 16995 bp, 16 predicted proteins | sample IncBWC4OmetaG_FD_161047 | JGI IMG/M metagenome (GOLD analysis project Ga0210398, IMG submission 161047) | Forest soil microbial communities from Barre Woods Harvard Forest LTER site, Petersham, Massachusetts, United States - Inc-BW-C-4-O | ecosystem: Environmental > Terrestrial > Soil >... | reverse complement strand
GTGTAGGTGATTTTTTTGGCATCGGGCGACCACGCCGGACCGAAGAAATACGACCCCGGATTTCCCAAACCGATCACGCGCGCCTTTTCCAGGCCGTCCTGATTCCGAATGTGCAAGGCATATTCGCCGGAAGCGTCCGAAAAGTACGCGATCGATTTCCCGTCGGGCGACCAGGCAGGCGAGCGGTCGGCGACTCCGGGCGAATTGGTGAGGTTGCGGGCATTGCCTTTCTCAGCGGGCACGGTGATGATTTCGCCGTGGGCCTCGAATACAGCCCGCGCACCGGTCGGAGAGATATTGGCGTTCAAAACATGTTCCGCGACGTTTTCGAAGTGCGTGCGCACCTCGGGGAAATCGCCTTGGATGCTTACGCGAACTTCGTGCTCGCGCCCGCTTGCGAGATCGAACAGATGGAGCGAGCCGAACTGCTCATAGACAATCGCGCCGGGCCCCGCCGAAGCCGATAGGATGTCCATGCCGTGGTTTTCGATGACGCGCGACACGTTCTTCGAGTCGGTCTGGTAGGCATAGAGCGTGACCGGCTCGGTGCGGGCAGAAAGAAAATAAATCTTATTGCCCACCCACATGGGATTGAAGTCGCTGGCATTTTCGTGCGGCACTTTGACCGTTTCGGAGTCAGCTAGATTCGCGATCCACACCTGCGGCGCCAATCCACCGTGATAATGCGCCCAGAAGGCGTGCGTCACCGGACCGCCTACGACAAAAAACTCGCGGGGCAGCGGCATGTAGGCCAGATGCGTGCCATCCGATGAGTAGGATCCTTGATAACCCATCGGCAGCGGAACCTCATGGGTCGGACCGCCTTCGGTTGAAATCGTGTAGAGCTGCTCGAAGCGGAGCGAATAGCTCTTGAGCGAAGACCGGAAAAGAACATTCTTGCCATCGGGAGTCCAACCTTGCACCGTGTCCGGGCCCCGGTCGAAGGTCAACTGGCGCGCCTCACCGCCCTCGGCGGGCATCAGGTATACGTTGAGGTTGCCGCCATATTGCGCCGTGAATGCGATCCACTTGCCGTCGGGCGAGAAGTGCGGACTCGATTTTTGTCCCGCACCTGACGTGAGCTGCCGTGCTGCACCGCCTTCCCGGCTGACGCTCCAAAGTTCCCCACCATAGGAAAACACGATGTGCGAGGCATTTAGCGTGGGCCCCTGCATGAGCAATGGGCTTTCACTCTGCGCCTGAAGCGGGGAGCAAGCCAACAGCACCAGCGCCAGAAATCCGGGTATCTTTATCATTTGCCGTCCTCGATCATTATTGTTCCCGTGTGAGACTTGATCGCGATGTTCTTCCCCCGGACCATCGATCCCCTCGATGGCGGCGCAATCTACTTCGCGGCCACCGCTGCGGAACGCTTGAATGCGATGCCCGCCATAGTGAACTCGGATGGATTGCCGTCTGCGTTCAGGTTGAAGGTCACACGAGTTTGGCTGCGCAATTGCGCGACGAAAGTATCGTATTGGAAGTGTTCCAGATCCGAATCAATCGCGCCGAGATGCAAAGTCAACTTGCCATTTTGATAGCCGACTTCAGCATTGCCGTAGACAGGATTCTGATACTGCCCGGCATAGGCTGAAAGATCGCGCGAAGGGTGGGTACCCGGCGTGCGCTTCGACTGCCACGCCTTCCCCGCCTTCTCCTCCGCTTGCAATTCTACGTCCATTGCCTTGAAACGTTTGCTCCACCCAGCGTCGGGCAAATGCAGCAACTGGTCAGCGATCTGATTGCTCAAGACCTGCCGATACAAACTGCCCATATTGATCACCGCGAAATAGCCGGTGTGAATCTCCGGGATCAGCACCACCATGGTCGCAAACCCGTCGATATCTCCCGCGTGGATGATTAACTGATGGCCGCGATAATCCTGCACGAACCAACCCAGCCCGTAACTGAGCTGCGTCGAGTCGGGGAAGAATACCTTGGGAATTTCACCTTCGAGCGAAATTACCATCTGAGCACTGTGCATCTCGCGCATGTTCTCTGCGGAGATCAGCCGCTTGCCCTGATAGGTTCCATCGCCGAGCTGAAACGCGATCCACTTGGCCATATCGCGCGCGCTCGAATTGATCGAGCCCGCCGGCCCCACGCTATCGATATTGCGCCAGGCAATCGCCTTCACCGAACCGTCTGGATCCTGTTTGTGCGGCGTGGCGTGGTCCGGAGCTTTTTGTGCTTCGATTGCACTGGTATCCGACTCAGTCATACCGAGGGGTGCGAACAATCGCGACTGAGTAAACTCATCCCAGGTGCTATGGGCCACCTGCCCCACGGCGTATCCAGCCGCGACGTACATTAGATTTTGATATTCAAATTTCGTTCGAAAACCTGTGTTTGGCTGAACGTAGGCCAGCTTGCGAATCAAATCTTCGCGCGAGCTCTGCGGATCGACGAACCAAAGAAAGTCTGCACCCGGCACGCCCGTGCGATGTGTCAGTAGATCCCGCAGCGTGACGTTTTGATTGGCAAAAGGATCGCTCAAGCGGAAAAACGGAATGTAAGCATTCACTTTTCCGTCCCATTGCATTTTCCCCTCGTCGACCAGCATGGCCACTGCGGCCGATGTAAATGCTTTGGTACACGAGCCAATGTCAAAGAGCGTGTCGGCGGTGACCGGCTGATTGGTGCGGATATCGCGAACGCCAAATCCCTTCATGTAAACGACGGCGCCATCGCGCACAACGGCAACCGACGCGCCCGGCACCTTCCAGTCTTTCATGGAGGAATTGATGTATTGATCGAGCGACGACCAGTTGGTGCTGTTTTGGGCTTTCGAGGAGTTCGCTTGCGGCGCAGCGGCGAGCACGTCGCTTGCAGGCGCCGCGGCCGTCAAGGCCCCAAACGTAAGGAGCGGGGCGGCGAGAATACTAAATGTACGCATGGTTTCTCTTGTTATATACAAAGACAGGCAGACACTTGTGGACGACCGTTTCAATGCGGCGCCGAGTGAGGCGAAGGGAACTGTCGGACATGTAGCCCTACCCAGATAGCATGGCGCAAGTGCGCCAGAATAATCCTGTACAGGCGATTGTCAATGAGAATTCTCTATACAGGATCATTTGGATCCTACCTCGAAGGTACCCACCACCTGGAATTCCTGTAATCGCGGCACGCCGCCGCCCATGTCGGTATTTCCAGGAATCATGGCCGTTACTGAATCACCGGCCCCAATCTGCAGTTGATAGGCAAGTACACGACCGAGAATCATTCTATTCAGCCCAGGCAGAAGATCCCTCAGGTTGCCCTCCCGGATGGAATCGGCAATGGTCGAAACACTGCCACCGTTGATAAGCCTTGCGTGTGCAGCGACGCTCAACAACCTCGAGCGCAATTCGGATTCAAAGCCATTCATGACCGACAAGACAACGATGATCGCAGCGACTCCCGCCGCGACACCGAGCAGCGAGACCCAAGTGATGAAGGAAACGAAAAAGCCGTGATCGCGGGGCACGGAGTACCGCAAACCCACGAATATTGGAACCGGCTGAAACATGCGCAACTCCTTTGCCTAAGCGCAATATGTAGGGTACCGGTGTTCCCAAGCGAATATTGCTACGACACGGATCTAAAACCGGCGCAGAATAAAACCGGAAGACTCGCCCAACGTTTAAACTGCCCTACTAGACTTATCGTCCACTTGGTGCAAACCTGCGAAAGCCGATATGCGAAATTACGCCGGTTTTCAAAAATATACTCGCCAACCCATGTCGACCACAATGAAAAACATTCCAATGAATCGCAGTCTGTCCTCGCTGTTTCTCGCTGTACTGCTGTGCGGGTTGGCCGCGGGCGCTCCATCCGCACCGACTCTGGATGAACTGGTGGCTCAGAATATCGAGGCGCGCGGCGGCGCCGCAGCCGTTAGAGCCATGCAATCGCTGAAGATTGAAGGCAAATTGCTCGTCCAGGATGGTCAGTTTGAGCTGCTCTACGTACAAACGGTGCGCCGACCCGCATCGATACGAACGGAGGCGACGGTTCAAGGGCTGACCCAGGTCCAAGCATTTGACGGCACGACCGGCTGGCAGATCAATCCGTTTCAGGGCCGCAAGGACCCTGAGCGGCTCTCCACGGACGATATCAAGAGCCTGGCAGAGATCGTGGCAGACTTTGACGGCGCGCTGGTTGACGCGCAGAAAAAGGGCAACAAGCTCGATTACCTCGGCACGGAGGACATTGACGGCACGCTGGCCCATAAGATCAAGTTGACCCGGCCGAGCGGCGACACGGAGTACGTGTATTTGGATCCGGATCACTTCCTGGAAATCCGGCTCTTGAGCCAGCGGATCGAACATGGGGTACAGGTGGAGACCGAAACGGATCTTGGCGACTACGAAAAAATTGACGGGGTCTTCATCCCCTTCTCAATAGAATCAGGACTCAAAGGGTCCTCCGATCGGCAGAAGCTGATCGTGAACAAAGCTGAGATCAATGCCAAGACCGACGATGCTTGGTTCGCATTTCCCTCCGCCCAACCCAAGCTTAAGCATTGATCGATAGGATGCGCCGCATGTATTACTGCAAGTCTTTGGCACTCACCCTGGCGTTCCTTTCGGTTTCCCAGGTCTACGCTCAACAGGCACCCTACTCTTCCGCCACGATCTCCGGCCTCACGGCGAGAAACATCGGCTCGGCGCGGATGAGCGGCCGTATTTCCGCGATTGTCGGCGCCAAGGACCCTTCGGGCCGCACCATTTTCTACGTGGGTGCGGCGAGCGGTGGTGTGTGGAAGAGCGAGGATGGAGGGACGAGCTACAAGCCGGTCTTTGATGATCAGCCGGTGCAGTCGATCGGCTCTCTGGCGCTGGATCCCTCACACCCGTCCACCCTATGGGCGGGTACCGGCGAGGCGTGGACCCGCAACAGCGTGTCGATCGGGGACGGCATCTACAAATCCACCGATGGCGGCGACACGTGGCAGAACATGGGTTTGCCGCATTCGGAACGAATCGCCAAAATTCTCATCGATCCAAAGAACTCCGACATCGTCTACGCCTGCGTCGCGGGTAAGCTGTGGAGCGATTCCCCAGACCGCGGGCTATACAAGACCGCCGATGGCGGGAAAACTTGGCGTCTGGTGCTGCGCGGCGCGAATCTCTCGACCGGTTGCTCGAGTCTGGCGCTCGACCCCGTCGATCCGAACGTGATCCTTGCTGCCCTGTGGGACTTCCGCCGCAAGGGATGGACCTTCCGCTCCGGCGGAGAGAGTGCGTCCGCGCCGTCGGGAAGCGGCCTGTTCCGATCCGCGGACGGCGGCGCTACCTGGCGCGAGATCACGCCGGCCGACAATGCCGGCTTCCCGCATAAACCCTATGGACGCATCGCAGTCGCCGTCGCGCCGAGCGATGCCCGGCGCGTCTATGCCTTTGTGGAGTCGACTGACAGCGCGCTGTACGTGTCGGATGACGCGGGCAAGACCTGGCAGCCCCGGGACAAGAGCACCTGGATGGTGTGGCGCTCCTTCTATTTCGCCAATCTCGTCGTCGACCCGAAGAATCCTGATCGCGTATTCAAGACCGATGGCGCACTGATCGTGAGCGACGATGCAGGGAAGAGCTTCAGTACCGTCGGTGGCTTCGCGGGCATGCACGGCGACGTGCACGATCTTTGGATCGATCCATCGAATACCCAGAACATCATCTCCGGCGATGATGGCGGCATCTGGTACTCCTACAACGGCGGCACTAAGTGGTGGAAGGCTGGCAACCTTCCCGTCTCACAGTTCTACCATGTCAGCGTCGACAGTGCGGATCCCTACAAGGTTTATGGCGGCCTGCAAGACAACGGCTCTTGGGCAGGCGAGACCAGTTATGGGGGCGGCATCACCAACGCGCAGTGGCAGGCGGTTTACGGCAATGACGGCTTTTGGGTATTTGAGGATCCGGCGGACGCCGACTATATTTACGCGGAGGGCCAGGGCGGCACAATCAACCGCGTGAATCGCCGGAACTCCGATGTGCGGGACATTCATCCGCTGATGTCCGACGCGGAACTGGTCAAGGATAAAAAGCTGCGCTTTAACTGGAATACGCCGATTGCGCTTTCGCCCAACGAGCGAGGCACGATCTATATCGGCAGCCAGTTCCTGCTCCGCTCCAAGGACCACGGCCAGAGCTGGCAGCGCATTTCGCCGGATCTGACCACCAATGACCCGGCTCATCAGAAGCAGGAGCAATCCGGCGGCGTTACGATCGACAATTCCGCGGCCGAGATGTACGAGACGATCTTCTCGATCAGCGAATCCCCCAGAAACGGCAAGGTCATCTGGGTCGGGACCGATGATGGGCGCCTGCAAGTCACCCAGGATGGCGGAGGCCAATGGCGTGACGTCATCGCCAATGTCCAGGGGCTGCCGAAGGGTGCCTGGGTGAGCTGGGTGCAGGCGAGCAACTTCGATGCCGCCACGGCCTACGCGGCCTTCGACTTTCATACGTTCGGCGATATGTCCGCCTATCTCTATCGGACCCGCGACTATGGCAAGACGTGGACCGCGTTGGTCTCGCCGGCTGACTTGAAGTCGGTGCGCGGTTATGCACACGTCATCAAGGAAGATCTCAAGAGCCCCAACTTGCTGTTTCTCGGCACCGAATTTGGGTTGTACGTGTCGATTGATGGCGGGGCGCGTTGGGCTCAATTCAAGGGCGGCCATCTCCCCAATGTGGCGGTCCGCGATATTGCGATCCAGCCGCGCGAGAACGATCTGGTGCTTGCGACCCATGGGCGCGGCATTTGGATTGTTGATGACATTACACCGCTGCGAGCCCTGTCGGCCGACCTGCTCGGCAAGGAATTCAGCCTGGTCGCTTCGCGACCGGCGCTGCAGCGGCTGCGCCCCAACAGCTTCGGCGACCCGAGCGGCGCCGCGGCATTCATCGGCGACAATCCGCCGGACGGCGCTTCGATCAGCTACTACCAGCGCTCCCGTCATCTATACGGCAAGCTGAAACTCGAGATCGTGGACGCGAATGGTACGGTGGTCGCCGATCTGCCGGCGAGCAAGCGTGCCGGTCTCAATCGGGTCATGTGGAACATGCTGGAAAAGCCGCCGCGCGTGCCTCCGGCGGCGCAACTGGCGGGCGCCGGCACCCAGGGTCCGCGCGTTCCGCCCGGCGCCTACTCCGTGCGGGTGACGAATAACGGTCAGTCCTATGAGTCGCCGCTGGAGGTAAGCATCGATCCCTCCGCGACCTTCACCGTCGCGGAGCGCCAAGCGCAGTATGCGGCCGCGGTCCGCGTCAAGAAGCTTTTTGGTGCTGAGAGCAACTTGATGGAGCGCATCGTCGAGTTGCGCACCCGCTTGGAAGAGGCAGGCGCCGGCTTGGCGAAGAACCCTCCGCTGTCGCGTAGCCTGGCGCAGTTCGATGCGAAAGTCGACGCGGTGCGAAAGCAGATCGTCGCCACCACCGAGGGTGGTGCCATCACGGGCGAGGAGCGCCTGCGAGAGCATACCGATCAACTGTACGGGGCATTGCTGACGAATGAGGGCAAACCGACCGTGTACCAGCAGGACAACATCATCGCGCTGGAGGCCGAACTGGCGCGCGTACAGCATGACTTCGAGGCCGTGATCCAGCAGAACCTTCCCTCACTGAACCGCCAACTCACCGGCGCCGGCTTCGGCCCCATCAAGGTGAAATCGGAGAGTGAAGCGGATGGTGACGATCATGAGGCTTCGGCGAACCCGCACGCGGGTAAGGGCGACCCGGACGCTGCGCTCGAGCGGCAGCACTTACCAGCGACGATCCGGCCGCTGCATTAGCACGGCCGCTGCCCTACATCCATTCACCGGCGCGGCTTGCTCTCGATCAGCTTGACGATCGCATGCAGCAGCCGGTTGGCGGGTGTTGCGACGCCCAGCGCCTCGCCACGCCGCACGATCAAGCCGTTCAGATGATCGATCTCACTGCGCTTGCCGCGCGCCAGATCTTGCGCGGTCGATGCGTACTGACCCGCCATCGTCTCGGCAATTTTGCGGACGTCGGCATCGACATCGCCCGGAATCGTCACGCCATCCGCTTTCGCAACTGCCTTGCATTCATCGACGAGGTCGCGCATCACAGCGGTCACGCCCTCACCTTTCACGAGCCGCCCGTACGGCAATTGTGTAATCGCCGATAGTGCGTTGTACGCGCAGTTGAGGATTAGCTTCGCCCACAACGCGCCGCGCACGTTGTCGGAAATAACGGTCGGCACGCCGGCTGCAATCAGCGCGCGCGCGACATCATCGCCGGCCTTCGACGGCTCGATGACCAGTTCGCCGCGGCCATGATGCCTGACATGTCCCGGCCCGGCCATTTCGGTGCCGACATATACCACGGCTGCGACCACTTCCTGCGGCAGCAGCGCGCGCAGTCGGTCCGCGTTCTCGACGCCGTTTTGTAACGACAGCACCAATGCATCCGGCGCAAGATGCGGCTTGATGGCAGCCGCACCGCTTTCAGTGTCGGTGGACTTCACGCAAAAGAGCACGAGCTGCGCGCCCTCAACCGCGCTCCCTTCGGTGCTGGCAGAGACGCGAATGTGTTCGTCGAACGTTTGTGTTTCGAGCCTGAGCCCCTGACGCTCGACCGCTTCGACGTGTTGAGGGCGCCCAATCAGCACCACATCGTGTCCGGCACGCGCCAGCATGCCGCCGTAATAGCAGCCCACCGCGCCCGCACCCATTACCGCGATTTTCATCTCAGCGCGTATCCGAGCACCCTCGCCGCATGTTTGAGCGGATCCAACAGTACATCATCGCTCAACGAACGGTGAAACAAGGGGTGCGCCGGAAAGAACGGCACATCCAGCGCGCGTTCGTTGAACGCCACCGCCGGCTGACCCCCATGCATGGACGCCGCATACAGGATTCCTTGGATTTCAGGATAAGCCTTGTACAAGTCCCGCGCCCAACCACGCGCCCTCCCGCGCGAGCCTGAATGAATGGCCATGGACGCACCCATACGCGTCGCAAAATCCCCCGTCAGATCCAACAAGCTTACGGACCTAAGCATTTCAAACATTACGAGCCACGGCGCTTGAAACACCCGATCGATGCGGCGCGTGGCCTGAAACACCTCCGCCAAACATGTTTTCGCATCCGCTGCCGCGTAATAGACCCCCCGGTTCTGCGCCCGAGGATCGCCGGCTTCGTCCGGCACATGATGGTCCCAACGAGAGTTCATGGGACCCACGTGGCGAAACTGATTCCAAGATTGCGGGTAAGGACTGCGCGTGTAGTAGACGCGGGCCAGCGTACTGCCCGCAGGCAACGTATAGAGCGCCGGCTCGAGCCTGGAGAGTACTGAAATTCCCGGCGAATTCGGAAACTTAGCCACGACTTGGAGGCGCGCTACTCAAAACTCCGCGCCAGCGCGACCACGGCTTCAATCGAAGCTCCGCTCAACAACCAGTCCCGAGGACTCAACGGCTTCTCGTCATCATCTATTCCCAAATCCGGATTCGGCGACAAGAACCACTCCGCCACATCCAACGGATTTAAGCCCCGAGGCAACGCGGCGATGACCTCCCGCAATCCGGGAATGACTTTCTTACGCTCGAACTGAAATCGCGGCAATCGCTTCTCGCCGTCGTATTCGATGCCGAACAAACTGTTGTCACGCAAACGCTGCCGAATCCGGCTGGCATCGACCTTCAAATATTTCGCCGCTTCACTCGTCGAGTAACTCGTCTCGAGGAGCGCCATGTAATCCGCGATCGACTGCGTGAGCGGGTCCTGACCGTCGCCTCGTTTCCAAGGACTCACCGACAACCCCACCGCCTTCAAGGCATCAAGTTCACCGCCGCTCAAGCCTTCAGCCGCACCACCCTGGCCCGACTCCCCACGCAAAGGCTCATTCTTGAGCAAGCGGCGCCGCGCCTCCTGGTAAAGACGGGTCGCCTCATCATCAATGATTGCGTCGTTGCTCATTGTCCTCCCGACTATTTCCGTCGATAATATGCGTGAGTATAGCCCTAAAGCTCCCTTCCTCGCAACTCGCCCATGCTGGCGCCGCCGCTCTGCCGCAGACAAATCTCTCGGATCGAAGGCTACAGCTCCTCGCGTCCCTTGACGATTCGGCCGACTAGACCGTAGTTGATTGCCTCTTGGGCGGACAGCCAATGATCTCGGTCAATGTCTTCTAATACCGTTTCGAGAGGTTTACCCGTCTCGCGCGCGATCAGCTCGGCGATGCGCTGCCGTGCCCGCACGATTTCCTGCGCCTGAATGGCGATATCGCTGGCTTTTCCGCTGATGCCGCCGCTCGGCTGGTGAATCAAGAATCGAGTATTCGGCAGGCAGAAGCGGCGCTCGCGAGGCGCCGCCAGGTAGACATGGGTCGCGGCGCTGCCCACCCATCCGCTGCCGATCATCCGCACCGGGGCGCGGATGAACCGAATCAGGTCATGAATCGTGTCGCCCGATTCCAGATGTCCGCCGGGCGAGGAAACGATCACGTCGATCGGTTCGGCCGAATCGGCATCCAGCGCAATCAATCGGCGGGCAGCTTCGGCCGCGGTCGCATCCGTAATGGTGCCGAAAATGAGCACCGTGCGGGACTTGAAGGCCTTTTCCTCCAAGAATGCACTTCTCGGATCTGTGGGGCCTGTGGGCATCGTGGTTTCCATGAACTCTCCTCCTTGTATTAGCTAACGAATGAGGCGTCCGGTTCGTGACAGGTATCCCCAAACTACCCGCTCTGTGGCACAGTTTGGCTATGGACACGGACCGACAAAGATTAGTGAGCGCCGCGCGACGGCTGCTGGCTTCACGTGCGGACGCCGAGGACGCTGTGCAGGACACCTACGTTCGCGCCTTGGCTGCGTTTCCAGTTTGGCCAGCACCCCAGCCCGCGTGGCTGTACACCGTGCTGCGAAACATCTCTCTCGACCGCCTGCGCCGCAAACAGTTGGAATCGAAGCACGCGGATGCCGGATTGCCGCCCGATGGGCCGTCGGAACCCCCGATGGAGGTCAGATCCGAATGCGAGGCCGCACTTCGTTATTTGCTAAGCCGCGTCAGCCTCGCGGAAGCCGCAGCCATTCTGCTGCGCGATGTGTTCGAATTTGATTACGATGAGATCGCCCGCATCATCGGCAAGAGCGAGGCCGGTGCCCGCCAATTCCTGCATCGAACCAGAACGCGGACACGGCGTACCGAGCCGCCGTCGGATGTCGAGGAATCTCATGTTGGATTGTGTTGGCGGGCCATCGAGGCTCGCGATCCCGCGCTTTTGATGGACATGCTGCAAATGACCACCGCCCGGGCGCAGCCGTCCGCAGTCGCCGTCGGACGGCATCTCGGCGCGCGAAGTTCCTCGATGCTGGTGCAGGTCAATGGCCGGTACGCCATCGCACTGGTGCTGGACGGAGTCGTTCTATGCCTTGTACCCGTGGGCACTCAGGCGACACTAGTGGGCGAGCCGGCGTAGATGGAATTGCCATCTCAAAGTTCGAGGCAAACCTTGCCAAAGTGCTTTTGAGATTCGAAATACTGAAAGGCAGCGACGACTTCCTGCAGCGGAAAACGGCGGTCGATAATGGGCTTCAAACGATTGACCGTTATCGCCCGAATCATGTCCTCTTGATCGGCTCTGCTGCCAATGGAGATCCCGCTGATGCGAATCTGATTCAGAAATAGTGCCGGGATCGACACTTCTCCCGCAAAACCAGTCAAGACCCCGATTAGCGCGATATGCCCGCCCGTCCTGCAGGCTGTGATCGACTGCGCCAACGTGCCGGGTCCGCCGACTTCAATCACATGATCGACACCGCGCCCGTCCGTCAATTCCTTTGCCTTCTGGCCCCAGTCCGGCACGGCTTTGTAATTGATGACGGCGTCGGCCCCGAGACGCTCGAGCTTTTCCAACTTCTCCGCCGAGGAAGAGGTAGCGATGACTCGGGCGCCCGCAGCTTTCGCGAATTGCAGCGCGAATAGCGATACCGCACTCGTGCCAAGGGTCAGCACCGTGTCACCGGGCTTCACCTGACCGCACACCACCAAGCCTCTCCAGGCGGTGACCCCGCACACGTGAGTGTGGCCGCTTCCACATGTGTGTAGCCCGCCGGTGCCTTCGTGAAGGCGTGCGCCGGCATGCACACGTATTCGCGGGCATAGCCGTCAACACTGTCTCCGGGTATATCCCGCTTGGTAGCGGGCGTCATGTCGCCTCCCAGCCAATAGGGCCAAAACGTGCTGACGACGGTATCTGCGACTCTGAACTGATCGACATCGTCCCCGACCGCGATCACTTCTCCGGCGCCATCAGACAGCGGAATGCGGCCGTCGGCGCACGGTATTTTCCCCAGCACCACCAAATCGTCATGGAAATTGAGCGAACTGGCCCGGATTCTGACCAGCAATTCACCCGGTCTTGGTTTGGGCTGATCTTCCTCGATCAATTTGAGATTTTCCAAGCCTCCCGGCGCTCTCAGCCTGACCAGCCTCATGAATATCCCCTCACGCTGCGGCGGGCGCGTTGCGCGCGTAGTCGGCCATCTGGTCGCGCAAGGCGCTTTGGAACGCCGGTCGCGCCTCACAGCGCTTGACATAGGCATCGAGCACGGGGAATCGGGCCACAAGATCCGTATGCCGAATGAGCCTCAGCACGGTCGTCATCAGAATGTCGGCTGCCGTGAAGCGGCCAAGCAAGTATTTGCGTTCTTCCAGCCACTCGGAAAGCGCGGCCAATCGAACCATCACCTCATCGACGGCTCCGGTACGCCGCAGCCTTGCCCATTCTTCTTCACGGTGCTGCAGATCCATCACCGAGAGAGTCTGAACGGGCGGCTCGACGGTATTGAGCGCGACGAACATCCAGGCAAGCGTTTCGGCTCGCCGATCGGCGGGCATGAGCGCCTCGCAATTCTCGGCTATACAATGCACGATCGCGCCCGATTCGATGACGGTTTCGCCGCCGGTGTCGAGAACCGGTACCATTCCAAAGGGATGTTTGCGCCGGTAGACCTCGGATTTGCGCTCCTCGATGCCGACCAAGCGAAAGCCCCACACAGCAGTCGTTTCCAAGTTACTCATTTCCGCGTCTCCTCGATGTCGGTCGACCGTTCTCGTCCGGCAAGGTTATGACCGCGCCGTCGAATAGTGGGAGTAACAAGTGTGGCGGGATTCTGGCCAGTGTGGATCCAGCAAAGCAAAACGGATGAATCGGATTGCGCTCACCCTATCGACACCGCGCCGGACTTGATTCGCCTCGCGATCGTATAGTGCAACACGCCGGTCTGTATGGCCGAGTAAGCATTGGAAACGGTCCAGTAGACCGCGAGCGCAGAACAAAACTTCAATGCTGCGATCGCCGCCAATATGCTTGGCACCACGATGAGTATCAGCCGCATCTGTTCCGGCAGGTCCGGGTTCGCTGCCATCACCAGCATGGTCGTGAGTCCCGCCAACAGGGCGAACCAAGGATCCGGACGCGACAGGGTCTCGACCCATAGGAAGCGCGCGCCATTCGCGCCCGGCTCGCAAGGTTTGATACATCCCTAAAAGCAATGGCATTTGAACCAGCGAGCCCAAGATGCTGCGCCAATCCATCACAGTCATCCCGTTGTCTTGATACAGTTTCATCACACGTTGCGCATAGACCCGCGGCTCTTCGCCGCATTCCAGCTTCAATCGCGCAAGCTGCGGTTGCAGGCGCAGCATTTTCTTTTGCCGAATGGAGCCACGATACGCAATGCGCCAGGAGATTGGCAGAATCGCCGTTCGAAGAACCAGAGTAAGAGCGACGATACCTAAGCCCGCGCCCAAGCCCACCTGCGATGAGAAAAAAGTGAGTAAGCTTTGAATGGCGCCTAGCCAGTTTGTCCAGAGTTCCATTTGCGAGCCTCCTGATGTACCGAGAGATTTTAGGACCCGGCGTGCAGTTTTACCATGCCCTGATAGACTGTTTACGGGCAATCACCTGGCGCAGGAGACTTTGGAAAAAACCACTTGCGATTTGTGCGACGAATACCCGAGCCTCGTTCAAGTGGCCGAGCCCTTGTTCCGCAGTTATGGCGGTCTTTCCCGCTTCAGCGGACGCATTTCGACCATTCGCTGCCGCGAGGACAACTCTCGCTTTAGAGAACTGATCGTACAAGATGGCTCAGGACGAGTGATTGTGATGGACGGAGGCGGCTCATTGCGTCGCGCGCTGGTCGGTGATCAATTGGCAGCCATCGCCCTCTCTAACAAATGGCAAGGTATCGTCGTGCACGGCGCGGTGCGCGATGCCGAGGCGCTCGCGAACCTGCCCCTCGGCGTGTTTGCGTTGGGACTGTGTCCGATGCGGCCCGCCAATGCCGGCGCAGGCGACCAAGGGATCACGGTGCAATTCGCGGGCATCAGCTTCGAGCCCGGACACTATCTGTATGCCGATCAAAACGGCATCGTCGTCGCTCCGCATGCCTTGAGTTAGCGTCAGCGCGATGGTTGGTCCGGATTGCCGCCATCAGTCGATTGCCCCACCGAACCGGTCAACGATCTGATCTTCTCCGCATCAGCAGGCGTCGCCGGATTGTAGACGACCATGCTGAGATCCGGCCGACCATCGACCGCGAATGCCGAGTATTCGAAGGCGATCGGGCCGACTACCGGATGTCGTATGTGCTTGACGCCTTCGTTATGGCTTCGAACGTCATTGTCCCGCCACATTGCCTTGAACTCGGGGCTGAGCCGGCACAGTTCATCGACCAGAGGTTCCACCTCCGCCGCAGCCCCGGCACGTGCCGCGTCCACCCGGAATGCGCCCACCACGAACCGCGCCACGCTTTCCCAGTCGTACTGCGCAGCGCGGACGCGAGGATCCAGGAAGATGAAACGCAGGATATTGCGCTGCTCCGGCGGCAGCGACCCATAGTCGGTGAGCATCACGGTCGCCGCCCGGTTCCAGGCGACCACATCCCAGATGGCCGTCCTGATGAGAGCGGGACACGGCTCCAGCGCATCGAGCACGCGTTGCAGCCGTGGCGTGACGCCTTCGTCTTTGCGGTAGCGCACCTCGGGCGGACGGCCGAGGCCGAGTAGAAACAGATGCTCACGCTCGACATCCGTGAGCATCAGGGCCTGCGCAATCCGATCGAGCACGTCGGCCGAGGGCGCGCCGCCGCGTCCCTGTTCGAGCCAGGTGTACCAGGTCGGGCTGATATGGGCGCGATGCGCCACTTCCTCGCGGCGCAGACCGGGGGTGCGGCGACGCCCCGGCGCGAAGCCGAACGCTGCCGGATCGAGTTTCGCGCGGCGGTGCTTAAGGTAATCCCCCAGCAGGGTCTCGGTGGCGATGCTCCTAGACCTCCCAGTTAGTCACTATACCCCGATAAGATCACTACTTTACCAGGATAGCGGAAAGGCAGACATTTGTCTCCACCGAAACACTGGAGATTTGCCATGCATGTATTTGTCACTGGAGCGACGGGTTGGGTCGGCTCGGCCGTGGTCAAAGACCTGATCGCCGCCGGCCATCGCGTGCTCGGCCTGAGCCGCTCGGACAAGGGAGCGGAAGCGCTCACCGCGGCGGGCGCGAAAATTCATTCCGGCTCTCTTGCGGATATCGACAGCCTAAAGAGCGGCGCCGCGCAAGCGGATGCCGTGATCCACACCGCCTTCAACCACGACTTTTCGAAATTCGCAGAGAACTGCGCGGAGGATCGGCGCGCCATCGAGGCGCTCGGCGCCGTGCTCGAAGGCTCCGACCGCCCGCTGCTCGTGACATCCGGTGTGGCGTTGCTTGCCCCGGGCCGCACGGCGACCGAAGAGGATGTGCCACCCTTCAACTCACCCACGTATCCGCGCAAATCGGAGGCGGCGACGGCCGCGCTCAAGGAACGCGGCGTACAGGCATCGACCGTCCGGCTCGCCCCGTCGGTCCATGGACACGGCGATCACGGCTTCGTGCCGATCCTGATCCGGATCGCGCGCGAGAAAGGCGTGTCAGCTTATATCGGCGAGGGGCGGAATCGCTGGCCCGCCGTGCACCGGCTCGACGCCGCCCGCCTCTATCGGCTCGCGCTGGAGCGCGGCGTGGAAAGAGGTCCCTTCCATGCTATCGCCGAAGACGGCGTGCCGTTCAAGACAATCGCCGAGGTGATCGGCCGCCGCCTGAATATTCCGGTCGTCTCGAAGTCGCCCGAAGAGGCGGCCGAGCACTTCGGCTGGTTCGCCATGTTCGCCGGCATAGACGCCCCGACCTCGAGCGCGCGCACCCGCGCGCAGCTCAGTTGGACGCCTGAGCAGCCTGGGCTCATCGCCGATATCGATCACCCGGCCTATTTCGCCTAGGTGCCCGAGACGGCGCACACTGGGGCATTAGTTCCAAGTCCAGCCCGCGGCGAAGCGGGCGAATTTCTCAGCGCTTGGGTTCAGCGCGGCGTCAGCCACATACACCAGACTCACTTCGCGCTCGATCATGCGATCGCTGAAGGGGCGCAGATTGATACCAGGCACCAGCGGCGAGAACTCGGGCACGAATGAAATGCCGAAGCCACCGGCCACCATGGTCTGGATCCAGTCCTCGCGCTCGCTGCGGAACGCTACCGGCAGCTCCACGCCCAGATGATGGATCTCGTTCAGCCAGTAACCCTTGTATTCGCAGCTCTCGCGCAGAAGATGCGGCTCTCGTCCCGCCTCAGCCAGGGGGATGCTCTCGCGATCGTTGAACGGATGACCAACAGGTATCGCGATACGAAAACCCTCGCGATACAGCAGTTGGGACTTGAGGCGCGCATCCGCCTGATCGGGAAGTGCCATTACGGCGAGATCCAGAGAACCGCTGAGTAGCTGGGCAACGAGGGCATTCACGGGACAGTCGGCCACCTGAATTTGGTGGTGCGGATGAGTCAATCGAAATTCGCCGAGGAAGCCAAGAAAACGCGCTGGGCCGATGGTGCACATCACAATACCACTGCGGCGCGCGTACCGGTCGCCAGCTGGCGCACTAGGCGGTCATGCGTGCTCTCACTACCCAGCACCCAGCCGGCGCCATGAATGTAGAGCAACGCTGGTAG
>Ga0210398_10002753_pt1 | contig 16999 bp, 14 predicted proteins | sample IncBWC4OmetaG_FD_161047 | JGI IMG/M metagenome (GOLD analysis project Ga0210398, IMG submission 161047) | Forest soil microbial communities from Barre Woods Harvard Forest LTER site, Petersham, Massachusetts, United States - Inc-BW-C-4-O | ecosystem: Environmental > Terrestrial > Soil >... | reverse complement strand
GAGAGCGTTGGCTGAAAATTATAGACTTTGAACTCGCGACCCGTGGCGACCCGGCCATCGATATAGGCTGGATGTTCGCCGATTATCTGAGTCAATGGATATTCTCTCTTCCACTGATCGCCGGATACCGCCCCGATCGCTTCGAAGCAATCGCGCGATGGCCGCTTAGGAAGGTCCAGCCGCTTGTGCGCTCCTTTTGGCGCCGATACGTCTCGTCCATCGGACTGAATCGGTCGCAGTCGGACCAGTTTCGATCGCGCGCGGTGAAACACTGCGGTGCGCGGCTGTTGCACCTTGCAATGGAGACGACATACACGTCGAACGACATTACGCGGAGCCAGCTCTGCCTCTTGCAGGTGGGAACAAACATCCTGCTCCAGCCAGAAGCAGCAGTTCTTGACCTGGTGGGAATCGGGAACTTGGGGCGAGAAGCTCGATGACTGATTTCGTCGAGCAGGTCGAGGGGGCGATCCTCGCAACCGCGTTCCACGGACGCAACGGCTATTCCTGGTTTGGAAGACCGTGCCCCCAGTTAACGCCCCGGGCCCAGCAGGCGTTGGGCGAGCGAGCTATGCACAAATGGCTCTTTTCCCAATTGCGATGGCAGCTCTATGGAGCGTTCTATTGCCAAGGAATTGCTGGCGCCGCTCAAGTTCCCACTGGCGTCCATTCGCCACCTAGCGCAGCACATTTTGTCGAGGAGCTATCTCAAGCCAACTGCGGGAAGGGTTGCTGGGAACAAGGCTGGAAAGTGACGGCAAAGAATTCGCATCGCCTACGGGTGCGACGAAACGGACTTGAGCTATGGGCGCTGCCAGACGATTGCCGGTCACCCCTGAATGATCCATTTTCCGAAGGCGCCACCGTTAGCGTCCACTTTCCCAAGGAATTGCGGCTCATCTCACCGGGCTTTTATGTCGCGAACAGTGATGTTGAGATGCCGCGATCCAAGAGCCAGATAGTCCTGAGGTTCTACTGGAATCTTAAGGCGCACAGCGCTGTTCCGCTCATGCGCGCCCTCACGGGGGAACTCAACGATGTTGGCGTGCCGTTCCGGTTCAAGGTGGCGAGTAACGAGTCATCTTTCGTGCGTTGCGATTCCGCCGTGCTGTACGTGGCCAAGAATGATTTTGATGTTGTCTCGCGTGTCGTGCGTCGTGTTTACGCCGAGATTGGGACGAAGGACTTCAACCTCAGGGTTCCCGCGCTTACCAAGACTTTGGCTCCCGGACTGGGTCTTGCGGAGGACCCGGGTCGGCAACTCGGTAGCTTTGGCACGCATCGCTGCCGATTGTTGGCAGAGGGCTTAATCCAGGCACACAGGATCGGCAGGCAATCGCTCCACGAACGCCTGGCCGTCGTGGAAAGTCGCTTTGCCGAAGACGGTCTTAGCCTCGAAAGACCGTTTCTGAATCCCGGATCTATTGACGTTTACGACGTTGAGCCCTTCGGTGGTCAAATTCAGGTACCGGTCACGCGCGCTCTCGATTCTTTGTCTGGCCCACGGCAAGACTATTTGGAGGTGGCATCCCGAATCGGCAGAAGACTTACGCAACAGGCCCTATGGCACGAGGATCGCTGCAATTGGCTTGGATTTCTAAATTTGGAATTCAGCATTGTTCCGCGTTCCAACGCACTCCTCACTGCCGTCGGTCCCGATCTGTACGGCGGAACGAGCGGCGTGGCGTTGTTCCTCGCTGAACTGCACGCGGTTACTGGAACTCCTGAAGTGCGGGGTGCAGCGATCGGTGCAATGACGCACGCCTTGTCACGTCTTGACGCTTTGCCGCTTGCGGCGCGCCCGGGGCTTTTTACCGGTTGGGTCGGAATAGCAATCGCTGCTGCACGCGTGGGTAAGGTCCTTGGAGACGAGACTCTTTCCCGAGCGGCATCGCAATTGGCGCAGCGGTGTACGCTGGAAAAACTCGAGAACTGGGAATCCGATATGCTTTTCGGTAAGGCCGGAACCATTGTGGGCTTGCTGAAGCTGAGTGGTCTCTTGGAACAACCCGCGTTGGTGGGAGCGTGCGAACGGATCGCCCGAAAACTCCTTCGCGCGGCCGAGAAGTCAACCTGGGGCTATTCATGGAAAGCATCGGCGGTGCCGACCAGGCAAAACCTGACAGGGTTTTCGCACGGGACCGCGGGTATCGGGTGCGCGCTGCTGGAATTGTTCCACGCAACGGATGATTTGAAATATCGGAAAGCTGCCGAAGCTGCCTTCAGTTACGAAAACCATTGGTACGACTCCAAAATGCAGAACTGGCCCGATTTGCGCGAAAAACGGAGCCAGCCAACGCCAAGTCTTCGAGCGTTTCAATTTGCCGCTGCCTGGTGCCATGGGGCGCCGGGAATCGCGCTCTCCCGTCTGCGTGCCTGCGAGGTTCTCAACGATACCAAATATCGGGCCGAGGCAGTAGCAGCACTTGCCACTACTCGGAGCGCCGTCGATTCCCAACTACCGTTCGCGAACGCGGACTTTTGCCTTTGCCACGGCCTCGCCGGAAACGCCGAGGTGCTTCTCTACGGGCATAAAGTGTTGGGGGCAGCGGCCGAAGGAGCGCACAAGAGCGCTCTTGCCGTCGCCGATGGCGGAATTGAACGATACCTCGAGCGCGAGAACGAGTGGCCTTGCGGTGTCGGGGGCGGAGAGAATCCCAGTCTTATGGTCGGCATGGCGGGCATTGGCCACTTTTACCTCCGCTTGGGCGCCCCGCAGGTGCCGGAAGTTGTTATTTTCCGCCGAACGGCCAGGGAATAGCCACGCTCGAGACGCTGAATATAATGGATAGGTTTTCTCTCGCGCATTTCGGTCAGTGGACGGTTAGTCGCGTAACCGGACATGTCCGATGAAGAAAACGTCTATTCGGCACTTGCCGGACCAGCTCGCGCAGTGCGTTTACCAGATACGGTTTGGTGTCTTCGAGCCGTTCGTTGTTCGGTCCGAGATCGATTGTGGTTGGCTCAGAGCTGCCTTTTAGCGCGGCATCGTCCGCAACGTAAAGGCACGCTAGACCGAAGCTCGTGGCCGCCCGCGCCGCATAATTCCCATCCGCCGGTGCAAGAAAACCAGGCTCAGACGTTCTAAGCATGGTGTCGTTCGCGAAGCTCATAGGTCGTCCTGGTTGTCAAATTCCTGAGGTGGCGCCTGTACGAGGCGCGAAAGCGGAGGCGAATGCTCATGAAAGCACTGCGATTCCGAACTTTCTTGATCGCGCTCGTTGCACTCGCGGCGACATTTTTGCTTGCGAGCTTCTCTACGCCGGATGCTCTTGACCAACAGAATGCAGTGCCGAAGTTGGCAGTTTCGCAGGAATCGACGCGGCTTGAACTGGTGATCGCCGGTCCTGAAGCGGTGCCACTGCCTCGCAAGGACTGGCGCCCGCGCTTTACCGCCGTGCTAATCAATCACTCGAAGGAACCGGTCGCGTTCCTGCCGCCTCGAAACGATTGGTACGGGGAGCGCAGGCTGGAATGGCAGGCGGCCGACTCGAAGGGCCGCTGGCTGGATCGGCAACCGAACTACGCGATCGAATGCGACGTGCACGGCGTGATGCGGGCAGTGCCAGACTTACCGGCGCCGCTGCTCGACACGCAAGCGCCCAAGCAGATTCGCGACGCCGATCTGATTGTGTTGCAACCCGACGAAAAGTACGAGCTGGGGAGCCTCGCTGATCCTTGGTTCTCGCTCAATTTTCGCAGGCACAGCGTGTACACGCTGAGCCTCCATTTTTCGTTGGCGTCCGAGCATTACGCGTTGCCGAAAAACAGCCCATACGTGGAGGCGCTGAAAAACAGCAGTCACATCGAAGTCAGGTCGAACGAGCTGACGCTGACAATTAACTAGGCCAAGTGTGGTTCTGATTACGCGCGACTAGCGCAGTCGTGTTTATCGATTGACTTTCACTTGCCTGGTAAGTCGCGTAACCGGACATTTGACGTAGTGGAACCGCCAATGTCCGACAACTGCGTTAACCGGGAGCTGGCCGGTGTGGCTAAGGAGCCTTGTAGATAGTTTCGTGGCTCGGCCACAATGCTCCCACTATCGTGCCGCCCACGGCGCCAATTACCGCGCCAACTGCTGCTCCGGTTCCTCTGCCTCCGGCAAATCCACGGGGTTCCCACGCTGCCGCGCTGATACCGGCACCTGCTCCCGCGCCCACCGCAGTGCCAATGAGGGTGTTGCGCAAACGATGCTTATTTTCCATGAGTTTGACGCTGCGAACGTCTTGCCTGTGGATTGACTGCGTGCCTGACTTCCCTTGTAGCGAGATTTCCTTGTCCGAAACACTCAAGAACGTTCCGGAGTCCTTCTTCGAGGTTTGAACGACTTGAATCTTCTGACCCGCTTGCAGCGTGTTCAGGTTCTCCCATTGAGCTGAAACGACAGAAGGCATAGCCAATAGGCAAGCCAAAATCCAGAATATTCGCATTGCGATTTGACTCCTCCGATCAGCGGCGCCAGCCACCAAAAAGCTTAGAGATTCAAAGTCGCTCTATTCGCGACTTCAAACCTAATATTTGCCGTGACCTCGATCAAAGCCCGGACCAAAATCGAATAGCTCGAACAGGTCGCTGATTGCCGGGCCATTGACGGGAACGTAGGGATTGTCGAATTCAGCTCGCGGGTTGGGTAAATTATCGCGGCTGCGTCCGGTCACTGGACCCAGATTCCAGTTCCGTTCGATAAACTTGAGAATCGACACTTGGTCCGAGTAGTCATGTGCGATGTGCCCAGCCCGTGTGAACCGCGATACGACAATCAGCGGGATGCGGGTGCCATCGCCGAAGAAATCGAGCGGTTGCACGTAGCCGGAATCGTAATAGCCGCCGCCTTCGTCGAACGTGATGAAGATGGCAGTGTCCTTCCATAGAGAAGGATTCGCGTGCACCGCATCGACGATCTTCTTAGTAAAGCCTTCGAACAAGTCGAGTTTCGAGGTGGCAGGGTGGCCGTCGACGAGTTCGCTGGGTTTGACGAATGAAACTGCTGGAAGCGAACCGCTGGCGATATCGGCGTAAAGATTTGCCGTGTCCTGAAGGTGCGCGGTGCGCACCCCTGGGTTCGTCATGATCGAAGTGTCGTACTGAAACGGATTGCAGATGTTGCAGTAGACGTCGATCGGGCTGAGGAAATACGGATCGACGACGTTTTCATTAAAATCGTCACCGTAATATTTCCAGGAAATGTTCTCGTCGATCAGTTCATCGCCAATGCTGCGCACAGACGACGGCGGAATGGTGAAGGGAGTGTTCGCCGCGTTTGTATCAGTAAATGCGTTGTTGCCGTTGCTGAAATAGCCCGGATTGTAATTGTTCACCAGGTAGTAGTGGCCGGGCTGACAATTTGGATCGACTGGTCTCGGAAGCGAGAGTAGGTATTTCACGACCGGAGCGACGCCCGGCTGTGTCGGGTCTGAGCACTTGCTGTACGAACCACCGCCAAATGCGGGAGCGCCGGGCGATCCGCCACCGTAGCCGTCTTCCGTGTACCAGTTATTCGTGCCGGGCGCAGGGTTTGGGTTTTCGATTTCGTCGACGATGCCCTGGTTGATCGTTCCAGACTCGACTTGTACGTTGTGCGGAGGAACAGCCGGATGGCCAATTCCGTCGCTGAACCACGGCATATCGCCGTGCCCCAACATGAAGTGATTAATACCGGTGCCGCCTTGAACCGGTTGATGGAAGTTGTCGCTCATCGCGTAGGTATCCGCGAGACTCTTGAAATATGGGACGTCTCCCTTTTGCATGTTGTAGAAACCCATAGCCGCGGGCCCTTCGTTCGTGGTGACAGCCGTAGGAGAGAATTCCGTGCTGAAGTTTGCGGGTTGTGCCAGGCCGTTTGTGCCGGAACCCGACAAGCCCGCTCCGATATTTACACCCGCGCCGACAGTAACTTCGACCCACGGGAACAATTGGGCGTTGCAGCCCGACGGATTTTCGCGGGTGGCGTGTGACGCACTGCAGTCCAGCTGCTGCCACATTTGGTAAAAGCGGTGAACCGGGCTCGCGGAATAAGCGTCGTACGGAATACCCGGAGTCATTTGAAACGGTCCCGCGGGTAAAGTGCTGGGATTTGCGAGGCGGGTGTCCGGTGTTCCGGGCTCAAGACCCGTCCCGCCGGTTATCAAAAATTGGTAGTAGTCGGCTGGCAATCCATTCTCGATCGCCTCCGCGGTTTCTACGTTGGGCAGAAACGGAGTCGGAGGGCCACCGGCCAAAGCGGTAGGAAGAACGTCTTGCGGAAATTGCGCTTTAGACGGATTTAATAGAAATGCATCGGGAGATTTGTCCGTCGCAGCAAGTTGCTGTGCTTTCGAGAAATTGCGGCCGGGCGTGCCATCGGCATTGATGATTTCCTCCGACAACAAGTTCCGCACAAATTCTCCAGGCCTCGGCTGGTAGGTCGCGAAAACGTGATCGAAGCTGCGGTTTTCGCCGATGATTACGATGACGTGCTTGATCGGCGAACTGGTGTGTTGTTCGTTTCTGTCCTCGTCTTGACCAGCCTGAATAGAGCTGGCCAATAGCCCGCCAATCGTGAATTGAAAGAGGGCCAAGCCCGTGACGCTAATTCGCAGGCAATGCAACGCACTTGAAGCAATTTGTTTATAGGACATCTGCCCTCCTAGTTTTCAATTCGAAATGAAATTCAAAGCGGCCTATTCCCGACCACAGGATTCGACAGGCTCCGAGAGGAAGTGCCCAGAAAACTGTCAGCACTTCGACTGAATTTCTTGCACCGAGGCAATTTTCTGAAGCACAAACGCTTCGTTTGGCATTGTGTTTCGCCCCTCAGAAAAGAACGCACCCCGTCGCAACGGTAAGCTGTGCACCTCCACAATCATTCGTGTTGTCGTCAGTGGCGACCCGAGAATCTGTCACTCGTCCCGAAGCGCTGGGAAAAGGCCGTGTCAGTGCACGATGCTATTTGTGATCCTCCCGCTCAATCTTTGTGGCCTCGCTGGTGATCTGCGCGGGCGTCGGAGTCATTGTGGCTATTCCGGCACCCACGTACAGGGCTGCGACGACGGTCCGGATTCCCCGCCCGTGATTCACAATCAAGAACATCAAGACAATCTCCTGCGGAGGCGCCACGTCAGGAAAATGAATCGTGGCCGTACCTGTACAGTCCGAATTCACCGAGTACGTACCGCTTTCGCCGGTTCGAAAAGCATCCAGCGGTTCCGCGGGAGCGCCGCTTTTCACGACGAAATCCGTCTGGATGAGTCCACCGTGACCGTCGAACGTCGTTAAGGCGACGCCGTTGACCGGCCCTGGAGCCGGCCCGCCGGTAATTTGACCCGAAATCGTGAAGCCGTAATCGCCGTGGAGCGTTGCAAGGGAGCATCCGTCCTTTTTGCCGTCCTGGGCCTTGGTCGAACTGGGGAGGACAAGCAGAAGGGCTGCAGCCGCGAGGGCAGCTTTCGCAAGAAGGGTTTTCACGTTGATTCTCCTTTTACCGAAATCGAACTCGCGCGGAAATCGTAGGCGCCGATTTCTCGTGGATAGTGCGTGGATCATGGTCGGGAAGGGGCCTGGACGCAATGGAGAGAGGCTGAAGAATTACTGAAGAAATTATAAAGCACCTAACGTGTAACTTTTACTTACACCTACCTCGCCCGGACTTATCGAGGTAGAATGGCGCCACGAATCGTTGGCAGCCTGCATGTCCGTAGAGACCATCCATTTCGAGGACTTCGAGCTCGATCGCCGAGCCTACGAGCTGCGTTGTGGCGGCAGCATTGTGCACCTGGAACGCATTCCGTTCGAGTTGTTGAATCTGCTGGTGGAGCGGCGCGGAGAACTGGTCACGCGGAAGGAGATCCTTGAACAGATCTGGGGCAAGGATGTTTTCGTTGACGGAGACAACGGAATCAACACGGCGGTACGCAAGATACGCTTGGCACTAAAGGAAGATCCAGATAATCCGCGATTTCTGCGGACCGTGCCTGGGAAAGGTTACCGATTTGCTGCGGAACCTCTGGCGGAGAAAGCACGGCATGCAGCACCGGATGGGGGGGCGGGAGCGCCCGTAGCCGGGAACTTGCTGCCGCGAAAGCAATGGACACTGGGGGTGGCGCTTGGGCTAATCGTCGTTATTGGTATCGCGGCCGTTTTGTTAGCGCTCAATGTACAGGGCTGGCGCGTCCGGCTCCTCGAACGAGCGAAGCCCAATATTCATGCTCTGGCAGTCCTACCTTTTGCAAATCTTTCCGGCGACCCGGAGCAGGAGTATTTGGCCGACGGGGTGACTCAACAGCTGATCACTGAGCTTGGTAAAATTAGTACCCCACACGTAATCTCCCGCCAGTCCGTAATGCAATACAAGGGCAGTACGAAGCCGGTGCAAGAGATTGCTCGGGAACTTAATGTGGATGCTGTCTTGGAAGGTTCGGTCGAGCGCTCCGGCGATCGCGTTCGCGTTATCGTCCGATTAGACCAGGTTGCTCCCGAGAGTCAGCTGTGGACCAACCAATACAACCGAGACATCCGCGACGTGCTGGGGCTGCAGGATGAGATTGCGCGCGCGGTCACGGATGAAATCCAAGCCAAACTGAAACCGCACGAGTATGCCCGTCTGGCGGGTTCGCGCCCGGTAGATCCGGAAGCTCAGGACGATTACTTTCGTGCCTTGCATGTCCGAAATAAATGGGCCGCCACTACAACCCACTACAGCGAGCAAGACCTTCTCGGAGCGATTAGTTACTTCAGGCAGGCAATCGAGAAAGACCCAAAATTTGGGTCGTCATACGCCGGGATGGCCGACGCCTATATTGAGCTCGGTAATCCTTGGAGTGGGAGCCGCCCTGCTAAAGAAATGCTGCCGCTGGCCAAGGCGGCGGCAACCAGGGCGGTGGAACTTGATCCCGCGCTCGGGGAAGCTCATTTCGTGCTCGCCGAGACAATGGAACTCGGCGACTGGAATTGGTCTGAGGCCGAGCGGCAGTACAAACTCGCTGTTGAGCTAAGTCCCAACTACGCGCCTGCTCATGAGCAGTATGGACGTTTTCTGCAGTCGTTAGGACAAAACGACGAAGCCATGAAGCAAGTGGCCTACGCGGCCGAATTGAACCCGATGGACCTCCGAATTCGGGAAGTGCTGGGACTGGTAACCCTTGCATCGCGCCAATACGACTCCGCGATTGCACAGTTCAAGGAGCTAAACGCTTCTCATTCCGGTCTAGGTGATTTCGGCTTGGGTTGGTGCTACCGGGAAAAGAAAATGTATCCAGAAGCTATTGCCGCGTTAGAGCGTGAAGTGAATAGGAGACGGGACCCAGTTCCACTTGCCAACCTGGCCTCTGTCTATGGGCTTGCGGGAAGGAAGCCTGAAGCTGTGAAGCTGATCGATGAGTTGAAGGAAAGATCGCGGGAGCACTATGTTTCGAACGCTGTATTTGTTGAGGCATACATTGGCCTGGGCGAAAAGGATGAAGCAATGGCACGGCTAGAACGCGCTTTCGAAGAGCATGATCAGTGGATGGTTGACATTAAGTCCTATCTAGCCTGGGATGCTTTGCGTTCCGACCCACGCTTTCAATCCCTGGTGCGCCGCATGAACTTCCCGCCATAGTTGCGCATGTTAGAACATTTTCTGAATCGGACGGTTCAAGCAAGGCAAGAATCCAGCCGCGTAACTGGAAACTACAAAATTCCACTTCTCCGATAAGGGCGTTTATCAGGAGTTGGGCCATCACATTGAACAGAATGAGTGCAATCTCTAGTTCTGCTGTCCGCCACCGTGGGTCTGGCCGCAGAGTTTGCAAGGTGTGGGAGGCTCAGTATTGTCCACGCGATGCCGCACAGGTTTGAGTGTCTTGAGGTAATCAAAGATCGCGGTCACGTCTTCGTCCGTCATGCCCGCGTAATCGTGCCACGGCATGATTTGGTTTAGCGGACGAGCCTTGACGTTGCCCGTCTGAAAGGCCTGCTTGAAGATCTCCGCGTCGTAGTAAGAGATCCCGGACGGGTCGGGAGTGATGTTAGCGCTAGCGACTCGACCCCACGGCCCATCGAAGATTAGCCCTCCGGCGAAATCCATTCCGGGCAGCGGCTGTCCGTGTGCATCCTGCGGCGTATGGCAGTCACGGCACGCCGCAATCGTGACCAGGTACGCGCCGCGCTTTTCGGAGTTCGAGAGATCCGGCGGCGGCACCGGCGCGTCCAGGGGCTGGGGCACGGTGCGGATCAGATAGTTCACCGGGAAAACGAGCTTGGTCTCCGGTAGCTGGCGGTGTATTGGGGGCAGGGAGCGCAGATAAACGATGATGGACGCTGTGTCTTCGTCGGAAAGAGTCCGAAAGCTCAGATATGGCATCAGCGGAAACAGGGCTCTGCCGTCGTGCCCGATGCCTTCGCGGATCGCACGCGCAACCGTATCGTCGCTCCACGAGCCGATGCCGGTCTCGGTATCCGGAGTGAGGTTCGCAGCAACTACCTGTCCAGGCAGGCCCTTCAAAAAGGTCATGTCCTGGCCAGCCCCGAAACGGTTGGGTAGGACCGGGGCGGCACGGCCCGTCCAGTTACGGTCCGAGTGGCATTCCATGCAGGCCATCACATGGTTAACCAGATAATCGCCTCGCACCAACCGCTCAGGCGTGCTCTCAAATGTGCGCGTCGTCAGCGGCCGTGTCCGCGGTCCAATGATTGGGCGCCAGCCGATGGTGAACGTGATGCCGCCGACAAGAATCACAACCAGAGCGGCAAGAACCCAGGCAACAATCTTTCCAACTGTTTTCATTGGCCGGCTCTCCACCGGAATTTACGACTCGGAGTCAGTTGGATACTCAGGCCAGTGCCGAGCGAGCTGACGACGGCGTCGCAGCAGTTCAAACGGAACGGCCTTTCGCCTTGACGGTCTGCTGAGCAGCCGCGAATACATCGCGTGCGGACGTCGTACCCGCTACGTGCTCCGTACCCGTGATTCCGAGGTCCATCCATCCCGCGTTCACACCCTCAAACATTTCTTCGGCAGGTCCAGTGTGGCCCTTCGGGACGCCGAACTGCTCGAACGCTTCCGCCCACCCTGCACGCGGGACGGCAAAGGCTTTTACGTCGCGTTTTAGGACTTCACCCAATTGTTCCGCCACTTCATCCGCGCTTACCATCGAACCGAGTTCGATAACGCGATGCCCTGACCACGCCGGCCCGGTCAGCAGCTTTGCTACCTCTGCGCCGATGTCGTTTGTCGCGACCATTGTTGATTTCCGGTTTGTAGGATTGTAGAAGACCGGTAGTGTTCCGCCTTGGGCGGCCTGTAAGCCGAAAAGAAAGTTTTCGAAAAAGCCACCTGCGCGCACAAATGCGACCGGAGATGGCAGACTGTGAAAACCTTGCTCAAAAAGCGATAAGGCCGTGATCATCCCGAGCCCGCTTGTCCTATTCGCGCCCATCGACGAGAGCGCTACCACCCGCGGCGGCACTGCCTTGTTCAGCGCCTCGAGATAGTTCGAAATCACGTGCTTTGCTTCTCTGTAATCAGGCGAGGGTGCCCATACAGACGGCAACATAACAAACGCGCCCTCAACACCTTTGAGCGCCGCCGCTATGGCTGTCGTATCGTTCCAGTCTCCATCCATTAACTCCACGCCTTGGTCTGCCCACTTCGCCGCCTTCTCGCGATTGCGCACAAGTGCTCGCACCTGCTTGCCTTGCTTCAGCAGATGACGCGCGGTGGCCCCGCCAACGTTTCCAGTAATGCCCATGAGTAAATACATACTCGTTTCTCCTTGTTGTTTTCGTACTCGCGCAACTTGGTAACGATCCGTGATCCGATGAGTCCACGCCGGCGATCACTATGATTTTCATGATTGCCATAGTTCGACCGAGGCTTTTCAGGTTTCGGCTGGGGAAAGCCTTGTGGGGCTGAGGAGGGCCCGATGATGCAGGGTTAAACCTAGGTTAAGCGCGCTTATTGAATGCGCTCAGGGGCATATAGCTGGACGATACGCCGCCCCTCCTTTTTTAAGTACGCTCTTGCGTCGGCGAAGTCAATAGCGAGCCGGGCAGATTTGTCGTGCACACTTTGCGGGAAGGGAGGCGCAAAGTTTGAAGCGTAAGACGGAATCAGCAAGATTGGTCATGAGAAACGCGCTTGTGTTCACCGATTCAATTCCACTTGCCTGATTAGTCGCGTTGCCGCACCTGTCAAATTGGGGCGATTCTTCCTGTTCGTCATGCAGAGTACCGATCCATTTTTCGCAAATGCTTTTTCAGGTTTGCACGCATGCTAAGTGCGTCAAAATGGGACCCGTTCCCGGAGGAAATCCGGTGCACCTGACCGAGCGGCTAAGTCGCGTTGACGAAAGTCACGTTCGCCAAAAGCCACCGAACACCGTCACGTAAATCACGTGTGTGAAACCCCATTTGCTCCAATATGCAACGGGCAGGCTGGGCGCAAGGGCCGAACCGGCTATAGGCCCCCATCCGCGCCGGATATTTCTCTAACGGGCCTGCCAACCAGAAGAATTGGACTCTACAATCCTGCCTCCCTTCTGTTAGAGAATTGCTTAGCTCGGCGATTCAGAGATTTACGAGATATGTAGGACGGAAGAAGTCACCTGCCAGATGATTCTGTCGGGTCGTTCGTGTCACAGTCCAATATCTGTGCACGGAAACTCTTCCTCTCAAAGAGTTTCCGTGTGTCTCTACTCTTTAGAGACATGCATAGAGCATAGAGCAAGACATAGAGACTTAGAGTTATAGAGCTATAGAGGCGAATTCGATCGCACCGCTTTCAACCTCGCTAGAAAATCTTCCCGCAGTGTCGGTAAGCAGTTTTTGGCGGCCTCCCGGATTTTCCCCTTAAGGCGTATCCAAGTGCATCGGTCTGCGCGAGCTGCCGAGTAAGTGATAGGAGCAGTCGGCAGGCGCAGAAGAATCGTTAATCGTGTGCAACACGCACGATGTCTCGCTTCGGTGATCCGCCGAGATTGCAGAGAGGATCGAAATGAAAAATAAAACACAGAAGCTATATCTGAAGTTGAGAGGGAAAGTATTTTCCGTATGCCCGCTGAATAAGGGTGGCAGGCGGGGTAATCGTTATGACTGGGAAATTCGGAAGAATGGCAAACTGCCGAGCGCGCTTTTCTTTCATCTTCGTAACTACGTCACACGGCGAATCCAGGAATGCGATAGGGAAGAGCTAAGCGAAGTTCGCCGTGCGGTTCGCGCAGGTCTTCGGGAAGCAGCCAAAGATTGCGGATGCGAGGTGCGTCGTCGGTGTGCGAGCGGCGACCTCGTGTTTTATCTGCAAGGCACGCCACTGATTGCATTTGTGATTCCCAAGGATCCGAGCCATTACGAGCCTCCGCGAGAACTCCTGCAAAGCGAGGCAGTCTTCCGATGGATCGTCAAAGTGCAGAGCAAGAAATATTTCACATTCGTGCCGCTCCCATCGAACAAAAATTGGCGGGCGTGAAACATGGCCACCGCTTCCAATCAAAATCCAGCCGGACGAAAGGTCGGGAAAGCATCATCGTAGGGAGCCCGTAGCTTCTGTGCAGGTGGTCTCGATCGCGCACGGTCCCCGAATTAGGGGTCTCGGGGAGTTCTAGAAGCCCTGTTGCTCCAATTTCGGGGGCGAATGCTGGGCGCAACGACTCACGAGGCCGCAGAGGGCGTAGCGCCTCGCAAAACTTGGCCTCCGGGTGGCAGATCGCTGAAAATCGGTCTTTTCCAACCTGTTATCCATTTAGAAGGATTTGCTTCGGTAGGAAATTCGTAGGCTTACTCGGATTTAGCGCTTTCTAAACACTAAACTCCAGTAGTAAGTGTTTCTTCGCTTACGGTGACACTGGTAGTACGCGGCTTCGCCGATTGTCATGAGGCTCGGGTTTACCGATGGACTCCCGATTCAAGATTACGGGCTCAACGAAACTATCCACGCCCGCGAACATTAACCACATGATAACTTTCGACAATTTGAGAATGGAAAGCGCTGATTTCCGAATCCATACTTTCGCATGCCCAAAAAACGACCGACAAAACAACGTAAGAGGTATCCGCGCTTTATTGAGGGAAATTCTGCTGCGGCTCAAAGCAAACTCGTGTGGAGTGAACCTGAATTCAATGTCCACGTGGACGAACATGGGATCGAGTTGAAATTCCGGCTTTCCATCTCCGGCAAACTAGTGGCTGCGTATGCTTCGGACCTCACCGGACTTTTCGCCAATAATCCTCGTTCGTGGGAGACGGCGATAAAGCGGGCCTACAACGAAGGAGTATGGAACCGCAAACCGATTCCTCAACTTATCGCGAGTCACCTCCGGATTGTAAGACGAAATGCGGTCCTGAACTGGCTGGGTGAGACGTGGAACTTAGTAAACAACGATCCAAAAAGGGACGCTGAGATAAAAGGGTTGCGAGACGCTCAGCTGGAGAGGCTGCGAAAAGGCGATTCTCAAACGCGTGGTCCTCAACCTGATGCTCAGGTTGCACTGCGGGCCGCGATTAGATTTAGGAAATTGCTACCCGCCGTAAAGAACGCCCGTGCTGAACTAAAGAAAAAGGCTCCATACATGGACGAGGGGGCGCTCACGGCAGAAATTGGCTCACGCTTTCCGATCGAGAGTTTTCGGTATGCCTTGAATAAGGCATGTGGTAATGACCCCGAGAAATCCGCTTCAGTTCCCCTAGCACAATTCTTCCTGCGAGGCGTCAATCCTCGGACTATTGCCCAGCACCTGGTAGGTAAAATTCTATCGATCTCCGAGCCGATATTGAAAAAAGTATCGGTCGCTACACATATCGAGCGCGGAGAAGAGCTCCTGGCGGCACTCGCGCCGAGATCCTAACGGTACTCGCGGCACTCTCACTATCCGACGATCCCCCCGTTTGTACAAACCCCTGCCTATCGGAAAAACCGACCGTTCGCCAAAATGATCTCAGTAACGGCCCGTCACTAAGTGCGTTTAGCTTCGGGACTTTTGGGAGAACCACATGCCGTGTGACGACCTATTTCTACTTATTTCCCAGCCCCGGAGACGCTAGGGAAATGCAGTCAGGACGGGCCAATTCGGAATCGTTTGCTGGTCTACTGACCCGTTTCCAGAACGCTGTCCCGGCCACGTCTGACCTTGCGCCTGCAGTTAATGGAAATACGTCTACCGTCGGAAGCAAGAATCCGGGTACGCTTCCGCCGCGTAGCGGGCCGAAGAAATTGTCGGACCCGCTGCGCGAATTCTTGGATGCATGCATCATTCCAGCGCTGGTCGAGAAATACTTGGCCAAGGCGAAGGAGTCTGGACGATGAAGCCACGATGCGCAATCTACGCCCGATTCAGCTCTGACAAGCAAAGTGCAGCCTCTATCCATGACCAGGTGCGAAAGTGCCGAGAGTACGCGCAGGCGCACGGTTGGGAAATTCTGGACGGACACATCTACAGCGACGAGGCGATTTCCGGCGCAACGGCGGAACGCGCTGGATTGAAACGGCTGCTCGCAGCTGCAAATGGAAAGTGTTTCGACATCGTGCTGATTGACGACACGTCGCGCCTCTCGCGGAAGCTCTCGGACTCAATCAACCTTTCGGACCGACTGATGTTCGCTGGTGTGCGCATCGTGTTCGTCTCCCAAGGCATCGACAGCGAGAACGAGCAGGCCGATATTCTGTTGGCGACGCATGGCATCGTCGATAGTCTGTACATCCGCGAACTGGCGAAAAAGACTTTTCGGGGCGTCGAAGGCCGCGTCCTCAACAAGCTTCACCACGGCGGACGGTGCTTCGGCTACAAGAGCACCCCAATCGAAGACCCGGAGCGGCGTGACCAATACGGGCGTCCGCTGATTGCGGGCGCGCGACTCCAGATTGACGAGGCCCAGGCTCGGACCATCCGCAAAATCTTCGCGCTCTACGCAGGCGGTGTTAGTATTAAAGGTATTGCCAAGAAAATGAATGCCGACCACGCGGAGTCTCCCTTGCCAAGAGCTGGACGGCAGCACTCGTGGGCACCGTCGAGCATCGCAGGGATTCTTCGCAACGAACGTTATCGCGGAGTGGTGAATTGGGCGACGACAAAGAAGATTCGCGATCCGCAGAGCGGGAAACGAATTCAGCGCGACAGACCGAAGTCCGAATGGGTGCGAGTGGAGATGCCGGAACAGCGCATCGTGCCTGAGAAGCTCTGGCTGGCTGTGCAGGAGCGCCGAGCCTATGTGAATCGCGTTTGGGGCGCACAGGGACGGAAGGGCGGGCTGATGAACGCTCGTGCTGCGTCCAGTCCCTACATCTTCTCTGGGCTTCTGAAGTGCGGACTCTGCGGGAACAACTTCACGCTCGTTAGCGGCACTGGCGCAAAACGCAAATCCGCCAGATACGGATGCCCGTTCCATGCGACTCGCGGAACCTGTAAGAATTCGCGCCTTGTGGCCAGGGACGTTCTGGAAACCGAGCTACTAACGAAGTTGCAACGGGATGTCCTATCGGACGTGGCGATTGACTACGTGCTGGACAAGGTGGGGCAGGAAATCGAGAAGAGATTCGCCGCGTTGGATGGTGAGATGGAAGGGATGCGGCGTCGGAAGAAAGCGCTTGAATCGGAATTGGGGAACCTGTCTAAAGCTGTTGCGGACGGAATGGACTTGATGTCCATCCGAGCAGCGATTATGGAACGTGAGGCGGAACTGTCGAGCATTACGAGCCGAATGTTAGGCAGGGGGACTGGATCGGTTCACGCGCAGGTGTCCGGCTTGCGGAAACTCGTAAAGGAAGACCCTCGCGACATTCGTGCGCTTATTTCGGGGAAGCACGGGAAACCTGCGGCGGTACGGCACGAGTTCGCCCGTCACATCGAAGCGATTACGCTCTATCCCGAAGGGAAAGGCCGCGCTATTCGCTACAAGGGGGCTTGGAAGCTGCTAGGCGATACGGATGGTGCCGAGGGCCAGAATCGGACTGGCTACGCCGGCCTTTTCAGGGCCGCGCTCTACCGGTGAGCTACCTCGGCACCGGTGTGTCAAACGATTCTACGGAAAATTCGGCGGGGTGACAAACGAA
>Ga0210398_10002752_pt1 | contig 17000 bp, 15 predicted proteins | sample IncBWC4OmetaG_FD_161047 | JGI IMG/M metagenome (GOLD analysis project Ga0210398, IMG submission 161047) | Forest soil microbial communities from Barre Woods Harvard Forest LTER site, Petersham, Massachusetts, United States - Inc-BW-C-4-O | ecosystem: Environmental > Terrestrial > Soil >... | reverse complement strand
TCGAAAGCGACCGCCCGTGCCGCGTCAAGTGATTGTATTCCTCGACGATTTTCACGGCTTGATCGACGCTCTCCTGCTCGCCTTCGATGGTCAGCCGCGTGTCGTGCAAGTGCGTGCGCACGTGCAGCGAATCCTCCAGCAAACGCACATTCTCATCGAGCGTGCCGAAGAACGGTTCAATTTTTCCGGATATGTGAACGGTACGCCGCATCCAAGTGGAAGGTCTGCCTGTTACAGAAGCCGGGTGGCCGATGGGATTCCTCCTCGCTATCGGTGACCGCGCTCGAATCAACTCAGGAAGAAACTTCCTACACCCTAACCCTTCCGAGCCTCATGGTCAAGTTACGCCCTGGTTACAATCTTGATGCTCCCGGGCCTCTCTGGCAATGGTTTTCCGCATCTAATCTGATGTACCCAATTATTCAGGCGTCCCGTTCTTTACCCCGTTAGTAACCTGTACTCTGGTACTAACGTGCTATGGCACTAGACCGTCGGTAACGCGAAGATGTTACTCGACGCTGATATAGAACGCTCGCTGAAACGCTAGTCACTGAGGGGTGAATATAAACGACATGAGAAACAAACTCTTAATGGTGTGCACTTTTCTAAGCCTGGCAGCCACTCTGCCCACTTGGGCGGCAGAGAACTCCGGCGCCAGTGTTGCCGCCGCGCCTGGCGCACTTCGCGGTACGGTCATCTGCCGCGGTCTTAAAAATGTTCCGGTAACCGCCGACGCTGAGCAAGCTCTCCCGATGCAACTTGTCGCCCGCCTAAACTGTGGCGATGAAGTCGCCGTTCTCTCCGACTCCGAAGGCTATACCGTCAATATCCGTACCGGCGACGGGAAGTATGGCTATGTCGCCCGAATGTACCTCTCGGAAGGCTCCGCGAACGTGCCGAAGGATCGTGCGGCCGAAGCTGTCGTTGATAGTGGCATCGCCCGCTGGCAGTCTGGCGCTCCAGGCAGCGCCCAATTCTTGAGCGACGGCTCGCTCGTCGAGTCACTCCGTGCGAATGGAATCACCGTCCAGGTTTCTCTTCAGGACACCGGATGGAAGCTGCGCGCCAGTGTCGCAATCGCCAACGATAGCGATACACCTGTTCATTTCGACCCCGCCGGCTTCACGCTCGATGAGTTGCAGCCCCGCCTCCGCGCGCTCGCTTATCAGAATCCCAGACAACTCGCCAAGGCGCTAACTCACCAGGTTTATTGGACCAACGCGAGCGCCACTGCTCCAATGTCGGCAACCTTCATGGACGCCGCCTATAAAACTTCGGTGACCGTCCCCGCTACGCGAAACTATCTGGAGGAAGCCGCACAACAAGAAGTGCAAACGACCGTGCTCCAATCAAGGACCGTCGCGCCGAAAGAGAAATCCTCCGGCGTAGTGTGGTTCGAGCGCGACAAAAACCCGCAGCAACTCAACTTGAGGATCTTCGTCGGAGATCAAATCTTCGAATTCCCACTTTCCTTCCCTCAACGCTAGACAACAAAGAGGCAACACCGCGCCTAGCGCACGTTCGCCCAGCGTGTGCTACAAAGCGCAAGCGCAACCGCAACCCCCGCCCCGGCACTCCGTCACCCTTCGGAGTCCGGGGCTTCTTCTTGCTGCCAGCTCTCGACCGGATCTTTCTAACGGCCGGAACGCATCCCGCCATTTCGGCACGCCATTTCGGCACACCATTTCGCCATCGTTGACTCTGCAAGATCGTGCGAGTATCTTCCCACTGTAGTAAGAAGCCCATCTCGGGAGGGACAAAAATGCACGCGATATCACGGAGGAAATTCTTCGGATTCGGACTTGGAGCAGCAGCCGCAGCGGGAGTAGCTCCCCTCAGCCTGGTCCCGCCTGCGCATGCAACCCCAACCGACCCAGTCACCGAGTCTGGCGGGGCAGTTGCCTTTTTTGGATCGATCGACAGGGCGCTCGACTTCCAGAACACCATGATGGACGCCTACGCCACAGGTAACACGGTACGCCTGACCCAGAGCTACGCCGACCAGTCCGGCCTCGAATCAACAGCCTTCACCTACGACAACGCTGTCTCCATCCACGCCTACCTGCTGGATGGAAGCCGCGACTCTGTCGCTCGCGCCGAGGTTCTGGGTCAGGGCCTTATCTACGCCCAAGCAAACAATTTCCCCTTCAGCGACGGCCGCTTTGCGCAAGCCTATTTCGTCAACCAAGCCTCCGCGAGCGGCGCCTTCATTACTCCCGCAGCCTTTCCTTTCTTTTTCTACACGAGTGCGGTCGGCGACCAGTCGTGGGCAGGCATGGCGCTGGCGCAGCTCTACGGTCGCACCCGCAACACCAGCTATCTCACTGCGGCTCTGAACGTCGCAAACTGGATCGTCACCAACACCTTCAACACACTCGGACCTGGCGGCTACTCGTTCGGCACCAACATTAACCCGTCCAACCAGTCTGTGCCCTCCACCAACGGCAAGTCCACGGAACACAACATCGACACCTACGCGTTCTTCACCATGCTCGATCAGCTCACGCACCACGGGGCCGCCAGTAATGGCACCTCCTGGAAAGCCCTCGCCGCGCACGCCCTCAGCTTTGTAGTCGCGATGTACAACACCGCGGGGGGCTATTTCTACACCGGCACGCTCGGTGATCAGATCACCATTAACCCCTCCCCGATTCCCGAGGATTGTCAGACCTGGTCCTATCTCGCCCTGCTCGACAATCGCTTCAAGCACACTATCGACTGGGCCATCGCCAATCTCGAAAGCACCGATACCGCCGCGTCTCTCAACAGCACACTCACCGGAAGCGAATCCTTCACTGGCATGGTCTTCGACACGGCCAGCCTGGCTCCGACAATCCCTGGATCCGACCCGAATGCTGTCTGGCTCGAAGGAACTTCGCATACCATCGCCGCGCTCATCGCGCGCTCGATTGCCGGCGCAGACAGCGTGCATGACCGCGTCCAGGACTTGCAAACCGCAGTAAAGTTTGTGGATACCTGCGAGACCGCCCAAGCCCAATTGGGCGAGGGACAAACCGTCAACAGCGCAGCCATTCCCCTCGGCCAAGGCCTCGTCGCCTCCACCAGCCAAATGGACACCGGCTTCGGGTACACCTACGGCCCCTCAAAACACATCGGCGCCACCGGTTGGTACCTCATCGCCGCCCGCGGCGGCAACCCCTTCCAGCTGGGCGACCTTACACGTGGCCTGTAGAAGGCAGGCGTAGAGTCTGTCCTTGCATTATTCGAGCGCAAACAAGTTCTTTAGAATCAATACTTCCACAATCTCCAGCGAGTGCTGATTCGAATCGACTTGGGGAAAACTTAGATTTTTTGGCATTAACAGTTTATGAACAGCCGGGGGTACTCGTTCTGCTTCTTCAGGCGTTCGGCGAGTTTTTTCCCACGAACCAACCCACCAACCCGATGACGCGCTTGGCACACCCGTCATTCCGCTAGTCATTGGCTAGTCATTCAACTCGTTTGACAAAGCCCGGTGCCTCGTTTAACGTTTAATGTTTGAGCGATACCTAAAAGGAGCAATAGATGGCCCAGGGACAGGCTACCAAAATCAAGAAGAAGAAAAAGTCGGTTTTAAAGCGTGCGGCGCAAGCTCGTCAACGCGCCGATGTGAACCGCGCCAACCGCACCCGGGTCCGCACACTGATGCGCCGTTTGCGCACAGCGATCACCGCCGCTGATGCCACCGCTGCGGGCAATCTTTTGCACCCCACGATGTCGGCTATCGACCAGGCCATTACCAAGGGCGTGCTGCACGAAAACACCGGCAACCGTTACAAGTCGCGCCTCACTCTCGCTTTCAACGGCCTAACAGCTAAGGCCGCTAAGTAACGATTCGGCGAGCCGCATTGATTTTTTTGTAGGGGCGGGCCTTGGCCCGCCCTTCTTTGTCTGGTCTATGATCCGCTCTCCAATATTTTTGTTCACCGGACAGTCATGCTCCCGTAACCAGCCTGCGATATCTTCGCCATTCGGTGCTTAGTTCTCTCCTACAAGGGCGCCCATCGGGGAACAGTGCAAACCATGTTTCGTCTCGGCCCTCGGCTCGAAAAAGCCTCGCTTCGCCAGTTCATCTCACTCGCGCTGCGATTTCTGGTGCTCTTGTTCGCGGTCTTGTTTCTCACTCCTGCTTACAGGTCGTGCATGGCTCAGGAAGCCTCGGGAAATATTTGTCTGCGCCCTTCCGCGGGGAGTGCCGTTCCGGAACCGGAGGATTTGCGCAGTCAAAACGGGGTCCTCAAAGTCGATCTTGCGGTCCGCAATTTTACCGAGCTAAGCGGCTCGACTCGCTACTGCTACATCTACGGCGAGGGCAGCCAATCACCTACGCTGCGCTTGAACCCGGGCGATCTGCTCATCCTCAATTTAAAGAATGACTTGAGTGATCCGAAGCACGCTGCAGCAACTGCAAATCACACACATCGAAACGCAAAATCTGAGGACCATGCTGACCCGTGCCAAAGCGGCGCTATGACCTCGACCTCCACAAATCTTCATTTCCACGGTCTGACCGTTCCTCCGGTCTGCCACCAAGACGATGTCGTTAATACCTCTATTCAGCCAAGTGACGCACCGTTTGAATATCGCTTCCGTGTTCCTGCCAATGAACCGCCTGGATTGTATTGGTATCACCCGCACATTCACGGCTTTAGCAAGACGCAAGTCCTTGGCGGAGCTTCGGGTGCCCTGATCATCGAAGGGATCGAGCGCGCCAATCGCCAACTGGCGGGATTGCCGGAGCGAGTCTTGATCATTCGCGATCAAGATTTGGTGAATCCCAACGCTCCTCCTTCGAAATCGGAACCCGTAGTGCCGCGCAATTTGATTGATCGTGATGGCGACGCCGGCAACAACGGTACCGGCTTCGGCAAGCCGGCCAAGGATCTTTCCATCAATTTCGTGCCGGTTCCCTACCCCGATTATCCAACTGCGGAAATAAAGATGAGGCCGGAGGAACGCCAACTGTGGCGCGTCTTGAACGCTTCGGCAATCACGTACCTCAATCTGGCGGTGTTGTTTAAGCGCGCGCCGCAAATGCTTGGAATCGTGGCGCTAGATGGAGTGCCTTTGAAAGCCAATGGGGACCCCGGGGACGGAATCACCTGGGCAAATCACATTGGAGTGCCACCCGGTGGCCGCGTAGAGTTTATTGTGAAGGGGCCTTCTGCGGGTGTGCCGGGGCTGCTCGTGACGCGCACTGTGGATACCGGCGTTGGAGGCGAAAACGATCCAAATCGCGCCCTCGCCACAATCACCCCAGCGCCGGACGCCCCCGAACCTCGTTCCACGCTGGCCGTCTCACCCGAACCGCTTCCGGCACCTACTCTTGCCTGGTTGGGGAGCGTTACACCGGCACGCACGCGCAGGTTGTACTTCTCAGAAAAGTTTCTCGATCCAAATGATCCCAACAGCCCGACCACTTTTTTTATCACCGTGGACGGCAAAACACCCACGGCTTTCGATCCCAGTTCCGGTGTTCCCAACATTGTCGTGAAGCAAGGCGATGTAGAAGATTGGATCATCGAGAACCGCTCGACCGAACTGCATGCTTTCCATATCCATCAAATCCACTTCATGATGCTCGAATGGAGCGACGTCCCGGTGAACGAGCCTTTTCTCCGCGACACAATCAACGTGCCTTTTTACACGAACAAAATGCTTGCGTATCCCAGCGTGAAACTGCGCATGGATTTTCGCGACCCGAACGCCGTCGGCACTTTCGTGTATCACTGCCATCTTTTGGAACACGAAGACGGCGGAATGATGGGCCTAATCCGCGTGGAGCCGGCCGACCGCGCTAATTCTCCCGGAAGCAAGTCCCGCGGGCTTCCATCGGAAGATAATTCCTTGCGCTCTTCCCCTGCAACTAAGTCCGCGTCCGCAAAAATCAAGACGAACCTCTGAGCTGTTCTTCGAAAGCCGCTCTCATACTCCGTTTTCCTTACTTTATTGCTCCATTCACACAAGAAAAATCCTGCCGCAACACCGCGCGGTTACTAATAAACCCGCTGCAAAGCTCCACCAAAAGAAAAGGGAGGTTGAATGAGTCTTAGGGATTTTGCATCCAACGCGTTGAAGACCGCTCGCATGGGTCTGGCAACCGTTGCGCTTTTTCAGTTCACTGTTGGCGCTTCTCTGGCCGGCGCAGTTCCGCAGAATGGTCCGGCCAACAGTAAGAATAACGACGACAACACCACCTCGCCCATCAAACATGTCATCGTAATCATCGGTGAAAACCGCAGCTTTGACCATGTCTTCGCGACGTATGTCCCGAAAAATGGGCAGAGTGTCGACAACCTTCTCTCGAAAGGCATCATCACGCTGGACCCCAACAACAATGCCATCCCGGGCCCGAATTTCCACAAAGCTCACCAGCTAGCGGCTGCGGATACGGATACCTTCCTGCTGAGCCCCCCGAAGACAGAGTTTCCGAACAATCAACTACCTGCACCGCTGACCGGCGGCGCTACGGGCGTCAACGGCTATTTCACTGGCTCCAACCCCTGCGGCACCAATCCGCCGATTACCCCCGTGGAGTGCGCGCAAGAGTCGGAATCCGGGTTGCCAAGCGCCGCGTATTACACGGACCTGGCGAGCGGCGGCACCGGCTTGCCATCGCATACTCCTGACACGCGCATCGCGAATGTAGAGACGTTGCCGGCAGGACCGTTCCAGTTGACGGGCAGCACGTTCCCCTACAACGCCTATGCCGCGAGCCCGGTCCACCGGTTCTACCAGATGTGGCAGCAATTGAATTGCAGCGTGGAGGATTCTACCTTTGAGAACCCTTCTGGTTGCAACGCCAAGTTGTTCTCGTGGGTTGAAGTGACCGTTGGCGCGGGCACGAACGGCGTAACGCAGCCGCCACTCTGTTCTTCTGACGGCGATGCAACTCCGTGCTTCACCACCAACTATTTGCCCGGCACACCGAAAGCAGCAACCACGGGTGAAGGCTCGACCGCGCTCGGTTTCTACAACGTTCAGCAGGGCGATGTGCCGTACTTCAAGAAGCTCGCGGATAACTTCGCGATGAGCGATAACTTCCATCAGTCCGTTAATGGCGGCACTGGCGCGAACCACATCATGTTCGGGCACGGCGACGCGATCTATTTCCACGATCCCAACAGCACCACCCCATTCGTACCGCCAAATGGCGTCCAGGTATTCACCAGCTTGCCGGGTGGAGGCGCGAATCCAGACGCGGGCACGGTCAATGAAATTGAGGATCCTGATCCGGCGCCCGGCACGAACAACTGGTACAGCGAAGACGGCTATGGCAACAGCTTCAACGCCGGCTTCCCCCCGCCGTACTCACCCGCGGCTGTTTCCGGCGGCGGTTCGTACAGCAACTGCTCCGATCCGACGGCGCCTGGCGTCAGCGAGATCGTGACTTACCTCAGCATCCTGGGTATCGATCCGCGCTGCGAAAAGGACCACTACTATCTACTGAACAACTACAACCCAGGCTGGTTCGGCAACGGTAAAAATGCCTATATCGACACGAATCCGGCCAATACGCCATTCACGATTCCACCTTCCTCGACGCCGAGCATTGGCGACGACCTAAACGCTCACCAAATCTCGTGGAAATACTATGGCGATCAGTGGAACAACTACATCCCTGATCCTTACCAGATCAACTACGGCACGAATGGACCGAATGCCGACGAGTATTGCAACATTTGCAATCCATTCCAGTATGACACGTCCATCATGTCGCATCCGGATCAGGTCAAAGCGCACATTACGGATTCGCTCGACTTATACGCGGACATTGCCAACCTCAGTTTACCGGCGGTTTCCATTGTCAAGCCAAGCGGCTATGTAGACGGCCATCCGGCATCTTCGAAGCTGAATCTTTTCGAAGGATTCACCAAGAAAATCGTTGACGAAGTGCTGGCGTCCCCGTACGCCAAAGACACGGCGATCTTCATCACCGAGGACGAAGGCGGCGGCTATTACGACTCTGGTTACGTCCAGCCTCTCGATTTCTTCGGCGATGGCACCCGCATCATATTTCTCGTGGTGGCTCCTCACCTCAAGTCGACAGGCCACATCTCGCACCACTATGCGGACCACGTCTCGATCCTGAAGTTCATCGAACGGAACTGGAATTTGCCTCCGGTTACTAAGCGCAGCCGCGACAACTTCCCGAACCCGGTCACTCTGCCTTCCAGCCCTTACGTGCCGCGCAACGGCCCTGCGATCAGCGATCTATTTGATTTCTTCGATTTCAGCCACTAAACCTGTAACGCTAGTTCCAAGCTCGAAAGAGAAGGGCGGCCCTCAGGCCGCCTTTTTCTTCTAGAGTCTGGGATCTCGGAACCTAATCCGCCTCAAGCGCCTCGTTGCTGAGTACCTCCGGGCCTTGGTGTGTTCATGTCAGCGCAATCTCTCTGTAACGCATCGAGTGCATTCTTTGGCTGCTCAGCTGGTCGATTTTTTACTTGAGAAGAGGGAGACTGCATGACCTTGAAGCGAGTAGTGTCCGGAACCCTGCACGGCCTGCGTACCGGTATCGCCTGCCTTGCCATGGCTCAATTAGCCATTGGCCTGCCAGCAGCACAGGCGCAGGAGGGTACCTCAAACGACAGCAAGACCACATCTCCGATCAAGCACGTGATCGTGATCATTGGTGAAAATCGTAGTTTTGACCATGTTTTCGCCACGTATGTCCCGAAAAATGGGGAGAGGGTAGATAACCTGCTCTCAAAAGGCATCATCACGTTAGACGCCAACCTGAATGCCATTCCCGGCCCCCATTTCCGAAAGGCCCAGCAGCTCGCGGCAAGCGATCTTGGAGCGACCACCGGCGGCGATGCTTTCCTTTTGAGCCCTCCTATATCCGAGTTCCCGGGCAACATCCTCCCGTCGCCGCTCGTAGGCGGGCCAAGCGTTTCCTACATTCCGAACGCCTGCGCGGCGGCCACACCGGAGTCGCAATGTACAGCGAGCCTAGCGCTCGCTCAAGAATCGGAAAACGGATTGCCTAGCGAGTACTATCCGTCTCTGCTTGTGGGAGGCAGCGGTCTGCCGGGTAAGACTCCGGATACGCGCATTACCAACGTTAATTCTCTTCCCGCCGGTCCGTTTCAACTGACCAACGGCAGCAATTTCGTCTACACGGACTATGCCGCCAGCCCCGTCCATCGCTTCTATCAGATGGTGCAACAGTTGAATTGCAGCCTGGAGCACGCGAGCTGGGAAAATCCTTCCGGTTGCGATGCGAAGTTGTTCTCCTGGGTGGAAGTGACGGTTGGTGCAGGCACGAACGGTGCGACACAGGCGCCACTCTGCGCCTCCGATGGTGATACGACTCCTTGCTTCACCACAAATTACCTGCCTAACACTCCTGGAGCATCGCTCACCGGTGAAGGCTCGACGGCGCTGGGTTTCTACAACGTTCAGCAGGGCGACGCACCCTATTTCAAAAGCATTGCGGATAACTATGCGATGAGCGACAACTTTCACCAATCGTTTCAAGGAGGCACCGGAGCCAACCACATTATGTTCGGCCACGGCGACGCCATCTCTTTCTACGATCCCAACAGCAGCACGCCACTCGTGCCGCCGAACGACGTCGAGGTTGCGGTGGGATCGCCGAACCAAGGAGTCGTGAGCGAAATCGAGGACCCGAATCCAGCTCCTGGCACCAACAACTGGTACGCGGAAGATGGCTACGGCGCTGGTTCCAAAGACAAAGCTTCCTCAGGCGGCGGCTCTTACAGCAACTGCTCGGATCCGAGTCAGCCTGGTGTGGGGCCGGTGCTGGCGTACCTCAAGTCCCTGCATATCGATCCGCGGTGCGAACCGGGCCATTACTACCTGCTGAACAATTACAATCCGGGATACTTCGGGAATGGGGCCAACGCCTACACCGATCCCAGCCCAGCGAACACCGTTTTTACGGTTCCCCCGTCTTCCTTGCCGAGCATCGGTGACGATATGCTCGCCCACAACGTTTCCTGGAAGTATTACGGCGATGACTGGAACAACTACTCTGGCGCTCCCAGTTACACTCCTCAGCCTAAGTCCGCGCTCAACCCCAATGGTCTTCCCGGCGACCCCTACGAGATCAATTTTGGGCCCGTGGGCGCGGTTAATCCACTCGGGGTTACGATCACCGCTTCCGACGAGTACTGCACCATCTGCAATCCGTTCCAGTACGACACGTCGATCATGACGAACGATGCCATTCGCGAAGCGCATATCCAGGACACCGCGAATCTCTACAGCGACATCGCCAACGGCACGCTCCCGGCCGTTTCCATCGTTAAGCCGAGCGGCCTGGTTGACGGCCATCCGTCCTCCTCGAAGCTCGACCTGTTCGAGGGGTTCAGCAAGAAAATTGTCGACGCGGTCGAAGCGTCTCCGTACGCGAACGATACGGTTATCTTCATCACCTTTGACGAAGGCGGCGGCTATTATGATTCTGGTTACGTACAGCCTCTGGACTTCTTCGGCGACGGCACCCGGATCGTATTTCTTGTGGTAGGTCCTTATCTCAAGCCGGGGCATATCTCGCATAGCTATGCGGATCACGTCTCGATTCTCAAGTTCATCGAGCGCAACTGGAATCTGCCGCCGGTTACCAAGCGCAGCCGCGACAACTTCCCCAACCCCTTCGCGCTGGACTTCATCAGCCCTTACGTGCCGCTCAACAGCCCGGCCATCAGTGACCTCTTTGACTTCTTCGACTTCGGCGGTCAAGGCGGCTTCCATTTCTAAACTCTAGTCCTCGACAAAATGAAAAAAGGGGCGGCCGGTTGTCCGGCCGCCCCTTTTCTTCGCAGCATGGAACTCGATCAAGACTAGAGGTCTGGAGCTTCATCTTACTGACGCGGTCGCCGCGCCGGTTGCCGATAGTTCCGTTACGAGAAACTCCATGACCGACCGCTCATCCTGGGCCCCGCCCTTGAGGCGGTCGTCCGCTTTTTGCAGCGCGCGCAAGCCTCGGAGCAGTTGCGCCTTGGGAATTTTGCGGGCTGCTGCGAGCGCAAGTTCCGCCTGCTCGGGTCGCATGCCCAGCGCGCGCGCCGCCTGCCAGCCGTTGGCGACCCCTTTCAACTCGCTGGCCTCGATCAGCTTCCGGTACGTCCAAGCCATGGCCCCGACCATCGGCAAGGGCTCCTCGCCGTCGCGGAGCAAGCGGTCGAGAAACTCCAGGGCTTTTGCGGACTTGCTCGCTGCCAGCAGGTCGGCCAGTTCCCAGACCGTCGTCGTTTTTAGGGAGACCACGATCGCGCTGACATCATTCCTGGTGATGAATTTCTTCTCGCCCACGTAGGTGGCCAGTTTTTCGATCTCGGTTTTCAGACGCATCAGATCTGCCGCCACAAATTCTGCCAGGTCCTCAGCTGCGCCCGGCTCAAATGTGACGCCTTTTTCCTTCCCCATGATCCGGGCAAACGCCACAACTGCCGCTTGCCTCCCTGCCGCGTTCTCAGCAAGTCCGCAAGCCACCACCAGCGTTTTCTCGACCAGCATCTTCCCCAGCTTCATCCGCTGGTCCAGACTGGTGGCTTCCAGCACCAGCACAGTGAACGGCGCAGGATTATCAAGATACGCGGCGAGCTGGGTCACGGCCTCCTCGCGGTTCTTCTCTCCAAGTTTTTCAATGGCTTCCGCCTCTTCCAGGAAAACCACTTGCTGCGACGAAAGCATGGCCATGGTTTGAGATTGATCCAGCGCCGCCTGCGTCTCCCCGCGGCCGGCGGAATACCGCGAAACGGCCCACGTCCGCGCAGCCTCCGGCACAAACTTCTCAATCAATCGCGCACGGCATTCGTCGCGCAAATACGGCTCTTCGCCAAGCAACAACAGCGCCGGAATCGCCTTCCCGCTCGCCAAACGCGCCAACAACTGTTCCGGAGAAACCTGCGCCATCACAACTCCTAGAGAGGCCGAGCTGTAGCCCGGCGAATTCACACTGGATCTCGCGTCTCTTCCGCCCCATCGAAACGGGGAGAGCCGCTGGTCAGTAATTTTCCCTAACCGCGGCCACCAAACGCACCGCAAAATCCTGCGCCAGCCGGTCCAGCGCCGGGTCTTGCTCCTCAAAAAAACTCTTCAAATCCGTCGAAATTTCATACTCATTGCGGAACACAAAATTGTCGTTGTGATAGAGCACCTTCTGCGTCGCGCTTTCCGTAAACGTCACTTCGCACTTCACGGTCACCAGCATCGTCGTCGCGCGGCCCGTCGTGGTATCAAACAGCAGTGGCACCGCCTCCAAAGTCAAAACCTTGCCCCTCAAAACCGCGTCTCCCTCTTCCGGATTCGACACCACCCGGTAGGACGTCTTTACCAGGAACTCGTGCACCGTCGCAGCCGTCAGCTTTTGTTCGAGCCGGTAGCTGTTGGTCTTGTTCTCCAGCGCCGGAACAGCGATGACGTGAATGTTTTTCGGCAGCGCCGTGCTGTGCCCGGCCAGGTGATATCCGCATCCAGCAACCGCGAGAACCGTCGCCATCGCCGCTCCTAACAATCGGTTCCCACTCATGGCAGCATCTCCGCCAGCTTCACTGCGTTGGCCGCAGGCATCCGAATGTTGTCTGCAGCTCCCCAAAACCACCACGCCCCCGGCCGCGCCGGGTCCTCCTCCGGCTTTGCCAGGTGCGCCATTTTTTCTCCAGCCACGCTCACGTTGCTCGGTCCGGCTCCTTCATCTGCCGGGATCACAAAGCCCGCATCCTCGCAGGCGGCCACGACCTGCTCGACTTTTGTGCCAGGCGCAAGCTCCGCGCACGCCGAAAATGCCGTTCCATAAAACACCGGGGCATGAATCAGCTGCAACGCCGGCATAACCGATTTCTTCCCTAGGCATGCCTTCGTCTCTACGCGCAGGCGCTCCCGGACAACGCTCAGCTTGTGCTGGCTGCCGGGTCCAAACCGGTCCAAAAGATTGAACGCCACTTGCGTGTCAAACACGGGCTGCCCCATCCCCTGAAACGACAACAGTTGCCCGGTCTGGCTCTCCAACTCTTCGATGCCCGCGCGCCCAGCTTCGGAAACCGGCTGGAAGTGAATCACTGCGAGCCGCGATACACCAATCTTCGCGAGACCTAACGCCAGGGAAGCAGTCACGGTCCACGCCGCGGAAGGAATCGCGTAGACGCGTGCATCGGTCGGAAACGTTCTCCCCTGCAACACATCCAGCTTGGGAAACCAACTCACCGTACTCTCCTCAGCGGCAGCCGTCCCCGATAAGTCAATGACCCTCGCCTTGGCATCCCGTGCCGCCGTCAAGTTTCTAAGCGTGAACTCCGCCGAACCGGTGAAAAACACCTTTGCCGCATGGTCAAAGGTTCCCTCTTCCACGGGCCTGATCACCGCCGGCTCGCCGCCAGCTTCGGTTAAGATGCCCGCAGCCATCTCTTCATCCACCAGCCGAAATTCGTCCCCTGCAAACCGGCTCTCTTCGAGCAAGGAACGCAGCTCTGCTCCCAACAGTGACGAAGCACCGGCGATCACGATTGGGTTGGATCCCCGGTCAAGCGATGGCATGAATCACACGGTCCGGGAAACGAGGCGATGCCGGAAGAAACGCACCATGTGCAGGACCACGCCGGCAGCAGCATACGTGCAAGCGAAGATCACCAGAGCATATTCGGAAAATCTCCACACCACACCCACCAGTAGGCAGACCAGAACGACGGTCAGCGAGGGTTGCTTACGCGTCCACGGAATATCTTTGAAACTGTAATAGCGAATCGTGCTGGTCATCAGCGCGCCCAGGATCCCCGCCAGCGCAAACCACGCCACCGACCACCGCCAATCGTGCAAGGGAGATTTGAATCCATGCACGAGCGCGGCGAGCACTCCCGCCGCAGCTGGTGTAGGCATACCCACAAAATTCTTCGATCCTCCCGGTGCCATGCCCTGCACATTGAACCGCGCCAGCCGCCAAGCGCAGCAGATCAGAAACGCCAGACAAAAAACCCAACCCAGTTGGGCGATCAACTCGAATCGCGGGGATCCCTGGTCGGGCAAACTGCGCACGCCCCAGGTATAGGCCATCACCGCCGGAGCAATTCCGAAACTGACGACATCCGCCAACGAATCAAACTGCACGCCAAATTCCGTGTTGGTCCCGGTCATACGCGCAACGCGCCCATCGAGCGAATCGAACAGAATCGCCAGCCCGATGGCCCTCGCCGCGTGGTTGAAGTCTTCCGAGCCGCCGGCAATCGAAGCTATGACCGCATAGTATCCGCACAGCAAGTTCGCACCAGTGAACAAGCTCGGGAGCAAGAAAATGCCTCGCCTAAATCGCGGATTGCGAATCCGGCGTCCTGCAAACGGCATCTCTCGCTGTTCGACTGGGCCCATGACTTAGTTTTGCTTCCCAACCGCGGATGCGTGTGCTTCCGCATCCGAGGTTTGCTGATCGCTCCCATCGACGCTTGTGGTCCTGGCCGGCCATCGTGCCAGCACGCTCGAACCGCCCTTCACATTCTCTCCCAATTTAACAAGTATCTCGGCATCCTTCGGGACCCAAACATCCACTCGGGAACCAAATCTCACCAAGCCGATTCTCTCGCCTCGGGCCACTCGCTCCCCTTCTTTCTTCCAGCTCACCACGCGCCGCGCGATCAAGCCGGCGATCTGCTTAAACACCATCTCTCCCGCGTCCGTTGAAAGCGTAAACACATTCTGCTCGTTTTCCATGGATGCGCGCTCGCGCATGGCCGCAAGAAACTTGCCTGGACGGTATTCCATCTTGGTGATAACCCCAGCGGCAGGCGCTCGATTGACGTGCACGTTCCATACGGCCAGAAAAATGCTGATCCGTTTTCCAGGCCGTCCCGCGTCCTCCTCGTCGGTGACCACCACCACCCGCCCGTCTCCCGGCGAAACGATCGCTCCGGGTTCAGCCGGAATGACGCGCTCCGGGTCACGGAAGAATGAGAAAACAAAGATCGCCAGACACACCAGCACAATCGCCGCGATCGTCCATTGCGCTAAATACGCCGCGCCCCCCAACACCAGAAGCGGCAGCCCAAAGTAATACCCCTCTTTGACCATGCCTAGAGAGAATATACCTCATCAGCCTCACCCGCGGTGTAAACGCACGGGCAAGCTTGGCCATTCTACGACAGAATTTTCGGGATAGCGGGCGTTATTGCGTGTACTGTGCCCGCGCACGTTGGATACGCAGGGCAATCCGTTCCATCTCGTCTTTGCAGTGGAGCTTCATCTTCTTCAGCTTGATTTCTTCCAGGAGGTCTTCCGAACTGAGGTAACTGGCGGTGGAGATTCGATGCAGTTCTGCTTCGTATTTCGAGTGCTGCTCGGCCAGACGCTGATACTCGGCGTCTGTATCGAGGAGTATGTCTCGAGGTGCCCGCTGTGCGGTTGCCATGCGTCCTCCTCACGACTGCGCGAATTGAATTGTGAACACTACATGAATGCAACCATAGCACTCTGAATGGCGGCGTCAAGAGGCAACTCCTAGGAATTTGGTCCTAGCCTGTGAGTTTTTTCCCCATCGTCACCGCCCCTTCGTCCGGCTCCCGGTAGTACCCCCTCCGCAGTCCTGTTTTGGCGAAACCGTGTTTCTCATAAAACGCGATCGCTCCCGTATTCGATTCTCGCACCTCGAGATACACGCTTCCGACGCTTCGAAGCGCAAATTCCAGAAATGCCGCCGCGAGCAATGCCGTTCCCTCCCCCTTACGCCGGTGCTTTCTCCCTACAGCCAGGTTTAGTACTTCGGCCTGATCTCGAACCCGCCTCCCAACCAAAAACCCGCTTATCCGTCCATTCGTTTCGATCACCAGCGCCAGTGATCCGTTCTCTTCCGCGAACTTCCTGTAGCTCTCTCTTGACCAAGTCGCCGCCTCTGGCGCCTCGTCCCCAATGGCCGTCACCGCGTCGACATCTTCCGGGCGAAACCTTCGTACACTCTTAACGGCTTGCGTCTTACCGATCTCAGTTCCCACGCCCCGGCCCGCCCTTCCAGAAAACCTCCGCATCGGGCCTGCGCACGTATTCCGCGTCCAACCCAAGCGCATCCGTCAAACGCCCTTCGAGCGCACACATTCGCCCAATTCTTCCAATCGCCGGCGCAAGCACGTTGGTACTCACTTCAACGCTCTCACCAGCCTCCGCGCGTGGGCGCCACGAATCCTCGGTCGTCACTTTCTCTGGGTCTATCGAGATCCAGCTCACGTGTTCGTTCGCGGAACGCTGTTTCACCCAATCCAGGAACTCCGCAGGAGCCGCCAGCATCTCCGATTCTACTGGCGTCAACGCCGTGCCTTCTCTCCGGAACAGTGCGCCAAACACTTGATCCCGATGGGCATCAGCGAAGGCCGCCACGTAAGCCCCGGCTCCGGAGGCCTCTAGAGCCATGGCCTTTAGCCTGGAAACACCGGCGAGGCCCTTCCCGTAGGCTTCGCCCCACGCCTTTACCGTGGTCAGCGCGATCCGTACTCCCGTAAACGATCCCGGCCCCGTGGCCGCCGCGAACACCTCAACATCACGAATCCCCACCCCGGCAGCCCTTAGTGCTTCGTCCGCGGTAGGCAGAACCCAGGACGAATAGTCAGACGTTCCCTCGTGCGCGATCGCCTTTACGACTTCGTCGTCCCGCAAAACAGCCAAACTTCCCCGCGAATCGCATGTATCTAGCGCCAGTACAATCACGCCGGCATTCTACCGTACCCCAGCGCCACTTTCAGGAGCCTCGAAGCCAAACGCCGACGGATGCAACACCTGTTGCAGCCTCGGAACCGCTTTAAGAAGACCTTCCTTGAGCAATTCTACTGCCAAATTCACATCTAATTTTCCCTAACTCCATGATTCCACGGGATATATCTTGACTCTTGCAGCACATACATTTAAACTCTGTAAGTATCTCAGGGGGCTTCTCGATCCATGGACTACAAAATCGGTGACAAGGTCGTTTACCCGAACCACGGCGTCGGACTTGTAGAACAGATTAGTTACGGTGTCTTGAATGGTAGGACCGAGCGTTATTTCATGATTCGCATCGT
>Ga0210398_10002750_pt1 | contig 17005 bp, 15 predicted proteins | sample IncBWC4OmetaG_FD_161047 | JGI IMG/M metagenome (GOLD analysis project Ga0210398, IMG submission 161047) | Forest soil microbial communities from Barre Woods Harvard Forest LTER site, Petersham, Massachusetts, United States - Inc-BW-C-4-O | ecosystem: Environmental > Terrestrial > Soil >... | reverse complement strand
ACCTCGTGCAGCTCACGCTTTTGCCGGGGATTCCCACGGAGTTGAAACGGAACGCGGAGGACCAGTTGGTTTCGCGGCTGCCGCAACTGCCGCTGGGACAGAAAATCACGCTGGCGCGGCGCGGGCCTGCGCGGCTTGCTGGCGCGCTTCTCGCCGAGGGGCATGCGCAAATCGTGACCATCGTTCTGGACAATGCTTATTTGACCGAAGCGCAGGTGTTGCGAGCGCTTTCGCGCGAAAAGCTTCCCCCAGTGGTGGTGCGCGCCATCTCCCAACACCGCAAGTGGTCGATTACCTATAACGTGCGGTTGGCTTTGGTGCGGCATCCTTCCTCACCGCTGGCCACCGTGCTTGCCTACCTTCCCGAACTTACCGTTTCCGACCTGCGCGAACTGGCATCGCCCGGAATTGTCTCGGAGAGTCTCAGGAAGTATTTGGAAGCGGAGGTGCATCGGAGGATTCGCGCACGAGAAAAACCCGTGCGGAAAGACGATACCCCAGGGCCTGCGGCTGCGTCTAATCAAGGCTAAGCGGCGTCCCTTAATCCATGGGTTCGGGCTCACTCCCAAAGGAGTGTGCGGCAATGCTGGATGGATTGCCGGGAACAAAACCTCCGTCTCCGGCGTCGTATGGGTGTGCTCGTAGCAGGCGCATGCTTACGACGAATGAGCGGCGAGATGGCGCAGGCGCCGCATCTTGGGATCCTTGGCAGGAGTCTTCACCGGGTCAATGGGCAGTGGGGACCAACTGGCCTGGCGATCCGACCGACGCTGGGCGCCGCGCTACTCGTTTCGCGCCAACCTCGAAATCGAATGGGGCTCGGCAGTCTTGCGCGCCAGCACGCGCGATATCAGTTCCAATGGAATGTTCATCGAGTCGGCCGATCCTTTGTGGATTGGCGCGGGGTTTACGGCCCATTTGGTTTTGGACCGGTCCGTCAAAGTCGATTGTTCGGTGAAGCGCATCGAGCCTGGGCTTGGCATGGGCGTGGCGGTGACGCTTTCCGATGGGCAGCACGAGCAACGCTATCAAGATCTCCTGGCTTCTCTCTCCCACACAGGTTCTTAAGCTCGTCTTATACTATGCTTCGGGCGGCGCGGATTGCTTGGCGCGTCTTGCGGTGCGTGGAAGCGTATTCGCCCGCTTCGTCGAGAACGGCGTTTGAGGTTGCATGAGTTTGACCAGATGCCTTGATTGCGGTTCCCCGCGAACCGCGGACCAGTGCCCCTCGTGCGGATTGACGTCCGTGGCCGCAGAGTTGCTGATGCGGCGGCGGCTTGTGGGACGGACCGCCGTCTTTCTGGTTGGTTCGCTTGCTTTTCCCTACGTAAGCCAGATTTATCCTCCGCTTGATTTGGACTTGATGCTGGTGTGCTTCGGTTTGCTCTTTTTCGTGGCGCTGACGCTGGCGGTCATACTCGAGAGGCGCGCGCGGCAGCACAAGGAGCTTGAAGTACTGAAGAGGATCTACGCTGGGTTCATTCCGCTGCCCTGGATACTGGCGGCCACGCTTTTTGTTAATGGGCGGCTCGATTCGCAGAAAAACATGGCTTACTATCCGACCGACGTCGTTAGTAAATTCAATATGAAGGGAATCGTGCGGGGGAGCCGGCGGCTGCACGTGCATTCCTGGCGTACTGGGCAGAAGGTCGAGGGTTTGGCGGTGGATGCAGATGATTTCGACCGGTTTGAGATTGGCGACACGGTGGTGGTGGCGGTCGAGCCGGGGGCGCTGGGGATTCCGTGGTATTACGCGGTGTACCGCCGGTGAGGCGCTACGCGAGACTAATACGCGGGTTTGCCGTCGGGCTTTAGCGGTAATTGAATTTCGAGGAAGTGGCCGGTTTTGCCGAACCGGAAGCGCACTCGCTCGACCAGGCCAACGTCGCGCACCTTCCACTCCGAAGTTTCGACGGGATCGCTCGGCAGATCGGACGTGGACCATTCGACGTTGTCACCTTGTGGTTTCACCGTTTGTGGATCGACCTCGTAGGCTTCTTGTTCCTTGATATTCAGCAGCAGGTAGCGCTTCCAGAGTTTCACCAGGAGCACGCCTCGTTTCTCTGTGTGATAGATGTTCCAGGATTGCGGCGCTTCGTCATTGAAGCGCACAATCGCGAATTGAACCTGCTTCCAAAGAGTTTTCTCGCCCGCTGGTTTCGCGAAGGCGATCGGGCACCCCAACAGGATAAACAAAACTGCCGTATAGAAACGTGAGGCCATTACTCTCCTAGCGCCGCCGCGAATGCCCCGTAGCTTCGCCATGCTGGTGCGTCGATCCTCGGCGCGGAGCGCGCCCAGAGCCGGGCGGCCCAAAATAGAATAAGCAAGGGCAACCAAAGAAATACAAACGAGACAAGCTGGCGCAAGAAAGAGCGGATCATAGCTCCGCCTCAGGCGCTTACCTCGGAAAAGGATTTGTCGAGCAGGCGGACGGCCTCGTCTACGTCTGGTTTGGTGGTATTCAGCATGGGGGCTAGCCGAAGGACGTTGCCCATGAGGCCGCCTTTGCCGATCAGCAGGCCGTTGTCGCGGGCGCGTTCCATTACCTCGGTTGTGGCTGCGGGGGCAGGCTCTTTGGTTTTGCGGTCTTTGACCAGTTCAAGCGCTTGCATGAGGCCCATGCCGCGGACGTCGCCGATAAGCGGGTATTTTTCTTGAAGCTCTTCGAGCTTGGCGCGGAAGTAGTTGCCTACCGTGTGGGCGTTCTCGCGGAGGTCGTCTTCTTCGATCAGCTCGATGGTGGCGCGGGCTGCGGCGCAGGTTACTGGGTTGCCGCCAAAGGTAGCGATGTTCAGCCCTTGGAATCCGGCGGCGATTTCGGGTGTAGTGACCGTCAGACCAACCGGAACGCCGTTGGCCATGCCCTTGGCGCTGGTGAGAATATCCGGCGTTACTTCCCATTGTTCGATGCCGAACCATTTTTTGCCGGTGCGGCCCCAGCCGGTTTGCACTTCGTCGGAGATGAATAGCCCACCGTACTTTTTTACGATGCTGAAAACAATTTTGAAATACTCCTTGGGCGGGGTGATGAAGCCGCCGACGCCCTGGATGGGCTCAGCGATGAAAGCGGCGATGCTTCCGCTGGTGCCGGTCTGAATGAGATTTTCGACGTCGCCGGCACAAGCTACTTCGCATTCGGGATATTTCAAGTGCAGTGGGCAGCGGTAGCAGTACGGATTGATGGCGTGGGAGATGCCCACGCTGATGACTCCGGCTTTGCGATAAGGCGCGTGCGCCGTGACGGATTTCATGAGCGAGGAGCCGCCGGAATAGGCGTGTCGGAGTGCGACGATATCAAAGCTGCCGGTGGCCATGCGCGCGATTAGAATTGCGGCTTCGTCGGCTTCGCTGCCGGAGCTCGTGAAAAAACTCTGCTGCAGGTTGCCCGGCGTGATCTGCGCGATTTTTTCCGCCAGCGCCACGATTTGCTCGGTGGGGTAGAGCGTCGAGATGTGCTGCAGCTTGTTCACCTGCGCGTTGATCTTGCTGGTGATTCTTGGATTGCAGTGGCCTACGGAAACGGTCAGGATCCCGCCAAAAAAATCGAGGTACTTGCGCCCTTCAACGTCCCAGACGTGCTGCATTTCGGCGTAATCGGCGACGAGCGGGTCCTGGTAGTAGTTGGTCACCGACGGCCAGATATATTTTTTGTGCTTGGCGACAGCTTCTTCGCTGCGCGACATGGTTGATGGCACTGGCTTTGCCGGCGTGGTCATTAGTGCTTCCTCGGGCTTGGGTTGGTTACGTTCGAGTGTACGACGCAGTAGAACCTGCGGCAAGCACGCTGCCCGCCTCCCCCGCCTCCCCGTTGCCGAAGGATGGGCAATGGACTCGACCCAAAAGGGTGATACCTAACTCTCGCGCGCACTAGTGCATCCAAAGCGACGAGTTCGAGGATCTATGGGCTAGGCGCGGAGACGCGAGGAGACGGGCGATGGCGAACAGGGCAGCGGTCGTTCGGTCAGGATGGAACTTACATTTCGTGTCGTCGCGGCGGTTTTGGCAATCGTGTGGCGGGGAGAATCACTTGGTTCGCTTACGACGGTGGTTATGCGGAGTATAGGGTGGCTCCTCGGGAGGCTGTGGCCAGCATGCCTGAGTCGCTCGATCCGGCGGAGGCGGCGCCGCTGCCTTGTGCGGGGATCACCGCTTGCCAGCAAGTTTGGTTATCGTGGTGCGGCCATCCGTCGCGGAAAAGAAGCGGAAGCGCTGGCGTTTCGGCGGATGGTGAGCGGGAAGGCTCAGTTTCGCAGGGTGCTCACCAGGGAGGAGGGGATGTAGCACGAAAACCCGGGGGGCCGTTGCATGGCGCCTGGATTTCACATTAAATGCGGCAGGCTCTATTAGGAGATGGAAAGATGAGGATACACATCCGAAAAGAGAGACCTGCCGCATGGCCGGAACGCAGAAAAGAAACGAAGCGCGCTTGGACTATCCCATTTGTGGCCTTCGAGTGGATGTGGGAGTGGGTGGCTTACGCGCTCAGCAACTGGACTTTCCTCGAAGTGCTCGATTACCTGGAAACTTTCAGCGTACTCGTTGCGGTGATCTTTTATTTTTCGGAATCGGGCGACCGCATCAAACAAAGACACTACCAGGCATGGCAGGTGGTGAACACTTCGCAAGGAAAAGGCGGAAGCGGGGGAAGGATCGACGCGCTTCAGGAATTGAATGCGGACCGCGTTCCGCTGGTTGGAGTGGATGTTTCCGGCGCATTTCTTCAAGGGGTGCGGTTGGAAAAAGCCCGTTTGCTGCGGGCGAATTTTTCTTCGGCCGATATGCGTGAGGGAAAATTCCGGTCGGCGGACTTTTCGAATGCGAACCTGCGCTCGGCCAATCTTCGGAGAGGCAATCTCGAGCAGGTTTCGTTCGAGGGGGCGGATCTAGATGACAGCGATCTTACGGACGCGGACCTGGCTGGAGCGAACCTCACGGACGCGACGCTGGTGGACGCGGATTTGACCAATGCGGATCTGCGTGGCGTTCACTGGGAGCATATCCGAGGCATTAGGAACGCCAATATCTTCGGTGTGAAGAATGCGCCGCAGGGTTTTGTGGAATGGGCCATGAAGCATGGCGCGCTCCGGCAGGACACCGGGACGCGAGAACCGGGCTGAACCGATGGTAATTCGCGCAGCAACCGCAAGCGACAGTGAGGCGATTTGGAAGATCCTCGAACCCGTGATTTGCGGCGGGGATACGTATACCTTGCCCCAGGAAATGAATCGCGGGGACGCACTTGCATATTGGAATTCGGCGGGCCACGAGGTGTTCGTCGCAGAAGAAAACGGAGAAATTCTGGGGACGTATTATTTGCGCGCGAATCACAGCGGCGGGGGAGCGCACGTAGCGAATTGCGGGTACATGACCGGTCCGTGGGCAAGCGGGCGCGGCGTTGCCAGGGCCATGTGCCAGCATTCACTAGAGCACGCGAGGGAACGAGGATTCCTTTGCATGCAATTTAACTTTGTGGTCAGTAGCAACGAACGCGCGGTGCGGCTCTGGCAGAGCATGGGCTTTGAAATTGTCGGCCGGCTTCCCGCGGCGTTTTTGCATCCGACGCTCGGTCCCGTAGATGCTCTCGTCATGTACCGCCATCTGTAGCCCGGCTCCCGGAAGCGGCACGGGAGCCATCTGGCGGCGGCTCTCCTGACAATTCACGGTTACCGCACTACGACAGGGAGCCCGGCATGCGTATAATGACGCGCTATGGCTTCGAGCCCCTCCTTCATCCGGCGAACCATTCGGATGTTCGCGCGAGTATTTCCGCGCTGCGGCATGATTTCGCAGGCGATCGCGTTCAATCTGTTCCTGGCTTTTTTCCCGGCGCTGCTTATCATGGTGGGCTTTGCAACCAGCCGCATCGGCGGGCGAACCAGCCTCCTCGATTTGATCACCGATCTCACCGCATTTCTGCCCCCGGGCAGTCAGAGCATTGTTTCCGAGTTTCTGGTGAAGCGCGGGACGGACGCCTGGAAACTTGCGCTTCTGGGATGGACGGGAACGCTACTGGCAGGCTCGCAGGTGATGCGGCTGCTGATGGAAGGGATTCATCGAATTTATGGGGATCAGGAGCAGCCGGGATTTTTGCAGCGGCAACTTCGGGGATTGGTGCTGCTCTTAGTGACCATTGCGCCGCTGCTGGCAGCGGCGATATTGGGAGTTCTTGGGCGGCCGATCCGGCGCTGGCTTGCCGAGGAACTGGGCCCGCAGCCTATCCTGCAGGGATGGTGGACAATCTTCTTTCCCGCAGCGGCGATTGTGCTGGCCATGCTGGCGCTCACCGTGATTTATCGAGTGGCTCGTCCGGGCGAGGAACGGATGCGCAACGTCTTGCCGGGGGCGATGGTGGCGACCTCGCTGTGGTGGCTGGCCAACGTGCTATTTGGATATTACGTGCGGCGCGTGCCGTACAGCGTGGTGTATGGAGGGCTTGCGGCGGTCATCGGATTGATGGTGTGGATGCAGCTATCGGCGGTGATCATATTTCTGGGGGCGGCGTGGAATGCGGAATTGGCAGAGAACCGGCGGGTGGCGCGCGCACACAGCTGAAAGCACTTTTAGACAGAGCGGCTGAACGAAATGATGGAACCCTATGGCTCTACAACTGGTTCGCGTGGAGTGCTATTCGGGTCATAAGGCGGAAGAGCGGCCCGTGCGCATGGTGTTTCAAGCGCAAACCTTGGAGATCGCGGAAGTGGAGGACCGTTGGTACTCGCCCGGCGCGACTTATTTTCGGGTGCGGACAGAGACGGGAGACCGCTATGTTTTGCGGCGTGATGACGCGCAGGATGTATGGAGCCTGACCGCCTACCGCGCGGCCGGCAAACGCGTTGACACAAAAATTAACCAGAGCGTATAGTCATTCTGCGAGTGTGTTCCCAAGGTTCCCCCGTAGTGCTGGCTCCCCGGAGAGCCGGCGGTGCCTGCGGATGCGGATCAGAGAAGGAAAAGGATGTCCGACCTACCGCAGTTCCCGTTCGCGCGGCGCTCGAGGTGTGTTTGCTTGCTGCTACTGCTGACCGGTGCCAGTCCGTCCGTTCGGGCGCAAACTCCGACATCGCCAGCCCCGCCCCCGGCTAGTCCCCCCGCCGAGGCGCCTCAAGAGCCTCCGAAGCCACAAGCGCCGGCTGCGAACGACAGTGCCGAAGTCTCCAGTCGCGATACAGCTCCGACATTTAAAGTTCGCGTAAATCTTGTCTTGGTGCGCGTGGTCGTGCGCGATCAGCAGGGCAAGGTAGTGCCGAACCTGCACAAGGAAGATTTTCAGTTATCCGACAATCGCAAGCAGCAAATAATCTCGACCTTCAGCGTGGAGACACCGGAATCGCGTGCGGTTGCGACCACAACCAGTGCGGATCCGAATGTTACAGCGGATCCGGAGGCCGCAAAAGCGGTGGCGGCCGCTTTGCCGCAGCGGTTTGTCTCTGTCGTATTCGACGACCAGCACCTTACGATGCAGGATGCCATGTTCGTGCGAACTTCCGCAGGTCGTTTTTTTGATTCGCTGGCGGCTTCCGATCGAGTAGGCATCTACTCGACTTCCGGGCAGTTCACGCAGGAATTTACCGACGACCATGAGCTTTTGCGCAAATCGCTTTTGAAAATCATCCCGCATTCTCCGACCGCGGGAATTCACGACTGTCCGGAGATCAGCTACTACGAGGCGGACCTAATCGAGAACAAGAACGACCCGCAGGCGCTGGCTATTGCGGCCGAAGACGCGGTGCAGTGCGCCTTCGGCGGCGACGAAACGCAGATTGCTGCGGCGCGATCCATGGCGCAGGCGACAGCCGTCGCCGTGGTCGGGCGGGAGGACTCGTCGACAGAGTATGCCTTGCGGCACATGGAAGAGGTGATGCGGCGACTGGCGACGATGCCGGGACAGCGGATCATGGTGTTCGTTTCCCCTGGATTTATTACTTCGACGCTGCATCTGGAATTCAGCAACCTGGTGGACCGAGCAACTAAGGCGAATATCGTGGTCAACACGATTGATGCGCGCGGGTTGTACACCCCGGATATGGGAGACATCGCCGAACCCGCAACGGGTTCGTACCGGACCGCTGGATACAAGACCACATACGCCGTGGCCGCACAACTGGCACAAGAAGACGTGCTCGCTGAGCTTGCTGATGGAACGGGGGGGATTTTTTTCCACAACCGAAACGATGTGGATGAGGGCTTGCGCGAGGCGGGAGCGGCTCCGGCGATGACATATCTTATTGGGTTTTCGCCGCAAAACCTGAAGCTGGATGGGAGCTTGCATACTCTGAAGGTGTCGTTCGTGCACAAGACCAACTACAGAATTCAAGCGCGGCACGCGTACTTCGCGCCGCGGCACGTGGTTGACCCGACGGAAGCGGCCAAGCAAGAGATTCAGGAAGCGCTTTTTTCGCAGGACGAAGTGCGCGATTTGCCGGTAGATTTGCACACGCAATTCTTCAAGACGGCCAACTACCAGGCGAAGCTGGCGGTACTCACGCACGTCGATATCAAAGGCGTGCATTTCCGCAAGGCCGAGGGCCGCAACCGGGATGACCTCACCGTCGCGACCGCGATCTTTGATGAAAACGGAAATTACGTGACCGGTGGGGAAAAGATCGTGCAGATGAAACTTTTGGACCTGACGTACGACCGGTTGAGCCTGTCGGGTCTGAATCTGAAGACGAGTTTCGACGTGAAGCCTGGGACCTATCTGGTAAGGCAGGTAGTGCGTGACTCGGAAGGATCGCAGCTTGCGGCGCGCAACGGCGCCGTAGTCATACCGAATTGAAGGGGGAGCAAATGAACACAAAAAAGAACCGCTCGCGGATAGCTTGGGGCTGGCTTGCCGGACTAACGGCGGCCGCATCGTGCTTGTTTTTGGCCCAGCTTGCGGGGCAGACCCCGCCGGCACAGGCACCGGTCACTCCTGCTGGCGATGCGAACCAGCAGGCAGGAGCGACAATTAAAGCAGAGTCGCGCCTGGTCCTGGTGGACGCCGTGGTGACCGACAAGAAGGGAAACTACGTCCACGACCTGACGCAAAACGATTTCAAGGTGTACGAAGACAACAAGGAACAGAGCGTGGCGAGTTTTTCTTTTGGCGCGGATACCGCGGTTCAGGCGCAGGGGCAGAAGCGATATTTGATCCTGTTCTTTGATAACTCAACGATGGCGATGGCCGATCAGATTCAGGCGAGAGATGCAGCGAAGAAATTCATCGATGGCAATGCCGGGCCGGACAGGCTCATGGCGGTTGTAGAGTTCGGCGGGACCTTACAGATCGTGCAGAATTTTACCGCGAACGCCGACCGTTTGCGTGCCGCGGTTGGTGGAGCGAAGGGCTCCTCCGTGGATCCCAACGCGCAGGCCCCTGTTGAGGTGGCCTCGGCAGGGCTCTCGCCATCGGCGAGTCCGTTCGGAAGCACGTCAGGAACGTCTTCGCCATTTTCTTCGATGAGCAATGCCGAGGCGGATTTCGGCGCGAGGAGCATGCTGCTCTCGGTGCGCAGTCTGGCGAAGAATCTGCGCGGAGTTCCGGGGCGAAAGATGGTGGTGCTGTTTTCCTCGGGTTTCCCGTTGACGAGCGAGAGCGAGTCCGAGCTGACGGCCACCATTGACGCTTGCAACAAGGCCAACGTGGCGATCTATTCGCTCGATGTGCGCGGCCTCTTGGCCACGCCCCCGGGCGGGATCTCCGAGCTAACACCTCCTGAAGACGGCAGGCGCACACTCGCGGTGCGGTCCGAGGCGATGAACGCTTATGGCGGCGCGCGTGTGGTGCGGACTTCCTACACACTGGGACTGTTTGAGCCTCAACGCCCCGGCGGTGGAGGTGGCGGCACGGGAGGTGGCGGCACGGGAGGTGGTGGAACTGGTGGTGGTGGCGGACGTCCTGGCGGAGGTGGAGGAACCGGTGGTGGCGGCACGGGTACGGGTACAGGCGGGGGTACGGGTGGTAAAGGCGGTACGGGCGGCACCGGAGGTACCGGCGGGACCGGCGGGAAAGGCGGCACAGCAGGAACGGGTGGAGGAGGCGTTGCGAATTCGAATACCAACAATCCGAATTCGGTCTATTCTCAGCCGAGGACCATCGTTCCGCAATTTCCTCCCTCAGCGTCGACCAATCAGCAGATTCTTGCCGCTCTCGCGGAGGGAACGGGCGGGTTCACCATATTCAACACCAACGACTTGCTGGGAGGGTTGGAGAAGATCGGTCGCGAGCAGAACGAGTTTTATATTCTGGGCTACGTGCCGGAGAAGACCGCTGAGGGAAGTTGCCACACGCTAAAGGTGAAGTTGAACCGTGCCGGGATGAACGTCAGGTCGCGCAGCGGGTACTGCAACACGAAGTCGACAAACGTGCTGGAAGGTACGCCGGTAGAGAAACAACTTGAGGCGCGGGCGACGGGCCATCAGGCCGGGACCATGCAGGGCTCGTTCGAGGTGCCGTATTTCTATACCTCGCCGAATGTGGCGCGGGTAAACCTGTCGATGGAGATCCCCTCGAATACCGTGCAGTTCAACAAAGATAAGGGAAAGTATCACGCCAGCCTGAATGTGCTGGGTATCGCGTACAAGCCTGACGGCAGTGTTGGAGCGCGGTTCAGCGATACGGTCAATCTGGATTTGGAAAAAGACGAAGTGAAGGAGTTCACCAAGCAACCCTATTTCTACCAGAACCAGTTCGATGCGGGATCGGGCAGCTACAAGCTGACCGTAGTCGTGAGTTCGAGCGGTGACGCCTTCGGAAAATACGAATCGCCACTGCAGATCGATCCTTATGACGGGAAGGAGTTCAGTTTGGGCGGAGTGGCCCTTACGAACTCGATGCAGCGGCTGTCGGACATTCCCACGGGGCTCGATTCGGCGCTGCTGGAGGACCGCACGCCGCTGGTGGTAAAGGGCATGCAAATGAATCCGTCGGCCAGCAACCGGTTCAAGAAGACGGATAGCGTGGCTGTCTATACGGAAGTCTACGAGCCGTTGCTTACCTCTGCCAATCCTCCGCAGGTTATGGCCGGTTATGCGATCGTTGAGCGGTCTAGCGGGAAAGTCATCTTTAAGACCGGCGCGGTTCGCTTGGATGACTTCATTCAGAAGGGAAGTCCGATGGTGCCTGTGGGGCTGAGCATCAAAGTAAGCGACATGCCTCCCGGAGGTTATCAGCTGGTTATGATGGCGGCCGATGGAGCGGGAAACCGTGCCAAGAATCGCGCCGTCGATTTCGACGTGACGCAGTAGCGAGTGATTCGGCTAAGCTGCGGGCTGGCGAGATGCGTTGCCGGACTCGGCCATTAGGCTACGCAAGACAAACCAGCAATTCGCGGGGCGTTCCGATAGACGCCTCATGAAATAGGGGCACCAGTCGGTGCCGAAGGGCACGTAGACCTGCAGAGTGTCTCCGGCCCGGTGCACTTGTTCCTGTAGATCGCGGCGAATCCCGTAAATCATCTGAAACTCGTAGCGGCTTTTGGCTAGCTTGAGCCGGGTGGCTTCGGCTTGCGCATGAGCGACCATGTTCCAATCATGGGAAGCGATGGCGGGTAGAAAAGCGCCCTCCCGAGCGCCTTCGAGCAGCAAACTCGTCAGCTTCTGGTAGTTGGCATCCACGTCGCGCTTTTTCTGAAAAGCGATTTTTGGGGATTCGCGATAGGCGCCTTTGACCAGGCGAATCTTCGCCTTGATGGGTGCGAGCCTTTTGAGATCTTTCTCCGTACGGAAAAGGTACGCCTGGACCGCTAGCCCGCAATTACCAAGCTCCCGTTGCACGCTTTCGAAGATGTCTAGCGTAAAGTCGGTATACGCGCTGCCTTCCATGTCCATTTCAATGGTGCGGCCCAGGGCGGCGGCGCGGGCGGCGATTTCGCGGGCCATCGAGCGGCACAGGTCTTTGTCGATGTCCAGGCCGAGTTGCGTGAGTTTGATGGAGATGTTGCCAGTGAGGTTTTTGCCGTGCAGTTCTTCCACCATGCGGATGTAACCGGCGCGGACCTCGCGTGCGGCTGCTTCGCTGGAGATGTTTTCGCCCAGGTGGTTCAGGCTGACGTTGCGGCCCTCTCGGCAGAGTTCCTGGCTTGCTCGGAGCGCTTCTTCGAGGGACTCGCCGGCAACGAAACGGCGCGCGAAGCCATTTTTCATGCCGTGGCGCGCGATGCGATCCGTTACGCCGCGTTTTGTGGACAGCCAGAAGATGAAATTGCGAATCAACACGAATCCTCCCTGGAAGAAGCAGCCCGAGAATACGGGCAGGTGTGCCGGGCGTCAATACCGCCGATGGTGGGCGGAACGGGCCGTAGGTCCAAAGGGATGAGCCAGTTAGGAGCAGACCTGTACGTCTGGACAAAGTAGAGATTCGACACCGAACCTTGCGGGATGCAACTTCCGGGTGTTCCGAGGGTTATTCTATGGAGTGCCAAGTGTTTGCAGACGATTCCGCCCGGTAGGAGAGTGTCATGAGCGTGCAGCATGGCCCCGGCCAGCAGACGGCTTCGATTTCGGCATCACCCAGATCATTCCTGTCAGCCGTACTTTCTGTGGCATGCATATTCTCAATGGGTATCGATGTGCCTTTGCTTTCGGCAACCCCACCGGCCGCGAAAAATAAGAAACCAAAGCAAGATCCGGCTCTAAAGAATCTGCCAATTACCGAATTGAGCGCGGAGGAAGCGATTTTTCACGCGCTGAACCGATTGGCCTATGGCCCGAGGCCCGGCGACGTGGAACGCGTGAGGCAGATGGGTCTGGCGAAATGGATCGACCAGCAACTGAATCCGAATTCGATGGATGACAAAGCGCTGGAGGCGCGCTTGGAGGACTATCCGACGTTGAGGATGACCTCCGCGAAGTTAATGGAAGAGTATCCGCAGCCTAAACCAGCCGAGAAGGAAGCTGCGAAGCGCGCACAAGCGCAGTTGGAGCAGGAACAGCAGAAGCGGTCGGATGTGGCAGCGGCGATCGTCGCCAAAGACATGAAGGCGACGCCGGCTCCCAAGGAAACCACGGCAACGGAAACTAGTCCGCCCTCGGCAGTGGCGCCAACCGATGGCGGCGACGCGAATCTGCCCTCACCTATGAAGCAAGATCCGGGGCTGGAGAATCGTGGCGCAAAAGGCGCGGGGAAACGAGATGTGTTGGGCGGTGACCCGAACAATGTACCGCGAGCCATCGCTGAAGACAGCAAGCGGCCGCAGCGCGTGGTGGCCGAGCTGGCAATGTCGAAACTGACGCGCGCGATTTATAGCGAGCGGCAGCTTCAGCAGGTGATGGACGATTTCTGGTTCAATCATCTGAATGTGTTTGCTGGCAAGGGCGAAGACCGCTACTACCTGACCTCCTACGAGCGCGATGTCATCGAGCCGCATACGCTGGGGAAGTTCAAGGATCTTCTGATGGCGTCCGCGAAGAGCCCGGCCATGCTGTTTTATCTGGATAATTTTTTAAGTGCCGATCCGCGCGCAGCGCAGCGGCAGGCAGCAGAACGCGCCATGCGTCAGCAGGCGCGGTATCGGGGTTTCGGCACGCCGATGCCACCCGGTCAGCAGAAAAAACAGAACGAACGCGGGCTGAATGAAAACTATGGCCGCGAATTGATGGAACTGCACACGCTGGGCGTCGATGGCGGCTACACGCAGAAGGATGTGACCGAAGTCGCGCGGTGTTTTACCGGTTGGACTATCGAGAAGCCGCGGGAGCATCCGGAATTCAAGTTTGACGATCGTTTGCACGACCCCGACCCGAAGTATGTGCTGGGGAAAAAGATTCATGCCGGCGGAATGAAGGACGGCGATGAAGTGATTGACCTGCTGGTGCATGCCGCGACCACGGCGCGTTTCATCTCGACGAAGCTGGCGCGGCGATTTGTTTCCGATACTCCTCCGCCCGCCCTTGTGGACCGCATGGCCAAGACGTTTGCGGAAAGCGACGGCGATATCAAGGCCGTGATGCACACGATGATTTACTCTCCGGAGTTCTGGTCGCGCGAAGCATATCGCGCGAAAATCAAGACGCCGTTTGAGCTGGTGGTGTCCGCGGCGCGCGCGCTGGGAACGGACGTGGATATGCCGCAGCCGCTGGTCGGCTGGGTGGGGCGCATCGGCGAACCGCTTTATCAATGCCAGCCGCCGACGGGTTATGCGGACAAGGCCGATGCTTGGGTGAACACGGGCGCGCTGCTTAACCGGCTGAATTTTTCTTTGGCGCTGGCGGGGAACAAGATGCGTGGGTCGCGCACGGATGTGTCCGCGCTACTTGGCGTGGAATCGTCAGCGGATGCAAAGGCTGCGCTGGAGCGCGCTGTCCAGGTTTTTCTGGGCGGGCAAGCTGCACCCACCACGGTAGAGACGCTCAACAAGCAACTGGACAGCCCACAAGTGGTGCAGGCGAAGCTGGATGATCCCGTGAAGCAAGTTGATTTGGGAGTTGTCGCGGGGCTCGTCTTGGGAGCGCCGGAGTTTCAGAGGAGATAGGTGGTCGGCGGTCGACGGTTGAAGTCGAAGGTTAAGGAAACCGTTTCGAACATTTGAGAAGAAGTGCGGAACAGTGGCGCTCGAAGAAGTGCGAGGTCAAGATGAGTCATGAATGTTGCGAAGGCGTTAGAGGGTTGCAGTTTTCGCGGCGGTATTTTTTGAAGCAAGGCGGCGTGGCCATGGTTGGCCTGAGCGCCATGCCTGCGTTTTTGCAGCGCGCGGTCGCGGCAACGCCGATGCCGAACAAAAAGCAGCTCGTCGTGCTGTTTCAGCGCGGAGCGGCTGACGGTTTGAATATTGTGGTTCCCTTTGGCGAGCAAAATTATTACCGCTTGCGACCGAGCATCGCGATTCCTCAGCCGCGTCGCGGCGGAACCGATGCGGTGATCGATCTGGACGGATTTTTCGGGTTGCATCCTAGCCTTCGGCCGCTGGAGCCGCTGTTCCAAAAGAATCAGCTGGCCATCGTGCATGCGGCGGGATCGCCGGATCCGACGCGCTCGCATTTCGACGCGCAGGATTTTATGGAATCGGGTACGCCGGGCTTGAAGGCGACCGACGACGGTTGGCTGAACCGCGCGCTGGAAATTGTGCCGGAAGAGAACGCTTCGCCGTTTCGCGCCGTGGCGATGGGACCGAATTTGCCGCGAATGCTTCGCGGAAGCGCTCCCGCGGTCGCGCTGCCAGATTTGAAGCAGTTTAAAGTGATGGCGCAATCCCCTGGGTCGGGGCAAATGGTGGAAGGCGGATTTGAGGCCATGTATGCGCAAACCGTGGACCACGCTCTGCATGGCACTGGCACGGAGACGTTTGAGGCCATTGATCTTTTGCGGAAAGCCGATCCCTCGAAATATCAGCCGGAAAATGGGGCGCAATATCCGACAAGCCGGTTGGGGCAGAGTTTAGAGCAAATTGGGCAGTTGCTGAAGGCGAACATCGGCGTGGAAGTTTTATTTGTTGATTGCGGCGGTTGGGACAACCACGTGAATGAAGGTGGCGTGCAGGGGCAGCTGGGAAATTTGCTGAAAGATTTAGGACAGGGGCTGGCCGCGTTCCACGACGACATGGGCGACCGCATGCAGGATATTGTGTTCGTCACAATGAGCGAATTCGGGCGCACCGCGAAAGAAAACGGCAACCGCGGCACCGACCACGGGCACGCCAATTGCATGTTTGTGATGGGCGGCGACGTCCAGGGCGGTCGCGTTTATGGCAAGTGGCCCGGGCTTGATGACCACCAGCTGAATGAAGGGCGCGATTTGGCGCTTACTACGGACTTCCGAAGCGTGATCGGGGAAATTTTGACCAGGCACATCGGCGTGAAGGATCTTCGGCCTGTGTTCCCGGGATTTGACAACCAACCGCGCAAATTCGCGGGATTAATCCGCGCTTAGGCTTCCTCAATGGGGCGCGGCATGCTGCGCCCCGACCATCTACCGCCGTATTCAATTTAATTCGCGAATCCAGATATTCCTGAAGCGCACGGGATCGCCGTGATCTTGCAGGCCGAGCGGGAGTTTCTCCGCGTGCGCTTGGTAGGGTGGACGCTCGCCGTGCTCTGTTGGGCCGGAGAGCTGGACGTTGTCTTGTACCAGGACGCCGTTGTGAAAGACGGTGACGCGGGCGGGGCGGAGGAGTTTGCCGCTGGCATCGAAGCGCGGGCCATGGAAGACGATGTCATACCACTGCCACTGGCCTGGCGGACGAGCAGCGTTCGCGAGCGGTGGATATTGGCCGTACAACGCCGAGGCTTGGCCGTCGGCGTAGGTTTTATTTTCGTAGGAATCTAGAACTTGAACTTCGTAGAGCCCCATCAGGAAAACGCCGCTGTTGCCGCGTTCCTGGCTCTCGCCGTGCGGAGGCGTGGGTTCTCGAAATTCGACGTGCAATTGGCAATCGCCGAAAGATTGCTTGGTGTAGATGAAGCCGGTCTTATGCACGACCTCCGCGTAGCCGTTCTCGACCTTCCATTTCGCGGAGGTGCCGTCCTTGTGCTGCCATTTGGAGAGATCTGTTCCGTCAAAGAGGACCACAGCATCTGAGGGCGGGTGTCCTGGCGAATCCTGCGTGCTGGCGCTGCCGGGATCGATGACTGGTGGAACGGGGCGATTGAGATCGTGGATTTTCCATTTGGTGTCAACCTGGGCCAGCAAGATGCTCGGGCTTACAGTAATCACGACGACGGCCAAAAACGAAAGACGGCTTGTTTTCATGGTTCGGACCTCGGCTCCGATCGGCCAGGATTCTAACCCTGATTCGTTGGCAAATAAACCTGCCTCTAAACGAAAAAAGGCAGCGACTGGCTGCCCTTTTTCTTGTGCAGTGCGTTAGGGCGAGACAGGCGGAAAGCCGGTCCCACTACGGCTACGCGGCGGACCCGCGGATGCGCATGCCGTAGAACGAGCGGTAGACGAAAACGAAAGAGACGACGAAGAATGCCGCTGCCAGGATGTGCGTCAGGCCGTCGCCCCCTTGGCTCGCGGTGAGTTGCACGGCTAGCTCGACGGCTAGCAGGCCGAAGAGCGTTGTGAACTTGATGACCGGGTTCA
>Ga0210398_10002747_pt1 | contig 17026 bp, 14 predicted proteins | sample IncBWC4OmetaG_FD_161047 | JGI IMG/M metagenome (GOLD analysis project Ga0210398, IMG submission 161047) | Forest soil microbial communities from Barre Woods Harvard Forest LTER site, Petersham, Massachusetts, United States - Inc-BW-C-4-O | ecosystem: Environmental > Terrestrial > Soil >... | reverse complement strand
GGATGGCTGGGCCGCGCGCGGCGGTTGCTGGATGGACTGCCGGACTCTGTCGAACTTGCCTGGCTGGAGGTCCGGGAAGGCTCGCTGTGCTTGCTGGAAGAAGGCGATCCGCAGAGGGCTTTGGCAATGGCGGACGAGGGGATTCGCGTCGCGCGCAAAGCGGGCAGCCTGGACATGGAAATGCTGGGTCGCGCGGTTCGGGGACTGGCCCTGGTCACGGCGGGCTCGGTTCAGGAAGGCATGCGTTGCCTGGACGAGGTCAACGCGGCCGTGATCGCCGGCGAGCTGACGGATTTGGTGGCGATTGGATTGTCGTCCTGCTATCTGATTGCGGCGTGTGAACGGGTTCGCGATTACGACCGCGCGGTGCAGTGGTGCAAGCGTCTGAAGATTTTCTGCACGCAGTGGGGTTTGCGTCCGCTGCTGGCGGTGTGCCGAACCCAATATGCATCCATCTGCCTGTGGCGTGGGATCTGGGACGAGGCAGAGCAGGAACTCTGCTCGGCCAGCGAGGAGCTGGCGGCAAGCCGTCCTGCGATGACCGGCGATGCGCTGGTGCGGCTGGCGGACTTGCGGCGGCGGCAGGGGAGGCTGGAGGAAGCGGCGGCGATCTTCGAAAAGGTCGTGCCGGCCAGCTCCGGATTACTGGGGCGAGCGGAACTGGCGCTGGATCGTGGAGACGCACGCGCCGCCGGCGAGCAGGCGGAAAGATATCTGCGGCATGTGCCGGCCCAGAATCGCCCCGATCGCGCGGCGGCACTGGAGATCCTGGTCCGTGCGCTGGCATTACAGCAGGAATGGGAGCGCGCGAAGACCGCCCTGGCGGAGCTGAAGAATATTGCGGCGGAGGTCGGCACCATGCCCCTGCGCGCTGCTGCCAGCTATGCGTCGGGCTGTGTCGCCCTGGGACAGGGAAAGACGGACGCGGGGCGGCAATGCTTTGAGGACGCACTGGACCTTTTTCGCGCCAGCGGCGCGCCGTTTGAGGTGGCGCGGTCGCGCATCGAGCTGGCGCGTACCCTGGGGATGATGGGGCGAACCGATGCTGCCCTGGAAGAGGCGCGGTCGGCGATGGAAGCCTTTTCGCAACTGCATGCCGTCCAGGAAGAGGCTCGGGCGCGGCGGGTCGTGGAGGCGCTGGCCGAGTCACCGGCGCAGGCAGCCGCGAAGGATGGAGCCGACACGACGGCAGGACTGACGCGGCGCGAAATGGAAGTGCTGCGGCTGGTGGCCGAAGGCTTGAGCAATCAGAGCATCGGGAAACGTCTGTTCGTCAGCGATCACACGGTGCATCGGCATCTCGCGAATATTCTGGGCAAGCTGGGCGTATCGACGCGCGCGGCGGCCGTGGCCCAGGCCGCGCGAAGAGGATTGCTCTAGCAAGCGCGCGATGGCCCGTTCGGGCCATTTCTTGTGAACCCGCAAATATGGCCCATGAAAGGGAAGCGGAGCGTGGGTTCGCCTCACTAAGGTTCTGAGTGCAGGGCCGCGATTTTCGAAGCGGCCCGGGAGGCAACGATGAAAGCAATTTTTTCGGTAATGGCTGGCGCGGTGGTACTGTGCGCAGGTTCGATGACGACCGTGCACGCGCAGAGCGATCAGCATGTGATCAGCAAACTGCAGGAAGCAGCATGGGGACCCGCGCCGCCGATGCTGCCCGCAGGTGCGGAGATCGCGGTGCTGGCGGGTAACCCGATGGCGAGCGGGCCGTACACGCTGCGTTTGAAATTCCCGGCGAACTATGCGATCCCGGCGCATTCGCATCCGACCGACGAAAACGTAGTGGTGGTGTCGGGCGCGCTGAGCTTCGGGATGGGCGACCGGCTGGACAAGGGTGCGGGCGCGAACAAGACGCTGGAGGCGGGTGGCTTCGCGCTGATGCCGGCCAGCATGAATCACTACGCCTTCACCACGGCGCGTGCGACCACGATCGTGCTGTATGGGCAGGGACCGGTGGAGTTCAAATATGTCAATCCGGCGGACGATCCGAGGAATTCGCACGCAAAGAAGTAAGAGCAAAAGAGCCCGAAACGGAAGGCGCCGCCCCGTTCTCGCCGGCCCCCCGATCGCGTGGTATCGTTCTGGCTTACAAAGGAGCGGAGCCGGAATGGATGCAAAATCGGCGGCGCGGGAACGGTTCGAGTCGAGTCGCGATGAATTGATCGGGCTCAGCCACAGGATTCATGGCCATCCGGAACTGGGCTTCGAAGAGGAGAAGTCTTCGTCATGGCTGTGTGAGTCGCTCGACGCGGCAGGTTTCGCGGTGGAGAAGGGAATCTGCGATCTCCCCACCGCCTTTCGCGCCAGCGTCGGTTCCGGGCCGCTGCACATCGGCATCTGCGCGGAGTACGACTCGCTGCCCGGCATCGGCCACGCGTGTGGACATAACATCATCGCCGCGTCGGCCGTGGGCGCGGCGCTTGCGGCCGCCAAAGTCGCCGATGAAGTCGGCCTCACGGTCAGCGTGATCGGCACCCCCGCCGAGGAAGTCGGCAATGCAGGCGGCAAGATTCTCATGCTGGAGCGTGGCGGCTTCGACGGCATCCACGCCGCCATGATGGTGCACCCTGCGCCCTTCGACATGGTCAAGGCGAAGATCATCGCTGCATCCATGTTCGAAGTGCACTGCACCGGCAAGGAGTCCCACGCGTCGGCTTTTCCCGAGCTCGGCGTGAATGCTGCCGACGCGCTCACCATTGCGCAGACCGCTCTGGGACTGCTGCGGCAGCACATCCGCTCCACCGATCGCATCCACGGCATCGTGACTCTGGGCGGCGTGGCGCCGAATGTGGTTCCGGCACACACGTCGGCAAAGTACATCATCCGCTCCGAGACGCTCGATCAACTGGACGACCTGCGGCCGAAGGTCTTCCGCTGTTTTGAGGCCGGCGGCCTCGCGACCGGTGCCAAGGTCGAGATCCGGGGCGGCGACAAGCCCTACGCGGAGATGCATCACGATAACGACATGGCCGCGTTCTACCGCGCGAACTCCGAGGCGCTCGGGCGTCCGTTTCCCAATCTCGGCGAATGGGAGACGCGCCCCACCGGATCGACGGACATGGGCAACGTCTCGCGCGCGATGCCGTCGATTCATCCCATGATCGGAATCAACTCGCTGCCCGCGGTCAACCATCAGCCGGAATTCACCGCGCACTGCGTGACCGCGGATGCCGATAAGGCGCTGATCGATGGCGCGCTGGCCATGGCCTGGACGTGCGTCGATCTGGCAACCAACGCCACGGTGCTGGAACGGCTCATAGCGTCGCGCTGAGGGACGTGTCCCAGGCGCGTCCGCGCGGACGTTACGGCCGGGCGTTGTGTGCGTGGATGAAGTAGATCAGCCCAAGATAGTCATCGGTGAGGAGGAAGCTGTCGGGACCGGTGCGCAGGATCCCACAGGGGCGTCCATGCACGACGGGTCGGCCATGCTCGACAGTCAGGAAGCCGGTGATGAAATCGCGCGGCGTGCGATCCGCGGGCGTGAAGCGGACGACGCGATAGCCGGTGCCGATGTGGGGGTGACTGGCTCCATGAAGAGCGACGAGAAAACTGTCCCTGAGCAGGGAATCGTCCTGCGGGAAATATTCGAAGCCGAGTGGGGAGCTGTGGGCGGCGAAAGTGGTGTACGCTGCAGGAACCTGTTCGCAGGAACTGAGCGGGGCCGGTGCATGGCCGAGGTCGCCGTTCGGATCGGGTGCGAAGGCATGCCCACCGCCGGCAGTGAGGTTGGTTCCCGTCGTGGCTACGCCGGTTTGCTTGCCGTAGACGGAGTCGCTCGCTGAGGACGGGACCGGGGCGATAGCGGCCGGATCGTTGAGTGAAGGCAGCGGTGTCGCGTCGTGAACCGGCTTGCCGGCGGCGAAGTAGCAGGTGGGCCAGCCGTAGTTCAGCGGCACGGCGCCGGCCGGAAAGAGGCCGATCTGGAAGAAGGTATCCTGGGGAAGCTTGTCGCCGAGGTGATCGTCGCCCATGTTGGTGGCGAACAGCGAGTCGTTGCCCAGTGCCGGGACGGCATGCAGATCGACGGCATTGCGCATGCCCTGGGCGATCAGCGCTGGGTTGCGCCCGTCAGGATCCATGCTGACGATGGCGGCGCGCAGGACTTCGTGCTCCTGACAGTAATTGCAGGATGATCCCGCGGAAACAAAAATGCGCGTCGAGCCATGAACGGTCGCGATGGCGACGGTGCGGGTGAGGTGCCAGCCGCCGTACTTGTAGTTGAGGCCGTAGTCGGGGAAGCGGATCAGGGTTTCGGCAGGCGAAGACGGCGCGTTATCGCCGGCGTTGTACCGATAGCGCACCAGCTTGTCGGTAAGCGGGAGGTAGAGCCAGCTCTCATGCGTAGCGGGGTCCGTCCAGAACGAGAGGTTGTTTGGATTCCTGAGATGATCGAGGTAGTGGGTGATGCGCGTGAAGGTGTGGGTCTGCGGGTTCCAGCCCGCGAGGATGAAGATGGAACCCTGGCGATTGTCCGACAGGTCGTGCATGCCGGTGACGAAGATGCGGCCATCGGGCGAGCGCGCGAAGAAACGAACGCGGCGCAGCCCGCTGGCGGCGACGTCGATGTCGAATCCAGGCGGGAGCGAGAGGGTGATCGATTTACCGGGAGCGCAGTGGAGAGTGTGCAGGGTCTGCGCCGGTGCGAAAGAAACCGCGGAACCGAGAAGCAGAACGAAAGCAACACGGACAAGAACCTGCGGCATGCCACGAGGATAGACGCAGGGAGAGGGTGGGGATGGATCCCGGAAACGAAGCGGCCTCCCACCGGGTGGGAGTTGCACGCCGTCGGCAGCTGTGGTATCACAGAAATAGTTCATGTTTGCTCCACAAGAGCGAGCCTGAATTTCATGCAGAGTGGCTGAGGGACGGGCCCTGTGACGCCACGACAACCGGCCTGAGCAATTCAGGACATCGGTGTCAACTCTCGCTCGCCGTGAGGCGGGGAACATGAGATTCGGGGTGCAGGCTGTATCGCATCTCGCGCAATCCCAGGTTGTACCGAAGTAGCGAAGTCGTCACGCGTGCCCGTATCTGTTTTTCCCGACGCCGCTCTCCATCTGCGCGGTGGGGTCCCCATGCGAGCTTGCTCGCTGGGTACAGGAGGGCTGAATGGCTGCTGCATACGAACTGCAGTGTAGGGAATGCGGAAAGCGGTACGACAACGCTCCGCTGTCGATCTGTGAAGAGTGCTTTTCTCCGCTCGAAGTCGTGGTCGATCTGGACCAGGCGCGGCGGACGGTGACGCGCGCAACCTTTGCGCAGGGACCCTCGAGCATGTGGCGCTACCAGGCGCTGCTGCCGGTTCCCGACGACTACAAACCCCAGACGCCTGCTGGCTGGACGCCCCTGCTGCGCGCGCCGCGCCTGGCCGAGCGCATCGGCGCGACCAACCTCTGGCTCAAGAATGATGCCGTGTGCCTGCCCACGCTCAGCTTCAAGGATCGCGTGGTGGCGGTGGCGCTGGCCAATGCGCAGACGTTCGGATTCGACACGGTCGGCTGCTCGTCCACCGGGAACCTCGCGAACGCAGTGGCAGCACAGGCCGCGCGCCTGGGACTGAAGACCTACATCCTCGTCCCTGCCGATCTCGAAGCGGCCAAGATCCTCAATACCCAGGTCTACGGCGCGACCCTCGTGCGCATCGACGGCAACTACGACCACGTCAACCGCCTTTGCTCGCAGATCGCCGACCGCTACAACTGGGGATTCGTCAATGTGAATCTGCGCCCCTACTACGCCGAGGGATCGAAGACCGTCGGCTTCGAAATTGCCGAGCAGCTCGGCTGGCGGCTGCCCGACAACGTGGTGGTGCCCATGGCCGGCGGATCGCTGATTACGAAAATCCGCAAAGGCTTCCGCGAACTGGTCGCGCTCGGCCTGGTCGAAGACAAGCCGGTGCGCTTCTTCGGTGCGCAGGCCACCGGATGCTCGCCGATCGCCACCGCCGTCAAAACCGGCGCGGACCACATCGAGCCGCAGCGGCCGTCCACCATTGCGCGCTCGCTGGCGATTGGCAACCCTGCTGACGGCCTGTATGCGACACGAGCGATTCGCGAGAGCGGCGGTTGGGCCGAAGACGTCTCCGACATCGAGATTGTCTCCGCGATCCAGGAACTGGCCGAGACGGAAGGCATCTTCACCGAAACCGCCGGCGGCGTCACTACCGCGGTCACCGCGCGCCTCTATGCACACGGCCGCATCCATCCTGACGAACTGACCGTGAGCTGCATTACCGGCAACGGGCTGAAGACGACCGATGTCCTGCAGGGTGCGTACGAGCAGCATGCGGCGATTCGTCCGCGGCTGGGTGATTTTGAGCAGTACGTGGCCGAGCGCCGCGAAGAAAACGAGCTGGAGTTGGGAGGGGCTTATGTCGGTTAGAGTTTTGTTGCCCAACGCATTTCAGAAACACACCAACGGGGCGCGCGAGATTCAGTCAAGCGCCGGGAATTTGCCGGCCCTGATCACGGAGATCGAGACCACCTTTCCCGCGCTGAAAACGCATCTGCGCGACGAGAGCGGACAGGTGCGGAAGTTCATCAACTTCTACGTGAACGAGGAAGACATCCGCTTCCTCGGCAACGAGAAGTACGCCTTCCAGGATGGCGATGAAGTGCTCGTAATCCCCTCCATCGCCGGGGGGTCCTGGCCGGACGGGCGGACGCGCTTCGCGCAAGTGCAAGCGCAAATACGGGAGCATGGCATGTGTAGTTGCTGCTCCTATTGTGGACAGGAAGAGTGCGTCTGCAGCGACTAGCCGCCGCCTGAGTTCATCGATGGCCTCCGCGTTCGAGGATGGCCTGGATCGCGGCAGGGTTGACCAGCTTCTTGAAGTGGAATTGCTCGCCCCAGCGGACGGGCGTCACGTCGCGGAATTCACGCATACCTTCCAGCCCGGGGCCATTTTGTCCGCCTTGGACATAGCCGGGGTGAAGCTCTTTGCGCAGGGACGCACGCGCATTGGGGTTGGCCCCGCGCTCGAGAAAGAGGCGGGTAAAAGGCGCGTCCGGTGCCTGACCCCGGTGATTCATCCAGAAATTCGGTTGTGAGACGACGGTCGAGAAGAGCGCGGTGTGGCCCCCGAAGCCGTCGGCATCGATGGCGGCGGGCTGGTCGACGTTCATGCCGCGATCGAGCAGCCAGCGAGCGATCTCCAGCTCATCGTAGTCGGCACACATGTGCAGTAAGGTCGTCCCGCCCAGTGGCGTTCCGTGCGTCGCCAGCACAGCATCGTGACAACCAAGCTCGGGCGGATAAATTTCCTCGAAGCTGAAGGTCCGCGTGAGCAGGCTCGGGTCGCGGCGCAGATGGTCTTCCAGCAAATCGATGCGGCCGCGGTGGAGCGCCATGGTGGGCGTGTCGGGCAGCTTGAATCCATACTCGACGTAGAGCTCGAGGATGCGGTGCTTCGCGGCGGGAGTGCGGCTGTCGGTTTCGAGTACGACGTCGACCGGCGCGAGGCGGTTGCCATTGTCGTCGTAAAGCCGCGCGCCGAGTTCCAGCAGCAGCTCAGTGCCTCCGGCGTTGAGGGTGTAGGCCGGGCCGCCGAGTTCATGGTCCGACGGCCGCGGACTGCCCATCATGGCGTGGAGGCGCCGTGCGGTTTCGATCCGCCCCTGCAGGCAAGCGCGTCCGAAGGCGTGCTCAAGATCGGTGGCGCCGAGGCTGCGCAGCATTTCGATGATGGCGTCGTGGCCCAGATTGGCGGCGTAGGAGAGCGGCGGACCCCAGTTGCTCTTCACCCCGCGTGCGTCCTCGTGCAGCAGGCGTGGATCGCGCAGGACCAGGGTTCGCACGGTCTCGATATCCCCGCGCCACAAAGCGTCGGTCATGCGACAGGCAGTGACGAGGCGAGGCCAGCTGGGCAGTCCATAGCTGCGAGCCAGCACCAGCTGCGCATCGGCGAGGCGGGCTGAGGCGGGATCGATGGATTTGGGGTGATGCTCGCGGAAATCGGCAACGGCCTCGGCATCGCTGCGGCGGATGGCCTGCAGCAGATCTTTGGCCTGGTGGCGGAGCTGGTCCAGATTGGGGCGGACGGGAAAGTGGCGATTGGCCATGACGAGCCTCCTTCGTGGTCATGCCCGGAGTCCGCTGTGCGGGCGAAAAGGAGGTTCGCGAAGAACCTTAGTTGTGTGCTGCGCAGGTGGACTCGGTCCTGTCCGCGGACGGGTGGCGCCCTGTGCGCCGTGGACAGTGTACAGGAGGGTCCCAGTCGCGCTCGTGGGCTTTCATTACTTTCGTTTCGTTCTCTCGCCGATTCTCCTTGCAATGCCCCCTGCGGCCCATCAAACTTGAGGTAGCAGCTTGAACCAGGAGGACTCGCCCAACGCGGGTCCTTTTTCGTTGGAGACCAGGTTCTCAGGATCCATGAAATCGCTCTTTCTTAGTTCCGTCAGGCGCCGTTCAGCCGATCCATTGCCCCCAAGCGGCACCGATCCGAGCGCTGTTGTACCGCATTCCGGTACGAAAAGCATGTGTTGCCGAAGTCGACAACATTGTAACCAAAGCAAAATCAGCAATTTGTCGATAGGCCAGGGGGGTGGGGGGGTGGGGTAGAGGGGCTGCAAGCCCTGTTCTTTGGCGCTCAGCCTTCGTCCGAGGGATAGTCGCGGTTGAAGGGGAAAACCAGCTGCTCGACCGAGGCGATGGCACTCCCGTTGAGGGTGGCGGGGTGAAAGCGCCAGGACTTCACGGTCTTCATGACCAGATCGTCGAGATTGTTGCCCAGGCCCTGGACCAGCTTCTCGTCGGTGACATCGCCCTGGGCGCTGATGGTGACGTCGACGATGATCTTTTGCTCGACCGCCGGCAGAACCGAGCGATCGGTGACGGCGGGCCGCGGGAAGTAGGTCGGGAACGCCGGCTGGGCATCATCGGTGCCGGTGCCGGTCCCGATGGTCTGCTGCTGCTGGCGCGAAGGGAGACCCGCCTGGGCAAGATGATTCTGCGCAGCTGGCGCAGGATGCTGCGGGGTCCGCGGCTGGCGCAGGCGGATCGGGTTTTCGATGAGGCTCGACTTTGGAATCGGAACCGGCGACGGAATCGACCGCTTGATATGCGGGGACACCGGGCTCAGGTCGCTGACCCCGGTATTGCCGGTCCAGTAGAGTGCGGCGGTGCAGCAGCGGCTCTCCCGGTAGACGGGGCGCACTCGTCCGAAGTGGAGCGTGAGCAGAAACGCGACCAGCAGCACGGCGGCGTGGGAGGCGAGTGAGAGCAGAATACCGGTCTGGCGGCGCTGGTGGATCCGATCGGTAGAGAAGATCATGACCGCTCCGGGTGATTGGGTTTGGACGCTCCGCTGACTAATATGTTACCTGTCCGGGAATTCACCCAGGAGTCGAAGTCAATGGCGTGGGCTGAAACGTTCCACTGCGACGTTTGCAACAAGGCGAAGAGCGAGGAATCCGCGGACTGGTGGCTGGCGTGGACCGAGAGCCTGTCGCCCGCGGACGGGGAGCCGGAGCAGGGGGTCATGAAGGTGACGCCCTGGAACAATTTCCTCTCCCATTCGGCGGAGGTTCGGCACCTGTGCGGAGCGCGCTGCGTGCATACCATCACCGACCGCTGGATGCTGAAGCGGGACTGAGAAACACAATGCCGTCCGCTGGCTGAGCCGTATTCAGGACGACCCGTCAGTTCGTATAGATGCGGACGTAGTCGACCAGCATGTTCCCCGGGAAGACTGTGGTGGAGTCAGGATTGCCGGGCCAGGATCCGCCGACGGCCAGATTGAGAAGGATGAACATCGGACCCTGGTCGAAAGGCCATGTCCCGTTGAAGTTGCTGGTGTTGAACGTGGCGTAGATGTTGGTCGGATCGTCCACGTAGTACTGAACCTGCCCTTTCGACCAGATCATGCCGTACGTGTGCCAGGCAGCACCTGAGAATCCAGCCGGATGGTACATCTGGCTGCCGTTCACCTCCGCGCTGCTGCTCGCACCCCCGTGGACCGAGCCGGCGATCCAGTCGTAACCCGGAGGCGCGGCGCCCACATAAGGCGGAGGGTTGCTGCCGTCGATGTGCTCCATGATGTCGGCCTCACCGCAGGCCGGCCAGGAAAGGGTGGTGATGTTGTTGCCCAGGAGCCAGAACGCGGGCCACATCCCCTGCGATTCAGGGAGCATCATTCTTGCCTCGATGCGGCCGTACTCGAAGCTGAACAGACCCTGGGATTTGAGTCGCGCGGAGGTGTAGACGCTGGCCGATGGATTGAGGGCGACGACGTGGAGAGAGCCATCGGTTCCCACGTAGGCGTTGGGATTGGTGGTCGAGCAGGGACTCGCCGTCGAGCCCCACGAGCAGTAGGTTTCCAGTTCATTGTTGCCGCAGCAATCGGTACCGGTGTCGTAGGTCCAGGTGGAGGGATTGGGCTGGGCGTTGGTAGTTCCGGAATTGGCGAACTCATCGCTCCAGACGAGCGTGCCGGAGGCGATGTTGGGCGAAAAAGCCTGGGTGGCGACGGAGCTGTTGAGCAACGGTGGCGCGGCGGCGATGGCGTTAACGGTGAGATTGGACGCAACCAGGAAGGGCGCGAAGTATTGGGCCGAGGAAGGGGTGGGCGTAGTGCCGTCGGTGGTGTAGTAAAGAGTCGCGCCGGAAGTGGAGTCACTGAGAGTGACGATTGAGGCGCCGTTCTGGGCTGCCGTCGTGGTGATGGTGGGCGTGGCCGCGGCCTGGTTGGGCGGAGTGCCGGTTACGCAGTCGCAGGAGCTGCCTCCGGCGCCGCTGCAGCCGACGACGGCAGGTGCTGCGAGCGTTAGCCCGGTAATACCAAAGAGCAGAAGGGTGGAAAGGATCTCAGCTCTCAGAGTCGACGGTACGAATCGCGCGCCTGTTCGGTCTTCCATGATGCCCTGAGCCCCCGGGCTCGCTAACTGCATCGAGTCCGCTCACCACTTTACTGCTTCGCGGACGGGGGCTGAAAGGGAAAATCGAGAGCGCCAGTGCCTCTGGTAAGCTGGCGCAATGCCGAGCCCCTTCCGGAGCCTCAGCTCACCGCAGCGACACGCGTTCGCGGCGTGCTTCCTCGGCTGGTCACTCGACGCATTCGACTATTTCATTCTGGTGTTCTGCGTCTCGGCGGTGGCTGCGGACTTCCGCGTGGCGCGGACAGAAGTGGCGGCTGCGCTGTCGATCACCCTGGCCTTTCGGCCGGTAGGCGCATTTGTATTCGGCGTGATGGCCGACCGCTTTGGGCGGCGGCCGACCCTGATGTTCAACATTGCGTGCTACTCGCTGCTGGAGCTGGCCTGCGCCTTTGCCGGATCGATGCACGAGCTCTTCATCCTGCGGGCGCTGTTTGGGATCGCGATGGGCGGTGAGTGGGGCGTGGGCGCGGCGCTGGCCTTCGAGACCCTGCCGAAGGAGAATCGCGGATTCTTTTCCGGCCTGCTGCAGGAGGGATACGCGGTTGGATATCTGGTGGCGGCGGCGAGCTATGCGCTGCTGTTTCCGTGGTTCTCGCACTTCACCTGGCACGGGCACAGTTTCGGATGGCGGGGAATGTTTCTGGTGGGTGCGGCTCCCGCGCTGCTCGTGTTCTATATCGGCGGCAAAGTGGAGGAGTCGCCGACCTGGAAGGAAGGGCGGGCTCTCGAGACAAAAACGCTGCCGGAGATGGGACTGCGGAAGGGATTGCTGCAGTACGCAGGGACATTTGTGTTTCTGGTGCTGCTGATGACCGGGTTCAATGCGTTTTCGCACGGGACCCAGGATTTGTATCCGACGTTCTTACAGAAGGACCATGGCTTCTCGGCGCAGCTGACGGGCGGGATCGCGATTTTGTACAACATCGGCGCCCTCGCTGGCGGAATGGTGTTTGGTACGTTCTCGGAGCGGATCGGGCGGAAGAAGGCGATCATTTTGGCGGCGCTGCTGGCACTGCCGGCGATTCCGCTCTACGCGCTCTCGCATTCGGTATGGATGCTGGCGGCTGGCGCCTTCGTGATGCAGTTCATGGTGCAGGGCGCGTGGGGGGTAGTGCCGGCGTGGCTGAGCGAGCTTTCGCCGGGACCGGTGCGCGCGACGTTTCCTGGGCTGGCATATCAGTTGGGGAACTTCATTGCATCGTGGAATGCGGTGATCCAGACCAAGGCAGCGGAGCGGTTTGGGTTGGGCCTGGTGCTGGCGGCTACGGTCGCGATTGTGGCTTGCTATTTGGCGATGGTGGCTTCGTTTGGGCGGGAGTCGCGAGGTGCGGATCTTAAGGCGATTTGACGCACGGTCATCGGACACCGAGCACGGGGCTCGTGACCTACCGAGCCTGTTGCGCTCGTGCTGACAAGATTTCTTCTACTGCGCGGAGGTCCTCTTCGGTGTCGACGCCGATGGTGTCGCTGGGCGCGGCGGCGACGTGGATGTCGATGCCGTTGTCGAGGAGACGCAGTTGTTCGAGGCGCTCGACCTGCTCGATCCAGGAGGGTGGAAGCGTCGCGAATCTCTGGAGCGCGGCCTTGCGGTAGGCGTACACCCCGAGATGCTTGCGATAGCCGGCGAATCCCGAGTTGTCGCGATCGTAGGGGATCGTCGCGCGAGAGAAGTAGAGGGCGCGCCCGTCGCTGGCGATGACGACTTTGACGGCGCTGGGATTGTTGATGTCGTGCGACGGGCAACGGACGGCGAGGGTGGCGACCTGGACTTCGGGGCGCTCGAAGAGGCTGAGCATGGGAGTGAAGTGGTCGGGCGTAAGAAGCGGTTCGTCGCCCTGGATATTGACGTAGATGTCGGCGGGGATGGACTGGGCGACGGCCCAGACGCGGTCGGTGCCACTGGCGCAGTCTTCGGGGGTGAAGACGGCAGGGAGTGAGTGGGCCTGGGCGAAGTTGAGCACTTCATCGGAGTCAGTGGCGATGAGGACCTGATCGAGAAGGGGACAGGCGCGCGCGGCCCGATAGACCCACGCGATCATGGGCTCGCCGGCGATTTCGCGCAGGACTTTGCGGGGCAGGCGCGTGGAGCCGAGGCGCGCGGGGATGACGGCGAGAATTCGATCGGACATGGTCGTCAGTTTCCGGGCTGGATGAGTTTCAACCCTTTGATGCGGGAGTAATGACGCTGATTGTAAGTGGCGACGGCGCTGTCGCGATCGAGCGCGGTCGCGGCGACGAGCAAATCGTAGGGGCTGATCGGCTGACCCGAAAATTCCAGAATCGCCCAAATGCGAGCGTGCTCGAAGGCGATCTGTTCTGTGTAGGGGATGATCGGGAAGGCATTGATGACACCGCGGATATATTGCTCACGGTAGTGTCGGTGGTTGGGAGAGGCGCGCTCGACGCCATGCCAGAGCTCCGCGACCGTCATCGCGGCGATGGCGAAGTCGTCACGGGCGTGGGAGGCCAGCCAGGCGGGCAGGTCGAGTTCTCCGCGTTCTCCCCTGATGACAACGTCGGCATCGAGGATTATTCCCATTTCGATGGCCGCAAACGAAGGGATTTGCGGGCTTTTTTCAGATCGCGGCTCCAAGCGGCGGCTTCAGGGGGCGGAAGGCTCAGGCCCGACAGGGCCCGGGCCAGGTCTGCGCCTTTCGAACTCTTTTCCTCCGGAGGGGCAAGACAGGCCACCGGGGCGCCGTTCCTGAGCAGAACGAAGGTGACGTTCTGATAGCGCACGCGATTGATGCAGTCAGCGAAGTTGCGCGCGGCATCGGTGACGCTGATGGAGGTCTTCTTCATAAAATCAGATTATCAGGCTCTCAAGTCAGCCGCGAGGAACCGACCTCGTGTGACCTGTCCGGGCGGTTGCGCTGGTGCAGGCGGGGACGGTAGTGTGATCGTGGAGAAAGCATGGCATCCGAGTCGACCATTAACCCGAATTTAGAGACGATTCTGCGCGAGCACCGGGTATTTCCGCCGCCTGAGGAGTTTGCGAAACAAGCGCATATCAAAAGCCTGGCTGAGTACCAGAAGATGTACCAGCGTTCGGTGACCGATCCGGAGGGATTCTGGGCGGACGCGGCGCGCGAGTTGCACTGGTTTCGGCCGTGGACGAAGGTTCTGGACTGGAATCTGCCCTGGGCGAAGTGGTTTGTCGGAGGCAGAATCAATCTTTGTTACAACTGCGTGGATCGGCATGTGATGAACGGGCTCGCGGACAAGACTGCGATCCTGTGGGAAGGCGAGCCCGGTGAGGTGCGGAAGCTGACGTTCGGCGAATTGCATGCCGAGGTGCAGAAGTTTGCCAATGTGCTGAAGGGGCTGGGGATCAAAAAGGGCGATCGCATCGCGGTCTACATGGGGATGACGCCGGAGCTGGCGATTGCGGCGCTGGCGTGCGCGCGGATCGGCGCGGTGCACTCGGTGATCTTCGGCGGGTTCGCGGCGAATGCGATTGTCGACCGCGTGAATGACTCGCAATGTGTGGCGATCCTGACGCAGGACACGTCGTACCGGCGCGGGAACGAAGTGAAGCTGAAGGCGACGGTGGATGAGGCTGTCGGGCAGTGTCCCACGGTGAAGAATGTGGTGGTGTACCGGCGGTCGGGCTCGCCGGTGAACCTGCAGGCGGGGCGCGACCACTGGTGGCATGAACTCGTGGCGAAGGCGGATGCGGAGTGTCCGGCCGAGGAACTGGATTCCGAGGATCCGCTGTACATCCTCTATACGTCCGGGACGACGGGGAAGCCGAAGGGGCTGGTCCACACCACGGGCGGGTACGCGGTGCAGACGTATCTAACCAGCAAATATATTTTCGATTTGCGCGAAGACGATGTGTACTGGTGCACGGCGGATATTGGATGGGTTACCGGGCACTCGTATGTGGTGTACGGCATCCTGCAGAACGGCGCGACGACGGTGATGTATGAGGGGGCGCCGAATCATCCGGGGCCGGACCGGTTCTGGAAGATTATTGACGACCATAAGGTGACGGTGTTCTACACCGCGCCCACGGCGATTCGTGCGTTCATCAAGTGGGGCGATGAGTATCCCGCCAGGCACGATCTGAACACGCTGCGGCTGCTGGGGACGGTCGGGGAGCCGATCAATCCCGAGGCGTGGATCTGGTATCGGGAAGTGATTGGTCACGGGCGATGCCCAATTGTCGACACATGGTGGCAGACGGAAACCGGTGGGATCATGATCTCGCCGATTCCGGGAGCGGTGGCAGCGAAGCCGGGATCGGCGACGCGGCCCTTCTTCGGAATTGTGCCAGAGGTTGTTACAAAAGAAGGGCAGCCGGTGCCGGCGGGGCAGGGTGGGCTGCTGGTGATCCGGGCACCGTGGCCGTCGATGGCGCGGACGATCTGGGGCGATCCGGATCGCTACGTGAAGCAGTACTGGTCGGATGTGCCGGGGTGCTACTTCACGGGCGACGGCGCGCGCATGGATGAGGACGGATACTTCTGGCTGATGGGTCGCGTGGACGACGTGATCAACGTGAGCGGTCATCGGCTGGGAACGATGGAGGTGGAGTCGGCGCTGGTGGCGCATCCGAAGGTGGCGGAAGCCGCCGTGGTGGGGCGTCCGGACGAGCTGAAGGGGCAGGCGATTGCGGCCTTCGTGACGCTGGAGGGTGGGTTCACGCCTACAAAAGAGACGAAGGACGAGCTGCGGGCATGGGTGGCGAAGGAGATTGGATCGCTGGCACGGCCCGACGATATTCGCTTCACCGACCAGCTGCCGAAGACACGCTCGGGGAAGATTATGCGGCGGCTGCTGCGCGAGATGGCGACGCATGGGGAGATCAAGGGCGACGTGACAACGCTGGAGGATTTCTCGGTGATTGCCAAGTTGCGGGAGCAGGAAGAGTGAAGCGGGAAGCAGGGAACAAGGAGAGCGCCGAAATTCGGCGCTCTTTTTATTGGGGGATGGGCAGCTCGATGTGGGAATCAGCGTAGATGCGCTGTTCGGCGGGCTGATAGTCCGAGGGCTGGGCGGTCATGATATTGGGGACGAAGGTTTGGGGGTTGCGGTCGTAGAGGGGGAACCAGGTGCTCTGGATCTGGACCATGATGCGATGGCCTTTGAGGAAAACGTGGTCGGCGGCGTGGAGGGAGAATTTGTATTCCTCAGGGGTGTTGGCGGGGATGGGTTCGGGATGTTCGCGGCTGGTGCGATAGCGGCCGCGGAAGATTTCGTCGTTGATCATCAGCTCGAAGGGATTGCATGCAGCAGCCGCACACAAGCTGTGGTCCGGATTTTCAGGGAGGACATCGATCAGCTTGACGACCCAGTCGCTGTCGGTGCCGGAGGTTGAGGCGATGAGGTCCGCGACGACATCGCCGGTGATGGTGAGGTCGTGGTCGAGGGGAGGCGTTTCCCAGGTGGCGACATCTTTGCGGTCGGTGACGAAGCTCTGATCCTGGACGAGCCAGGTGTACCAGCCGGAGCCAGTGGGGGCGTAGGTGGCTTCGATGGGACGGCGGCGATAGGGAACCGGGTTGGCGGGATCGGATGTCCAGGCTTTGAAGGCGTCAGTATCGGCGGGCTTCGAGAAACGCAGGGAGCCGTCGGAGTCGAGATACAGGTCACGCGTGGCTGCATTTTTGGGCGGCCACTGATCGTAGTACCTCCAGCGGTCGGAGCCGGTTTGCCAGGTTGCGGTGTTTCTGAGGTCAAAGCCGGGCTGATCTTTGAGGTAGAAGGCGAAGAAGGGTGCTTCGATCTGGCGGCGGAACTCGTCGCCGACAGGCGCGCCGAAGTTGATGTCGCCGAGGTGGCGGGTGGTTTGGGCCCAGCCCCCGTGACGCCACGGGCCGAGGACCATGAAGACCCGGTGGGCCGGGTCAGACGGCTCATTATGGGGTTCGAGCGCAGCGTATTCGGCCTGCGGTCCCCAGAGGTCTTCCTGGTCCCACCAGCCGCCGACTTCGAGGGTGGGAACAGCGACGGAGGTGAGGTGGTACTGGACGGCGCGCGAACGCCAGAAGTCGTCGTAGGCGGGGTGGTCGAGGAAGGCGTGCCAGGTGGGCAGGTCGGTGGTGTTGGCCAGCTTGCCAGCGGCGGCGAAGGAACCGGCCTTCAGGAAGAAGGTGTAGGCGTCTTCGTCGAGTTTGCTGAAGTTGTTTTCTTTGCCGGACTCCATG
>Ga0210398_10002745_pt1 | contig 17044 bp, 15 predicted proteins | sample IncBWC4OmetaG_FD_161047 | JGI IMG/M metagenome (GOLD analysis project Ga0210398, IMG submission 161047) | Forest soil microbial communities from Barre Woods Harvard Forest LTER site, Petersham, Massachusetts, United States - Inc-BW-C-4-O | ecosystem: Environmental > Terrestrial > Soil >... | reverse complement strand
CGCGCAACGTTGTTCTGCCCTTTTTGTGCCAATAGATGGGCAATGGTGAAACCATAGCGAACATCGCGACGATTGCAATCACGCGTCCGCTGATATCCGTATGTATCGAAGTAAGCATGCAGCCTGCATAGGAGATGATTACGAGCGCCGAAACGGCATAGGCCATTCGAAGATGAAATCCAAGGTCGGCATTGGCTCGAATTCGTCGCTTGGCTGTGTCCAGATACCCGGTGATGATAGCTCGTTGAGGTAAATTTAAAATCTCCAGCGAGGGACTCCGTTTCGTGTGGCCGCCGCCAGCAAAACTCTCCATGACCTGTTGCGGCAAATTCGTTGCGTTGGGCTCGCTCATCGCTGGACCACCGGCTCTGACCGCTGGCAGAAGGGACCGAGGCGTCGCAGGTAAGCGTTCGCGATTGCGAGCGAAAGACCGGCTACAGCTATGCCGCCCAACACATCGACGAAATAATGCCAACCTGTCGTAACAGTGGAGACGACGATCATCCCCGAAAGCAATGCCGCGGGAACGCGTAGAAAGCGAGATCCCGATAATGCAGCGGCGCAGAATATGGCCCAGATGACATGGAACGAGGGAAAACAGATGATGGCATCCAAGTGGGTGAGTTGGTGGTTCGGTGCTCGGAAGAGAAGAATCGCCGACTGACAGTCGAGCTGATGGGGCGTTGCCGCGACGTGGTATCCATACCAAGGCCCAATCGCCGGCAAAAGCGCAAAGAGCGGTAGTCCAATGGCAAAGGCCATGACATTGGCCAACACGAACATCTGCGCATTCTTTACCTTACCTGTTAGGGCGGGAAGCAAGGCCGAAATTACCAGCAGTGGACTGAGAAGCGTATAGGTTCGGTTCACGAGTCCGCCCAACCAATGACTTGAACTCCATGACACGATCTCTGGCACGCTTATGCCTAACAAGCCATCAAAGCGAGCGAGATTGGAATCTTGCAACGGCATATCGGCTCTCGCGGCAGCGAGAACCAATAAAGGGAGGGTAGCTGCAAGGAAGAGGCCCCAGGGGATGGTCATGACAGCGTCTCGCAAGTCCATCTTTCCCCTTTCGTGCCAGAAAATCGCCAAGGTAAACACCACCCCGGATGCAAAGGCGATACCGATCGTGAGGCCGAGCGGATTAGGAAAGCGGATGGACGCCAGCTTCCCTGCAAGCAGCGCAGTTAGCAAAACAATCGAGCACGCATAGGCCATGAGCAGATGAAAACCGGGCCAGAGTCGTGACTGCATCTGCATCTGCGGCTCGGTCTTCTTCTCTAACAGCACACTCATCGGATTGGTCTCGCTTCTATTGAGGAGGAGTAGTACCCGGCGTAGAAGACGTCATTGAGCCTGGAGCATATGAGCCAGGAGAATACGAGCCTTCAATCACCAGCGGTTTCTCCGGTTGCATACTCTGAATCAGTTGTTCTACGGGAATCGTTGGCGGAGCCGGCGGCCTCGACCCAGGCACACTCGAACTTGGCTCGCTCATCGAAATCTTGGAATTTGGCGGCAGGAATTTCTCCGGATAGTTCAAGCTAGGCAGAGGCTGACCTGAATCGATCGGACCGACAATCTCCGGCGTGACAATGACGATCAGTTCAGTATTGTTCTTGGTCTTTGTGATCGACTGAAAGAATTTGCCCAGGATCGGAATACTGCCAATGAACGGGATCTTCGAGAAGGTTTGGGTTTCGCGATTGTCGAGCAATCCGCCGATAGCAAAGCTCTGCCCCTCTTGCAGCTCAACATCAGTCTTTACTCTACGGACCGTAATTGCAGGGACTGTAAACCCTGCGATCGTTATGGCATTCGTGAAGTCCAAAGCGCTGACTTCAGGTGCGACCTGGAGACGGATGGTGCCTCGGGGTGTGATGGTAGGAATAAAGTTCAGGCGAACGCCATATTCCTTGAATTGGATCGTCACGGCCCCACCGACACCCGCAGAGGTCCCCTGCACCACTGGATAGGGATACTCCCCGCCGGCAAGAAAGCTCGCCTCTTTGCCGTCCTCCGCAATTATGTTGGGTTCAGACAGCACTTCTACCAGTCCCTGCATCTCCAGCGCCTCAATTGTGGCGCCCAGATTAAGGTCTGGACGGAAGAAGAAGATATTCAGCGCATTCGTTATGGTTGTTAACGTTGGGTTCCCTGCACTCGGGGGAGTGACCGAAGGAGGTGTGAACTGCCCAGTTGTAACTGCCCCAATCGTGTTGGCCGCGCCTGTACTGAAGAAATTTATGCCAAGCTGATTGGATTTGCTTCGATCAACACTGGCGAAGCGCACCTTCAAAAGGATCTGTGGGGGCGCCAGAGGGACATTAACGTACAACAGATTGACGACCTTGCCCGCGCCGGAAGCCATCTGGGCCGCGCGGTCCGAGCTGGCGAGATCATTTACCGTGCCTCGGAGAAAGACCAGGTTACCCTCAGAGACAACATTGATATTTTGTCCAGGCATCGCTACTTTAAGTTCGCGGCGGAGCGCGGTTAGGTTCTCGTCTGCTGCAGCATGGCTGGCATGGACCGTCACATTGAAAAATTGCCGCTCGCCGCCTTGTTCCCAAACAATCAGACTTGTATTGCCGGGCGCTTTGCCGTTCACCATGACCTCAGTCGGACTGACGGCAGTCGCTTCGGCAAGTTCCCCAAGGCCGATCGCGACTCGAATAACTGGCTTGGTAAAGTCAACCAGTGCCGATTTGCCCACGGTAACCGAGAGATCATTGGACTGGTCTTGGCCGACGCCCGCAGCCGACGCTGGAGGGGGAGGTGAAGTCTGGGCCTGTAGGGCTGTCTCCGCACTGGCCGCAAGAGCCAGGGCACATAAACAAGCGTCGAGTATCCGGCTTCGCAGGTTCACTGTTTTTCCTCGTTGGCGGGAAATTTTGTCTCAGTCTTTTTCGATCCATTGAAAACTTCGACCATATAACTGCGAGAGGCGGGGACAACTGTTGGCGCTTTGTGACCGACCGCTACGGCTTTTGGCGGCGGAACCACATCGGTGAAGAGCTGCGCCATGCCGGTACCGGGGGGCGTGCCCAGCTGCGTATCCAGGGGATTACGCAAGACGAGCTGAATATGCGTCTCATTGCTTGCCAAACTTAGGACCTCGGCCTGCTGCGGGGTCACCAACAGGTTGACTACCTGGACCTGCTGTGGCTTTCCTTCTGCGTCTCGCTGAATATCTGTGCCGGCTGACAGGACCTCGATGTTCTGCAGGATCGTCTTTACCATCGGCCCTTGATTCGCGCTGGCCCCGGGAGGATTGCCCGAGATCAACACATCCACTCGCATTCCTGGAGTTACAAATCCGGCGACGCCCACCACATCGTTGACTTTGACTGCGGAGGCCCTCATGCCCTGGGGAATCGTAGCGGCAAGCCCTCCGCCCGAACCAGGTGCCGCGAGACGACTATCCAGAATCGGCTCCCCCGAATAAAGGTTGGAGACAACGCCTCGGCCGATTGCGTCCTCCCGCCTGGTAATCGCGCCTTTAGGTAAGGCCCCGGCGATGTCGATCGTCGTCAGGTCGTTGTCGCGAAGGACACTTCCGAGCTTGATGTCCGTGGCGGCGGCTAGCACGCGTGTGGTGGTCTGATGTGCCCCGGATATGCGGTTACCAACCAAACGAAAGACGATGTAACTGCAACCAGCAGCAATCACAAAGGCACTCAAGAGAATGTTTAATAGTCGTCGGTTCATTCAGCGATACCTTGGGGACGGCTGCGCCAGCCAGTTCCCTTCCCCCAACACACATCGCAATTGCTGTGCCAAAGGAAAAACTTCATTTTGATGTAAAATCAGCCGTTTAGCTGGGAGGCCACGGGGCAAGTGTGAACATGTGTATACCAATCGCGATGTCAATGTAGCTGCATAGACACGCTCACACGCAGAAGGCCTCCAATTGGCAGAGAGTTACGGGTAGATTCGGTTGGTCTGGAAATTGCTAGAGATTAGGGCCTTCAATTCAGAGGGGAGCACTGTCTCTATCGCTTTACAGTTAACTCCTGTGCTACGTAGCGACAGTCGATTCGGCCATGAGGTCTTCTTCTTCTATCATCGTGCTGTTTGGGGACCCGCCGCCAATGCGGAGAGGGCCTTCCGGGTTCTTGATCTCGTTCCTCGTGCACGTCTGCGTGTGTGTTCTGTTGCTTCTCGCCCTGAGACAGCCATATAAGACCGATTCCAGGTCCCTCACCCAAAGATACGCAGTACGGGTCATGGAGTTGCGCAAACAGGAGCCCAAAATCCATCCCCCGATCCAGAAGGCTAACTTGCGACCTGATCAGCTACCCGAAACAAACCCTGCACCTGGCGGTAGTCAGTCGGCTGCACCCGCTCCGCGCATTCCACTCAACTTCATATCGCAGAAACAGGCCCTCCAGACTCTGGTCCAGCCGGACGCTGTGACCAATCCAACAATTCCTCAGGCCCCGCTTCCCCAACTCTTCGTGTGGAGTTCACGCGACATTCCAGTCCAAAAGATAGTCCAGCCGACACCGCAAACGACCACCGCGATCGAAGTACGGCCGTCCCCTAATCCTCCGAACCAGGAGACGAAGGTAGCCGATGTTCAAATCTCGTCGACCGTGTTCGATGCGAAGACCCCGATGCCCAACCCGAGCAAGACCTCTCCAATCGCTGTGCCGGCGACTCAGCAGACGCAGATGCCGGAGACAGCGTCGAAAGACACTGGGAAGGCCTCACCCGCAAGCGTGATCTCCGCCTCTACTGTCCAGCTGCAGGAAGGGACTGCGACTCTACCTATGATCAATGAGGTTGCACCGGCTCCGTTCACGGGATCGCTGGCGGCCGGGCAGCCTAAGAGCTTGTCACCGAATGGCCAAGGTAAAACAGAGGGTAAACAAGCGGGGGCAGGGGCGGGCCAGACGACCGGCAATCAAGCTGGCAATGCAGCGACTGGAGCCGGGGCTGGGGGACAAGGCGGCGGCGCAAACGGCCTGTCCGCTGCGGAGGGCAGCGTCACCGCAGGCGCCAGTCAACCGACGGTCGTGCATATCATGCTGCCGAAGGACGGCAAGTACGGAGTAGTGGTGGTGGGATCTTCACTCGCGGAAGACTATCCGGAGACGGTCAACATGTGGAGGGACAGGCTGGCGTACACCGTATATCTGCGCGTCGGCGTGGCCAAGAACTGGATCCTTCAGTATTCGATTCCACGCGCGCAGGTTGCCGCCGGCGCTAGTGCCATTCGCCCGGACGCGCCATGGCCATATGACATTACGCGGCCCAGCATCGACGCCAACGCGAACACGGATGCCATCATGGTCCATGGCTTCGTCAACGCGGCAGGGCGGTTCGAGCAACTGGCCGTCGTTTTTCCAACTGAACTCGCCGAAGCGAAGTTCCTGCTCCGCGCTCTCCAACAGTGGCAATTCAGGCCCGCCATGCAGAATGGACAGGCGACCACGGTGGAGGTACTACTGATCATCCCTGACCAGACGGAATAGACCAGCCAGCACATTTAGAACGAAATCGAGATCCCTGGCTTCATTGCTGGATCACCATTGCTGCGCTGCTTGACATCGCATACGTGTGGGCTGGAATGAACGGAACGGCCAGGGGAAAGTTGTACTGGACGGTCACCGTAACCAGGTTGCCGGCACTGTTGCACGGAGTTCCACAGGTTGATCCTCCAGTGTAGGTCGACCAAACCGGAGTGACCGTCATATTGCTTGGATTAATTCCAGGGAATCCAAGGTTCGTCACATAGCTCTGAACATTTCCTAAACTAGCCGTGCAGTCATAGGAGTTGTAACTTGTACCGCACGCCGTTCCCCAAGTCGCTCCTCGAACGATGGCATAGCGGGTTCCTTCGCGCGCTGCCTCGGAAATAAAGTGGTAGGAGTAAAGCGCGAAGCCTGCCTCCATCACACCGAACATGAAAGTCAACAGGATGATCATTGACATCGCGGTCTCCATGATCACCGCGCCTTCTTCACCCCGCACATTACGTTGCCTTAGTGCGGACCCTATCGCCCGACCCAATATACGTCGCAATGTCGATCGCATATCCATTACTGTTCCGTCCTCATGCTCGCGAATCCGCGAAGCGTGACTGTACTTGCGATTCCGGGAAAGCCGAACAGGGTATTTACCGGCGCCTGGGTCGTTACCTGAACATATACGACGATGCGCGAGGGGCTGGGACAACTGGTCAGAGTAACGGTGGGACAACTGGCGGGGGCGGTCATAGTGCCAGTTGAGCTCTCGCAGGAACAAGAGTATGACGGCGTCGCGGTAAGACTTGTAATATCGGGAGCGTCCTGGGTAGCGGCAAGGGTAATATTAGTTGAATCTTTAGCTGTGGTGTGGTTCTGCGCGGCATACGCGACTCCCGCACGAGCGGCGTTGCTGACCTCGATGCTGGCATAGGCCAAGCGCCCGATCTCAACTGCTCCTACGAGCAAAAGGATAAATATCGGCAATACAAGGGCGAGCTCTACAAAAGCCTGCCCTTTGTCCTGACGTAGATCGAGTCCAAACATTAGAGCCCTTCCTTTTTTTGAATCAGCTGGACGAGTCATGTATAGATTCTTCATCGTTCATTCCACCAGAGCGACCTTAGAAAGCGGTGACCCAGGCGTCGTCTGGGAATAGCTCGTGATATTGAGACTCGCAGTCTGGTCATCCAAAGTCCCCACGAGCAAGTCCGTGATGAGCGACAGACCGCTTGAACCACCGCCGCTGTCATGAAGGAATAAGTTGGCGCCTGGCGCGTAGAAAATCCCGTCGATAGTTCCTGTGGAATTGCCGAACTCGAGTGTCAGCGTGCTCGTGTTCGTAGGGGGGGCCATAATGGCAATCCCGTGAAAAGTATTAGTAGGGTCAGTAGGCGCGACAAGATTTAGCACCGTGTTGGAGGTTTCCGTGAGGGAGCCATTGTTTAGATCCAGAGTTGCGCCAGCCCCCCCCGTTGTCACGGAATGGCTCAGAGTGACGTTTCCAGTAAAGACATATAGACCCGTAAGGACCGCATTATTCAACGTGACATTTCCGCTGTAACACCCAGCCGCTATTGCTCCAGTAAGTGTGCCACCAGGGACGCAACCAGTTGGGGTCGGAAAGGACGCGGTAAGGTAGCCAAGAGGGTCACTTTGAGGGATGATTCCCGTGACTGGAGTCGGGGTGCTATCCGAACAATGGCCGCCGCAGCCACCTACGACGCCCACTGATCCCGCGGTCAAACTGCCACCCCCCCCTGTGAAATGCAAAGCATCAGAATCGTTCGAGTCGACAACCACGCCGCAATTAGGTGCGGTTACGGTGAACGATCCCTGCAAAGTCATTGCGCCGGCGCCCGTGGGGGCTAATACGTAGACACAGCCATAGGACGAACCTCCGTTGAAGGCCACTGCCCTGGCGGTAGGGTTCATCGAAGATATACCGAACATGCCCATAAAAAGAGCAGGCTGTTGCTGAGAAACAATGACTTCTACATAGCCTGGCAGGCCTGCGTTAGGCCCATACAAAGGTGGCGGGTTGACTGTGACGGTGGCCCCGTTTGTCCCGCTTGTAAAGCCGTTCTGCGTCGCGGCTGCCTGGGCCGCTGACGTTACAGTTCCGGAACTAAAATTTACCTCCGATGCTCCAGCAATCGCCGCGCTGTCTGCTGCTATTTGCAGGAGCCTCTTCTCACGCAACATGATTCCCACATCGGCAGCCAACGCCATAAACCCAAAAAGGCATGTCATGCATAGAGCTGTGATTATCAGGGCCTGTCCGCTCTCGTCCTTGAACCTTTTCATGGCATTCCTTCTAGGCATCACCAAAACCGAATCCCGTACCACCAATTTCGGCGCCAGATCCGTCGCGATATACCCAATCATTGCGTGGCCTTGGTCTGACTTGAGACGTTCGATGAATTTGCCCATGGCCTTTCGTCCGGTCGACCTTCTCGTTCGACCATTCGTATCGCTCGAAGCCTTGTCAGACTGCGGGACAAACTCAAAAGCGACTCCGTCCGTGCCCAACCGAATCACCTTCGATGGCACCATAATATAGCCCTCAGGATGGTTTTTTGCGTCCTCAATGTCTGTCCTTTGCAGCGTCATCGTAACGACCGTGCCCAACTGCCAGCGCTCATTGGTCAAGAGATAAAATCCGGTCGAGCTAATGTTCTGGATCTCGTGCGCCATCGGAACGGATCCGTCCCAGTAATACGCGACCAGCAAAGGCGATGCCAGCCGTTGTCCTCTCCTGTGATCGTGAGATGACAGTTTTCTGATCCAACTCTTAACTGAGTCCATCTGTATGCCCTTCGCTTATTGCGCACTCAATACGTCCGGCCGGGTCATTGCTCAAACTTGAACGCATAGACGGAGTGGATCGAACCCTGCGGCCCAATTTCTCCCTCGCTAATGCCGAACTTGCAATTCCTTGCTTCCTTCCCTTACTCCTTGACTTGGGAAAAACTTTCTTCTTTCGTTACCGCCTTATAAGCGACCTTGGTGTCGGGTCTTTGAGTCTGACTCTTGGGTTGTACGGCGTTCCCCTTGTTGAACCTCTTCGCAATCTCCTCAATCGAACAGATCAGCAGCTTATCTCCAGGTTGGGTCTGCGACGAATAGATCGTGTGAGTGGGCAGTTCCAGAACACTTGTGGCCTGAGTTCTCAAGGGTGCAATACGAAATGTCGGGAAATGCTCGATGAGATGAATCACCTTGTGGCTTTCATCCAGGTAGATCAGGTCAAGCGGAAACAGCACGCCAAACGTGTGGATTCCACAAGACGGAACTATCCAGAGTCCTTCGTCGACCCTCAGCTTGAGCTTCCCAATCAAGCCCTTGAGTCGCGCGAATGTCGTGTCAGCCGGAGTGACACCCAGGCTGAGGAAGCATTCACGTGTCTGGTTATATACACAGTAGATCCGTCTGTTCATTGTTTTCCCCAGTATCAGCGCGGTATGGCAATAAGGCCCGCTCCAGGCGCCTGTCTCGCCACTAAATCCGACCAACCATGCAGCTCCTTTCACTGAAATCTACGACTTACTGAACCAAGACCGCTTCCTCCGAAATAGAGAGATGCAATGGCAATGCACCCAGACATTTCGGAAGAAGCGACCGCGAGGTAAGCTGCCAATTCCGCTTCTCGACAGGAGAATGAGTCGGAAGCGTTCTTTTGACCCAGTCCGTATAAGGACTACGTCCTGAGAATTTCCCTCTTTCGCCATAACTACGAAGGAAATAATCTACTGAACGCGCTTGCGGCGGCGCTGGATAAGGATGACCAGCACAACTACCGCAAGGACAGCAGCAACGACGCGAATAATTGTTACATTGTCCATGTCTATTCTCCCTTCTCAATGAATGAGGTATTTGTTGAAACTCTCCATTACGGTGATCGCCGCAGGGCCCAAGGTAACCAGGAAGAGCGAGGGAAAGATAAAGAACACAAGCGGGAAGACAAGTTTGACCGTTGTCTTTGCTGCTTGCTCCTCCACCTTCTGGCGACGCTGAGTTCTGAGGGTGTCCGAATGCACCCGTAAGGTCTTGGCAATGCTTGTCCCGAATTTTTCCGATTGGACCAGCACAGAAACTAAATTTCGTACACTCTCCACGTCGGTGCGTTCCGCAAAATGCTTCCAGGCATCGGCACGGGGAAGTCCGGCCCTCTGTTCGAGCACTACGATGTCCAATTCATCGCAGACAGCAGGCTGCGCCAGACTCAGTTCCTCAGTCGTACGCACAACCGACTGGTCCAGGCTTAGTCCAGCTTCGATGCAGATGACCAGCAGATCGAGCACATCCGGAAGCCCGCGGCGGATACGCGCCTGCCGCGCAGAAATCCGGTTTCCCAGCCAGAAGTCAGGTGCCAGAAATCCCAGACCGAGTGCCACAAGATAAACAAAAAATGGACTGTAACTCCCAGCTCCTGTGGTAAACGCGAAAAAGCAGAGGATCAGTGGAACCAATACCTTCGCGCCATAGAAGAGCTTCACTGCGGCGTCGCTACGGTAGCCGGCGCGAACGAGGCGTTGTCGTACCACAGACATCTCCGCCGTGCTCTTCGGCACGACTCGCTCGAATCGTGCCACCACGCTACTCAGCGTCGAACCTGTATGTTCAATCGTGTCCCGGAAGCTTCCTTGTTTCGCCCGAGGCGTAATCGCAGAGGCGACCCGCTGGATCATCGCCTCGCGGTAGAACAGAATCAGGCCACCGCTCGCGATCAGTAGAAAAACGAAGATAAACGTCAAGGCCGCAAATCCCATAACTCCCCTTTAGACGTCCATGTTGACGATCTTGTGAATAATGAATGCGCCTACAATTGTCATAGCGCCTGACAAATACAAAAGCTTGACGCCAATGGCACGGGTCCACAAAAGGCTCATACTCTCAGGATTGAGAAGATATAAGAGAATTCCTAATACTATGGGCAGAAAAGAGAGGATCCATCCCGTCAGTCGCCCCTGCGCCGTATGGACACGGACCTGCCGCTTCAATTGGAACCGTTCGCGGATCACATACGCCGCTTTATCGAATACCTCGGCGAGATTTCCGCCGCATTCTTTCTGAATCAGTATTGCCGTGATGACAATCTTCAAGTCCTGCAACGGTATGCGAGTCGACAGGTTGTTCATGGCCGTTTTTAATTCGAGTCCATAGTTTTGTTCGTCAAAACAGATGCGAAACTCCTTCCCAATGGGATCAGGAGACTCACTGGCAGCCAGATCAAGAGCGGAGTTGAAGCTATGGCCGGCGCGCAGAGCGCTCACCATTAAATCCAGTGCCTCCGGAAGGCCTTGTTCAAACTTGTTAAACCGCTGGGTGCGTTTATAGAGAACGAAGAGAAATGGCGAAGCGCCTATCAACAGTCCGAGCAATAGAGAAATGATGACTGCACCTGTCCGCAAATAAATCAGATAGGCAGGAATCACAAAACAGACCACGGACATGAGCAGCAAACTGCCTGTGGTCCATTTCAGGTCGGCCTGGTAAAGCAGGAGACGCAATCGTGGCGCCAGTTCGAGTCTCAGCAACCAGCGATTGAACAGTGGAACAGTACTGAGCAGGTCCACTTTACGGATATCGACGGCCTGGTCTGCCGGCGACAACTTGGTGGTCGCAAGGGCCGCCTTAAGCACGTTGAGGGTCTGCTCGGTCTGCTGAGAGTCAGTTCTACTCGCGGTCAGGAGCAGAGCGGTGACCGCAAACACGGCAAGGAATACGAGCACGAGCACCATTACCATATCGCTTCACTCCCTTTCTCAGTTCACTTCCTGCGCACGCTCAAACATGCTGGCGGGCAACATGACTCCCGCCACACGAAGCTGTTCAAGGAACTTGGGACGGATGCGGCTGGGCTGGAACACGCCCAGCACCCTGCCATCGGGCCCGATACCCTTCTTGTCGAAACTAAAGACCTCGTGCATGCTGATGATGTTCTCTTCCATGCCGGTGATCTCTGAAATGTTGACCACTTTGCGCGTACCGTCACTCAAACGGGAGACTTGAACGACGATGGCAATCGCCGAAGCCATCTGCTGACGGACTGTCCGTTCCGGCAAATTTAGATTGGTCATCGCAACCATCGATTCGAGTCTGGACAAGGCGTCCCGCGGAGAGTTCGCGTGGATTGTAGCCATTGAACCTTCGTGGCCCGTGTTCATGGCCTGAAGCATATCGAAGGCCTCTTCCCCGCGTACCTCGCCTATGATGATTCGGTCGGGACGCATACGAAGGCTGTTAATGAGCAGTTGACGCTGACGGACAGCTCCAAGGCCTTCAACGTTTGGTGGCCTGGTCTCCAGACGCACGATATTTTCCTGCGCGAGCTGAAGTTCGGCTGCATCTTCGATCGTGACGAGGCGCTCATGCTTCGGAATGTATCGCGACAATATGTTCAATAAGGTCGTCTTCCCGGCGCCGGTGCCCCCCGAGATCAGAATGCTGATGCGCGCGCGCACGGCTGCGGCAAGCAATTCCATCATCTCTGGCGAGATACTCTTCAATTCCACCAATTGATTCGCAACCAGCGGGCCTGTCCCGAAACGGCGGATCGAAAGTGCGGGACCGTCCAGCGCCAATGGCGGAATAATGGCATTGACCCGGGAACCATCGGGCAGGCGCGCGTCCACCATCGGTGAGGACTCGTCGACTCTGCGGCCAACGCGTGACACGATACGGTCGATAATCTGCATCAGGTGGCGATCATCGCGAAACACCGCATCGATCCTCTTCAGGATCCCGCCTTTTTCGATAAAGACGTGGTCTTTACCATTGACCAGAATGTCGGAGATCTCCGAATCGCGAAGCAGCGGCTCCAGCGGACCGAGACCGAAGACTTCATCCAAAAGGTCTGACTGGACTTTTTCCTGCTCGCTCAAGCTCAACGGCACGCGCTGGCCCCCAATAATCTCGCCAATCATTATCGCCACTGCTTGACGCGCCTGGCCGCTCTCGACGCGCGACAGTTTCTCGAGATCCAGCTTGGGGATCAACGTTCGGTGTACTTCGGCCTTGAACTGCTCTAAATTCAGTTGTTCCACGCTATGCCGTCCCTACTATCGTTGCGAAAATCGGTCTTTGAGTCTTCATCCGAATAAATTGAACCGCTTCTTCTTTCCCGCGACCGCAGGCAGGCCACAAGCTGTTCTGGCCATCTGCCGAAGTATCTCCGTGATGCCCGAATCTCCCAGCGCCAGCGGAGTCGCCGTGTTCTGCGCACGCTGCACCGTGCCATAGTCGCTTGGAATCTTCCAGGTGGCTGGCTTTGTCAGCGCTTTTGTAATGTTTTCTTCGTCGATCCCGAGGGTATTCTGCGTAAAGCGATTGAGAACGATCTCGAGCTTAGGCGATGGGAGCGTGAAGAACTCTGAGATCAGACGATTTGAGTTGCGCAACTCCGAGATGCTGACCTGCGTCACAAGATAGACGATTGCGGACCCTTCAAGCAGGGTCTTATAAGTTGAGCCCACGCTCGATCCCGCATCAACCACCACGTAGTCGAAATCCTGCCGGGCAACAGTCAAAAGTTTCGCGATATCTTCATTGGACGCATGGATCGGGGTGTATTTGTCAGGCGCTGAGAGCACGAACAGCCCCGAACTATGTTTGGTCAGGAGTTTGGACAAGAAATTGGAATCCAGGCGGCTGATGTTCTGAAGCGCGTTCGCCGTCGAAAACTGCGTTGTTATCCCAAGGTCAAGCGCTGCGCCCCCGAGTGGTAGATCGAGATCGAGCAACAAAGTATTTTTGTGAGACTCCTGGGAAAGTAATATCGCGAAGTTATTGGCAAGCGTACTGACCCCTGAACCGCCCTTGGCGCCAGTAAACACGAACAACTTGCCAAGCGTCTTTTTGGCGGGCCGGACCGTCGGACGCCGGACCGAAGCGCGAACCAGGGCCTCCGCAATCGTGCTGGCGGCAATCGGCTGACTCAAAAATTCGCGGGCGCCCGCTCGCATGCAGCGAACCAGCAGCTCTGAGTCGGCATGCGACGAGTACACCATGACGGTTACGGGACTGTTGCCGCAAATGTGCTCCACAAGATCAAGGGCATGCTCCGGGTCGCTGTCCAGGTCCACAATGATGACGTCGTAACCCGCCTCCAAAATCGCAGGGACATCATCCAGGTCCGGATAAGCCGTGAACTCGCGTGTCACGTTGGCCTGCGAGCCTGCAAGGGCGCTGGCCACTGCTTTACGGTGCTGCTCCTGCGGACCAATCAGCGCCACGGACAAGACGTGGACGTCGAGAGAGTCGGGGCCATGCGTAAAGGTTGACATCACGGAATCGCCGTTCCCTGGCATTCGTAAACTTCCAGCGGGTTGAGTTGGGATTGCCATATTTGTGATGAAGTAACCATGGTGCTTAGTCAGTCCTTAACGGGAGAAGAATGAGACAATCGTTCCGATCGCGATGGCCGGAGCGTATGGCATTTTGCGCGTCAAAGGATTGCTGAGGACCAGCTCTGGATGAGGACGCAATCCGCGTTTCTTAAAACCAAAAACCAGGTCGCCTGCACCCTGAAATAGATCACCGAGAAATCCACCGGCGGCTGCCCAACACAGGGCCATGATGCCTCCCACCATGCTCGTGATGACGAGGGCAAACAGTAGCTGCGACGGGCCAATCCATGCGCCGATGGCTGCACACAATTTCAGATCGCCCATCCCCATGCCGCCTAACCAGTAAAGAACGCCGAAAAGCACGGCCCCGACGCCCACGCCGGAGAGACTATGCCCGATCCCGCTCCAACCATGAAGCCACCCGGCAACGCAGATTCCCGCGACCAGAAAAGGAAGCACCAGCCAGTTCGGGATTCGCCGGTTACGCAGATCGGTGAACGTCGCAATCGCGAGGACAATGAGAGTCGGCCACCAGGCGATCGAATGCATGCACGGTCTCTTTCTCCCCTGTTGCGGGGCTCACCCAGGGGAATGCAATTCGCCATCCAAAGCGCAAGTAACACGAAAGGCTTGAATTATTGGCACTAAACCGGGTCAGACTCATCTCAGTGTGAACGACTGTTTACATGCCGAGTCACGGGTGAAGTGGAACATATACACCATTCAGGGCACGGCCGTTGCATCAGGGAACAGTAGCGGTAGGTCAGAGATTGGGCCGGTGATAAATTCATGCCCACCTGCACTTACACGGTGCAAACTCTGGCTCGGAAGCTGGGCCGTCACCGTTTGAAGATACTCCCGGTACGAGGGGCCGCTCGGAAGGGGAAACACGACAAAACGGGTGTAAGAGGCCAGCGGCAACTCGGTAACGAGCGTCGTATCGCGTCCATGCATCGTGAAAATCCGCGGGCCCTCTTTCAGTTTTGCCTCCGGATATTCCACGGTGAGATAGTCAGGTAAATAGTAGCCAGCGTGGCGAAAGCCGTCGAAGTGCGAATCGAAGCCGATGATAATGGTGTCGCGTGGTGAGGCAATTTGAGCAAGCGCAGTCCTTACACCGTCCAGCTGCGCTTCAAATCGTCGCACTTGCCTGTAGGAACAATAGAACGGCGATGCAAGAAAAAATAGAACGTTTGCCACGGCGCACGTTCCGATAACGGTCAGCTTTATTGGTCCGCTCCACGCACTTGCCTCATACCACCCGGACACCCAAGACCCAAGCCATAGACACGCCGGCACACACACCAGCAGAAGGTAGCCGCTGTTGACAAATTTGAGGTAGCCAAAGGTGAAGAAACACAATGCCGGAGCGATCCATACGAAAGTGAAGATCTTCTTCCCGGGATCGACCCGCACGGGTCGGACCAAGGCACCCAACGGGGCCAGCGAAGCCGCTCCAAAGCACAGGAAGTAGATTAAGACAATCGTGCACGCCCGCGCAATCGAGGTCGCAGGGGAAGAGTTGAAGACAGTCTCTTTCGATGGCACCATCCGCCAAAGTGACAGCAACGCTCCGAAGTAGACCTTCAAGCCGCCACTGGCGAAGACCATAGGCACAAACCACGCAGCGACCGTCAGAAAGAGCGCTGCCAAACCTATGTATCTCCCCTTGGTGTCGACCTTGCGCAGCGAAAACACAAAGAGCGGCGCAAGGAACAGCAACGACGACGGCCTAACTCCCGCAGACACTCCCAGAATGATGCTGGCCGGTAAAACGGACCGTTGGTTCCCGCAGTAAACGCGCCAGCAAAGAAACCCCAAGAGTCCCGAGAAAAGAGCTTCCACAATGTAAGTCAGCGCGACCGTGCCATGAAACCATGCGAGCGGAGAGAGCAGGAAAAGAACGCCGGCGAATCGAGCGGCCATTGGGTTGAACCATTCCAGCGCCATCTCGTAGATCACAATCGCCGCCCCGCAACTCGCGAGAATGCTCAAGACGACAAGCGCCAGATTGGCGTCATGAAACACCGCATTGAGCAGCCGGCCTGCGCCGATATACAAAAAGTACCCCGGTGGATGGGGCTGATGAACAGCAGGATCAAACCGCGTCATCGCCAACGCGAAATTCACAGAATCCAGGTCGTAGAGATAGTGGCTTCGAAACACCCAGCGAGTGATCGCCACCGCTCCCACCAGAAGCGCCAGTGACCACCTTTTTTTAGCAATCATGACCTGACACAGGCAACTTAAGCACCAATCGTCTTTAAAGTAACCAAGATACCTCGCGTTCGAGGTTACCAAATGTCGACTTCCTCCGCTTTTTCGTGGAGTAACCTAAATTTCGTGGACAATTGCATCTGGTCTTGGTACTACTACAACCCGAACATAAATTGACTAGTTTTCCACAGCCTGCGGCGAAAGAGTTTGCCGGCTGAATCAGTAGTTCCGGCCCCCCTCCCCAATGTAGAAATGGTTTTGTAGCTTCGTCAACGTGCGTTGCGGAGATCGTCAATGATTCGGATTGGGCTTTATTCGGAAGACTCAAAACTGCAGCAAATCCTCTCCTCTGTCTTGGGAAAAGAGTTCCAGGTCCAGCTCGAACCGACCGAGGACGGGGTTAACCGTATGCTCGCCGTCGGCGCCTACGACGTGATGATCCTCGATCTGGACTCCGATCACGATTCCTTGCAACAGCGAATTGCCTGCTGCCGGCGGATCGCCGAATCGAAGGTCTCCTCTGTGGTCATGGCCGACGATGCTCTTCGAACCACCGCCGCAGAACTCGTTCGATTGGGCGCCTACAGTTATTGCCGTAAGCCGCCTTCAATCCGCGATTTAAAGGCAATACTGCAACGGGCACATGAAAGAAGCTCGCTCCAGCGGGACCTACATAAGGCAGAACAGCAGTTGGAAGAGAATAGCTGCTGCGATCAAATGATCGGATCCAGTCCACAGATGCAGCAGGTCTACGATCTCGTGAATCGCGTCGCCAATCTCAATGCCTCGGTCCTCGTCACCGGAGAAAGCGGCACCGGCAAGGAATTGATCGCCAGGGCCATCCACAATCTTGGCTCTCGTTCCGGCAAGCCGTTTGTTGCGGTCTGCTGCGGCGCCATTCCCGAAACTCTGATCGAAGCCGAATTGTTCGGCCACGAAAAAGGTGCTTTCACCGGCACTGTTGGTGTACGCGAGGGATACCTGGAGCAGGCGGGCGAGGGT
>Ga0210398_10002744_pt1 | contig 17051 bp, 20 predicted proteins | sample IncBWC4OmetaG_FD_161047 | JGI IMG/M metagenome (GOLD analysis project Ga0210398, IMG submission 161047) | Forest soil microbial communities from Barre Woods Harvard Forest LTER site, Petersham, Massachusetts, United States - Inc-BW-C-4-O | ecosystem: Environmental > Terrestrial > Soil >... | reverse complement strand
GCTGCCGATCGCCGCGGAGGCGTGCCCGATGGGCCTTGCCCCGACCACTTCTACCACCATGCAGATGGCGCTCGGTGACGCGGTCGCCGTCGCATTGCTGACCCGCCGCGGCTTCACCGCAGCCGATTTCCATCAAATCCACCCCGGTGGCCGCCTCGGCACACGCCTGCGCCGCGTCCGCGACCTGATGCACCCGGGCGACGCCATGCCCCTCGCGCCACCAGAATTGCCGATGGACCGCGCCCTGTTGCTCATCACCGAAAAGCGCTTCGGTTGTCTCGGCGTCGTCAACGCCTCTGGCAGGCTGGTCGGCATCGTCACCGACGGTGACCTTCGGCGTGCCATGGGCCCCGACCTGCTGTCACGCAAGGTTGCCAGCGTCATGACTCCCGCGCCGCGCACCATTGCTCCCGACGCGTTGGCCGGCGAGGCGCTACACACCATGAACGCCAATGAACGCCCGATCACCGCCCTTTTCGTGGTGGACGCCACTTCCCGGCCACTTGGCATCCTTCACATCCATGACCTGTTGCGCGCGGGTGTCGCATGAGCGTCCGTCCGCTGCCCGTCCGTGCTGGCCACCGCCGGCCCGGTCAGCGACTGGTCACCGCTGCCGCTGCGCGCATCCGGCAAGTCCCCACAACCCGCGGCCTGGCACGTCGCCGACTGGTCATCAACCTCGCCAAATGGTTGCTGCCCGCCACTGCTTTGGTGCTTCTCGCAACGATCGCGCTTTGGCCGGAGATCGAGCGCATGCGCGACACCGCCCGCGACGCCTACCAGCGTGCCGCCAGCCAGATCGGCGCCGCCACTCTGACCGACGCCCACTACCGCGGCGTCGACCAACAAGGCCGCCCCTACACCCTTACGGCCGCAACCGCGCAGCAGGTCAGCCCCGAACGCATCAACCTCACCACGCCCAAGGGGGACATCACCTTGGCCAATGGCACCTGGCTAATGCTGCAGGCCAAGGATGGTGTGTTCCTGCAACACAGCAATCAGCTCGACCTGTCACGAAACGTCGTCCTCTATCGGGATGACGGGACCACCGTAACCTCCAACAGCGCCTCAATCGACCTGAAGAACGGTGCCGCCGCAGGCGCCGAACCGACCCATGCCGAAGGACCTTTCGGCAACCTCGACGCCCAAGGCTTCACCATCACGGACAAGGGCGCCGCCGTACAATTCGCCGGCCCGGCCCATCTGGTCCTGAACGGCGCCCCAAAGTGAGGATGTTGTGGCCAGCCAGCGCGGCAGCACTGGCGCTCTTCACGACGCTCTCGCCCGTCTGGGCGCAGCAGTTGGATCTGGCGCATGGAGGACCGATCGCGATCACCGCGAGCGATGAGATCGAGTGGCGACAGGAACAGCGCGAGGTGATCGCCCGTGGCAACGCCAAGGCCGTCAGGCAGAATGTGACGGTGACGGCGGATCGGTTGATTGCGTTCTATCGGCCGAAGAATGGCGCAGCAGCGCAGCCGGCGCCGCCCCCGCAGCCGGCACAGCCGGCCCCGAGCGTCGTCACTGACCCAGATACGGGCGGCAATGAGATCTATCGCGTGCAGGCGGAGGGCAATGTCCGGATCTTCACACCCACCGATCAGGTCCAGGGCGATCGAGCCGTATATGACATGGACAAGGCCGTGCTCGTGGTAACCGGGCATGCGCTGAAGCTGACCACACCCAACGATGTGCTGACTGCCCGGGATGATCTCGAATATTGGTCGCAGAAGCACATGGCAGTGGCACGCGGCAATGCCGTCGCAGTGACCAACGACGGACGGCGGATCGCAGCTGATACGCTGGTGGCCTACACGACCGATGCGCCATCATCGCCATCGCCCACACCACCGCAGAACGCCGCAGATCCGCTCACCGCGTCGGGCAAGCTGCAGAAGGTGGAGGCGTTCGGCAATGTCACGGTCCGCACAGTGACCGACACGGCGATCGGCGATCGGGCGGTTTACGTGCCGGACACCGGCATAGCGCGGCTGGCTGGACGCGTGCGGATCACGCGCGGGGAGAATCAGCTCGATGGTTCGGAGGCGGAGGTCAACATGAAGACCGGCATCGCACAGTTGCTGCCGGGTCCCAGCGAGCGCGTGCAGGGCCTGGTGCTGCCCAACGATGCCACCAACCAACAGTTAAGTGGGCAGGCTCCGCCAGGACCAGCGAAATGAACGAAATGCGCATGGAACTACGGGGATCGGGGTTTCGGGTCGTTGCCGGTGGTGCGGGGCTGGTCGCGCGCGGCGTAGGCAAGACCTACAAAAAGCGTCCGGTCGTTCGAAACGTGACGATTGAGCTGCGCCGCGGCGAGGCGGTCGGTCTGCTTGGCCCGAACGGCGCCGGCAAGACCACGACGTTCTACATGATCGTAGGCTTGGTGAAGCCGGATACCGGCTCAATCAGCCTCGACGGCGCCGACATTACCACCTTGCCGATGTATCGCCGCGCGCGGCTCGGCATCGGCTACCTGCCGCAGGAAGCGAGCGTGTTCCGCGGCCTCAACGTCGAGCAGAACGTGATGGCGGCACTCGAGGTGGTCGAGCCAGATCCCGACAGGCGTGACCTGATGCTGGATGAACTACTGGGCGAGTTCGGCATCGGCCATCTGCGGCGTACGCCGGCGCTGGCGCTCTCGGGTGGCGAGCGGCGGCGCGTGGAGATCGCCCGCGCGCTGGCGACGCAACCCGCCTACATCCTGCTCGATGAGCCACTCGCAGGCATCGATCCGATCGCCGTGAACGAGATCCGTGATCTTGTGTCGCATCTCAAGGATCGTGGAATTGGCGTGCTGATCACAGACCATAATGTGCGCGAGACATTGGGCATCATTGATCGCGCCTACATTATGCACGACGGCAAGATGCTGATGGAGGGCCGGCCTGACGAGGTCGTGGCGCATGAGGATGTGCGCCGCTTCTACCTCGGCGAGCGGTTCAGCCTTTGACACCTCGCGTGAACGTTTTGTTTGCGCCGAAGCCCTAGCATCGTGGTCGCACGATGAAGGACCAGGGCGTCTCATGGCGTTAGGGCCACGCCTCGACCTCCGACAGACCCAAACCCTCGTCATGACGCCTCAACTGCGTCAGGCGATCAAGCTGCTGCAATACTCGAATATCGAGGTGGCGAGCTTCGTCGAAGAGGAGTTGGAGCGGAATCCTCTGCTTGAACGCGACGACAGCGCGGAGTTGCCGAATACCGAACGTGCCGCACCAGACCAAACACCGGAGCGGTTCAGCGAGTCCGCGGATGCAGCGCAGTTGGCGCAGGCAGATACACTGCCCACGGAGACGGCCGCGCCGCTCGACACCAACCTTGGCGAAGCCTACGACGCGGGCGGCGTTGCCGATGGTGCACCGCCGGCCGCGGCGATCACCGGCCGCGGCGGTGCCAGGGACTTCGACGTTGATGAGCGTGGCATCGATGATATCGCCGATGATCGTCGCCCCCTGCGCGACCATCTTGGCGAGCAATTGCGGCTGTCGTTCAACGACCCGGCGGATCGCTTGATCGGCGCACATCTCATCGCGCTGCTTTGCCCTGCTGGGCGGTTGACCGCGGATCCCGCGGCGATTGCCGATGCCATGGCGGTTACGCTGGAACACGTCGAACGAGTACGCACCCGGATGATGCGGTTCGATCCGGTCGGACTGTTCGCACGCGATCTGAGGGAATGCCTTGCCGCGCAGCTCGCCGAGCGCGACCGGCTCGATCCGGCGATGGCAGCTCTCCTCGATAATCTTGACCTGCTCGCCCGGCGCGAATTGCGGCGGCTTACCACGGTCTGCGGCGTCGACGCAGAAGACTTGGCTGATATGATAACGGAGATCCGTAGCCTCGATCCGAAGCCCGCTGCGAGCTATGACACGGCGCCGGTGCAACTTGTGATCCCGGACATTCTGATGCGCCCGAGTCTGGATGATGCCTGGGTTATCGAGCTCAATCCGGACACCATGCCGCGTCTGCTTGTGAACGAGAGGTTCTTTGCGCGTGTCGCACCGCGCGCGCGCAAGGAGGATCGGCTGTTTATGGCTGAGCAGCTTGCCAGCGCGAACTGGCTGGTACGTTCGTTGCAGCAACGGGCACAGACCATTCTGAAGGTTGCCGCAGAAATCATCCGCCAACAGGATGGTTTCATGCGCCGTGGCGTCGCGCATCTGCGCCCTTTGATCCTGCGCGATATTGCCGAAGCGGTCGAGATGCATGAGAGCACGGTCAGCCGCGTCACAGCGAACAAATACATCGCGACTCCACGCGGCACCTTCGAGCTAAAATATTTTTTCACCACGGCCATCCCAGGAACGGATGGCGAGAGCCACAGCGCCGAGGCTGTCCGCTACCGGATCCGCTCAATGATTGACGCAGAGGCCTCTGAGAACATCCTGTCCGACGATGCGCTCGTGGCAGCGTTGCGGGATGAAGGTGTGGACATCGCACGGCGGACCGTGGCCAAATACCGTGAGGCGCTGCGAATCCCCAACTCGGTGCAGCGCAGGCGGGAGAAAGCCGCGCTGGTCTGATTCTCGAAATCGGGCCGAGGGATTCACATCCCATTCACGGACGCACGCGGAGAGGCACGATGCAGATCACGGTTTCGGGCAAGCAGGTCGACTTATCGGACGCGCTTCGCACTCGCGTGACAGACCATCTGGACGCCATATCCAGCAAATATTTCGACCATGCGCTGGAGGCGCATGTCACGTTCAGTCGCGCGCGCAGCTTCTTTATCTGTGACATAAATGTGCATGCCGGTCGCGGGTTGACGCTCCGCGGCGAGGGGGAGGCGGCGGACGCCAATACCGCGTTCGATGACGCCGCCGAGCACATCGCCAAGCGACTGCGCCGCTATCGCCGGCGCATGAATGAGCATGCTCGCGACAGCGCCAACCGCGAACGGCCCGAAGCGGCGCGACAGTATATACTGCGGCAGGAAACCGAGCCTGCTTCGGATATGGCAAACGGCGAGACGCACGCCACGGTCATCGCTGAACAAGCGACCGAAATCAGTCTGCTGTCGGTCAGCGAGGCAGTGATGCGAATGGACCTCGCCGATCAGCCGGTGCTGATGTTCCGCAACACGGGGACCGGCCAGTTGAACGTAGTGTACCGCCGCAGCGACGGCAACATAGGCTGGATCGATCCGACGCCTCCGTGACCCCTTTCCCTTGCGCGTTGCCGAGCCCGCCGAGGCCAGGCCGTGCGTCCCGAACGGCCTGGCGCAAGAGGGCAAAGAAAGGCGGCCGTCAGTGTACCTGTGCCGGTACCATCTCATGTTGGACGATCGCCGCGACCGCCAGATCGAGTTCCCCGGCAATCGCCATCGGCGTGCCATCGGCGGCATGGATCGCGTACGCCGCGGTCCCATTGACGACGACCGGCTTTACGTAGGCGATCTGCTGAAGGCCAAGCTGCGCAAGCTGTTCGGTGGAAATGTGACGGATGTCGACCAGGGCAGCCATTACCGCCTGCGCGTCCGGTTGCTGAATGCTATTGATATTCATCGTCGTACTCCTTCCTGGCGGCGGCCCGCTGCTGCAGCTCCGACGCCTTTTGGTGATCCGGCCCACATTTTGCGGCGCCGTCGTGGCCGGGCAGGCCTTATTCCTGCCCAGGTTTGCTATCGACCATCCTGAGCTTTCCGCCGCCATGACCATTACTGCCGTTGGCGGGGCTGATCTGGATCGTCTTCACGCGTGCTTCGGGCTGCGGCCGAACAAGGTCAATATGCAAGAGCCCATTGTCGAGCCAAGCACCCTTCACCTCGATCCCTTCTGCGAGCACGAAGGCCCGCTGGAACTGCCGCGCCGCGATCCCGCGGTGCAGGAACACGCGTTCTTGGTCATCCTCAGTCTGACGCCCGCGTATTACCAACTGGTTGTCTTCCTGGGTAATTTGCAGGTCATCCATAGTGAATCCGGCAACCGCGAGCGTGATGCGCAGCCCCGACGGGCTGGTCTGCTCGATATTATACGGCGGATAGCCGTCAGAAGATGACTTCGACGCCCGCTCGAGCATCTGCTCGAGATGGTCAAAGCCCAGGAACAGTGGCGAGGTGAACATCCTCGTAGTCATAGCCTCCTCCTTGGAGCGAAGCGTCGCCGGAACCCATAGCGGCATTCCGGCAAACGACAATTTTGGCAGTGGCGGTGGCGGTTGCAAGGGGGCCGGGCGTTGATCGAGCCTGAGGGCACCGCTACATGCGCGACATGAACGCGACGGTGGAGACCCTGCCGATCCTGGTCGTGCCCGACCCGATCCTGAAGGCGCGGGCGAGACCAGTCGGCCCCAGCGACATGGAACAGGTGCGCACGCTGGTGCCGCGCATGTTCGCGACGATGTACCGCGCCCCTGGCATCGGGCTCGCCGCGCCACAGGTGGGCGTTGGATTGCGCTTCGCTGTCGTCGATCTGATGCAGGACGAAAAGTCGTCGCCGATCGTGCTAATCAACCCCGAGGTGATGGCGCGCAGCGAGGAGGAGGCGACGCGCGAGGAAGGCTGCCTGTCGCTGCCCGGCCAGTATGCCGACGTGACGCGGCCGGCCCGCGTGACGGTGCGCTACGCGGACGCAGAGGGGGCGAAGCGGCGGATCGACGCGGAGGGACTGCTGGCGGCCTGTCTGCAGCACGAGATCGACCATCTGGACGGCATACTGTTCGTCGATCACCTCTCGGCGCTGAAGCGCAACATGATCCTGCGCCGGCTGGCCAAGGAGCTTCGCCAAAAGCGCACTGAGGCCATGTAGCGCCATGCGCCTCGCTTTCATGGGTAGCCCGGACTTCGCCGTTCCGGCGCTGCGGGCGCTGCACGCGGCCGGACACGAGATTGCCGCGGTGTATTGTCAATCCCCCAAACCGGCCGGGCGAGGCTACACGCTGCGATCTTGCCCCGTGCAGTTGGAAGCTGAGCGGCTGCGCCTGCCAGTTCGGACGCCTACGCGACTCCGCGGCGAGCTGGCCGAACAGACGGCTTTCGCGTCGCTTGGCCTGGATGCGGCCGTGGTGGCGGCGTATGGACTGATCCTGCCGCAGGCGGTGCTGAAGACGCCACGCCGTGGCTGCCTGAACATTCACGCCAGCCTTCTGCCCCGCTGGCGGGGAGCCGCGCCGATTCAGGCCGCGGTGCTCGCCGGTGACGCCCAGACCGGCGTCACCATCATGCAGATGGATGCGGGGCTGGACACCGGCCCGATGCTGCTGCGGCAGGCGGTTCCGATCAGCGCGGCCACAACCGCGGCGGAACTGCACGACACGCTTGCCGAATTGGGCGCGCGGCTGATCTTGCGCGCGCTGAACGAGCAGCCGGTGCCTGTGCCACAGCCGGACCACGGTGTGACCTATGCGCCCAAGTTGACGCGTGCAGCGGGCCATATCGACTGGGCACGCGACGCCGCGGCGATCGAACGGCAGGTCCGTGCATTCAATCCCTGGCCAGGCGCGTTCACGACCCTGCACGGGGCGGTGCTGAAGGTGCTGGCGGTCCAGCCAGTGTCGGGGTCTGGGCCGCCTGGTGCGGTGCTGGACGATCAGCTGACTATTGCGTGTGGTGCCGAGGCACTTCGTCTGGCACGAGTCCAGTTGGGCGGCCGCCCCGTCATGACAGCCGATGCCTTCCTGCGGGGCCATCGAGTCCCCGCGGGAACGATGCTGGGCGGATGACCACCCGCACCCAGGACCAAGAACCTCCCCCACCCCTCGCGGGAGGCGGCCGGGGGGAGGAGGCCGCGGACCGTCCCCTAACCGCCTCCCGGATGGGGAGGGGAAGTGTCTACCCGGGTTTCATCACCCAACAATGACCCGGTGGGCCCTCCGACTGGAGTACGACGGCGCCCCATTCGTTGGCTGGCAGCGCCAGTCCACCGGTCTGTCTGTCCAGGAAGTGCTGGAGTCCGCAGCTTCCAAGCTGAGCCACGGCGCGCCGATAGTCAGCACCGTCGCGGGCCGCACTGACGCGGGCGTACATGCCTCGGCTCAGGTCGCTCAGCTCCACCTGCCCGATACGCTCGTGGCCGCGAAGGTCCGCGATGCGCTGAACTACCACATGAAGCCGTATCCCGTGGTCGTGCTGGATGTCGCCCCGGCCCCCGACGGCTGGAACGCGCGCTTCTCGGCCATCGGCCGGACCTACCGTTACCGCATCCTGAACCGCCGTGCCCGCCCTGCACTGCTGGTCGGCCGCGTCTGGCATGTGGCCGCCGAACTCGACGCCGATACCATGCATCGTGCGGCCCAGAGCCTGCTCGGCAGGCACGACTTCTCCTCGTTCCGCGCCGCCGCGTGCCAGGCCAACAGCCCGCTGCGCACGCTCGATCGCCTCGATGTGGAGCGCAACGGCGACATCATCGAGATCGTCGCCACGGCGCGCAGCTTTCTGCACCACCAAGTGCGCAACATGGTGGGAACACTGAAGCTGGTCGGCGACGGAAGCTGGCCGGTGGATCGCGTCGCCGCGGCACTGACGGCGCGTGACCGTTCGGCGGCCGGTCCAACCGCGCCGGCGGATGGTCTGTGCCTGACCGCAGTGCGATATCAAGGCGATCCATTTTCCGCGACGACCTGATCACTGGGTTGGTGACATGCCTTGAACGACCTAACATGCAGTACTTCGGTTCGAAGTGGAGCGCGCCTTGGCAAAAGTGCTTGTCATCGAAGACGACGACGGAACCGCGGACGAGATCGTCACTGCGCTCAATGATCGGGGATACATGCTGGATCGCGCAACTGATGGGACCGAGGGATTGCAGCGTGCTCGCTCCGGCGGATGGGACGTCCTTGTGGTTGACCGAATGCTCCCCGGACTGGACGGGCTCAGTGTCGTTGAGACACTGCGGGGAGAGGGAATAAGGACACCCGTCCTGGTACTCAGCGCTCTCAATGCGGTGAATGATCGTGTCCGCGGTCTGCGCGCTGGCGGCGACGACTATCTCGCGAAGCCCTTCGCGCTGTCGGAGCTCGCCGCAAGATTGGAGGCATTGCTGCGCCGCCCTGGGGATCCGCGCGAGACCTTTCTGCGCGTCGGGCCCCTCGAATTGGACCTGCTGGCAAGGACGGCCTGCCGCGGTCGGCGAGAGCTTGAACTTCTGCCCCGCGAATTCCAGTTGCTCGAATACATGATGCGACGCGAGGGACAGGTTCTGACACGGGCCATGTTGCTGGAAAACGTGTGGAATTACCGATTTGTGCCGCAGACCAATCTGGTGGACGTGCACATTGGCCGGCTACGCCGCAAGGTGGATGCTCCAGATGAACCGCCAATGATCCTGAGTGTGCGCGGTTCGGGGTTTATGTTGCGTGCGCCTGCCTGAGTTCGTTCATTCAACCACCGTTCGCTGGGCACTGGCTGTGGCGGGTGCATTCGGCGTTTGCACACTGCTGCTGTTCGGCTTCGTCTACTGGCAGACCGCAACCTACCTGACCGAGAACCTCGACGCCATCATCATAGCGGATGCACGGCTGAACAATGCCGCTGCGCGCGACCAGGAGCTGAAGTTTGTCATGCAGCACCTGGTAGAAGACCCCCGCCGGGTCAAATTGGCGGAGCTCTTCGGGTCGGACAATGTGCCGATCGCGGGGAATGTCCAAGCAATGCCACCGGGGCTGCTGATCGACGATACGCCACATACCATCAAGCTGGTGCGCGTGGATATTCGAGGGCGCGAGTTGCAGACCGCCCGCGTTATCGCCGGTCGGCTACCGTCCGGCGACATCCTTCTGATTGGCCACGATGCCGGTGATGTGCGTCAGATCGGCCAGGTTGTGGCCCGTTCCCTCGGGCTCGGCCTGCTTCCGGCGGTCTGTCTGGCTCTCCTGACGGGAACCTGGCTCAGCAAGCGTGCACAGCGGCGGATCGATGAGATGAACCGCCAGGTCCAGCTTGTTGTCGGTGGCGATCTCAAGGAACGGCTGCCGGTCGGCGGCTATGACGATCCGCTCAATCGGCTGGCCACGATCGTCAATGGCATGCTCGATCAGATCGAACATCTGGTCGGCGAACTATCGAGCGTAGGCGACGACATCGCACATGATCTGCGCACACCGTTGACCCGCGTTCGAGCGATTCTGGAGCGCGGGCGTGACAACGCGCTGACACTTCAGGACCTGTCCATAGCTACGGATCGCGCGATAGCCGGGCTCGATCAGTCATTGGCGATCATCACCGCGCTCTTGCGCATTGCCGAGATCGACCACAGTCGCCGGCATGCCGGAATGGCCACCGTTCAGCTCGCCGAAATCCTGCGAGCCGTGCATGAGCTTTATCATCCGATCGCCGAGGACAAAGGCGTGTCGCTACAGCTTGATTTGACGAACGCTGCTCCAGTGTCTGGCGATCACGATCTGCTGCTCGAGGCCGTGGCAAATCTGGTCGACAACGCCGTCAAGTTCACGCCGGCGCACGGTTCCGTCGCGATTCGTCTGCTACAACGTCCTGAGGGACCCGTGTTACGCGTTGAGGATACCGGGCCAGGCATCCGCTACACAGAACGAGACACCGTGTTCACCCGGTTCTTCCGCTCAGACAGAAGCCGTCACGCCGTTGGAGTTGGGCTTGGCCTCAGCCTCGTCGCCGCGATCGTAAAGCTGCACGGATTCCGGCTGGCGATCATCGACGGTCCCGGCTGCCGCATCGAAATCACCTGCTATTCAGCGTAAACCGAGCCAGCACTTCGCCGGCCCGGGTTGCGCTGTTAGGACCGTCAGCTGCCGCTGGAACGTGTCCCCGCGGTGGCGGTGGCGGCGGAGGGTGCAGCCGAAGAGGTGGCGGTGGGTTGGGTCGTGGACTGGGAGCCGTTCACAACCACGTTGTTGGCCGGCGCCCCAGGGGCCGTGGCAACCACCCCAGGAAGCTCGGTGAAAAACGTGTTGGCGATCGTTCCGCCCTCATCATCTCCCGCTTCCGCGTAGGCTACGCCCACTCCGATGCAAAGCATCGCGGCGGCGGCCAGAAGTATCGTCTTCATCAGTATATCCTTTTCGGTCCAATGCCCGGAAGACGCCCTGTCCTCAAGACAAGGCTGACGTATGGACGTCGGCTCGACATTTCGATTAAAGACGGATTTAGTTCCTTAAATTCGCAGTTAGTCTTCGCCGGCAAACGTGATCAGAATCAGCTCACCCATTCCGGAACGTGTATCCGTACCCGTTCAGCGCGGGACCGCCCCCAAGATGCGCGTAGAGCACCTTAACGCCCTTGGGAAAGAATCCGTTCCGGATCAGATCGATCAAGCCCTGCATCGACTTTCCTTCGTAGACCGGGTCTGTGATCATGCCCTCGAGACGCGCTGAGAGACGGATCGCCTCCAGCGTCTCCTTCGACGGCACGCCGTAGCAGGGGTAGGCGTAGTCCTCCAGCAGAACGATATCGCCCGCAACGATGTCCCTGCCGCCCACAAGGACAGCAGTGTTCTGTGCTATTTCGAGAACCTGCGCCTTGGTCTGCGCCGGGGTGCCGGAGGCGTCGATGCCGATGACGTTGCGCTCGCGTCCGTCCGCCGCGAAGCCCACCACCATGCCCGCGTGCGTCGAGCCGGTGACAGTGCACACGACGATATAGTCGAAGCGCAGGCCCATCATCGCCTCCTGCGCCCGCACTTCCTCAGCGAAGCCGACATAACCCAGACCGCCGAACTTGTGCACCGATGCGCCGGCTGGAATGGCGTAAGGCTTGCCGCCCTTGGCGCGCACCTCGTCGAGTGCCGCCTTCCAGCTGTCGCGAATACCGATGTCGAAGCCGGCGTCTACCATGCGGGTCTCGGCGCCCATGATGCGCGACAGCATGATGTTTCCCACCCGGTCGTAGACCGCGTCCTCATGCGGCACCCAGCTTTCCTGTATCAGCAGGCATTTCATGCCGAGCTTCGCCGCCACCGCCGCGACCATGCGTGTGTGATTGGACTGCACCCCACCGATGGAGACCAGCGTATCGGCGTTGGAGGCGATCGCATCCGGCACGATGTACTCAAGCTTGCGCAGCTTGTTGCCACCGAACGCCAGGCCCGAATTACAGTCCTCACGCTTGGCGTAGATCTCCACTGCGCCGCCGAGGTGTTTGGTGAGACGGGACAAATGTTCGATCGGCGAAGGACCGAAGGTCAGGGGGTAGCGCTCGAACTGGGAAAGCATGCGGGTCCTGGCTGGAAATCTTCCGACAGAGCCGAGTAATCCTGATGTGTGCAGGCAGCAAGACTCAGCTCTTGCCTCTTGGGTAAAAGCCGCCCGGAACGAGACAGGAACACCGGATCCGAAACGTCTTGCCACAAAGCAACGTGATACCGAAACGCACGGCTGCCCTATCCGCCGGCGAGCGTCACTCCAACCGCAGCGAGCAGCACGCCGATCGCCACATCCAGCACCACCAGCCCAGCCGCCGCGGCGAACCCAATGCCCAACGTCAGTCGAAAGACGAACCATTCGAGCCAAAGCGCCCAGCCGAGCCCGACAAGCTGCGCCGCCTGGTCGAGCGGCGCCGGCGCGCCCAGCAGCCCCGGAATGCTGAACACCACCAGCAGCAGGTACTGCACCACGTTGCACCAGTTCCAGAGCGCGATGCAGCGCGGCCAGCGCTCGCTCAACCCCATCGCGCCAACCAGCCGGTGCGACAGCACAGCAAACCCGCACCAGCCGATGCCATAGGACAGCAAGTCTAGCGCGAACACATGCGCCGCGCGCGGCGGCATGCCCCCGCTCGTCCAGGCCAGCAGTCGCAGGCAGACGAATGCCGGCAGGCATATCGCGGCAGCCCAGAAGCTGCGCGTCGCGCCGCCCATGTCAGCCTCGACGTACTGGACCCCCTCCGCCCGCCCACGCGCCAACAACCAAGCCGCGTGCAGGCCAGAGGACACCGCCGTGCCGATGCTCACTTCTCCCCCAGTCCGCCGTCGCCGATCAGCGCCAGCATGCGCGGTCCCAACACAAGCAGCACCGTTCCGAAATTCACCCCAAAAACCAAAAGCGCCGCGCGAACGCGCGATAGGCCGAGACCGTGGCGGGCCAGGAACCAGTGCAGCCACAGGCCATACGATACCAGGCCAAGCACAACGCTGGCGCTGGCAACGGTGCGTGGCAGACCGAGCGCGGCCAAGGTCCCAAGCACCACCAGCAGCAGGGTGCCGATCACGGGTATGACCCATTGGCACCAGTTGAAGGCTGTGGCAAAGCGCAGCCACGCATTCTGTCTACCCCACAACCGCGCAACCTCGAACGACAGCACCGGCGGCGCCACCAGCGCGCACAGCGTCGCCAGCAAATCCCCAAGCGCGGTCAGGCCGCCGCCACCCAGCAACATCAGTACGCCACCCACCAGCGGAAAAGCGATCAACGGCGCCAGGCTCGCCAGGAATGCTTCGCGTGTCGCGCCGAACTGACGGATACCGTCGGCACGTCCGCGGGCGAGGCGAAGGACGCCGAGTACGATGTTGCTAAACTGCGGAGGACGCCCGCGCGTGTAACCGCTCATGTCAGAAAGGCCGTCAGGATATCGCGATAAATGCGCGCGAGTTCCCGCAATTCAGCAACCGGAACGCGCTCGTCCACCTGATGCATGGTAGCGCCAACCAGACCGAACTCCGCCACCGGACAGTAACGCGCAATGAAACGGGCATCCGAAGTACCGCCGCCCGTATCGAGCTTCGGCTCCACGCCACTTGCACTCACGATTGCCTGGCGCAGCGTGTTCACCAGTTCTCCCGGTTCGGTCAGGAACGATTCGCCGCTGATCGCGATGTCCAGGTCGAAGCGCTCCACATGCTGTGCGATCACCGCGCGCAGCCATGCGGAGAGCGCAGCTCCGGTGTGGTCGCTGTTGAAACGGATGTTCAGCATCGCTGATGCGGTGGCCGGGATAACATTGGTCACCGGGTTGCCGACGTCGATGCTGGTGAACTGCAGGCTCGACGGCTGAAACCACTGGTTGCCGGCGTCGAGCGGCGCCGCGGTCAGGGCATCGGCGATGCGGATTAGCCGGTGAACCGGGTTGTCGGCACGCTGCGGATAGGCGACGTGACCCTGCGTGCCATGCACCGTGATCTTTGCGTTCAGGCTGCCGCGACGACCGATCTTCACCATGTCGCCGAGCGCCACCGGGCAGGTTGGTTCGCCCACGACGCAGAAATCCGGAATCTGGCCGTTGGCCTGCATCCATTCGAGCACCCGCACCGTGCCATCGACCGCAGGACCTTCCTCGTCGCCTGTAATCAGCAGGCTGATCGAACCGCGCGGTGGACCGTCGGCCAGTAGCTGTGCGGCAGCCGCCACGAAGGCCGCGATGGCGCCTTTCATGTCGCAGGCACCGCGGCCGTAAAGCATGCCGTTCCGCACCTCGGCACCGAAGGGATCCGATTGCCAATTTGCATTGCCGACAGGGACAACGTCGGTGTGGCCCGCAAAGCAGATATGCGGCGTTTCGGTGCCAATGCGCGCGAACAGATTGTCGATCTGCCCATAGCGCATAGGTGTGACGGCAAAACCGAGTTGCCGCAGAGCATCGGCCAGCACTGTCTGCGCGCCCGCATCCGCGGGCGTGATCGAGGCGCAGCGGATCAGTGCCTGCGCAACGGGGAGGGGATCATGCAGGTCGGTCACAGATCAATCGCGCAACAGCTCATTGATCGATGTCTTCGCTCGCGTCTGCTCATCCACCGTCTTGACGATCACGGCGCAGTATAGCGATGGCCCGGGCGAGCCATCCGGCAATGCTCGCCCTGGCAGCGATCCCGGCACCACCACGGAATACGGCGGAACTCGCCCGACATGAATTTCGCCGGTCGCGCGATCGACCACCTTGGTCGAAGCCCCGATGAATACCCCCATCGACAGCACGCTGCCGCGCTCCACCACCACTCCTTCGGCAACCTCCGACCGCGCGCCGACGAAGCAGTCGTCCTCAATGATCACCGGATTGGCCTGCAGCGGTTCCAGAACGCCGCCGATACCGACGCCACCGGACAGATGGCAGTTGGCCCCTATCTGCGCGCAGCTTCCCACTGTCGCCCAGGTATCCACCATCGTGTTCCGCCCAACATAGGCGCCGACATTGACGAAACTGGGCATCAGCACCGCGCCCGGCGCGACATAAGCTGACCGCCGCACCACAGCGCCGGGCACGGCGCGGAATCCTGCGTCGCGAAAGCGGTTCTCACCCCAACCGGTGAACTTCAACGGCACCTTGTCCCACACCGGCGCGCCGCCTGGTCCCTCCATCGCCATGGAATCCGTCAGCCGGAACGACAGCAAGACCGCCTTCTTCAGCCACTGATTGACCTGCCAGCCTGACCCGCTCGGCTCGGCGACGCGCGCGGCGCCGGAGTCGAGCAGGTCGAGCGCCGCCTCCACCGCTCCACGCGCCTCGCCGCCGGTCGCAGACGACAATGACTCGCGCCGTTCCCATAGTTCCTCGATTGGCTGCTGCAGCGCGTACTGGCTCATACGGCAAAATCCTCGGTCGAATGCGCCGCCGGACCATGCGCAGAGGCCTGGAACCTGTCAACGCGGTCGGCAACGCTTCGTTAGCCTGAATAGCGTTTAATGAGCCGATCCGGGACAGGACGTTTGGCGTCATGACCGATAAGATCGCCGATATCCCGCACGTGCCCGGGACCGATGCGACCCTGCGGCGCGCGCTGCTCGACAGCCGCCAGCGCTGGCGCGATCTTGTGATCACTGCCGCGGACCTCGCCTATGAAACTGATGCCTGGGGCCGTTTCGTGTTCGTCATGCCGGACGCGGCACTTGGTTGGGTTCCCTCAACCCTCATTGGCCAGCCTGCCGAGTTGCTGCTGGCCGGTGGCATCGGTGCAAATGGCTTCAACCCGTTCCGGGTCACCACTCCGGTCCGTCGGCGCGGCGCCTGGCTCAAGCGTGCGGACGGCAGCTCCATACTGCTCGCATTCTCCGCTGCACCGCTATCGGACGCGGAGGGGCGCATCGTGGGCACGCGCGGCATGGGGATTGATTGGACCGAGTTCGACGAAAGCGCAGGACGCGTGGCGGCTTCGCTGCGCCGCGGTGAGGTGCTGGGCCATATCCTCTGGCGGATGGGCCACGAGGTACTCGCGCCACGCATGATGCAGGCGGCGTTGGATGCATTGATGAACGCGCTCGGCGCAGAGGGTGCCGCGGTGATCGAACTGCGCGGCGAGGAGGGCTCAGTGATGGTTCATCGCGCCGGCGGCGGCGGCGATGAACTCCTGACGGAGGCGACCGGATTGCTCGCGACGGCGAACGGACCGGGGGTCGGCGCTGCCAAAAATGGACGACCGATTCTGGTCGCGGCCTGCCGCACACAGCTCGGCGCCGACGCAGGGGTTGCACTGTGGCGTTCCCCCGGCTCACGCGGCTGGGACGCAGAAGACATGTTGCTGATCAACTCCGCGGCCGGCCTGATCCGGATGGTGCTGGAACATGACGCCATCCAGCGGGAGATGGGGCGTCAGGCGCGAACAGATCCGTTGACTGGATTGATGAACCGTCGCGCCTTCCTTGAGGAGCTGAGCCGCCACATCGACCGACTTGACCGCGAGGAGCAGCCCGGAACGCTGTTGTTCGCCGACCTCGACTATTTCAAGCCGGTGAACGACCGCCTCGGTCACGAGGTGGGCGACCAGGTTCTGGTACGAACTGCCAACGTCCTGCGCAACACCGTGCGACCGACCGACCTCGTCGCGCGGCTTGGCGGCGACGAATTCGCTCTGTGGTTGAATGGCGCAGATCACCTGACCGCGGCCGAGCGCGCTGACCACCTCTGCACCGAGGTGCCGAACCAGTTGCTGGAAATCGCCTGCGACGGCGGATCAACACCAACCGTCTCGATAGGGATCGCCACGCGTGAGCCCGCCAGTCATGAACCGGTGGACAGCCTGCTGCGCCGAGCAGACCAGGCGATGTACGAGGTCAAACGCAGTGGTCGTGGCAATTGGCGTGTCGCACGCGAGGCAAATGCCTGATCATGGATCAACCTTACGCAGTGCCAAAAGATGAAGCGGCCCGAGTCCGCCTCGGCGCCGGTGCGGCCACCAAGGCGGATGTGCTGATCGACCTGTCGAACGACACTTCGG
>Ga0210398_10002743_pt1 | contig 17053 bp, 13 predicted proteins | sample IncBWC4OmetaG_FD_161047 | JGI IMG/M metagenome (GOLD analysis project Ga0210398, IMG submission 161047) | Forest soil microbial communities from Barre Woods Harvard Forest LTER site, Petersham, Massachusetts, United States - Inc-BW-C-4-O | ecosystem: Environmental > Terrestrial > Soil >... | reverse complement strand
TCATCGAGGCGCAGGGCGTGGGCTTCCTGCCCGTGGGTACCGCCGCGGAAGCGAATGCGGCAATCGCCAACCCGGAGCTTTGGCATCTGCGCAAGGGCTTCAAAGTGATTGCGCAGGTCATCGTGCCGGCGATCAGCGCGATTTATCGCTTGATCGAGAAGCATGCGGACGCCACCACCGTCGTGGCATTTTCCAGCCTGGCCTTCGGCGCCCGCGTAGCGCAGGAAAAACTCGGGGTCCCCAGCGCTTCCGTGCACCTGCAGCCCAGTGTCATCCGCACGTTTGCCGATCAAGGGATGATGGGCAACATCAGGTTATCGGCGTCGCGTCCGGCATGGTTCAAGGAAGGCCTGTTCCGTCTCATTGATGCATTGATCGTGGATCGCAGGATCAAGGAGCCGCTCAATACCCTGCGTGCGACGCTGGGCCTGCCGCCTGTCGATCGAGTCATGCACCGCTGGCTGCATTCCCCTCAGTTGGTCATAGCCTTCTTTCCCGAGTGGTTTGCCGCGCCACAGCCGGATTGGCCGCCGAATACGCACACCGTTGGATTCCCGCTATGGGATGCGGACGGTGAAGCTGCGCTGTTGGCCGATGCCGAAGAGTTTCTGAATGCCGGCGCGCCGCCCATCATCTTCACGCCGGGATCGGCGGGATCGACGATGCAGCGATTCTTCAAGGAGTCGGTCAACGCAGCAAAGGAACTGGGCTTGCGCGCCATGCTGGTGACCAATTACCCGGACCAGGTGCCGAAGCATCTTCCGCCGAACGTCAAGGTATTCGGGTATCTGCCTTTTAGTCAGGTGTTGCCGCGCGCCGCGCTGCTGGTCTACCACGGCGGTGTGGGCACGTTGGCCCAGGGCATCAAAGCCGGGGTTCCGCATCTGGTGGTGCCCCACGGCTACGATCAGTTCGACAGCGGCTGGCGGATCGAACAACTCGGGTTGGGCAGGAGCATTCCGCAGAGCCGCTACCGCGCACGACGGGTGGTAGGCGCCATTGAAGGCATCCTCGGTGATCGCAGCTCCGCGCAGCGGCGCTTGGAATTCGCGTCGCGCATCGATTCCGCCGAGGCGATTGCCCGGGCGTGCGCCTTGATAGAAGGATTGGCGCCGGGAGGCATAGCCTGCCTGAACGGCTCCTAGGGCGGCGCGTCGTGCAGGTGCTCGAACAAGTCGCCGCGCACCGGAATTTTGCCGATGCCGCAGCCGACGAATGGCAACGGAAACACCAGCAAGACGCAGTGATCGTTGAGGTGGATGGCTATGCCTCCGCCCTCGATCGACTCGACTCGATGCGTGTGCGTATGATCCCAGCCAAATTCCGGCTTCCTCGGGCGATCGGGACCTAAGCCCCCGTTCAGGTCCGCGCCGGCGCCATGCCGGTCGAGCGCGCGAGGCGGGGCCGCCATGGCCAATTCGGCGTGGTGCTTGATCGCCAAGTCGGCCTCGGCGCTCCAATCGATCGCCGCGGGCGCGATGAGCGCAGGCGGTTCATTGACGCCGGCACGCCGGCCCGGGGTCGGAACTCTGATCAGTTGGGTATCGGGCGAGGCCGGCGGATTCTTGCGCGGCCGAGCCGAGGGGGTTGACGAGGGCGGTGCTGGGAGAGGCCGGTCCTGCTGCGGCGCCGGTAGTACCAGAAAAGCCAGGGATTCTTCATGGCGCAGATGCACCCGCGTGACCCAGCGCATTGCGATGAGCAACAAGGCGGCATGGATGGTCGCCACCAGTAGAAGAACGGCAGGTCGCTGTAGCCGCGATGGAACTCCCTATACCCCCACCTGCGAGGTAACCATGGGAAACCGGAGGGCGTGATTAGTTCCTGGCCGACGATCGGGGCTGCGCAATGAGCCGAGCCGTAAGACGCCTGACGGAAAAAACGGCGTGGATTTTGAGGCCCACGCCGCCGGGATATCGCACCAGCGGGGGAGTTGGCTGGCTTGCCGGCGCGAGATTTCACCTAAACTGCGGGGTCCATCCTGCCAAAAATGCGCGGGGACGAAAGGTACTCTTTGTACGGTACGGTTCGATTTTTATCGTTTGTCAAATAAAGGAATTTATGATAGCGGCGACCACGCGCCGCCGATCAAGGTGAGACGGTCGAGGCGGCGGTGCGCGGCTGGCGCACGCGGCGCACGATCAGATAGGCCAGGACCGTGACCACGAGGGTAATGCAGCTGAATTTGAAATCCTGCTGCAGCCCCGGAGTGAATGCCATGGCGATCAACACGGCTCCCATGCAACCGATCGCGACAAAGCTCAGGTAGGGAAACAGCCACATCGTCACCGCGGGCGGCGCAGCGCCCAGGCGTTCGCGCTGCCGGCGCAGGGCTATTTGTGCGGCAGCCGTGGTCATGTATATGAACACGATGAGTGCGCCCGAGGAACTCACCAGAAAATCGAACACCTTTTGCGGCGCTTCGGTCGCCGCGAAGATCCCCAAGAATCCCGCAGCGGCGCCGAGCAGCACGGAAACCACGGGGACGCGGCGTTTATTCAGCTTGATGAACGACTGCGGCGCATCGCCGCGCGCGGCCAGGATGAACAGCACCCGCGAGCTGACATAGAAGGCCGAATTCAGGCAAGACAGCACCGCGGTCAGAATGATGAAGCTCATGATCGTGCCTGCCCACGGCACGTGAATGGTGTTCAGCGCCAACGTGAACGGCGACTCGCCGGAGCGAACCGTATTCCAGGGGATGACCGACACGATCAAGAAAACCGATACCACGTAGAAAATCAAAATGCGCCAGATCACCGTGGTGGTCATCTTGGCGATCGCACGCCCCGGCTGCGCCGATTCTGCCGCCGCCACGGTGGTGATTTCCGCCCCCGTCATGGCAAAGAACACCGTGGGGCAGGCAGCCAGCACGGCAATCCAACCGCGCGGCGTGAAGCCGCCGTAGTTCACGAGATTCGCAAAGGTCGCGCCCGCGGGTGCTGTCCAGCCGAACGCGAAGGAGGCGGCGATCACGATGAAAACCAATATCGCCGCGACTTTGATGGATGCGAACCAGAATTCGAACTCTGCGTACGATCGCGCGGACATCAGGTTGACGCCCGTCATGACGGCCATCAAGCCAAGACCGATTTGCAGCTGCGAGAAGGGCATCCAGTGCTGCAGGATCTTCGCGCCTGCGATGGCTTCCACCGGCACGACGATGACCCAGAAATACCAATACAGCCATCCCACCACGAAGCCGGCACCATCGCCCAGGCCACAGCGTGCGAACTCCGTGAACGAACGCACATTGGGCAGCGCGGTGGCCATTTCACCCAACATGCGCATCACCAGGAGGATGAGCATGCCCGTGACGGCGTAGCTGATGAAGACCGCGGGACCTGCGGCGATGATGGATGTGCTGCTGCCGACAAACAGACCGGCGCCGATGATGCCGCCGATGGAAATCATCGCCAAATGACGGCCTTTCAACGAACGGCTGAGCTGATGCCTGCCCTCGGGCTGTTCCGCAATGCTCGGCTCGATCATGGAATGTGCCTCTGGCTAGACGCTGCGCAGGAAATCGATCATGGCTTTATTGACTTCAGCCGGGCGTTCCTGCTGGGTCCAGTGCCCGCAACCCGGCAGCATGATGGTTGCGCGCAGTTGGGGTACGAAGCGTGCGAGGTCCGCGATGACTTCCTTCATGCGCGGGAAGGCAACGACCAGATCGAGCTCTCCGGCCATGTACAGCGCCGGCACGGTGACCGCAGCGCCGGCGTAAGGCGCCGTCAATTCCCAATTGCGGTCGATGTTGCGGTACCAATTGAGTCCGCCGCGAAATCCGGAGTGCTGGAACTGCTGCACATAAAAGTCGATGTCCTGCTCCTTGAGCCACGGAGGCAGCGTTTCCGGATCCGGCATTCGAGTCAAGAATCCACCGGCCCGGGGCACCATGCCGACGCCCGAGGAAGAGCCCGCGGGGCTGCGTCTGGGGACGTCGCCTGACCCTGAAAACAAAACCTTGCGAAGCGAGATCCGCGTGTCGGCTTCGAGTTCCGCTTCGGCCACACCCGGCGCCTGAAAATACAACTGATAAAAGCTGGCATCGGCATTTTGGGGCATCACGGTGGTGGGCGCGACGCTGCCGCGAGGCCGATACGGGACGCTCAGTCCGATGACCGCGCGGAAGCGATCGGGGCGCATCAGCGCCGCGTGCCACGCAACGGGCGCGCCCCAGTCATGCCCGGCGATGACGGCTTGTTTTTCGCCCAGCGCATCGAGCACGCCGACCATATCGCCGACGAGGTGCAGCAGCGTATAGCGCTCGATGTCGGCCGGGCGGTCTGTGTTGCCGTAGCCGCGCATATCCGGAGCGACCGCATGAAATCCAGCCTGCGACAGCGCCTGCAATTGATGACGCCAGGAGTACCAGGACTCGGGAAATCCATGGCACAGCAGCACCAAGGGTCCGCTTCCCTGTTCGGCGATGTGAATGCGAATGCCGTTGGCGTCAAGAGTGCGGTGGGTAGGTTCGCTCATGCCCCTAGCCTATCAGTGCCATCCCCGACCTGTAAGGGCCACCCACGCTCCTAAATGAATTGTTCGGCTAAGGCGCTCGTGCGTCCATCGAGGCGAGTTTAGCCTCCAGTTCCGCGCCGAAATAGGCCTGGGGCTTTGACGGATCGATGTGTTCGCGGTGTTCACGAGCCGTGATCGCGGATTTGGCTTTGTCGAATGCCTCCCGCAAGGAGCGCGCCTCGGGCAGTGCGTCACGGTAGAACGCCTCGCCAAAGTACGTCAGATCGCGGTCGTTGGAACAGCCGAAGGAGGTGCGATCGGCGGCTGCCGCGGCAATGATGATGGTCCGCGGATCTTTCAATGAATCGATGAAGGCTCCCGCGTAGCATGCCGAAATGATGATCACCCGCCACTTGATGCCCGAATCGCTCAAGGCGCGGGCCAGATCTTCATCGGTCAAATCATCGAGCGGCAGCTGCGCATTCGACACGGCAATAGCCGCATCCTGGCCGCCATGCGAGGAGATGGACAGGAACAGCACGTCGCGATCGAGATTCATTCGCGCCGCCAGTCCACGAAGCGCGTACCTCAAACCGGAAACGGAAGCCAGCGGCGCGCGTTCCAAGTCGCGCTCATCGTTGATCAACGAAAAACCCCTGCCGTCCATCCCGTAGCGCTCGGAAAGCACGCGCGACGCCAGGCCGATTTCCTGGGCGAACACCTGTTGTTCGCCGACGCCCGCGAAACCAAGGAAAAAGGCCTGCGGAGCGGCCGAAGGAGCACTGTGAACCGCCGCGAGGGCGCGATCGATGCGTGCGGGTTGCTCGAACAATAAAGCTTCCGCGTCAGCTTCAGTATCATGATTGTCCGCGGCCGCCTCGACCTCCGCGGGTGCCCAGACATCGGGAATCACATCCAGCGCATCGGTGAGCCAAATGAATCCCGCGACGAAGGCAACGCCGGCAATCGCCGCCGCGCGCTGGGGTTCACCCGTCAGCGCCGTCAAGCCGCGAGAGAAGTAAAGGAGCGCGTAAATGCCCGACGCAACGGCCATCAAAATCAGCGCAATGGGCGGCAAGTAGTCCGCCACGACGGCCGCAAGGCAGAGAGGGAGCGGCACCAGGCCGAGGGACAACAACAGCGTCATCCCAAAAGCGGGCTGCGGCGTCGATCGCCAACGCAGCAACGCGGCCAATGCCAGGATGGCCAGCGCATACCACGCGAACAAAGGGACGCCGGCGATCAGAAGCTGCGGGTCCGGAAGCGCGTTCCACCAGTCGATCGCCGTCCACAGCACGAGCCACAGCGCGCTCAAGCCAATGAGCAGGGGCACCGAATGACGCCGTTGAACCGGTGCGCCGCCCTTCAAAGCCCACGTGCGCAGGAGAAAAGCGAGACTGGAGGGTGCCGGCTCAGCCGGTACTTCCGGAGCCAGGGTAGGCGGATTCGGGGTTTCGTTCTCGTCCATGGCCGCGGATGATAGCTTGCCGCGCCAGGACAGGCTGCTACTGTTGCGAACGGCCCGCACTCGGCGGGATGATGTCGGATTCTCTTTGGAGCGGGAGCGCGCATGGCCGTATATCGATTGGGCGATGATTCACCGGTGATCGCCGCGAGCGCCTACATCGCGCCGACTGCCACGGTGGTCGGCAAGGTCATCCTCGATGAAAACGCGACGGTGTGGTTCGGTGCCACCCTCAGAGGAGACAACGAGGTCATTCACATCGGTGCGAACAGCAACGTGCAGGATTCCGCGGTGTTGCATACCGATCCGGGTTTTCCTCTGTCGATCGGCGTTCAGGTTTCGATCGGCCATCAGGCCATGATGCATGGCTGCACGGTGGGCGACGGGTCGCTCATCGGAATACAGTCCGTGGTGCTGAATGGCGCCGTCATCGGCAAGGGCTGCCTGGTCGGTGCCGGCGCGCTCATCACCGAGCGCAAAACCTTTCCCGACGGTTGCCTCATCATCGGTGCGCCGGCCAAAGCGGTTCGTGAACTCACCGCGGAGGAGCGCGAAAATCTGCTCAAAGTGGCGGCCAACTATGCCGAGCGCGGCGCGCATTACCGCGCTCATTTGCGCCCGCTGTAGAACGCTCGATCGGCTCGGCGATGCTAGTATCAGTCCTTCCATGTCCTTGAATCGCTCACACGGGAGAGAAGCGAATGGCGAATGATCAAGACCTCGGCCTTAGCAGACGTGATTTTGTACAAAGCGCCGTCTCCGGTGCGGCGTTGGCGGCGGTTCCCACGGGGGTTTTCGCCGCGACCTCGGCCAAGGAGGCGGACAAAGCGGACGTCATGGCGCAGATTCCCAAGATGCATGCGGCGAACATCAAGCGATTGCAGGACTGGATCGCGCTGCCCTCGATCGCTGCCGAGAACCGCAATTTTCCGCAGGGTCCGGAGTACATGGCCAAGCTGGCCCAGGATGCGGGGTTCGGCAATGTGAAACTCATTCCGACGTCGGGCAAGTCCGGCGTGTTCGGGAAGATCGATGCCGGTGCCAAGACCACGATGGCGATTTACTTCATGTACGACGTGAAGCAGTTCGTGCCGGAGGAGTGGAGTTCGCCGCCTCTGGAGGCGCGCCTGGTGCAAAAAGAGGGCCTGGGCACCGTTTGCATGGGGCGCGGCGCGGTCAATCAGAAGGGCCCGGAGAACTCGTTCCTGAGTGCGCTGATGGCATTCAAAGCGGCTGGGAAAAAGCTGCCCGTCAATCTCGTGCTCGTTTGCGAGGGCGAAGAGGAAATTGCCTCGCCGCATTTCCAGGAAGTGATCAAGAATCCCGAAGTCATGGCGGAACTGAAGAAGTGCGTGGGCGTTTTCATGCCGGAAGCCGGCCAGGATCGCGACGGCGGCGTGCAGGTGTCCCTCGGCGCCAAGGGCGTGGTCGAACTGGAATTGATATCGAGCGGCGAGACGTGGGGACGCGGGCCTGCGCACGACGTGCACTCGAGCCTCGAAGCGCAAGTGGACTCCCCGACCTGGCATCTGGTGCAGGCATTGAATACGCTGGTCGAAAAAGACGGGCACACGCCCGCGGTGGAGGGCTTTTTCGACAAGGCCAAACCGCTGACCGCGGCGCAGGAACAAATGATCAAGGAGCACGCCGCCAAAACGGCGGAAAGCACCGTGAAGAAGGCACTCGGTGTGCAGCACTGGGTGCACGACAAGAATTGGGTGGACTCCCTGATGCTGCTCGAGTCCCGGCCGACGATCAACATCGAAGGACTGGTGGCGGGCTACACAGGTCCCGGCGGCAAGACCGTGCTGCCGCACAAGGCGGTGGCAAAAATCGATATGCGCCTGGTTCCGGACATGACGGCAGCCGATACGCTCGCAAAGCTAAAAGCGCATCTGGCGAAAAACGGGTTTGCCGATATCGAAGTGAACATGAGCGGCGGATACAACCCGACCACGACGGATGGGAACAGCAAGTTGATTCAGACGCAGCTGGCCACGTATCGAAAACTCGGCCTCGATCCGCAGCTATGGCCGCGTTCAGCGGGATCCTGGCCCGGCTATGTGTTCACCGATGCGCCCTTGAATCTGCCGGCGGGCCACTTTGGCTTGGGTCACGGTACGGGCGCGCACGCACCGGATGAATATTACTTGATTGAATCGACCAATCCGAAAGTGCAGGGGTTGGACGGCGCAGTCGCCTCCTTCGTGGAGTATTTGTACGCTCTGGGCTAGGCCTTAGGTTTCTCGGCCGGCTTTGCGGGTGCGGCCGGGGCGGCGGGTGCCTTGTCTCCCTTTACCGCGGCCTTGGTTCTTTCGGCGCCCCGTTTTGCCGTCGCCGCGACTTCGTGCGCGCCTTCCTTGCTGGCGGCGGCCACTTGGTGCGCCACTTCTTTGGCGGTCGCCGCCGCTTGCTTCGCGCCCTTCTTGGCAGCCTCGGCGACCACCTTCGCGTCGTGCTTGACGGTCGCTGCCACGGCTTTCGCCTGATCGTGTGCCAGTGTCGAATCGGACGGCGGATCGGCGGGCGGGTCGTCCGCAGCCCGCATGACCAAGGGTGAGAGGACCAGGCTCAGCGCGACGGCCGGAAGTAAATGGCGGTTCATGATGATGGGCCCTCGATCAATGATTGAAAACGCCGCCGTACTTCTCGCGAAGGACGGTCTTTTGTACCTTGCCCGTGCCTCCCACCGGAAGCGATTCCAGGAAGATGACTTTCTCAGGCACCCACCACTTCGCGACGCGATCCGCGAGAAACCCGAGAATCTCCTGCGCATCCAGGCAGTGGCCCGGTTTGCAGACCACGAACAGCAGCGGCCGCTCCTGCCATTTGGGATGTTTGACACCGATGACGGCCGCGGCAGCCACGGCAGGGTGGCCTATGGCGGCATTTTCCAAGTCGATCGAACTGATCCATTCACCGCCGGTCTTGATCAGATCCTTGGCGCGATCCCGTATGTGCATCACCCCGTGCGGATCGATGGTCGCGATATCGCCGGTGGGAAACCAGCCGTCCTTCAAGGGCGAGATGCCGCTTTTGTAGTAGCCGCTGACGATCCATTGCCCACGCACCATGAGCTCACCCTGCGAGTTGCCGTCTCGGGGCAATGTCCTGCCGTCCTCGTCCACCACTTTGATATCCACGCCGAACACCGATTTGCCGCAATTCGCGGCGGCCGCGTGCCGCCGCGACGGCTCCCATTGCCGCTCGGCATCGGTCGCGCAGCTCAAGGTCGCCACCGCCGTGGTTTCCGTCATTCCCCAGCCCTGCCGCACTTCGATGCCGAAGCGTTCGTCGAATTTGGCGATCAAGGTGAGCGGCACGGCGGAACCGCCGGACAAGACCCGCCCGAGGGTCGAAAATTTCAAATTGTGCTGTTCGGCGTGCTGCAGCAGCTGCAGCCACACGGTGGGAACGCCCGCACTCACGGTGACTTTCTCGTTTTCCATCAATTCGTACAGCGAGGCGCCGTCCAGGCGCGGTCCGGGCAGGACCAGTTTGGTGCCGCCGATCAAACATCCGTACGGGGCGCACCACCCATTGATGTGAAACATCGGCACCACGGTCAGCATCGTATCCCGGGGCGAGAGACACAGCATTCCGGGCATGCAGATGGTCATGGCATTCAAAACGATCGCTCGATGCGAATACAACGCGCCCTTGGGATTGCCCGTGGTGCCCGAGGTGTAGCAGATGGCGGCGCCCGCGCGCTCGTCGAACTCCGGCCATTGGAATTCTTCACTCTGCGATTCGATCAGCGTCTCGTAGCAATAGACGTTGGCCACCCCCTCGAGCGCCGGCATGTTTTCCGCATCGGACATGCATATCCACGCGCGCACGTTGGGGCAGCGTCCGGCCATGACGGCGACCAACGGAGCAAAGGTCGTGTCGAAGAACAGCACCTTGTCCTCTGCATGATTCACGATGTAAATCAGCTGCTCGAGATGCAGGCGGGGATTGCAGGTATGAACGATCAGGCCGCTGCCCGACACCCCATAATAAATTTCGACGTGGCGGTGGTTGTTCCAAGCCAGGGTGCCGGCCACCGATCCGGGGTCCATGCCAAAGTCGGCCAGCGCATTGGCGAGTTTCCTGGCGCGCGCCGCGCATTGCGCATAGGTGTAGCGAAATACCGGGCCGTGCGTTTCGCGCGAAACGATTTCCGCGCCGCCATTCTGTGCCGCCGCGTGCTCGATGATCGCGGAAATCAGCAGTGGCCGGTCCATTATCAGTCCTGGCTGAAGCATGTGCTTAGTCTCCCATCGGCATTTTTATTTGTGCGCGGCCGCGCCTGCTTGCGCGCGGTAGGCAATCCAACTCTGCTCGATCAAATAAGCGTGGACGTTTTCGGCGTCTTGATCGCTCAAGATGTCGCTAAAGCGCTCCATCCCGGCCGGTGCCAGAATACCCCGCAGCAAAATATCCTTGAATTGGGCATGCAGCCCGGCATCGAGCTTTCGAAGGTCCGGCGTGGTGCTGGGGCCGAGTTGATGGCAGCGCGTGCATTGCTCGATGAAAGTGACTTCCCCGGCCGCGATCTGCGCCGCCGTCGCCTTCTGCTCGGGCGGCTTCGGGAAGGCAGGTTCGACTCGAGCCGGCGGGGTCGGCACGGCGCCGCCGCCCAGCTTGAAGACAATGATGCGGTTGGTGTTTTGATACTTGAGTGCCGCGCTGCTCGGGGGGATGGGTCCCACCGTGATCGGAGTGCCGCCGTAACCGGCCTGAACCGCGACGTATTGCACGCCGCCGATCGCATAGGTCATGGGTGCCGCCATGATGTGGCTGCCGGTTTTCAAAACCTTCAAAACCTTGCCGGTGTCGGCTGCGTATACCCATAACTCGCCGCTCCCCCGTCCTTGAAATACCAGGTTTCCGGCGGTCGACATCACGCCGCCGTCGTAGCCGCGTATGCCGGAGGAAGTTTCATGTTCCCAAACCACTTTTTGTCGCACGGGATCCCAGGCGCGGATCAGTTCCCGCACCGGTTTGACATGGCGCATGGCCTTGATGGCCTGTTCATCCGGCACCGGGCCGTACACTCGCGCCGCATCCTTTGAATCGTAGGTGTCATCGGGAATGATGCCCTGGGCGGTAAAAAATCCTTCGATGTATTTCACCTGGCTGCCGTTATGCAGCAGATCGACCCAGATCGTCGGCACGTCAATGACCGGAATATAAACCAGTTGAGTTTGCGGGCTGTAGGACATCGGATTCCACGTGTGGGCACCAAACCAAGAGGGATAAATATTCTTGGCGGTCCCATACCAATCCGCCTCCGGAGTGGTCACCGGCCTGCCGGTTTTCATATCGACATGCGTGGCCCAATTCATGAAGGCATAGTTCCGGGCTGAGAGCAGTTGACCGGTCTTGCGGTCCAATACATAAAAAAAAGCGTTCTTCGATGCCTGCATGATCACCGAGCGGGGAGCTCCGTCGATCATGATGTCCGCCAGCACCATCTTCTGAACCGCGTCGTAGTCCCAGCTGTCGTGCGGTGTTTCCTGGTAATACCAGGCCATGCGACCCGTGGAGGCGTCGACTGCGATGATGCAGGTGGCATAGAGGCTATCGAGCTGTTTCGGACCCAGCTGGCGAAGATCGTAGGGAGCCGCGTTGGCGGTGCCGAAATACAGCAGATTCAATCCGGCATCGTAGGCAAACCCGTCCCATGCCGTCGCGCCGCCTTTGAACTCCGGCTTGCGGTGCGTATCCCAGGTCTTATCGGCGGCCGCCAACTCGGGATTTTCATAGGGCTGGCCCACGGCAGGAGGCACGGTGAAGAAACGCCATTTGAGCGCACCGGTCTCCAAATCGTATGCCGATATGTATCCACGCACGGCACCGTGTCCCATGTCGGCGCCGCTGTTGCCGATGACCACGACGTTGCCGGCGATCTGCGGCGCCCCGGTGCTGGAGTACGGCAGTTTGCGATCGATGATGGTGTCGGCTTCCCAGACCTTCGTGCCGGAAGCCGCGTCGAGTGCATGCAAACGTCCATCCACGGAGGCCACGAATACCTTGCCCTTCCACACCGCCACGCCGCGATTCACCAGGTCGCAGCAGGGATTTCGCCCCATGAAGTAGTCGGCCCTCGGGTCATAGCGCCACAGTTCCTTGCCGGTGGCGGCGTTGACCGCATAGACGTAGCCCCACGTGCCTGAGGTGTACATCACGCCATCGATGACGAGCGGCGTGGCTTCCTGGCCGCGCTGCGGCTCGCCCAGGTCGTAGCTCCAGGCAAAGCCCAACTGTTTGACATTGCCGGCATCGATGGTCTTCAACGGGGAGTAATACGTGCCATTCTTGTCGCGGCCGCCCGTGAACCAGTTCTGCGGCTCGTGATCCGCCGCTTCCAGCCGCGCTGCGTCCACATTTCCAGCGGCGCCGGCCGTGGCCGCGAACGCCGGACCCGCCACGAGTCCAAGGGCCGCGCAGACCAATGCTTTATGTTTTTGCAAGGGGGATCTCCTGAAAGCCCTCAAAGCTTAGCACCCGCTGTAGGCTAACACCGACATGAGCCGGCAGCGGACGGGATTGCCGCCTGCCCGCGGCACCTCTAGAATGGCTTTCACTTTTCGCCCTTGGAGGATAGCGTCATGCGCCAGCACTTTCTGAAGCCGACCCTGCTTGCACTCTCCGCGCTCGCCATGAGTGGGCTGGTTCCGGCGCTCGCGGGCGCGCAGGATCGCCCGGATGATCATGCGGCTCGTGCCGATGAGCATCGAGACGCACCCCGCGATGATCAAAAGGGCGGTGACCCGGCCGAGCGCTACCGTCACGATCATCCGAACTCCTCAGCCCGCTGTCACGATGGATTCTTCACCTCGACACGCGATCGGAATAAGGCCTGCACCAAGCACGGCGGCATTGACGTGTGGCTCCGGACCTGATCTGCCGCTGATTCTCAGCATCGAGGATCTGCGCCGGCTCGCGAGGCGCAGGATTCCGCGCGCGATATTCGATTACGCCGACGGCGGCTCCTACGATGAGCGCACGATCCGGCGCAACGCCGCGGATCTGGATGCCATGACCTTCCGGCAACGGGTGATGGTGGATGTGTCGAAAATTTCGTTGGCCACGACCTTTCTCGGTGCGCCGGTCTCCATGCCGTTAGCCATCGGCCCGACAGGTCTCGCCGGGCTCTTTCACGCCGACGGCGAGATTCTCGGCGCAAGAGCCGCCGCCGCCTGCGGCATCCCGTTTTGCCTCAGCACCATGTCGATCTGCTCCATCGAGGATGTCCGCGCGGCCACCCAGCAGCCATTCTGGTTCCAGCAATACCTGATGAAGGACCGCGGATTCAATCAAGAACTCATCGATCGCGCCGCGGCCGCTCAATGTTCCGCGCTCATGCTCACGCTCGATCTGCAGGTCATCGGCGAGCGGCGCCGCGATCCCCGAAATGGCCTGACCATTCCGCCGAAGGTGACGCTCAGGAATGCCTGGGACGTCGCGACGAAACCCAGCTGGGCTCTGAAGGTGCTGTTCGGTAAACGGCGCACGTTCGGCAATCTGATCGGCCGCATCGGCGGCTCCAGCGGAATCAATACGCTGGCTGAGTGGACTGCGACCCAATTCGATCCGTCGGCGAACTGGCGCGATGTAGAGTGGGTGCGAAGCCGCTGGCCGGGAAAATTAATCCTCAAGGGCGTACTCGATGCCGAGGACGCGCGGCTGGCCGTGGCCGCCGGCGCGGACGCGATCGTCGTATCGAATCACGGAGGGCGCCAGCTTGACGGCGCTCCCTCGTCGATCTCGGTCTTGGGCGAAATCGTCGAGGCGGTCGGCGGACGTTGCGAGGTGATGTTCGACGGCGGTGTGCGCTCCGGCCAGGATATTGCAAAAGCCTTGGCGCTTGGCGCGCGCGGGGCGTTGATCGGAAAGGCATTTCTGTATGCGCTGTCGGCGGACGGGGAAGCCGGCGTCACGCGGGCAATCGAAATCATGCGCAATGAGCTGCGCGTGACTTTGGCGTTGACCGGAACGGTCGGTCTCGACGGCGTCGGGAGGCACATATTGCGGACGTGACGCGGCGTCAGGGCGCATTGGCCGGACAGGCTCCTAGATCATCGGCAGTCCGCGCGGCGCCTTCCCGGGTGGGAATGCGGCATCTATCCTCGCGATGTCGGAGTCGCTCAGCTTCAAAGTACCCGCCCCGGCATTTTCATTCACATGTGAAATATTTGAAGCCTTCGGGATCACGAATATCTCGGGGTGGCGCAGCAGAAATCGCAAGGCAACTTGCCGGGGCGTCGCCGCATGCGCTTGCGCAATCTCGCGAAGTACGCGGGCCTGCTTCGATTCGCCGTCGAAAATTCTGGGTGATTGGCCGAATGGGGTATAAGCCACGACCGCGCTGCCGTGCCGGCGGCACCAGGGAAGTACGGCATGTTCTATCGCGCGCTCCAGCAGGTGATACAAGACTTGATTGCAGGCGGGATGGCCGGCGCCGGCGATGGCCGCTACCTGGTCAAGGTCCTCGACATCGAAATTGCTCACGCCCCAGGAGAGTATCTTCCCCTGGCGCACGAGTGTTTCGAACGCGGCAATCGTTTCCTCCAGAGGGGAGCTCCCCGGCCAATGCAGCAAGTAGCAATCCAGCCGATCGGTGCGCAGGCGCTTCAAAGAGCGCTCGCAGGCGGCCAGGGTGCCGTGCCTCGATGCGTTGCCGGGAAGCACTTTGGACACCAGGAAAACTTCGTCCCGCCGTCCCTCGATGGCTTTGCCAACCAGGCTTTCCGAAACTCCGGATCCGTACATTTCCGCGGTGTCGATATGCGTGAGGCCGAGATCGAGTCCGTGCCGCAGCGCCAGGATGACGCCGTCGTCGGCCGATTCATCGATTCTCCATGTTCCCTGCCCAACGCACGCGACCTGTCGTCCAGTCGTGCCGAAGGAGCGGGTGGTGCTTTGGGAGGCCATGTGGGTTTTGGAGTATTGCAAAGAACAGGCGCACAATCACCTCGTCACAGGGAGGCTTGAACGTGCCGACGCCGACCGCGCCCGCGGACCGCCAACCGGGGCTTGAATGGGACTTCACGAGCGGCGGTTTTGCCAATGGTGCCATCGCCTTGAGCCTGTTCGCGGCGCTCTATTCGCTGCTCGTGGCCCTGGGGCTGTTCCTGCACGAGAACGTCGAGAAGCTCACCATCATGTGGCCGGCGGCGGGCCTCTTGTTCATGGCGCTCTGGCTCGCGCCGCGCCGCCGGTGGATTTGGATCTTGGGTATCCAAGTGACCATCGAATTGCTGGCCGGAGCCGTCAAGTCCGATCATTTCAGTTTCCGTGAATACCTGCCGTTTGTGCTGGCCAACTCGCTCGACGCCATGGCCGGCGCATGGGTCGCTTCGCGGCTCATCCCCACCCCACGGACTCCACGCCTGCGCAACGTGCTGTTGTTCATCGTCTCGGTCGCCATCGGCGCGGCGGCCAGCGCCGTGGTGGGGGCTTACGCCACGACGCACGCATTGGGCGGACCTGAGTACCTGCGCGAATGGCAGCTCTGGTGGGCCGGGAATTGGCTGGGATCACTGTGCATCGCGCCGATCGTAATGGGGTGGGCGGTTCGGCTGCGCGCACGGGAGCATTCGGCCCCCCCAATTCCCGCGCTCGAAATGATGTTCATCGCCTTCGCGATGCTGGCCATGACCAGTTGGGTGTTTTCGGCGCCCCCCGGCGGCGTCACCACCATCCTGGATATGCCGTTCGTGATATTGGCGTTTGCGGTGGTTGCGGCATTTCGCATGCCGCCGCGCTGGAGCACGCTGCTCACGGCGGTGACCGCCGTCTTGGTCTCGTATTTCGCGAGCCGCGGCCTGGGTCCCTTCGCCGGCGATGCCAGCCCCTTCGTGCGGGTGGGCGCCGTGCAGCTGTATCTCGCAACCCTGGTGGTGATCAATTTCCTGCTCACCGTCGTGTTGCACGAGAAGCGCAATGCGTTTCAGTTATTGCGCACCAGCGATGAGCGATACCGCAACTTCATCGAGCACAGTTCCGAGGCCGTGTGGCGCGTCGAGCTGGCGGAGCCCATGGATCCGAATCTGCCGCTGATCGATCAGGTCGCCTGGCTGGAGAAAAATGCCCGGGTCGCCGAGAGCAACCTGGCTTACGTGCGCTTGAATTGGCAAATGGGCCTGAAGGAGGGGGATGCGCCCCAATGGCGCAGCGACGTGCCGTGGGCGCGGGCTTTCATCGAGCACCTGGACGCGGCGTGGCACCGCGGTTATTCGATGGACGGGCTGCAGTTCACCACCGGGGCCGCTTCCCAGCAGCGCAGCTACATCGCAGGCTTTCGCGGCTGTATCGAGCAGGGAAGGTTGGTGCGCCTCTGGGGCGTTGCGCGCGATGTGACCGACCTGACGGAGCTGAACGAGCGTCTGCGCAGGAAGCAGGAGCGATTGAAGCAGTATGCGCGCGAGTTGGTGGGCGCGGAGGAGCGCGCGCGCCGGGCAACGGCCGTCGATCTGCACGACGGCATCGGGCAGCAGCTCGTCGGGCTGTCGATGATGCTCGATGCATTGGCGGCGCGTTCGCCGCCGGAAATACGCCTGCTTCTGGGCGAGGCGACCAACACGGTGCGCGAGGTGCAGGCCATTGCGCAACGGGTCATCGCCGACTTGAGCCCGCCGGGTCTTTACGAGCTGGGCTTGGAACCCGCGCTGAAGTGGCTCAGCGTCTATATGCGCAGCAAGGATCTTCTGCAAGTCGATCTGCACGTCGCCGCGGATGAAACAGGCATCGACATCGATTTGCGCGTGCTCGTCTTCAAGGTCATCAGAGAGCTGCTGCGCAACGTCATCAAGCACTCGGGCGTGCTGGCGGCAACGGTCACCGTCACCCGCTCCGCGGACGAATTATGTGTGGTCGTGGAGGATCGCGGCGTCGGGTTTGAATGGCAATTGAGTTTGTTCGAACCGCGTGCGCATGGATTCGGCCTGTGGAGCGTGGCCGATCGGGTGCGGGAAGCCACCGGCGAAATGACCGTCGACACCGGGCCCGGTCGGGGCTGCCGCGTCACGGTGGTGTTCCCTCTGGGCGCCGCCACGGTTCCCGTACAACCCAGCGACCGCGGCCTCGTCGGCAGGGATGCAGGGACGGTTCGATCCGCCCGGATGTGATCTTAAG
>Ga0210398_10002740_pt1 | contig 17069 bp, 14 predicted proteins | sample IncBWC4OmetaG_FD_161047 | JGI IMG/M metagenome (GOLD analysis project Ga0210398, IMG submission 161047) | Forest soil microbial communities from Barre Woods Harvard Forest LTER site, Petersham, Massachusetts, United States - Inc-BW-C-4-O | ecosystem: Environmental > Terrestrial > Soil >... | reverse complement strand
AGTTCCACGGCGAAGTTCAGGATCACGGGTACGGACTCGTGGTCATGATGGCCGTACCTGGCGCGGACGACATCATGCTTTACGAGCCCAAGCATCCGCTGGCGTATAGCCTTTGACCGATTGAAAGGGCAACTAACTCACTCCCACCTTTCACCCTCGCAAGGCATCGTTCAAATTAGGACACTACCTAGTTTCCTGATTGTGTATTGCCGGGTGCACCGGGTCCCGATCCTGAAACTTGGGTTTCGTCGGTACGATTCCCCCACCAACCGCCGGCTTCCACCCAAATTGGCGAACGCTATTGCATGACATATTCCATCGTCAGCTGGGCGGTGCCGGCGTTGGTGGTGCATCCGGCAGCCGCTGTTTGGACGCCCATCGACAGGTTGTGCCCAGCGGTAATGGCCACGCTTGCGGAGTTGCGGTAGGCAAAGGTGCCAGAAGCCAGAGTCACCGTCTTGAGCCACGTCGCGGTCGTGGAGTCGTAGACGCCGATGACCGGATAGGTCGTGCAGCCGGACGGCGCTGTGCCGATTGCGATATCCAGCCGTGTCATCGTCACGGCCGACGTCGGCGACCATATCGCGCCCAGCGAATTGTTGGTGGAAGTGCCAAACGTTCCCGCAAACGTTCCATACCAGGTGAAGTGCGGTAGGTTCGCCATCGCCAACGACGGGACCCCGTTCGTCCAGGTGAAAATGCCGTTGCCGGGCGTCACCAGATTCACGATCGACACGGTTACGTACCAGTTGTTGTCGCTTCCGCAGACCATCGTAACGCCGCCGGCGGAGCCGATAACGTAGGTGGCTGACGCGCTCCCAAGATAGTTGATCGTCTCGCTGCTAACTGTCGCGAGCGTGACCGCGTTGGCGCTGGCATCAGTCTTGATGATCGTCAGCTCGGTTCCGATGGGGGTAAGTCCGTCCGCCATAGCCGTGTAGCACGACGGAAGGGTGAGCGTGAACGCGCTTCCCGAAGCGTTGGCCATGACGTTCTTGTTATCGACCGTGAGCGTGGTCGCTCCCGTTAAGCTCACCGCCGCCGTCTGCAAGCCTCCCATCTTCACGCTGCCTGTTGGCCCGCACCGCGAAATTCGAGGCGTGCGAGGTAAAGCCGCTGTAAAACGTATCGCCGTTGCCACCGGCGAAGTTCTCCACTTCTACGCCGCCCTGAGCCGCCGAAGTGCTTAGCGGAGTGACGAAAACCTTCGGCACTACGCCATCACTGCCAAAGTTCGTGTTTGCCGAGTTGTTGCCGCTGATGTCAAAGGCCGTCTGCACCGCCGCAATTCGTTGTTGTACATATGCCCCGCAACCTGCCAGGTTAGACACCGAGGAATAGCTGGGCGCAGTTCCCGCAGTGGCAAAATAGCTGATCCACACACCAGACGCGCCAGCCGGTGAAGACGGAGCACCGGCAGACGTGCTCATGTTGGTGCAGTTCACGTTCGAGATAACGAGGCCACTTGTCACCGTCGAGGCGACGGAAGCCAGATTCGCATGAGGGAATGTGACCTGATCCGGCCAGAAAAGCAGGCTGCCGTTGATACTTATTCCGTTCGCGCCAATGTAAAAGGCCGCGATTGCCGGCGAGTCCATGTACGTGTCGGTGTAGGTATTGCTCCCGCCCGTGTCATAAAGCACATAGTCGCTGGCCCAACTCGCGTCTGCAGCTCCCCAATTTGTCTCGTGGTTATTGCATGGCCCGGTCGTGCAGGCATACGGATAGCCGAATCCATGAATCTTGCTGAACTGCGTCCCCGTGCCCTGGGTGCCCACGCAAGCCGTCAGCGCATTGCGGCAAAAGAGCGTGTCCACGTTTCCATCGATGGCTGTCGGAAGAAGCTGCAATCCAAAAGCAGGCCTCGTCGAAGGGGCATATCCCGCCCCTCCGTTGTAGGCATAACTCAACACCACGTTGCGCAGATAGAAATTTGATTGGTGCGATCCGGAGGCTTCGCCCAGAATGATCGCGTTGTCCCCAGTATCGTTGATCGTCACATTCTCGATGGTCAGTCCGCGAAACCACTGGAAATTGAACGCCGAACCAGTGATCCCTCCACCGATGCCGCCCAGCCCAGCGACTGTAAAATCCGCGAAATAACAGCTCTGCGCTTGCGTGTTCGAGGCGTTCTGCAGGCTGAATAAATCGCCCCCTCCCCAGCTCGTAGGAACAATAACCGTGCTCGAAATTCCGGGCGGTGTTCCAGCTGAGATCTGCTGCGTCGTGCCCGCGCTGCCGATCAGGCTGATGCAGGCTCCGTTCGTCGGCTCGTAGAGCGTCGAAGACGCTAGATAGGTTCCTACGCCGAGGCGTATCGTCTGATCCGCGCCGGTGCTATTTGCCGCGCTCAGAGCAGCCGACCAGGCCGCATTCAGCGATGTATAGATCGTTCCGTCGACCAGGAACTCTCCGTTGAATTTGGATGGATTCGCTCCGAAAGGTCCCGCGGGGCCTGTCGGGCCAGGCGGCCCGGCCGTGACGAGCGCAAGAGCGGGGTACGGAGGGACGTAGTTGTCCATGTCGCACGTCGTAGCGCCGCTAACGGTGGTGCACCAGCTCGTGGCCAAGGCTTGCGGCTGCATGCACGGATAGGGCGGGAAGGTTGTCTGCGCGACGGTGTCCGTTACCGTGGCGTTGTAGCAGAAATTCGCAGGGTTCGAATTGCCGGTGTCTACCAGCTTGCACGTTGCGCCGCTGCGCTGCGTAGTAATGGAGCCATTCACGATCAGGCAGGTTACGGGGCGCGGAAGCATCTGTCCGCCACCGCCTATCTTCGCATTCAGGGGGTTCCCTGTATTCAGGACTGGCAGAAAAACGATGCTGCCGTTGGCGAGAGGGTTCCCACCGCCGTCGGTGAAGGTAGAGCCCGTGATGACGTCGTAGGTCTGCCCAAACAGCGACGAGCAGCCGAGGAGCAATACGACCAGGCAAGCAAGCTCTTTCACAGAATCCCTCGTTGGGCGACCGCGATGGCGGCCCAGGTGGTGGAGGTAGGGGAGGAGGGGAGAACGAAGCGGTGGAGTTCGGCAAAGGGGCCGATCATCTTCACCCTCGCTTGTGAAGAAGTAGGCGCACCAGCAGGCCGAGGGATTGTCCTGGCTGTCGATGGTGGAGTAAAGCTGCAGCGATGCGATAGACAGCACGGTGCCCGACAAGGTGCAGGCCGCACTTACAAACCAGTTATTGCTGACAGACTGATCCTCGCTGGGGGGTTACCTGGGATGAGCGTGCCATCCGAGGCTTCAAAGGAAGATTCGGCATAGACGCGCAGCTGCACATCAGCATCGCGCTGCCAGTTTGAAACATTGATTGCGGCTATGGTGATAAGGGGCATCGCTGATCTCAGCAGCGATTATCCGAGCGCTCGCGAACCATAAGGGATCGGCCTTGCCAGCTGCGCCGTTGATGGCGAAGTCTCGGCTGCCGGGTCGTCAGGCAATTTTTCACTCCCTTCGCCTCTCAAAAGACATGATTGAATTCACATGCCATTGCCAGCATCTTGAGTGCCAGAGCAAAGGGCTGGAAGCCGGAAGGGGAAGGATTCTCACAGGGTTTATAATTTCTGTAGGATTTCTCCCGTCTATTCCGGATTGGCGGCGGTCGCGCTCTCCCCGATCTCCCTCGTGCACGACCATCCTGGAAAGGGCTTATCCAGATGGCTGAGCCTCAAAAAACTGCCTTTGACGCCTCCGCATTTCTGGCAAAAGCCGGCCTGGGACGGAAGATCGTCCAATTAAAGCCAAAGCAGGGCTTCTTTTCGCAAGGACATCCTTCTGACTCCGTCTTCTATCTTCAAAAAGGCCGCGCAAAACTTACTGTCGTTTCGAAGAACGGCAAAGAAGCCACCATCACGCTTCTTGGCCCTGGCGACTTCGTCGGCGAGGAGTCGCTCGCTGCAATCGTTGGACTGCGAATGGCGACTGCCACTGCCATCACCGCTTGTACAGCACTAAGGATAGAGAGGAAGGAGATGGTCCGCGTGATGCACGAAGAGCATGCATTCTCCGACCTGTTCTTAGCGTTTCTGCTGGGCCGCAGCATGCGAACACAGGCCGACCTTGTCGATCAGCTTTTCAACTCCAGCGAAAAGCGTTTGGCGAGAATTCTTTTATTGCTGGCGGAATTTGGCAAGCCGGGTGAACCAGAAACTTTGATTCCGCAGATCACGCAGGAAACCCTGGCAGAGATGATCGGCACCACTCGGTCCCGCGTCAGCTTCTTCATGAATCGCTTTCGCAAACTCGGCTTTATTCAATACAACGGCCGCATCCAGGTTCATAAGTCGCTGCTCAACGTCGTTCTCCACGACTGAGTCAGTGTGGGAGACCGTCTGCCGCGGGTTGCGCGCGATGGCCTGATACCGTAAAGAGCTGCGACCGTAACAAAATCGACTGGAAGTAACATACCGCTGATCCCTCTGCGGAGCCGTCGAACACCGTGCCGAAGATCCGAGTTCATCCGCTTGCAGAACGAGCGGAAGGTTCTTTGACGACCAGTGCAACCTGATATCTCCTGTCATTGCGGACTGACTCCGTCAATCGCGGCTTCTGCATCTCCCTAGTGACGTCGGAAATGATCTTCCTCGCGATCTCCAGCCGATTTTTCTTCTTCTTCATCATAAAAAACTCATCTCTACGGCGCGGACGGTCCATTCTCATAACGCCTTTCGGCAGAAGATGAGCCCTTAGGCATTTGCCGGATCAGATCCCGAGAGCGGCCCCATTTTGGTCACAACAAGCACCTCCAGCAACGTGGCAGTCTGACGAACAGTTCCTGAGATGGTGATGAGGGCTTCTGAGACGACAGGATGTTCGTCGGCCAGCGAGTCAAGACGTTCACTCACGTTGTGGAGTTGCTGGGCTACCTGCAGAATCGCATCCGAAGGCATCGCACACCGGCTTTCCAAAGAACCTAAGAGGGGAAAACTTCAGGTGGGCTGACTTAGTTCAGGGAGCCTGAAAGAGGGTTCGCGGGTCTATCTTTAGAGTCGAACTTCCCTCACGCACGCCGCTGCCGTGATCATACAGTGCGCGTGCTTGATGGCCACCACGGTCAAGGTCGTCACTGAACTGCGAGGTACGCTACGTGATAGACGAGATAGCCAAGGACAATAAGAATGATCAGTCCAACCACCGGGTGACTCTTCTTTGTGTGATCCATTTGGCATTGACCTCCTGCAAAAGCGTAGGCAGGGGGCGAGCCGCCGTACGGTTTCGCCTTCCGCACACCCGACGGGAGTAACACCCTGGGCATTGCAGGACGTCACCTGCCTACTCATCTACCTCAAAAATCCAGTACTACGAGATCATTTTGATCCGAAAAATCGTCCGGATCTGAGCAATATGGACCACATGGAGCGGAAACTTCGCCCTGGACAGAAAGGCCCGAGAAACGTCAACGCTGAGAGGCGGCCGCCTGAGTGAGCAAAATTGACCATACTTTGGTGAGTCGGCCTTGGGACAATTTTCACTAGGAGAAGGCCGTGATGGGCAAATTGTTAGAGATGACCCGCCACCCAGAGACATCGAACGTCGAATGCAAACAGGGCCCGATCTTTAAGAATCGAGGGGTCATCTATATGACCCAGAATTACGCGCGTCGCTGCAACGCTGACGGTAGCTTCGATTCGATTTGCCTCCATTGCTTTAAAACGGTCGCTGCGACCCCCATCGACGCCTCGCTGGCAGAGAACGAGGTCCAGCATCGGTGCATCGCTCCAGATCCAAATATTTCTGGAGAACAGCAGACTCGTAGCTAGGCGTCCAAGCTCGATCTAGCCATCAAGAAAAGACCGTAGGATCTCTCCCACGGCCCAAGAAAGCACCAGCCTTAGCTCACGCGGGTGGAAGGCGATCATGTTGGGCGACGCCGGCTCGGTTGGAGCCTAGCCAGCATGGTCGATCGTCGCCTGCACGCTATCGGTTTCCGTAAAGCCTGAGGCGACTGACGGCGTGCTCGTGATAGGCGCGCGGGTCGTTCTGCCTTCCGTTGCGGACTGAGATGATGTAGCTCGTGAATGACGTGCGCGAAATGCGCAAGGGTGCCCACTTCACCAGGCGATAGGCTTCAAACTTCCCTTCCTCGATGATCTTCAACAGGGGCCGGATCGACTGAAAGCCGAGAATGCTCTACGACTATCGTCCGGAAACGCTGGGCTTAGCTCCAGTCTAAGATATTCGAAAAGTTGACGGTCGTGGACCGCGATGACGACCTGTCGATCCTTCTCCTTCGAAAGCGTTCGAAGCAGCGCAGCGAAGTGTGCGATGTGTACATCGTCCATCGATTGCACCGGGTCATCAAGGATGAGCCAAGGTAGTGTCTTCGGAACGGACAGGTGAAGCGCGATGAACAGGGTGAGGGCCGCAGTGTTCAAATTCCCCGCACTCAGCATGGCACCAGGTGTGCCAGCGGGTTCGCCAGTATCGCGATGGACAGTGATGAGCTTGGGTTGAATAGCCTTCGTATCGCCTTCAGGGATCCGGAAAGCGGGTACAAATGGCTCGGACGGAGCAAGCCGCACGAAAAGATCTCTCCAGACGCGGTTCAGTTGGTTATTGAACACACTGCGAATAATCGCGGAACGGACAACATGAGCTTCGAAGAGGAGGCATCGCCCCCAGCGCGATGGCGGAGATCACAACCGCCGCGAGACGCCCTTCTTCGCGGCCAGCATCTAGCGCAAGGCCCTGGGCCGCCATTAGCTTTGGTCACGACAGGCGCGGCACCACCCGATCCAGGTTGTGCTCAACGTCCTTCTCGGAAAAATGCAGCGGCTCACAGGAATCCGACGGGGTCAGCGTGATACGAATGCACTTGAAGGCGGGTTGATTGCTCTTGGCAGCAACGCTGCGGATCGGTACCAGCACATTGGTCTCAGGGTAATACGCTGCAGCGCTTCGCCGGGCAATCGCGTAGGGGACGATCGCAAAACGGGGTGCCGTGCGTATTTCTCCTTGAAAGTGGCTGTAGATGTCCACGATCTGACCGGCGCGCAGATTCCTGGCCTCCATATCGAGCGGGTTGAGAAAGATCACCCGGCGGCCTTGGAAAACACCTCTATAGCGGTCATCCAATCCGTAGATGGTCGAGTTGAACTGATCGTGGGTGCGTATCGTCGTTAAGAGAAATTCATCAGGCTTCAGATCATGCTTTGGGATCGGGCAAACCGTCAGCTTTGCTTTCCCGGAACTCGTCTTGAAGATGCGCTGCTTCGCCGCATTCGGCAGATAGAAGAACCCCTCCTTGGCAAGCCGTTCGTTGAAGCTCTCGAATCCCGGAATCACACGCGAAATCGCATCGCGAATCAGGTTGTAGTCCGCTGCAAATCCCAGCCAGTTCGTGGTGGTTCGCGATCCCAGCGTCACATGCGCCAGGTTGCAAAGGATCGCCACGTCGCTCATCAAATCAGGAGAAGCAGGCGAGAAGAAGCCCTTCGATGGATTGATAATCCCCATCGAGTCTTCCACCGTCAGGAACTGCTTGCCCGTCGCCTGCACATCTTCTTCGGTCCGCCCCAGGCACGGCAGAATCAGCGCTCGCTCGCCCGTGATCAGGTGCCCTCGGTTCAGCTTCGTCGACACCTGCACGGTGAGCTTGCACTTCTGCATCGCGTGCGCGGTGTACACCGTGTCCGGCGTGTTCGAGAGAAAGTTGCCGCTGATCGCAAAGAAGACCTTGATGTCCCCATTGAACATCGCGTGCAGAGTCTCAACCGTGTCGTATCCCCACTTCTTCGGAGGATCGAAGTGGAACTCCTTCGCCAGCGCATCCAGAAATCCCTGCGGCGGACGCTCCCAGACACCCATCGTCCGGTCGCCCTGCACATTTGAGTGCCCGCGGATGCACACCGTCCCCGCGCCCGGCCGCCCGATATTGCCGCCCACCAACAGCAGATTCACAATCATCGACACGTTATCCACGCCGTTGCGCTGCTGCGTCACGCCCAGGCACCATCCGCAGATCGTCTTCTTGGAATTGGCATACATCTCGGCGGCTGCGTTGATTTCTTTGCGCGACAGCCCGCTCTCCTCAATGATCTCGTCCCAGCTCGCCGCTTCCACATCTGCCCGCAGCACTTCAAAACCCTCTGTGTAGCCCCGAATGAATTCGTGGTCAATCGCCGACGGGCGCCCATCCCGCTCCCGCTCGAAAAGCTCCTTCAGGATGCCCTTGATCGCTGCCACATCTCCATTCACGCGCACCGGCAGATACAGGTCCGCAAGCGCCTGCCCATGGCCAAGCAGCGCAACCGGCAGCTCCAGCGGGTTCCGATAATCCTGAGGATTCGGATTCGTCACGTGCATCAGGCTCACTTCGGGCAGGGGATTCACCGCGATAATCTTCGCCCCCTGGTCCTTCGCCTTCTGCAGCGACGTCAGCATTCGCGGATGATTCGTACCCGGATTGTTCCCAAAGATAAAGATGAGCTCCGAGCTCTCCATGTCCTCCAGCGTCGCTGCGCCCTTGCCCACACCGAGCGTCTCTACCATCGCCACCCCGGACGACTCATGGCACATATTCGAGCAGTCTGGAAGATTGTTCGTCCCCAGCTGGCGCGCAAAGAGCTGCAGAAGAAACGCCGGCTCATTCGTTGTCTTGCCCGAGGTGTAAAAACTCGCCTGATCCGGAGAATCGAGACTGTTCAGCTCCTCCGCGATCATCGCAAACGCGTCTGCCCACGAAATAGGCTCGTAGTGGGTCGCGTCTTTATGCCGCACCATGGGAGTCGTCAGCCGCCCCTGCTGGTTCAGCCAGTAGTCCGACTGCGCCGCGAGTTCCTCAATCGAATACCGCGCGAAGAACTCTGGCCCAACCCGCTTCCTTGTCGACTCGTCCGATACCGCCTTGGCGCCGTTCTCGCAGAACTCGAAGATCTTCCGGTTCTTGTCAGGACTCGGCCACGCGCAGCTCTGGCAATCGAACCCGGTGACGTGGTTAATCTTCAGGAAGGCCTCTGGAGCCCGCATCACTCCCATATCGCCAATCCCGTAGAGCATCGTGTTATAGATCGCGGGAATCCCTGCCGCCTCTTCCGACGCCGACCCCACCCTCACATCGCCGAGGCCCGTAGGATTCTGCGCCTGCACGGCAATCGGTGCATTCGGATCCAGGCACTTGTCCGAGCCATCCGGGCACGGAACCTCATACACGCTTTCTTTCACGCGATAATGCCCGTCATTACACCCCACATCTCCATGAATTACGCTCGTGCGGTCGAATATTCCCACGGTCTCATCCCCCTTCCACTACGTGCATTGATTGGATCACGGCTGCCGCTGATTCGCTTATTTTCAGGTTCGAGACTCGGTCTAATTCTCGGCGTCACGATGTTCATGGGTGCCTGGTCGGTGCCCGGCTCGCAGCCAAGCTCGGAAACGAGTGGCTTAGGCGCATCTTCCTTACTGCCGTTTGGCTGCTCGGACTGAAGGTTCTCTTCCTTGACGTGCTCGGGTCTAGAGCGGGCTGCAATGCTTCAGCACCCGCTAGAGAATGATGAAGGTTGTGCGCGCCAACCGGAGGCATGCTCTCTTCGGAAGTTGCCGGACCGCTGTGCCCGGGGGAATCCATGAATTGTTTATCGGGGAATATCCTCGGTTTCGCACTGGCGAATCACTGCATCCGTCGCTGCGGCGGGCGCGTGCGAACTGCGGTCCTGCAGATCGAGTGCGGTGGCGCCGCCGCCGCGACGAAGCGCCACCATCTGACTCATCACGCTCAGAGCAATCTCCTCGGGAGTAGATGCGCCCAGCGCGAGGCCGGCGGGCGCCCGCACCGTGGCGATTTTTTCTTTCGAAAGTCCCATCTCGCGAAGGTAGTCCAGCACCAACCCTGCACGGTGGCGGCTCGCAATCAACGCAACGTAGGCGGCGTTGCCTTCCAGCGCCTTTTGCAGCCAGAGGTGATCCCTCTTGTGCTGGGTAGCGATCACAACAAACGACTTTGAGCCTATGGGTGTCTCGGTGAGGTCGAAGTCTTCCGTGACGACCTTCTCTGCCTGCGGAAAAGCGGTGCGTTCGGCAGCCGGATCGTTGACCGTGATCGTGAAGCCCATTAGATCTCCCAGCACAGCAAGCGTTTCGGCGATGCGTCCATGCCCTACGATGAGCAGCTCGGGTTTGGGCAGAACGGGTTCGATAAAGATATCCATGGTCCCTCCGCAGGGCATGCCCACGCCCAGTTCCTCATCCGTCATGTCTACGGTAATCAGTCGCGGTTTTTCGGTTTCGATGCACTTCAGGGCTTCGCTCTTGACGGCGCTCTCTGCGCATCCTCCGCCCACCCAACCCAGGAGGAGCTTGCCGAGTCGATCGATGATCGCTTTGGAGCCTCGATGGGCCGACGAAGATCCTTCGACTCGAACCACCGTGCCGATGGCAAAGGGTACGCGGTGAGAGGCAAGCTCAGCCGCTTTGCGATACAGATCGAAGGTCATATAAAAATGAGTATCATATGCTTCTGTTGCTGGGCGCTTCAAACATGGGGATGAGCTTTGTATAGCGAGCAGGTCCGCGCCCACTACGCGAATCCACGCAACGCGGGGAGCGTGACTGAGCCTTCCGGGAAGGCAATCGTAAAGAGCACTCTCGATAGCGACACGGTTCTCATTACTCTGCGCATCGAGCACGGCGTAATTCAGGACGTGAGGTTCAAGTGCATGGGCTGCGCAGTCGCCATCGCCTGTTCCTCGATGGCCACGGAGATGGTTCTGGGCAAACCGGTGGACGAGGCATACCGGATCACCGAGGAGGCCGTGGCCAACGCGCTGGGCGGCATCCCCGAATACAAGATGCGCTGTAGCAACCTCGCTCCAGCGGCAATCCGACACGCGATCGATGACTGGCGGCGGCGCGTCGGCTAAGAGACACGTCTAGGCTAGATTGCTGCCATGCTGCGCATCAAAATGGATCTTTCTCCTGCGTTGACCCCCTTGCCCTGTCGGGGCTATAAAGTTGCGGAGCCCGGAAGCGGTCCTGTTTGTGCACATCCCGCGCAATATGTTGTCAGTGTCCAGGAGGCTTCGTGCGAAACCTGGATGGGAGGGGTAGACGACGATGATCCCGCCAGCCTTTGAGTATCTCCGACCGCAGACCATTCCTGAAGCAATCGCCTTCCTGCAGCAGTATGGAGACGAAGCAAAGATTTTGAGCGGCGGACAGAGCCTCATCCCCATGATGAAGTTCAGGCTGGCGCGGCCCGGCTACCTCATCGACATCAACCGGATCCCGGGATTGTCTTACATAAAGGAAGAGGACGGCTATCTGAAGATCGGCGGACTTACACGCGAAGCCGATCTGGAAAACTCTTCGCTCATTCACTCGAAGTACCCCATCATTCTCGACACCGCCCGCGTGATTGCCGACCCGCAGGTGCGAAACATGGCAACGCTGGCCGGCAACCTGGCGCACGGCGACCCAGCGAACGACCATCCGGCCACGATGCTGGCTCTGGGTGCGCGGGTGGTGGCAGTCGGGCCGCAGGGCGAAAGAGTGCTGCCCATCGAAAGCTTCTTCGTCACGCTCTTCACAACCGAGCTTCAGCATGACGAGATCGTGAGCGAGATTCGCATTCCTGTGCCGCCGCCAGGAAGTGGAGGCGCATACCTAAAGCTGGAGAGAAAGGTCGGCGACTTTGCCACCGCCGGAGTGGCAGCGCAGGTGATCGTAGGCAGCGGAGGAATCTGCCAGCAGGTAGGCATCGGCCTGACCAACGTAGGGGCAACACCCATCAAAGCCCGCAAGGCGGAGGAATCTCTGTGCGGAAAGAAGCTGGATGAAACGACCATCGCACAGGCGGCACAACTGGCGGCCGACGAAGCAGAACCCAGCTCCGACCTGCGTGGCCCCGCGGAATACAAGCGAGGCCTGGTGAAGGAACTAACCCTGCGAGCACTCGCTCGTGCATACGAACGTGCAGGCAAATAGAGATTTTCCCAGACAGCAGAGGATTCCTACATGGCGAAGAAGCAGTTGGTTCAAATTAAGGTCAACGGCCGTAATCGCGAGGCCATGGTCGAACCCAGGTTGTTGCTGGTCCACTTCATTCGCGGGATTCCCGGACTGACCGGCACGCATGTCGGCTGCGACACCACCCATTGCGGCGCGTGCACCGTCCTTCTCGACGGCAAGACAGTCAAATCGTGCACCATGTTTGCCGTGCAGGCCGATGGCTGCGAACTGCTCACCGTGGAAGGCCTGATGCAGAACGGCAAGTTGCATCCGCTGCAGGAGGGATTCAAGGAAGAGCATGGCCTGCAGTGCGGATTCTGCACGCCGGGCATGCTGATCTCGTCTTATGCTCTGCTGAGCAAAAACGAGAATCCCAGCGAGGAGGAGATTCGTTGGGGCATCTCGGGGAATCTGTGCCGCTGTACCGGCTACCAGAACATCGTGAAGGCGGTACAGTACGCCGCCGGCAAGATGGAGCAGGGAGGTAAAGATGATCTGCCGAACATCGCCTGAAGTCGGTGGCATGGGCCACTCGATCAAGCGCAAGGAAGATCTGCGCTTCATCCAGGGCAAGGGCAACTACGTGGACGATGTGAACCTGCCCGACATGGTCTACGGACACATGGTGCGCAGCCCCTATGCACATGCGCGTTTGAAGGGCATTAACACGGAGAACGCGAAGCAGCTTCCTGGTGTTTTAACGGTCATCACCGGCGAGGACCTTGCCAAAGCAAACCTTGCCTGGATGCCCACCCTCTTCTTCGACAAGCAAATGGTGCTGGCTACCGGAAAGGTTCTCTTTCAGTCGCAGGAAGTAGCCTTCGTGGTTGCAGAGGATCCATACATCGCCGCCGACGCCGCCGAGCTGGTGGAAGTCGACTATGAAGAGCTGCCGGTCCTGGTCGATCCGCACAAGGCTCTCGATCCCGACGCGCCGATCCTGCGGGATGACCGCGAAGACAAAAGCAACCACATCTTCCACTGGGAGGTGGGCGACAGAGCAGCCACGGACAAGGTCTTCGAGGACGCGGAGGTCAAGGCCAAGGTGCATGCCGTCTTCCAGCGCTGCCATCCGGCGCCGCTCGAAACCTGCGGCTGCGTCGCCGACCACAACGCCGCGACCGGAAGGCTCACCATTTACCTGACGTCGCAAGCCCCCCACGCGCATCGCACGCTCTTCGCGATTGTCGGCGGTATTCCGGAAAACAATATCCGCGTCATCTCGCCTGACATCGGTGGGGGGTTCGGCAATAAGGTTCCCATTTATCCCGGGTACGTATGCGCGGTGGTCGCGTCGCTGACCCTTGGCCGGCCTGTGAAATGGATCGAGACACGTTCGGAGAATCTCCAGTCCACTGGATTCGCGCGCGACTACCACATGACGGCGGAGCTCGCCGCAACCCAGGATGGCAAGATCCAGGCCATGCGGGTTAAAACTTTAGCCGACCATGGCGCCTTCAACGCCGCAGCTCAGCCTACCAAGTTTCCCGCCGGCCTGTTCAGCATCTGCACCGGAGCCTATGACTATCCCACGGCCTTTTGCGAGGTCGACGGCGTTTACACCAACAAGGCCCCTGGCGGCATCGCCTATCGCTGCTCGTTCCGGGTAACGGAGGCGGCCTATCTCATCGAGAGAGCAGTCGATGTTCTGGCCCAGGAACTGAAGACTGATCCGGTCGAGTTGCGGCGGAAGAACTTCATCTCTCCGGAAAAATTTCCTTACAAATCGCCGCTCGGCTGGTCCTATGACAGCGGAGACTACGACGCCGCGATGAAGGTAGCGCTGGACACCATCGGCTACGACGCGCTGAGGAAAGAACAGCAGGAGAAGCGCGCGAAGGGCGAGCTGATGGGCATCGGCATCTCCAGCTTCGTTGAAGTGGTCGGCGCGGGGCCTGCCCACACGTTCGACATTGCCGGCATCAAGATGTTCGACAGCTGCGAGATTCGTATTCATCCCACCGGCAAGGCGATGTGCCGCATGGGAACCAAGAGCCAGGGGCAGGGACACGAGACTACGTATGCCCAGATCGTCGCTCAGGAGTTGGGCATCCCCGCGGCTGACGTGACCGTGGAGGAAGGCGATACGGACACCGCTCCCTATGGCTTGGGAACATACGCCAGTCGCAGCACGCCCGTCTCTGGAGCGGCGACCGCCATGGCCGCCCGCAAGATTCGCGACAAGGCGAAAAAGATCGCCGCTCATCTGCTGGAATGCAGCGAGGAGGATCTTGACTGGGAGCCGGGAAAGTTCTTCGTCAAAGGCGCGCCGAGCAAGGCCAAGACCATCCAGGACATTGCCTTCGCCGCATACACCAATATGCCGGAGGGCATGGAAGCCGGCCTCGAAGCAGTGGACTATTACGATCCGCCCAATCTCACCTTCCCCTTCGGCACTTACATATGTGTGGTGGACATCGACAAAGGCACCGGCGAGGTCAAAGTGCGCCGGTTTGTGGCCGTGGACGACTGCGGCAACATCATCAATCCCATGATTGTCGAAGGCCAGATCCATGGCGGACTGACCGAGGGCCTGGCGATCGCCTTCATGCAGCAGATCGGCTACGACGAGAATGGCAACGTGCAGGGAGGAACCTTCATGGACTACCTGTTGCCGACCGCGGTCGAGACGCCTCACTGGGAGACAGGCAAGACCTGCACACCTTCGCCGCACCATCCCTTCGGTGCTAAGGGCGTCGGCGAATCGCCGAACGTGGGCTCTCCGGCAGCCTTCGTGAACGCCGTAGTCGACGCGCTCTCTCACCTGGGCGTGAAGCACATCGATATGCCGATCGCGCCATGGAAGGTCTGGAACATCCTCAAGGAGAAAGGCGCGGTCAACTAGAGCCATGGCGATGCGGATCGAAAAGACCTTTCAGGTAAAAGAGCCGATCGACCAGGTCTGGAGCCTGCTCAGTGATCCCCGCCGAGTCGCCACCTGCGTGCCCGGCGCAAAGATCACCGAGCAGGTGGACGAGAAGACCTACAAAGGGACCATCAGCGTGAAGGTTGGTCCGAGCGCAACCGACTACAAAGGAGAGCTGGAGATCCTCCGCCTCGACGCTGAGAACCACGAGATCGAAATTCTCGGCAAGGGGCAGGACGTAAGAGGGCGCGGCAGCGCGTCGATGAAGATGACGGGCAAGCTGCGCTCCCTCGAAGACGGCGGCACCGAGGTCACCAGTGTTTCCGAGGTCAACGTCGTAGGAATCCTCGCGCAGATGGGTTCGCGCGTGATCAGTGAAGTCTCCAACATCATGTTTGGGCAATTCGTTAAGAACTTTCAGGCACAGCTGCAGCAACCTGCGGACGCAGCCACGGGCGAGGCCAAGCCCATCAACGCCGCTTCGCTCGCGTGGGCTGCGGCGAAGGGAGCGTTTCACCGCCAGTCCTGACCCAGCGCAGCCATGACGCCAGCCCAGCCCGAGGACGAACCTGTCAGAGATCCGGATGCTCTTATGCGGAGCTTCGAGCGTTTGGGCTACATCGCTGATCGCTCGCTGGCGACCGCGGTCTATCTCATCACGAAACTACGCAAGCCTCTGCTGATCGAGGGTCACGCCGGCCTCGGAAAAACCGAAGTGGCCAAGGTTCTCGCTTCGCTCCTGGGGACCGAACTCATCCGTCTGCAGTGTTACGAAGGGCTGGACGTCAGCTCCGCTGTCTATGAATGGAATTATCAGAAGCAGTTGCTGGCAATCAAAATTCAGGAGGGAACGGGTCAGACGGTCGAAGAGAAGGAAAGACACATCTTCAGTCGCGAGTTTCTGCTCGAACGCCCGCTGCTCAAATCCATCCTCGCTCAGGACGCGTCGCCCGTCCTTCTGATAGATGAGATCGACCGCGCCGATGAGGCCTTCGAGGCATTCCTACTCGAGCTGCTCTCCGATTTCCAGATCAGCGTCCCCGAAATGGGCACTATCCAGGCTCGGCACATCCCATATGTAATCCTCACCTCCAACCGCACGCGCGAACTGAGCGACGCGCTGAAGCGGAGATGCCTCTATCACTGGATCGACTACCCGAGTTTCGAGAAGGAAATGAGGATTGTGCGCGCCCGCCTGCCCGGCATCGAAGAGGAGCTAAGTACGCAGCTAGTCCGGTTCGTTCAGGCTGTTCGCGTGCTCGATCTAGATAAGCCGCCTGGAGTGGCAGAGACCCTGGACTGCGCTCAGGCCGTGGTTTCTCTGGGAAAGCATCACTTGGATGCGCAAGCGATCGAGGACACCCTTGGCTGCGTCGTGAAATCGATGGAAGATGTCGCCAAACTTAGTGCGGTGGGGATCGACAAACTCGTGCCCCAGAGCTTACAGGGGTAGCGGGAGCGTACGATGCATCGAGAACAATCCGATCGCCTCGCAGCCTCGATTGTAGAATTCTGCCGCTTCACCAGAAGTCGCGGAGTAGCCGCGCACCCGGGCCAGACAATCACAGCCCTCGAAGCAGTCAAGACAATCAATCCTACTGATCAACAATCCCTCACCTCTGTGTTGCAGTCGGCGCTCTGCTCAACACGCGAAGAGTGGGATATCTTCCCAGAGCTCTTCGACGAATTCTGGGGAGAATCGCGCTCCCGGGCGCGATCCGCTTCAGGCGAGCACAAGGGACCGTCCAACAAAAACCGACACGACCGCGAAGCCGGCTCTACCGTCTTCCTCGATCAACCCGGCAACGAGTCTGCGGCGGGAAACGGGGACGGCAAAGCGGTCTATGGCGCGAGCGCGCAGCAGAGGCTGAAAAAGGTCGACTTCTCTGAAGTCCCGTGCGACGACCTGCCCGCTCTCGAAGAGCTCTCCCTGCGCCTATTGCGTCGGATGGGTCAGCGGCTCTCGCGAAGACTCACCATCAACAACCTTGCCAGCCGAGTCGATCTCCGCAGAACCATCCGCCGAAGCATTGCCCACGGCGGCGATCCCCTCGTCCTGGCTTACAAATCACGCCAGCCGAGAAAGAACAGGCTGATAATCTTTCTCGATATCAGCGGCTCGATGAATTTCTACAGCCTGTTCCTGATGCGGTTTGCCTACGCACTGCAGACGCATTTCCAGCGTGTGGACACCTTTCTCTTCAGCACCAATGTCGTCGAGATCAGCGACCTGCTGCGCACCCGCCACCTGCCTG
>Ga0210398_10002738_pt1 | contig 17084 bp, 16 predicted proteins | sample IncBWC4OmetaG_FD_161047 | JGI IMG/M metagenome (GOLD analysis project Ga0210398, IMG submission 161047) | Forest soil microbial communities from Barre Woods Harvard Forest LTER site, Petersham, Massachusetts, United States - Inc-BW-C-4-O | ecosystem: Environmental > Terrestrial > Soil >... | reverse complement strand
CGTGATCGAGACGTCCGGAGAGAAGGCCAATGGCAATGGAAAGCAACGTGCGCCCAAATCCGGTCCACCGGTCAAGCGTAAGCGAAAGGCAACGAAGGCTCCCGAGCCGCCCGCAAATCCATCCGACCAAACAATGACCGGCTAACTGATTCCTTCTACGGCCAGCTCGCGGTCGGCGAGTTCTGTTCCCTCGATTCTTGCCCGGATCTTTCGGAATGCGGTATCGCGAGCCGTCGAAGTGTCGTCGGCGAATGGTGCAAATCCGCAGTCGTCGGTTGTTCCGAGTTGTTCGATGGGCAGGAACAAAGCGGCTTCGAGAACGCGATCGCGAACCTGCGATGCTGTCTCGATCGCGGGATTGATCGGATCGATAACACCGATGAAAACCACCTGTTCCGGTCCGACAAGTTCGCTCACTATCCGCAGGATGCGTTTTCTGTCGGGCTCGCTGGCCATCTGGAGATAGAACCGTCCGACATTCATCTTGAAAAGATCTGGCAGGAAAGCCGCGTAGTCGACGTCCGCACTATGAGTTGAATCCCGGTCGCCCCCCGGACAGACATGAATGCCAATCCTGCTCCGCTCGTCGGGTGTAAAGCGCTCCAGAACCCGATTGTTGAGTGCGACGAAGCTGCGCAGAAGGCCGGCCGAAGGATCGAGCTTGAGGGATAGCCGGCCCTCAGTAAAGTCGATTTGAACGCTGGCCGCCCCTGCATCAAGTGCTCCTCGAATATCGGTTTCAGCTTCATCGATCAGGTCAGCGAGGAAGGCCTCGCGCGAATAACCTGGTATCCCGTCCGCCGGATAAAGCAGGCTCAGGGCAGAAGCGGAAATCACGGCTTGCTTCACTGGACGCTGGGTCAACGTCTGGGCGGCTTTGAGATAGCTATCTGCATGGATGCCGTAGCGAAATGGTCCAGCGGTCAGACGAGGTAGCTGGCGCGTGTGACCGTCTGCGAATGGGACCACGACACCATCCGGCGCGAGAGTCTTAAGCCCGGTGAGCGGATAAGTCGCAAAACTTGGCTTGGTCTGCTCGCCATCTGTCAGGACCGGCGACCCCGTCTGCTCAAGCCGGCTGATTGTATCTTTGAGGGCCTCCTGATACGCATCCTCGAGTGCTTCAGCGGTGACTCTGCCGGCGTGGTAGGAGGCGATGGTTTCAATCAGATGAGGTGGGCGCGGAATGCTGCCGATGGGTTCAGTTGGAATGGCCATTCGGGAAGTGTAGCGAGGCAAAGGTGTAAGCAACCTCCACCAGAAGGTTGATTCTCAGTAAATCACGCGCTGCGGGCGCGGGAGCCGGCGGCGGTATGCGCGGCAATTTCGTGGGCCACGCTGGCCTCCTGGCCGGCGAACATGGACCGCAGCCGGGCGGCGACCCGCAGGTGCCATTGGGCGCGGCGTGCCGCGGGTAAGCGCGCGTAGAGCACTTCCCGATAGAGCGCATGGGCGAAGACGTAGAAGCTCGATCGAGACCCGTCCGGCAATTCGTCCTGCCCGGCGATAGAGAGCAATCGAACACGGCGAACCAGCGCCGCATAGGCTTCCTCTACGTCTTCGAGTTCGCGCTCAAGCGCTGCCGCCGCCGCCCATGCGGGGAAGATAGTTCCGGAGATGCTGCCAGCTTCGAGGAGACTGCGATCCCCATCGCTGAGCCGGTCGAGTTGCAGCTCAATCACACCCGAGAGGCTGTCGGGAACGCCAAGCTCGATCTCAGCAAGCGGCACGCTCAAGGTTACCTGGCCATTCCGCTTCATCACGACCTGCTGCGAGCGCAGGTGATCAAGCGTAGCGATCATGAAGAGGGGGTTGCCTGTCGAGTTTTGATGGATCAGGCTGGCGAGGCCGGGAGGCAGCGAGTCGGCAGCGAGTTCACGGCGCAGGTATGTGGCGACCGATTCCTTTGAGAGTGGTCCCAGCGATATATGCTCGCTGCGGCGGCTGGTGCGCAGATCCTGTTCGAGCAGACGCAGGGGGTGATGGGCGTCGAGTTCTGCGGGCCGGAAGCTGCACAGCAGCATGAGCTTCGACCGGCTGCGCCGCCGGGCCAGTGCGGAGATGAGGTCCAGTGTGGACGAATCCGCCCAATGGATGTCCTCGAAGACCAGGACCAGCGCGTCGGTCTGGCTGAGTGCTTCGAGCGCCTCGCAGATTTCTCCGATTGACGGCGAAGAGCCGCCGTTGTGACCGAACCAGCCAGGGGCCGCTGCCGTAAGCAGTGCTCGGGTCTTCTCGTCTGCACTGTTGAGGCCGTTCAGGGCTTCGCGGACGGGGTAAAAGGACTCCTTGCCTCCAAACCCTTCGAGCGATTGCCCGCGAGCGATGCGCAGCCGCGCCGCATTCGAAAGGTCAGCGCAAAACGCGTCGATCACGGTGGTCTTGCCGATGCCGGTTTCGCCGGTCACAAAGATGGTCGGGCGCTCGCCGTTACGGCAGCGGTCGAGTTGAGCTTGCAGGGCCGCCAGCTCGGCCTGACGTCCGATCAGTGACGTGGCTGATGGCCCGGAAGCATCGGTCACAGGCACAAGGAAGCGATAGCCACGGCTGGGTACCGTTTCGATGAACTGGGGATCATGCGGATCATCGCCCAGCAGCTTGCGGATCTCGAGAATGTAGGTGCGGATAACCTGCGGCTGGACGTAGGTTTCCGGCCAAAGTGACTCGAGCAGCTCGTCGTGAGTGACTAGGCGCTGCGGATTCTCGACCAGGTAGCGAAGAACGGAGAAGGGACGCGGAGTGAGCGAAAGCTGCTCTTCGCCGCGCCATACGCATTCGTTGCGGAGGTCGAGCCGATAGGTTCCGAACTGTCGCATCTGGCCGATTGGACTCCTGACTGAAACTTCTGTAGCAGTTAGCGTGCCGCAGGGCAAGGAGTGTAAGGAGCGCGTTTTGTTTGCTGCGTTGATTTTACTATTTTCGACAGTGTCCGCACGCGGACACGCGTGTCCGAAGACGTTCGTAGTTTCGTACGTATGAAAGACGAGGCAGGTTCCCCGACGTTTGCGCGATAGTGACGAATGGAGCGGTTCCTGGGTGCGAATGGCCTCGCGTGAGGCCGGAATAGCACCGCTGGTTTCGCGAGCGAGACCCCTAGCCCTCCGGAACCTCGTCGCTGACCACAAAGAATTGCTTCAGGTTGGCGATTCCGAAAGACGTCGTCAAAGCAACGTCGGAGGCATCGCGCCCGACAGCCATGAGAACGCGCCCGATGCGCGGCGTGTTGTTGCGGGCGTCGAAGGTCCACCAGCGGCCGGAAAGATAGACTTCGAACCAGGCGGCAAAGTCCATGGGCGCAGGCGCAAGCGTGATGCGAATGTCGCCGAGGTATCCGGTAGCGTAGCGGGCGGGAATGTTGAGCGCGCGGCAGAAGGTGATCGCCAGATGCTGGTAATCGCGGCAGACGCCCTGCCGTTCGGTGAAGACGTCGAGGGCGGTTTTCGTCGACCGGGCATACTGGTATCCGAAGACAACCTTGTTGTGAACCCAGTCGCAGACAGCCTGAACGCGCGACCAGCCAGGCAGGAGATGTCCAAAGAGGTCGAGGGCGACATTGGAGAGGCGGTCGACCTCGCAGTAGCGGCTCCCGAGAAGATATTGCAGCACATCGCTCGGCAGGTCGTGGACCGGATGTTCGACTGCATCGAATTTCCTTGTGTCGTACCCGCCGGAGTCTTCGATCAGAGTGCGGTTGGAGAGGCGCAGCGGTCCGGCAGGAGCGTCGAAGCGCGTGCAGATGTTACCGAAGCTGTCGATGTAGTTATCGAGCGAGAGAGCCGGATCGACCTGCAGCAGGTCAGGTTCGCGCAGGTCTTGGGCACGCGAGGGGTGTACGTGCAGCATGGCAACGAAGGACACTGGCGCAGGCAGATCGAATTGCATGTCGTAACCCAGGCGAATGAGCATGGATGAGGTCCAAAAACCTTTCATGAAAATTGAACCGGCAACGAAAGAGCGGCGAAGCGAATATTTTAAGATGCCGTGAAACTGAAGGAACGCCAGTTCGGGTAGAGTTTAAGTATCAACTTCGAGAAACTCTCTGTGGGTTTTATTTAAGCCCGAAAGGAACAAATTGACCTACTGTCTCGGCATTATGACCCACCAGGGACTGGTCATGGCCTCCGATTCTCGAACGAATGCGGGATATGACCAGGTAAACCTCTGCCGTAAGATGCACGTCTTCGCGCAGCCGGGTGAACGAGCCTTCGTTCTGCTGACCAGCGGTGGTTTGTCGCTTACGCAGTCCGTCGTAACCCTTCTGCGCGATGAGTTCAACGAAGGAATCGGCCTGGCGAAGGCCGACACCATGTACCAGGCAGCCCGGGCTGTAGGCGACTGCGTGCGCAAGGTATCGGACATGGACCGAGCAGCGCTTGAGCGGGACGACTTCAGCTTCAATATCAATCTGCTGCTCGGCGGCCAGGTCAAGGGTGAGGCGCCCTGCCTGTACCTGATCTATCCGCAGGGAAATCCGCTCAGCGCAACCGTTGACTCGCCCTATCTGCAGATTGGTGAGTGCAAGTACGGCCGGCCTATCCTGGATCGGGGCATCGAGTACGGTACAACTACGCTTGACGTGGCGGCAATCTATGCCTTGCTCTCGTTCGATGCAGCGATGCGATCGAATGTAACGGTAGGTCCACCTATCGAAATGCTGCTTTACAGCAACGACAAGCTGGAGTTCGACTGCTATCGACGATTTGCCGCCGACGATCCGGAGCTGCACCTGATTCACCGGAGCTGGGAACGCTCGCTGCGCCGCGCGGTGGAAGAGCTGCCGAAGATCCAGTTCAACCCTTGCCTGCAGGATGTCTAGCCGCTAGCAGGTTGCGCGGATAGCTACCGCCTATTCGGCGTCGCCCACGGCATAGTAACCCTTGCGTGCCTGCACCTTCAGGCCATCGCCCTGGCAGCCGATATCCAGCTTGCGATAACCGCCATCGAGCTTGTTATTCGTCGGCGTGTAGCTGGCCAGGTACTGTGTGCGCAGTTCCTGTTCAATCTGCGCGAAGGCCTCTTCCATCTTCTTGCCGTTGTTGCCGACATTGATAGTGCGCCCACCGGTCTCTTCCGTGAGTTTCTTCATCTGCATATCGCCGGTGTAGCCGAAGGGGCCGTAGCCGTAGAAGGGGCGGTCGGCGATCAGAATGACGTAGATGATGGCATTGGCTTTCTGGGCAGCCTCGATCGCCTGGTTGGGTTTGGTGATCGAACCCTCGTCCTCTCCGTCGGTTAACAGGATCAGGGCTTTGCGGCCCGTCTCGGACCGCAGCTTGTCATTCGAAACCTGGGCGACTGCATCATAGAGCAGCGTCCCCTTGGGCGCGCCTTGGGTTGGGACCGGACCTTGGCCTATTCCGGGGACTCCGTAAGCTCCGTTACCGCCGGCGGTGTTAATCTCCGCCTTATCCATCGCGCGGATGATCTGGTTGGCATTATTCGTGAAGTCCTGCTCGAGATTCACGCCGACATCGAACGTGACCAGGAAAGCTTCGTCCTTCTGGCGAAGAATGCTGCGTAGAAAAGTGCCGCCGGCCTGCTGCTCGAGGGGCAGGACATTTTGCTGGCTGCCGCTAGTATCGAGCAGGATGCCCAGAGTCAAAGGCAGATCGGACTCGGCGGAGAAGTTTTTGATTGTCTGCTGCTTCTTGTCCTCAAGAATGTTGCAGTCATTCTTGGTGAGCGTGGAAACGAGGCCGTTGTGCTTATCGCGCACCGTGAAATATAAGCTGACCAGGTTTACATTGACGCGAAGGGTAGCGGCAGGCGCTTCGGTGGACTCCGGGGTGTCGGGGACCGAGCTCGTGGGTGGGGCATCCGGCGATGGCGCAGATTGCGCGCGCGCGAAAGATGTGGATGCCATGAAAAACAGGGCAACCGCGAGAGGCGCTACTAATTGTCGAGATAGGCGTTGCATAGACACTTTTTAGACGGCTTTCCAGGGCGAAAGTTCTTCTTCACGAAAGGAATCCGCAGAAGGCGTAATCGCCAGTCTCGTACTTTGAATCTGATAGTCTGAGCATACGCCTGGAGTCTCCTGAGGGCCGCCTGGGCGCGTCTAACACGGTGATAGACGGTTTACGAGCGGCGGCTCCCGGGCCACGAAGCCAGGGGTGGCTGTTTCCTGCGATAATGATTCGGCTGCATGGCAAGGCCAATCGCAGCAGGCAGTTGGAGGATTTCTGGTGACGCAAGGCGCCTTGGCAATCACGTTGTTCCTGTTCTTACTGGGAGCCGTGCAACAACAACCGCAGCAATCGCAAGTCCCGAGCGTTCCTGATGCGCCGTCGCCGTCGGGTCTGTCCGGCCTGAACAAGCAGGTCACCCCCGGCAGTGGGACAACAGCGGATTCGAAGCAGGACACCCCCCAAAACCAGCCTCCCGCGCAGCAGCCGTCTGCACAGCAACCCGCTCCTCAAAGCCAGCCCGATAACTTTCAGCAGGAGGCACCCGAACAGAAAGGTCCGGGCGAAAAAGGCTTCACCATCGTCCAGAACGTCAATTTCATCGACGTCCCCGTCACCGTGCGTGACAAGAAAGGCAATCTGGTCCCCGGCCTTACCTGGCGGCAGTTCCGTATTTATGAGGACGGGCAACGGCAGAGAATTGCCTTTTTCACAGTCGACCCCTACCCGTTATCGGTAGCCTTCGTCATCGACCAGAGTCTTCCTTCCGACATAATGAAGAAGGTGAACCAGAGCCTCTCTGCATTGCAGGGGGCCTTTGCTCCTGCAGACACGATTGCGGTATTCACCTATAACACCAGCCCGGAGATGATGAGCGACTTTACCGCTTCGCAGGGCCCGAGGCTGCAGGCGGTGCTGGCGAGGTCGCAGAAGTCAGGCCGCGACATGGGCATGCCGATCACGTCGGGGCCACTGGCGACGGGGATGGTCATCAATGGCCAGGTACCCGATCCGAATGTCGCGGCTCAGCGCGGAGGCGGCGTAGGTTTCCTGACGGCGCCCAAGGACACCCATCCTCTGAATGACGCCATTCTGTTCGCGGCGAAGGATCTGGCGAAGCAGCCCCGGGGCAGGCGGCGGATTCTCTACGTCATTAGCGACGGCAAGGAGTCCGGTAGCAAGGCATCCCTCAAGGAAGTCGTCCGCTACCTGTTGACCAACAACATTTCAGTCTATGGAACTCTGGTGGGAGACTCAGCGACCTGGGGTATTGGCTATCTGGATAAGATCCACCTGCCGTTACTGCCCACCGACAACGTATTGCCCAAGTACACCCTCCAGACCGGCGGATCGCTCGATGCTGAACTCTCGGAGAACGGAATCCAGACCAGCTTCTCGAAGATCACCGAGTCAGTGCGCACCCAGTACACGCTCGGCTACTACAGCCACAGTCCGGCGATCAGCGGCAAGCATCACTCGATCGATGTCCACGTAGAAGGTATTCCGGGGCTGGATGTCACAGCCAAGGAAGGCTACTACCCCTCAATGGCCGACGTAGCGCCGTGATTGCCACGAGCAGTCGGCCGAATGCGACCGGCCGACTGCTCGCCACGGCTGCCAAGAATTTCGTTCCAGAATTTGGTTTGAAGAAGAATAGCTGCGGGAACTCAGCGGACCCGGTCTTGGGTCTGCGTCTGAGTTCCGTGGTCTGAATCCGGCGGGCGCCGGAACGCGAACCTACTTGGTCTGCGGGGTGGCTTCGGTCTTGGTGGCGTTCTCCTGCTTGGCCGGCTCGTTGCTGCCGCCCTTGATGCCGTCCTTGAAGCCCTTGAGTCCTTCGCCAAGTCCCTTTCCGAGCTCGGGCAGCTTGCGCGGACCGAAGATCAGCAGGGCGATGACCAGAATGATGATGAGATGCGTAGGTGTAAACAGGTTATCGAGCATGATGTCTTCTCCCCGAATCCGGCGAGGCCTGCAATCCGCCAGACGCGAATATCCTTAGTCGCTCTTGCCATTGTCGCACACGACGGCGCAGTGGTGCATTTTGCGCGCGCCAACGTGTTTTGCTGTTATGGATACGCGGATTGCGCGCCGATGGATTCATAGCGAACGGGACAGAAGTCGACGCGGCCATGTATCTTGAAAGATTGCGGGGCATGCTGAGCATAGAAGGATCGGCGCCCGCCAACGCATTTCCAGGTATGGCGTATCCCGAAGCTGTGAACCCAAAGGCGACGCGACCCTCAAGACCGGGATCCCCATGGACAGGTCTTCGCCCGTGGGGTGGAGGAAGCGGCGACCCTGAAGGAACAGCTCAGGGCACAGTAATCCTGGAAATGCCTTAGAACAGGGCTTGTGGAGGTTGTGTTTGTCGAAGGATGTGGGGAAGTTTTTGTGCATTTTGGCAGCAGTTGCCCTGTTGCCATGTTTTCAAAATCGAGCGCAGGCGCAGTACACGCAGCCGCAGGTGGCGCCGAGCGCGCCGCTGTCCGGCGTGCGGTATGACAATCGTTGGGAAGTCTACGGCGGTGTGGCCTACTCGCACTTTAATGCAGGCCCTCAGCTCGTCCAAGGAGCGAATCTGGGCGGCTTCAACGCTGAGGGGGCTCGCTTCTTCACGACACGGTGGGCCCTGGTAGGCAGCGTTCGGGGATATTACGGAACCAGCGGTACGCAGCCGAATCCTTACGGCATTCGCGGCCCATTCGTAGACGAGTATCTGTTCATGGCTGGTCCTGAGTATCGAGGGCCCAGCAATGAGCACATCTCGACGACTCTGCATGCGCTGTTTGGGGGTGCCCACGGCAGCTTTGAATCGGCGCTTCACGATCAGGAGGGGAACCCGGTCCCGCCCTCTGCGGTGGGCTTCTTCAGTAACCAGACCACATTTGGCAGCGCCCTCGGAGGGTCCATCGATCTGAACCGTTCGCCGAAACTCGCCTTCCGGGTCGCGCCCGAGGCGATTCTTACCACCTACGGCAGCGGCGTCAAGTCCCAGTTCGGCATCTCCGTGGGCCTCGTCTATCGGCTGGGACGCGGGCAGGTTCGCAAGTAACTGACTGCGGTAAATTGCGAATACGCGCTGCACTTGCGGCGCGCATTTTTGTTGTCCCAAGTCCACGCGAAAACGTCCGTCAAATATCCCTTTCACGAAGGTCAATCTAACTCTATACTTTGGCGGCGAAATAATACCTGCGCCCGCGCTGCGGTTTCCCTCTTCGTAGTGCGCAGTCCCACTCATCTGCTAAGCGCAACGAGGACGCCCAATGGCTGGCTGGAACCCGAAGAAATGGAACGACGATGGAACCTTTCACCTGGGCATCAACATGGCGGGAGCCGTTTCTGCCGGTGCTTACACCGCCGGAGTTCTTGACTTTCTGACCGAGGCTCTCGAGGAGTGGTATGCAGCGAAGGCGTCTGCGAATCCGGCTGTTCCCATGCACGATATCTCCATCGATGTCTTCTCCGGAGCGTCCGCGGGCGGGATGTGCGCCGCCATAGCCTCTGCAATGCTGCAAGGCAGCTTCGAACACATTCGCAACCCGCAGGACCCGACGGTCACGGGCACGAACAACCGCTTCTACGAGAGCTGGGTCAACAAGATCGACATCGAGCCCCTGCTGCAGCAGAGAGATCTCGAAAACGGCGCGCCGGTGATGTCGCTGCTCGATTCGACGATCATCGACGAGATTGCCGACTATGCGCTTACGCCCGGCCCGGCGACGCCTCGCCCCTACATTTCCGAGTCACTGACGCTCTTTCTCACGCTGACCAACGTGCGCGGCACTCCTTTTTCGCTGAACGGAGACGCCGAAGGATCAGCCGAAGAGGACACCGCCTATTACGGGGACAAGTTGCAGTTTGAGACAGTGCTGGGGCTGGGCACGCCGCCGCTTTCTCCATTCGCCAAGCCGCTCCCTATCGGCGTGGATTCAGGTAGCTGGCCGCTGCTCAAACAGGCTGCCAAGGCAACCGGAGCCTTCCCTCTGTTTCTCGCGCCACGCACGATCGATCGTCCTGCGAAGGATTATGCCTATTCACCCTGGGAGCCGGTGTCGGACGTGAACCCTCCGGAGGTGCCCCCTCACTGGCCGCTAAAGCCGAACGATACCTTCACCACGCTTAACGTTGACGGCGGCGTCACCGACAACGATCCCTTCCAGCTGGCGCATGATTTTCTGGCGATCCACAATCCGAACGCGTCTGTCGATCCGCAGACGGGAGAGTTGCGGAACCCGCCCGAGCCGGACAAGGCAAACTGCGCAGTGTTGACTGTCGCTCCGTTTCCTTCCGATGAGTTCTACCATCCGGAGTACGACTTCGATAAGAACAGCAGCATCTTCGGCATGCTGCCGAACCTTTTCACGGTTCTGGTTTCCCAGTCGCGCTTCCTCGGAGAATCGCTGGCGGCCGTGATGAGCGGCCAGTCGTACAGCCGGTTCGTGCTCGCTCCGTCGGATGTCGGCCTGCCCAACAAGAAGGCTCTGCAGTGCGGCCTGCTCGGTGCCTTTGGGGGATTTTTCGAACGCGGCTTCCGAGCTCACGATTATCAGCTGGGTCGCCGCAACTGCCAGAAGCTTCTCAGGGATCACTTCCGGTTGGCGATTACTAACCCCATCATTCAGGCAGGATTGAGCAAGCTGGCTGGGGCGGGACGAACGGCAGCAGTGAAGGACTTCGATCCGAATAATCTAGGTACCCTACCCATCGTTCCGCTGTGCGGCACGGCGTCGATGGAAGTTCCGGAACCCGCTCGCGCCACGATCACTTCCGCGCGGCTCGACGACATTCTGAACTGGATCGTGAATCGATTGCACGCGGTTTCGACCCCGTTGATCAGAAGCTTGACGGTGCCAGAAGTGGAAAGAATCGCGCTGCACGGTGCCGCTGATACCTTGATTTCCACCTTGGCCAGGCCGAAACTGAAGAAGGCGCTGGAGGAGCAGCTCAAGGACGTCACCGCCGACTGATGGCCGCCCATTCCCATCGGGACCCGCCGCCGTGCTAACGTAAAAAGTTCCACACTTTCCCGCCGGAAGGACTCCCGCCGTGGCTACCCCCGCTTCTGCTGCGCTTCGCAAGACCGCCCTCAACGTCATGCATCGCCGCATGGGCGCAAAGATGGTGGATTTCGGCGGCTGGGACATGCCGGTCGAGTATTCTGGCCTGATCGCCGAACACATGGCCGTGCGCACCGGTGTGGGCATCTTCGACGTTAGCCACATGGGCGACATCCAGCTTCGTGGCCCGGGATCGCTCGACGCCGTCCAGCACATCACGATGAACGACGCCTCGAAGCTTCAGGAGGGGCAGGCGCACTACTCGGCCATGCTCTATCCCCAGGGCACCTTTGTTGACGATGTCATCGTTCACAAGCTGAGCCCTAACGACTACCTGATCGTGATCAATGCCGGGACCCGGGAAAAGGACTTCAACTGGGTCAAATCCAACGTCCGGACCTTTGACTGCCACGCCAACGATTACAGCGATTACTACACGCAACTGGCGATTCAGGGACCAAAGGCCGCTGAGACGCTGGCGAAGCTGACGAAAGTCGATCTGAGTGCGATCAAGGGCTACTGGTTCAAGTGGGGAACCGTCTGCGGCCTCGCGAACACGCTGATCGCGCGCACCGGATACACCGGCGAAGACGGATTTGAGATTTATGTGCCGTCAGACGTGGCAACCAGCGAGCGCGTATGGAATGAAGTTCTGGAAGCGGGCAAGGAATTCGGCATCCTGCCATGCGGGCTCGGTGCCCGGAACACGCTGCGACTGGAATCGGCGATGTCTCTCTATGACCACGAGATTTCAGAGACGATCAATGTCTTCGAAGCCCACCTCGACCGTTTCCTGAAGCTTGAAAAGGGCCCGTTTATCGGATCGGAAGCGCTCAAGACCATCCAGGCAGCGGGCGGCCCGCAGAGAAAGCTGGTTGGCCTCGAAGTAGTCGAGCGCGGGATTGCCCGCGACGGCTATCCAGTCCTGAATCTGGACGGAAAGAAGACCGGCGTTGTGACCAGCGGATCGCCCGCGCCGTTCCTCAAAAGGAACATCGCGCTAGCATATGTCCCGACTGAGCTGGCGGCGATCGACGGCGAAGTTGCCGTTGAGGTGCGTGGAAACCCCGTGAAGGCGCGCATTGTCCCGACGCCGTTTTACCGTCGGCCGAAGAAAACCGCATAACGAATTTTGCTAGAGGAGAGAACGAACGAATGTCTTATCCGGAAAAGTACAAGTACACGCGCGAACACGAGTGGGTGGAAGTCGCGGGCAATGTGGGGACCGTCGGAATCACCGATTACGCGCAGAACTCGCTCGGAGACATCGTCTTCGTCGATGCCCCGAAGGTGGGCACTAAGGTGGAGAAGGGCGCGGTTTTCGGCAGTGTGGAATCAGTAAAGGCCGTTTCCGACCTGTATTCACCTGTAACAGGAACGGTTACAGAAGTGAACGAGGAGCTGGCGTCATCGCCGGAAAAAATTAATACCGACGCTCACGGAGCCTGGATCATCAAAGTGGAGTTGAGCGATGCAGGCGAAGTAGGAGCTCTGCTTTCCGCCGCCGACTACGAGAAATTTATTGCTGAAGAAACTGGCAAGTAGGGACAACAATAATGCGTTATCTGCCAAAATCTGACGCCGAGCGCGCAGCGATGCTGCGAGAGATTGGCGCTTCTTCAATCGACGATCTCTTCACCGCGATTCCAGAAGAGTACCGCCTCACCCGCGACCTGAAGGTGCCGCGCCAAATGGGTGAGTCGGAGATCATCGACCACTTCAAAGCCGCGGCGGCTAGAAATGCCAACGGCTACGCCAGCTTTCTCGGAGCCGGCGCGTACCGGCATTATCGTCCGGTGGTGATCGATGCGCTGGTCCAGCGCGGAGAGTTTCTCACCTCGTACACCCCGTATCAGGCCGAGATCACGCAGGGAACGCTGCAAGCTATCTTCGAATTCCAGACGATGATCTGCGAGCTGACCGGCATGGACATCGCGAATGCCTCGATGTACGACGGCTCGACCGGCGCAGCTGAAGCGGTGATGATGGCCGTTCGCGTCACCGGCCGAGATAACGTGCTGGTGGCGCGAACCGTGCATCCCGAGTATCGCGAGGTGATGCACACCTACGCACAGCATCAGGGGCACGACGCGAGCGAGGTCGCATACGGGCAGGATGGCCGCGTCGATCTCGCCGCACTGGAGCGGGCGGTCACCGAAGAGACGGCTTGCGTGCTGGTGCAGTCGCCGAATTTTTTCGGCGTGATCGAAGACATCCCCGCCATCGCAGAGATCGCTCACAAGAAGGGCGCGCTGCTCATCGTCTCGATCGCCGAGGCAGTTTCGCTGGGTATTGTGCGGCCTCCGGTAGAAGCCGACATCGTGTCGATGGAGGCTCAGTCATTCGGCGTTGCGCTTAGCTACGGCGGTCCTTACTGCGGAGTGCTGGCCGCGAAGGAGAAATATCTTCGCCAGATGCCGGGCCGTCTCGTCGGTGAAACGAAGGACACGGAAGGACGGCGCGGATTCGTGCTAACGCTCTCTACGCGCGAGCAGCATATCCGCCGCGAGAAGGCGACATCGAATATCTGCACCAATCAGGCGTTGGTCGCGCTGATGACAACAATCTTCCTCACCGTCTACGGCAAGCAGGGGATGCGAGAACTGGCTTTGCAGAATCTGGCCAAAGCGACGTATGCAGCGGACACGTTGGGAGTTCAGGGCAAGCTGCTTTTCACCCAGACGCCGCGCTTCCACGAATTTGTGCTGCAGACTGACGAGGATCCGGAGCAACTCAACGCGCGCCTGTTGGAGAAGAAGATCATCGGCGGACTGGATCTGCGGAAGTGGTACCCGGAGCTGGGCAACGCGACGTTGTGGTGCGCGACCGAGCTTACGACGAAAGACCAGGTTGACGCGGCGGCGGATGTGCTCGCCGAATCTCCAGTTACCGCCGAAGCGCGATAAAGCGATTGAGGGAACAGTTTTCATGGCAGCAACGAATGGATTCACCGGCACGACGCGCAAAGTCACAGCGCACCTGACGCAGAACGAAGGACTGAGCTTTGAGAAGTCCTCGCCCAGCAAGAAGGGTTACAAGCTTGCTCCGCTCGATGTGCCCGAGGTTGACCCTGCGGCCCTGCTGGGCGAAGCCCATCGATCGCGCAACGCGGAGTTGCCCGAGCTGAGCGAGATAGAAATCATCCGCCACTTTACGCGCCTTTCGACGTGGAACTACGCAATCGACCTCGGCATGTATCCGCTGGGCAGTTGCACGATGAAATACAATCCGCGCGTCAACGAATTTGTCTCGCGTCTCGAAGGCATCGCCGAAGCGCATCCTTATCAGCCGGAGTCGCTGTCGCAGGGCGCGCTCGAGATTGTGAAGCTGTTGCAGGATTGCCTGATTGAGATTACGGGCATGGATGCGATCACGTTGCAGCCGGCCGCGGGTGCGCATGGCGAGTTCACCGGCATCTTGCTAGCGCGCGCATACCACCAGTCCAAGGGCAATCCGCGCAAGACGGTGATCATCCCCGACTCGGCACACGGCACGAATCCCGCGACAGCAGCGAGTTGTGGCTACCAGGTAGTGAACCTTAAGTCAAATGCGCAGGGTGGCGTCGATGTCTCGGCTCTCGCCCGGATGGTCAACGAAGACACGGCGGCGATGATGCTCACCAATCCTTCGACCATCGGAGTGTTCGAGAACGAGATTCACAAGATTGCCGATGTGCTGCACGACAAGGGTGCGCTGCTCTACATGGACGGCGCGAACATGAATGCGCTTGTGGGAAAGACCCGCCCGGGCGACTTCGGCGTCGACGTTATGCACCTGAACCTGCACAAGACCTTCTCGACTCCGCATGGCGGCGGCGGTCCCGGATCGGGTCCGGTGGCCTGCAAGAAGATCCTCGAGCCGTTCCTGCCGACGCCGGTTGTGGCCCAGGGAGCGGACGGCCTTCTGCACTGGAACTATGATCGTCCCCAATCCGTCGGGCGGGTCCGCATGCTGTACGGCAACTTCGGTATGTTTGTGCGCGCTCTGGCGTACACGCTCGCGAACGGCCCCGATGGCCTGCGTCAGACGACGGAAGACGCAGTCCTGAACGCAAATTACATCCGCAAAAAACTTGAAGATGTCTACGATCTGCCGTACAACACCCCGTCAATGCACGAGGTGGTCTTCAGCGATCGGCGGCAGACGAAGAACGGCGTGAAGACGGGCGACATCGCCAAACGACTGATCGACTACGGATTCCACCCCTACACCACCTCGTTTCCGCTGATTGTTCCCGGCGCGCTGATGATCGAGCCGACGGAGAGCGAATCGCGCGAGGAGCTGGACCTTTTCGTCGATGCAATGCGGCAGATCGCGCGAGAGGTGGAAGAGAATCCTGAGGTCGTAATCACGGCTCCACATTCCACGCGGATCTCACGGCTCGACGAGACGACCGCCGCCCGCAAGCCGGTCCTGCGCTGGAAGGGTCCACCGGAAGACGCTGTCGAAGTGGATACGCCAGCGAAGGAATGGTAGGCGGTTTGTCCTCACTTCACGAACGCCGCGACGAACTCGAGAAATACGAATTCATGATGGGGCCGGTGCGCGGACGCTTGGCGGTATCGCTCGACATGTTAACCGACGCCCTCATTCTCATCGGACAACACGGCGTCTACTGCGTGTCGCAGCGAAACCCGTCCAAGCCCGCGCTTGACCTTGAGACCGTGCTGGGCGAGATTAACGGCGCGAAGGAGCTGATCCAGTCTGTGATGGAAGAGCTGCGCCGCGAGCGCGACGCAGCCTCAAACGATCCTAGTCCACTGCGGTAATCGGCACATAAACGTTTGTGGTGTCCCAGTGCAGGTGCAACTCGGTCTTGTTGCCTCCGGTGTGCGCAAAGTCGATGAGAAACTTCTCGACGGGAGCGTTGGGTATAACTCCTTCGAGCATGTCCACACGTCCAAGATCCTGGTCCTGGTTGTAGACAGTTCCCCATTGGCCGGTCTGCTTGTTGACGATCAGCTTCCAGCCGTGTTCATCGGGCAATGTGTAAAGGGTGTAGGTTCCTGGGGGAACGATCAAATCGCGAATGCGGAGGCCAGACTGCGTCTTCAGAGTAGTTGCGGAGTTGGCTCCCGTGCGCCACACTTTGCCAAAGGGCGCGAGTTCGACGCCCACTTTGCGTCCCTTCAGCGAAGGCGCGCAGTAGTCGATGGTGACCGGCTTGCCGTTGAGGGTGACGCTGGCCTGCTCTGCCGGGCTAAGGGGAGGGTTTTGGTTGGCTGGAGGCTTGCATTGCGCTTGCGCGTAGACAAGCGAAAGTAGAGCGATGGCGGCGAACAGGAAGCTTCTACAACACGACGATCTGCTGAACATCAGAGGGCTCCTTAAATGAGAGTGGAACGAATTCCATGAGAGCGCGGCATTGCAAGGTCTGTCAAAAGAGCGGCTTGATGGCACTTGAGCTTCGATCGTCAAGATGTGGACGCAGCCCCTGCCGCGGCAGCGTTCGCCTCGCGTCTCCATAAAAGGATCGTGAGCCACATGACAAAGACCTGTATAGGGATTGGCAAATCCTGGGGCAGTTCGGCAGACGCCTTGCGGCTTAGAAATCCTTCAGGGCGGATCGAACCCACTTCACGATCGCCTTCAAGCAAAACAAAAGAACGCCCGATGAACGATTCCTTCTTCAGCGTATAGCTCTTGCCGGAATAGTAGATGTTGAAGGTATTTATGAATGCGCTGGTTTTTTGTGCACGGGCAATCGCTTGTCCGGTGCCTTCGAGGAAGAAGTCACCACTGAACATGCCTTCGCGATAGGCGCGGTAGCTTGATCCATTGATGGAGAGCGCTCCGCTTTCTGGCACGGTGGAAGTTTTGATGTGGGCGACCTGATGATCGTTCTCCAGTACGTCGAAGTTCCAGGTGAGCCATGATTCCGGCACAAGTTGCAGCACGGCAGTGTCCTCAACGAGGATTCTGGCAGAAGTCGGAATCGAAAGGGAAGGGATGAGATAAATCGTGAAAGGATCTGGTGCGCCCGGAGAGATTCGAACTCCCGACCTAATGCTCCGGAGGCATTCGCTCTATCCAGCTGAGCTACGGGCGCGTTCTTCCAGAATACTACGGAAGAACGACAGAACGGTGTGCGAGTGCTCCGGGTGCGAATGGAACTGAA
>Ga0210398_10002737_pt1 | contig 17091 bp, 15 predicted proteins | sample IncBWC4OmetaG_FD_161047 | JGI IMG/M metagenome (GOLD analysis project Ga0210398, IMG submission 161047) | Forest soil microbial communities from Barre Woods Harvard Forest LTER site, Petersham, Massachusetts, United States - Inc-BW-C-4-O | ecosystem: Environmental > Terrestrial > Soil >... | reverse complement strand
CTGCCCGCGCTCACCTCATACGGAAATCGCATCATCGTCGGAAAGAGGCACTCGCTGTGTCCTTCAAAGTATGTATTCAGCGCCTTCTCGAGCTTCGCGTTCGTCGGCTTCGTATCGGTCGCGCATCCTAGAACCAGAATCACCGCGCAACCCCACAGCATCCACTTCTTTCTCATGCCTTTCACTCTTCCTCTTACGTGATTTCTCAACCACCTAAGAAGCTCAGAAAGCCAAATCCGCCGCCTGAGTCCTCTCGAAGAAAATTTCGCTCCTGATGAAACGCTGTTGCGCCCCCGATCACTAACCCTTTATAGACGGCATCACCGTAGAAGTTCGCGAGGGACAAAACCCACGAGCGCGCCTCGGCGCTCTGCGTCCGCATCCTCTGCGGATCCCCCTCCCTCGCCCCAGCGAGGGGCTATCACCCGCGTGAGCCCCTCGCCCCGCCCAGCCTAGCTGCAACCATTCGGCGCCATCCGCATCTCCTCAAGGGACACGAGGAAAGATGAAGATCACAGGGATCATTCTCATCATTGCCGGTGTAGCCGCCCTCCTCTACGGAGGATTCACTTACACCACCCAAAAGAAAGCCGTCGACCTCGGCCCGCTCCAGGTCGAAAAGACCGAACACCACTCCGTGCCGCTGCCGCCGCTCCTCGGAGTAGTCGCCATCATCGGCGGCGGAGCCCTCTTTTACTTCGGCGCCAAAGAAGGCCGGTAGAATCCGCGGATCTCTGAAGCCTTACAGATCCCGATACATCACGAACGCATCCACGTAGCCGAACTGCGGGTGCAGAAACGCCTCTGGAAGGCGCCCCACAATCTCGAATCCGAAGCTCTGCCACAGCTTCACCGCTCGCTCGTTGGTGCTCACGACGAAATTGAATTGCATTGCCTTGAAGCCAAGCCTTCGTGAGTGCTCGATCGAATGCGCGCACATCGCGCGCGCTACTCCGCGGCCCGTGGCTGCCGTAGCGGTTGCATATCCGCAATTGGCCACGTGGCTGCCCCCGCTTCTCTGGTTCGCCCGCAGATAGTACGTACCCATCACCTCGTCTCCCTCTGTTGCCACAAAGACCTCGTGGCTCGCGGAAAACCAATAGGCAAGCGCATCCTCGCGCGCCATCTCACGCGGCAGCGTATACACATCTGCGGCTCGAATGATGGGCTCGATAATCGACCAGATGGCATCGCGGTCTTCCGATCCGGCTGAACGAATCGTGAACATGTCTCCCATCCTTGCATAGTCATTTCGCGGCGACGAACAGCGCGAACCTGTATGATGTTGCCGCGTAATGTAACCGCTTTCTTTTCGGAGTTCACCCCATGCGCCGTCTCGCCTCCTTCGTTTGTGCCGCCCTGCTCTTCGCCGCCCCCGCCTTCAGCCAGCAACTTGCCGCCACGCCCCCGATGGGCTGGAACAGCTGGAACCACTTTGCCGAACATGTGACCGACGCTGACGTTCGCTCCGCCGCCGACATGATCGTGAGCACCGGGATGCGCGATGCCGGCTACATCTACGTCAACCTTGACGATACCTGGCAAGGTACGCGCGACGCCCAGGGCATTTTGCATCCGAACGATCGTTTCGCTGACAAGAAGACTCTCGCCGACTATGTTCACTCCAAGGACCTCAAGTTCGGGATTTACTCGGGGCCCGGAGCGAAAACTTGCGGCGGATACGCCGGAAGCCTCGGCCATGAAGAGCAGGATGCAAAGATGTACGCCTCCTGGGGCGTCGACTTCCTCAAGTACGATCTTTGCTCCTTTCAGCAGAACATGAATGAGGCCAAGGCAGCCCATCCTGACAATCCGCACGCCGCCCGTGATCTCATGATCGCCGCCTATAAGAAGATGGGCGACGCCCTCCAGGCCACCGGCCGCCCCATCCTCTACAGCCTCTGCCAGTATGGTGTCGACCAGCCCTGGAAGTGGGGCCCGAGTGTCGGCGCGCAGATGTGGCGCACCACCGACGACATCGACGATACCTATGGACGCATGGTCATGATCGGCTTCAGCCAGGAAGGTCTCTCAAAATACGCCGGCCCCGGCCGCTGGAACGACCCCGACATGCTCGAGGTCGGCAACGGCAAGATGACCACCGACGAATACAAAACTCACATGAGTCTCTGGGTCATCCTTGCCGCGCCGCTCCTTGCCGGCAACGACCTGAGCAAAATGACCGACACCGACAAGAGCATCCTCATGAACAAGGAAGCCGTTGCCATCGACCAGGATCCGCTCGGCAAGCAGGGCGATCGCCTATACCAGAGCGGCGACTTCGACGTCTGGACCAAACCCCTCAGCAATGGACGCGTCGCCGTCGGCCTCTTCAACCGCAGCTGGGATAACCACGAGGTCTCGGTCGACTTGTCCGAGATCGGTTTCAAGAGCGGAGCCAACCTGCGCGACGTCTGGAAGCAGCAGGACCTCGGCCGTCACACCGGCGTCTTCACTGACGTAATTCCCAAACACGGAGTGACGCTGCTCATCGTCAGCAAGTAGTCGGTAATCATATAGACGACGGATCTCCGTTCGTCACATTCGAGCGCCGCGTCTGCAAGGTGATCCTTGACATCGACATCTGTCTGACTGTCATATGTTGTTATGAAACATATGAGTGCACGAGCCATCGACAGCGAACTGAAGAAGGGAAGTGCCGAGCTCCTGATTCTCTCGCTGATAGAGCACCGTGCCCGCCACGGCTATGAGATCAGCAAGCTGATCGAAAAGCGTTCGGGCGGCGTCCTCAAGTTCAACGTCGCCTCGTTCTACCCGCTGCTTTACCGGCTTGAAGATCGCGGCCTGATTGCCGGCCGATGGGTCGAAAAGGCCGGCGAGCGCCGCCGCCGCTTTTACCGGCTCACCGCGCAGGGCAGGGATATGCTCAAGGCCCAGCGCTCCACCTGGTTGAACTTCGTTACCGCCATCCATCGCATCACGGAGGCCGAGAATGCCTGACTGGGCGAAGGAAATCCGGGCGGCGATTGCCCTGCTGAACCTCGATCCTGCTCGCGAAGCAGAAGTCGTTGAAGAACTCCGCCAGCACCTGGGTGACCGCTATGACGAGATGATGGTCAGCGGAGTTGCTGCCGACCTCGCCTGTCAAACATTACTGAGGGAGCTGAACGATGGCGCTCTGGTCTCCGGCCTCAAAGCCACCATGCATCCCTCTCGCCTGCCCTTGCCAGTAGGAGAAGATGCGAGCGAGCCGTTCTTCGCCGGCGTCTGGAGCGATCTTCGTCACGGCGCGCGCCTGCTGCGCATGAATCCCGGCTTCGCCGTCATTGCCATCCTGTCTCTCGCGCTCGGCATCGGCGCCAATACGACGATCTTTCAGTTGCTCGACGCCGTGCGCATGCGTACTCTGCCGGTGAAGGCTCCGCAGCAGCTGGCTCGCGTGCAAATTGTGAACTCTCCCCATTGCTGCCGTGGAGACTTCTACTCAAGCAACGCCCCCGTCACCGGCGCGCTCTGGAACGGCATTCGCGCTCAACAGCAGGGATTTGCAAACATCGCGGCATGGTCTGCCTTCCGCTATAACCTCGGCCAGGGTGGCGAGGCCCACTACGCAGATGCGCTCCTCGTCAGCGGAGATTTCTTCAACGTTCTCGGTGTCCAGCCGCTCCTCGGCCGCCTGATATCGCCCTCGGACGACTACAAAGGTTGCGGAGCGCAAGGAGTCATCCTGAGCTACCCCTTCTGGCAGAGCGAATACGGAGGTCGCCCAGAAACAATCGGCAGCAAGCTCACTCTCGACGGCCATCCCTTTGAGATCATAGGTGTCGCCCCGCCGAGTTTTTACGGCCTTGAGGTAGGCCGAAACTTCGACGTCGCCCTCGCCGTCTGCAGCCAGCCCATCTTCTCCACGAAGAGCGGCCTCATGGACCGCCCCGCCTCGTTCTGGCTCGCGGTAATCGGTCGCCTCAAACCCGGCTGTACCATCGAGCGCGCCTCGGCTCAGCTCGATGCCATCGCTCCGGGAATCTTCGCCGCAACGCTTCCTGCCGAATACGACGCCATCGCGAAAAAAGACTACCTGTCATTTCATCTCGGAGCCTTGCCCGCTGCCACCGGCGTCTCATCGCTGCGTGAAGACTACGAAGATCCTCTCTGGCTGCTCCTCGCACTCTCGGGACTCGTCCTTCTCATCGCCTGCGCCAATCTCGCCAACCTCATGCTGGCCCGCGCCAGCGTACGGCAGCGCGAGATGGCTCTGCGCCTCACCTTGGGAGCATCTCGCGCTCGCCTCATCCGTCAGTTGCTTGCCGAAAGTCTGCTTCTTGCCGTGATTGGAACCGCCGTCGGCGCCGTTCTCGCACAAATACTCAGTCGAGTACTCGTGGCCTTTCTCAGTACGCAGCAAACCCGAATCTTTGTCGAGCTGACTCCTGACTGGCGTGTGCTCGGCTTCGCTGCAGGCCTCGCAATTCTCACCTGCATTCTCTTCGGACTCACTCCAGCGATTCAGGCTTCGCGCACCGAACCCGGCATCGCTTTGAAAGCGGCGGGCCGCGGCGCCACCGCTGGTCGGGAGCGCTTTATGGTTCGTCGCGCGCTCGTTGTCTCGCAGGTCGCGCTCTCGCTCGTGCTCGTGACCGGAGCATTTCTCTTCGCCCAGACATTTCGCAACCTGGCAGAGATGAACGCCGGATTTCAGCAGGATCATATGCTCATCGCGGACATCGACTACGCCACTCTCAAGCTGACGCCTGACAGCCAGATGGCCTTCAAACGCGATCTGTTGGACCACTTGCGTGGCATCCCCGGCGTAACCTCTGCCGCCGAAACTTTGATCGTGCCTATGAGCCACCGGGGATGGGACGACAACATCGATGTCCCTGAAGGCCCACAGCGCAAGGATGTCTCCTTCAACCGCGTCAGCCCAGGCTATTTTCAAACCATGCAGACGGCCATTCTGGCCGGGCGTGACTTCACTCCCGCCGACACGCCAAAATCACCCCGAGTGGTGATCGTGAATGAGGCCTTCGCGCACACGTTCTTCGCCGGCTCGAATCCTGTCGGCAAGGTCTTCCACGATTCCGGAGATCCAAAGGCCACCTACCAGATCGTCGGCCTTGTCAAAGACACGAAGTATTACATGATGCGCGAAGATCCGGTTGCCACGGCCTATGTCTCCTTCACCCAGGCCAATGGACCCGAGCCGGAGTCCACGCTGATGATTCGCTCCGATGAGCCGCTGCTGCCCCTCATCTCCTCAGTCAAGCAGGCGGCGAATGAAGTCAATCCCACCATGGTCCTCAACTTCACGGTATTCAAGACGCAAATCCGTGAAGGCCTCCTCCGCGAGCAACTCATGGCCATGCTCTCCGGCTTTTTCGGAGCCCTCGCGATTATCCTTGCCATGGTCGGCCTCTATGGAGTCATCTCCTACATGGTCGTCCAGCGCCGCAATGAGATCGGCGTGCGCATGGCGCTTGGCGCAAGCCGCGGCAATATCCTCGCTATGATCCTGCGCGAAGCCGCTGTCCTGCTCGGCATTGGTCTCGTGGTCGGCACCCTGCTTGCCTTGATCACCGGAAACGCCGCTGCGTCGCTGCTCTATGGATTGAAGCCCAGAGATCCCTTCACCTTCATCGTCGCGATTCTCGGAATGACCGTGGTCGCATTCATCGCCAGCCTGTTACCAGCGCGCCGCGCTGCGTCAGTGCATCCCATGGTGGCTCTCCGCGACGAATAGCTTTACCTTGAAGTACTAAGATGGGCTTCGGTCCGTTTAGTATGCTGAACCATCCTTCCGAAGACCCGCGTCTCAGTCGCCTCACGCAGATCGCCCTCGCTCTCCCCGAGACCAGTCGCCGGATCTACGGCTCGCACGCCCAGTTCCTCGTCCGGAAAAAGACTTTCGCCTACTTCCTCGATGACCATCACGGAGACGGTATCGTCGGTGTCACCTGCAAAGTCATCCCCGGCGAAAACGAGGCACTCGTCAAAGCTCAGCCCCGCCGCTTTTATCTGCCGTCCTACGTTGCATCGCGAGGCTGGGTAGCTCTGCGCCTGGACGTTGGCAAGGTCGATTGGGATGAGGTGCGCGATCTGCTGATCGCCAGCTACGTGCTGATTGCACCCAAACGTCTTGCGGAGAACCTGAAATCAGAAGTTTAGAGAGTATCTCACTAGGCAGCCTGCCGGGCAGTAACTTCACGGTAAACTTGAAGAGATGAGAATTGGCATAGATTTCGGAACTACCCGCGTGGTCGTGGCCTCCGTGGACCGCGGCAATTATCCTCTCGTGAACTTCGAAGCGGCCGACGGTCAGATGTACGACTGGTTTCCTTCCGTCGTCGCAGCCAAGGGCCGCACCCGTCTCTACGGATGGGACGCCGTAGCCGTCCAGGATGACGACACCTGGACGACAGCTCGCTCGCTGAAGCGCCTCCTGCGCACCGCCGGTCCCCACTCCGAATTGCATTTGGCCGGTCAGTCTCTGCCCGTGCGCCTTCTCCTGTCGGAGATGATGGCCTCGCTGCGCACCCAGCTCCTTGAGCGTTCGAACCTTGGCGCAGACGCCGCAGAGCTGTTCGAGGCAATGATCGGCGTGCCCGCCAATGCCAACAGCAACCAGCGCTTCCTCACCGAGGAAGCCGCTCTCGAGGCCGGCTTTTCTGTTTTGGGCGTCGTCAACGAGCCCTCTGCCGCCGCCATTGAGTTCGCCTACCGCAACAGTGCCGAGCGCAAGAACCGTGCTGGCAGCGGCCTGCTCGTCTACGACCTCGGCGGAGGCACCTTCGACGTTTCGCTCGTCGTCATGGGCGAGACCGAGCACGCCGTTAAAGCCTCCGACGGAATCCCGAATCTCGGCGGCGATGACTTTGATGAGATTCTCGCTGCACTGGTCCTCGAGACGGCCGGCCACGGCGGTTCGCTCAACCCTCACGAAAAGCGCCGACTGCTCGACGAGTGCCGCGAGAAGAAAGAATCGCTCAACCCGAACACCCGCAAGGTGACCGTCGACCTCGAGCGCGTGCGCACGGGATGGCTGGAAGTGACCATCCCCGTCGACGCCTATTACGAGCGCTGCCGCCCGCTGATCGAATCAACCCGTGAAATGGTTGAAAAGCTGCTGGCTGCGCACTCCGAGACGCTTCTCGACACCCTGTACGTCACCGGCGGAGGATCTGAGCTTCCACCTGTGGCCCGCATTCTGCGCGAGACCTTCGGTCGTCGCGTGCGCCGCTCTTCCTACATGCGCTCGTCCAGCGCCATCGGCTTGGCCATCCGCGCCAGCGTTGTCGCCGACAGCCTGCACGATCAGTTCAACCGCAACTTCGGCATCTGGCGTGAAACAGACCACGGCGGAACCATCATCTTCGACCTGATCTTCCCCCGCGGATCCCGTCTGCCCGCGCCCGGCGAGCCTGCTCTGCGCAGCGAGCGCGTCTACCAGCCGGCTCACAACATCGGCCACTTTCGCTACCTTGAATGCTCCCAGCTTGACGACGAAGGTCAGCCAGTTGGCGAAATCACCAACTGGGATCAGGTCCGATTCCCCTTCGATCCGCAGTTGCAGAACCACTCCGATCTGGCCGCGCAGCCCATCGCTCCGCTGAGTCGCCATGATCTGAGGGTTCGAGAGGAATACTCCTGCGACGCGGGTGGCAATCTCCGCGTGAGAATCTCCGCAGACCCCGCCGGATACGCCCGCGAATTCTCGATTGCCCAGTCCGCCAGAGGTTAGCCAGACTGCCGGAGCGTCTCTGGCTCATTCGCAGAGCGGTTCGTCTTGGAGGTTGCTCAGTGGGATAAGGGCCTATATCCTTGCAACCCACTTGTGAAAGTTGACTACAACGCGCTGGCTGCCAGCTACTCAACAATGTCGGACGAGGACTTCGACGTCGTCAAGCGGGAAGATCTTACCCTGCCGGCGCGAGTCTGTTACGACCAGGAGAAGTCACGCAGGCATCCGGGATGGCATTACAAGCCGCCCGAGGCAAACACCCAATACGCAGAATTTCTCGATGAGCACCACAAAATGAAGCGGCGCTTCAAAACCAACCGCATTCTTCTGGTTCTGTTCTACTTGGGCTACCTCCTGCTGGTCACCCAAATCCCGAACGAGTACGGCACACTGCGAATTTACCTGCAATTTCTCGGCATGCTCCTGTTTCTCGCATCCATCTTCCGCCTGCAGAACTCCGCCCGTCGCACCGGTTATGCCGTTTTATGGCTGCGCAGATTCCACCGCCGTCAGCAGAAGCCTTTCCAGCGTGCGCTCGAGCGCGCCTGCATGTACGTAGGAATGCCGCTTACAATTCAGGACTCATCTTTCCGGTTCTCTATGAACTATGCTCTCGGCCGCTTCGAGAAGTACATGTGGTTCATCCTTCTCGCGTTCATTGTGGCAGGTTTCGTTGTAACCCGGGTAGAGGCGGACTTGTTGGTCATCGTAATATCCGGACTGATTGTCATTGTCGTGGGAACCGCTTATTGGTGGGCTTTTCTCCCGATCAACAAATCAGACCCGCTCAATCACCTGAAACGCCTTCTCTCCGATATCCACGCCGGCAGGATCAGGAACTTTGGCACGTTGATCTTGCGCTGCGGCGATTCATTCTGGCGCGTTGCAGTCGAGCTGGCGATGCATTACGCCGATGTGATCGTTATCGACGTCAGTGAACCCTCCGACAACGTCATCTGGGAGCTGCAAACCGCTGCCGCCGTCCGACCCGCTGAGAGCATCCTGCTAACCTGCGCAGTGAAAAATACCAGCCAGCCGGAGTTGCAGAAGGCCCTCACTGCGCGGCTTCAACCGGTAGTGGGCAATATCCCCTTGGATCGGTGCCCGATCTTCTTCTATCCGGAGAAAGCCGGCTATTTCGATCCATACAAGATTTCGTGGCGTGACCTCCAGGAACCGCTGGTTGGCTGTCTCCGCTACGCGCCCGCTCACGATGGCGCTGACCTTGTTTAGCATTCCCGCAATCCTCAAACCCATCCCCAACTGGCAGTAGACTAATCTCCATGGCGGCGCCACACATCGGGCAGCAGCAGTTCCGGCAGAAACCCGCATTCAAGCAGCAGGTCGAACAATTCTGGGAACGCGTCACCGAGGGCATGGCACTTAGCCAGCTCTGGTCCCAGTTTCGCAGAGACGCACATTCCAGCTACCGTCTATATTCACAGGAAGTCGATCGCACCCGTGTAGAAGGCACCTCTCAAGGCGCCCACTTCTTTCGTCTGGCAGGCCTGTTTTTCTGGACCATCATTGAAAAGCTCACGCCCGCACGCCGCGTCCTCCTGCTCGTTGCTCTGGTGCTCATCATCATCCCCGGATGGGAATGGACCTGGACCACCCAGTCGCACGAAGTGAAGGTCTTCGCCTTGGACACTCACTTCTACGGTGGCCTGCTCATGCTCACTTTGCTCATATTGGAAGTGGCCGACCGCGTCGTCATGAAGCGCGATCTTCAGATCGCAAAAGAAATTCAGGCTTGGCTGCTTCCGGCGGAACCGCCCAATGTGCCTGGTCTCGAAATCGCATTTGTCACTCGTCCGGCCAACACTGTAGCCGGTGACTACTACGACGTCTTCGCCCGCCCCTCTGACTCAGGGACCTTCCTCATCGCCGTCGCCGATGTCGCCGGTAAAAGCGTCCCCGCCGCCATGCTGATGGCGACCTTCCAGGCGAGCCTCAAGACCCTCAGCAACACTCCTGGTTCCCTGACGGAACTGACAACGCGCATGAATCGCTACGCCTGCAGCAATAGCCAGAAAGGCCGCCGCTTTACCACTGCTTTTATCGCCGAATACGATCCCGCATCGCGCCGCCTGACCTACGTCAACGCAGGACACAACAATCCCATTCTGCGTTGCAAGTCCGGCTCGATCGAAAGGCTGGAGGCAGGAGGCATGCCGCTCGGCATCATGGAGGACGCTCCTTATCAATCCGGCCAGCAGACACTGGAGCCGGGCGACTGGTTGGTAGTCTTCACCGACGGGGTTATCGAGGCAGAAAACATTCAGCAGCAGGAGTACGGAGAGATTCGCTTCATCACCATGCTGCATTCGGGAGTCATGCTCGCGCCCGGCATGCTCCTCAACAGCATCCTCACCGATCTCGACCGCTTCGTCGGGAGCGCTCCGCAGCACGACGACGTGACCTGCGTGCTGATCAAGGCTGTCTGAGAGACCGGTTACGAGCACTTCTCTTCGCCTGCCTTAGCCCTTCCCAACCGCTGATAACCGGGATGCACCCCGCGCGTGAGACCCTGCTCATCGGCTACCTTCTGCAGCAACCTGGCAAGCTCGCCACGTTCCTCCGCGCTTAGCGTCGCAAGCAGAGCATCCTGGTGCTCCCGCGCAACCTTGCCAATGCGGCCCAGGATCTCCCCGCCATCCCCGGCCAGGTGGAGTGAGTAGAGCCGCCGGTCATCCGGATTCGGTCTTCGCTCAACAAGTCCCCGCCGCTCAAGATTATCCAGTATCGCCACCAGTCGGCTGGGGTGAATTTTCAGCCGCGCCGAAAGCTCCTGCTGGCTGATCCCCGACGACATGCGCAGCAGCCGCAGAATCCCCGCATCCGCCGGCGAAAGCTCGAGCGCACTCAAGCGCTCCGCAAACCGGGACGCGGCATGCGCCCCCAGCTGGGACAGCAGAAATGCCGGATCCCCCCCGGTCGTACCTTCATGAGCCATATCGTGAGAATACCATTGCAATTCCAATTTATTTATTATATAAATGATTACATTATGAAACAGTATCCGCGTTTCCGTGGTCCCTCTTTGATCCTGCTCGCAGTTGTCCACATCCTGATCTTCGTGGCCGGCCTCGTAGCAGTTGCGACGCTCCGTCGTGGCGCGCTATATGTCAATCCTTATGCGCCGGCCGAGACCATAAGAGCCTTCCTGGCCCAGAACCCGGCCGCCGTTCGCATCGGCAACTTCCTGCTCTTCGGTTCCGCCGTGCCCCTCGGCATCTTTGCCGTCACCGTTGTCAGCCGATTGCGATATCTGGGAATCCGAGCCGCCGGCACAAACATTGCCCTGCTCGGCGGCTTCATCGCCACGTTTGCCTTGATCTTCTCTGGGCTCTCCGGCTGGGTCTTGTCCTTGCCCGATGTCACGGCGTCAGCGCCTGTGGCCAAGGGAATCAGCTTCCTGAGCTTCCTCTTTGGCGGAGCCGCCTACGCCATCGGTTTCGGTCTGCTCGCAGCCGGGGTCTCGGTCACCAGCTTCTTTGCGCGCACGCTTCCACGCTGGCTCGTAGTCCTAGGAATGCTGGTCGCAATCACCGGAGAGCTTTCTTGGCTTAGTCTGGTTGCGTATCCGGCTAACTTCTTCATCCCGGTTACGCGCTACGTTGGATTCATCTGGATGTTGCTGGCCGCAGTCAGGCTCACTCGAAGCCGCCCCGGGTCCATGCCGCTTGCAGCTCAAGCCGCATAGGGCCTCTGTGCTTCCGGGGCATCGGCGGAGCAGCGCGATGCGAATGCTTGGCCAGGGGCCGGTCTCAGATGCTATTCCCTGGCCTCCGCCCCCTTCGCCATCAGCGTCCAGTTCTGTTTGTCCGTTGAAAACTCCTGCCGGAACTCGATCTTGTTCGGAGCCGTAAACGTATTCACCACCCGGAAATACGTCGTCTTTCCGTTCTCCGTGTTCTCCCACGGGTAGGTCCAGACGTTCCCCTCAATTACGAGCTTTCCTTTGCCCGCCGCGTCGCCGCCGGGCATGATCGGATATGTCGTATAGGTTTTGTCCTTGTCGTTATAGGTAAAGACAATCAGCGCCTTCGATTCGCCATTCACAAATTGGTCGCAGACGTAGTATCCGCCACTCTTCCAGCACTCGTTCCGCAGCGTCGAAGATTCTTTGGCCGCTTTGCTGTACGCGGTGTCGAAATGCTCCATCTGCGTCTTCCACGTTCCCGCGTACTCTTGGACCGCGTCGATGCCAGCGCCTTGCGCGAGTCCGCTCATACCTGTTAAACAAATTCCCGCCAGCATCACTAACCCCATCCAACGTTTCATGCGCAACCCCATCGTCCATCAGCAGCCGCAGCCCATCCTACTTCAAGGACGAACGTCCTTTCGTCACCGCGATCTGCGTGGCCACTCGTAGTCCAGCTGAAATTCCTTGCATATTCCCGGAGCCGGACTCACTATGGGACGCAAGAGCATTTCTGGAGCGTTGATGCCGTTCAGGGGCTAGCGGGGCCTCGGCCAGACGCGACGGCGAGCCGTCATGCAGTTCTTCTTCCCGCTTCAGTCAAAAACGTCGAGTTCACCGAGTGCGGGTGCTGTGATCAGTAAGGGTGTTGAGTCATCCGAACCGGTCTAAAGGGGCAAGCATGAAGACATACACACCGTATCCGCGGACGTCGTGTCTGCGCATGTCGCTGATTGGTTTCGTTGTGGCCTGCTCTGTGCCCGCGCTCGCACAGGTCAACGTCACTCAACGGGGCTACAACCAGAATCGAACCGGCGTAAATCCTGTTGAAACAATCCTCACGCCCGCAAATGTCAGCTCCAGCGCGAATCAATTCCACAAGCAGTTCACCATGCGGGTCGATGGCAAAATCGAGGGCGCTCCTCTCTTTGCCTCGAACGTTCAGATCGCCGGTGGAACGCACAACGTCATTTACGTCGCAACCATGCACAACACCGTCTTTGCTTTTGACGCGGACAACGGGGCACTCCTCTCCGCGCGATGGCTGGGCATTCCGGTCACGGGAAACGACCTGCACAATCTCAAGCCCACAACGATTCACGGCGAATGGGGAATCCTGGGCACTCCCGTCATCGACCTCAAGACGGGAACGCTGTACGTCGTGCGCTGGGGTTATGAAAACAACATCAGCGGGCCAACCTTCCGTCTCTTCGGCCTAGACATGACCAACCTGAGCAACGACAAGATCCAGTCCGTACTCATCGACGGATTCAACATCGGCGGCAGCGGGTTCAATCGTTATCTACAGTTGCAGCGCGCGGGGCTCGCGCTGGCCTCTAAACCCGGTGGATCCCAGGCGCTCATCATCGCCTTTGGCGGCGGTGAGGGAGCAGGGGCAGCTCCAGGCTGGGTTGTCGCCTACGACACCGCAAAGCTGGCCCAGGGCAACGCCCCGGCCAACGTCTGGTGCACAACTCCGCGCAACAATGCCGGCGGCGGTGGAGGTGGTGGTGTCTGGATGGCGAACGCCGCCCCGGCCATCGACGACAACGGAGATATCTACGTCGTCACCGGCAATGGTCCGTACAATCCTCAGTTCGAACGGGATCAGCTTGGAGAAAGCATCGTCCGTCTTACGTGGAACCCCGGAAACCCGGGCTCTCTTACCGTTGCCGATTGGTTCACGCCATTCCTCGATTCCGGCCGCGACGATGGTCACCGTGATCAGGACCTGGCCTCCGGAGGAGTCATCGCACTGCCTGACGAAACGGGCCTGATCGCAGGAGGCAAGGACGGAGCCTACTATCACGTGAACCGCTCGAACATGGGAAAGCACGACTTCACCCAGCTCATCGATCCGCCCTTCGTTGCATCCTTCGACTATCAGCCCACCAACGGCCACACATCGCTCTTCGAGGATCTTAACCAGGTCACATCGACCGATCCCTTCACCATCGGCGCTGCCACCACCGGTCGCACAGCCCACATCCATGGAACCGGCGTCTATTTCAATAACCTGCTCTTCGTTCAGGGCGAAAACAACAAGGTCCACGTCTTCTCGAAGACCGGGGGACACTTTTCCGCCCAACCCGTCGCCCGCGGAACCTCCACAGCTTCGTGGGGAACCTCGTCTCCCGGCGGCATGCCCGGCGGCATCCTCGCGCTCTCAGCCAACGGAACATCCAACGCTATCCTCTGGGCCAACGAGGCCTTCGGAAATCTCCCCAATGATCCTGACGCGAACCAGCACTCCACTCCAAACACCCTTCGCGCTTACGACGTATCAACCGTCAGCACCGGCACTCTCCAGTCCATCTGGAGCAGCGAAGCGGAGCCCAACGATCGCCTCGGGGAATCCACCAAATTCGGGCCGCCGCTGGTAGCAAATGGCAAGGTCTATCAGGCGACCTACGACAATCAGGTGGTTGTCTACGGCTTGGGCAAGCCATCCCCAACACCCACTCGCGACATCCGCCGGACCGTGGTCTTCATCTATGGACAGACCATCCCCGGTCAGGACATGTTTGTCCGGGGCGGCGCAAAAGGCAACGGACCAATCCGCATCCTTCACCGCAACTGGCTCAACCCGCACACCAATACCTATCGCTTCGGCGACGCCAGTCTCGACTGGGAAGGAGTAGAACTCGGCCAGACGGCACCGCCCGGCAGGTTCGGGGGAGGCTCGCCCGTCGACTGGACCACGAGCCTCGCGCAGGGAACTGGGCAGCCATATGTGTCGACGGCGGGTTTCGGAATCGCCGATGAGAATACCTTCGGCGCAAATTACTGGATGCTCGATGTGGACATGGATTGCGAGCAGGCCTTTGACGATGGCCACGGTAATAAATGGTTTGAGGTAAAAGCTCTGATTGCTCCCCGTCCCGGCCCCGAGGCAGATATCGCACAGACCAGCAGCCCTGCTCCGCCCTACAAGTCGCCCAACCACATGGGTATCTGCGGTATGATCAACGTCTTTGTCGCCAACTTCGAAAATCTCCCCGCGGGACTCGACCCCAACTCCGCAAAATTCCTCAAGCCCAGCTACAACTACCTCGCGCCTGTTGACGATCGTGGCGCACCCGCCGACGCTCTGGAGAACACCCCATGCGTCTCGCCCGGCGTCGAGAACCGTTGCCTCGGCAATATCTCGCAGAGCTGCCAGAGCGTCAACGGCAGCAACTTCTTCCGCTCGGTCCAGAATTGCAGCCTCAAGTCGGCCGGCGGGAACTACGGTCAGATGTGCCAGAAGTCAACCGGGAAGTGCTGCACACCCGACGAGGGAAATATCTGTCAGTGACTCGCGCTGGGGTCCTCAGTCAACCTGGGTCCAGTCCAGAATCACCTTTCCGGTCTGGCCCGAAATCATCGCGTCGAATCCTTGTTGAAAATCCCGATAGCTGAAACGGTGAGTAATAACGGGCGATATGTCGAGACCGGATTCGATCATGACGCTCATCTTGTACCACGTCTCGTACATCTCCCGTCCGTAGATGCCCTTGATCGTCAGCATGTTGAAGATGACCGCCCGCCAGTCAATCGGCATCGGCTTCGCCGGAATTCCGAGCATGGCGATCTTGGCTCCGTGACTCATATTCGCGACCATCTCCTGCATGGCTGCGGGATTGCCGGACATCTCCAGCCCCACGTCGAATCCTTCCCGCATCCCAAGCTGTTTCTGTACTTCTGCAAGAGGCGTTTCAAGCGTGTTCACGGCGAGGGTGGCGCCCATTTTGCGCGCCAGTTCCAGGCGGAAAGGATTGAGGTCGGTGACAACAACGTGGCGCGCGCCAGCGTGACGAACGACGGGTATTGCCATAATTCCGATCGGTCCCGCGCCGGTAATCAACACGTCTTCTCCCAGCACAGGGAAGGAGAGAGCGGTGTGCACGGCGTTGCCAAATGGATCGAAGATGGCTGCGACTTCCTGATTGATGTCAGGATCGTGCCGCCAGATATTGCTCATCGGCAGGGCGATGAATTCAGCGAACGCCCCCGGCCGATTCACGCCAACACCTGAGGTGTAAGCGCACAGATGACGTCGCCCTGCGAGACAGTTGCGGCAGCGTCCGCATGTGACGTGCCCCTCGCCACTCACGATGTCGCCCGGATAGAAGTCGTTTACGTTCGATCCGACCTCGACAATCTCTCCGACAAACTCATGCCCGATGGCCATCGGCACAGGGATCGTCTTCCGTGCCCACTCGTCCCACTGGTAGATGTGAACGTCGGTACCGCAGATACCCGTGTAGCGCACGCGGATCAGCACGTCATTGATGCCGATGGTGGGTTCTGCGATGTCTTCCAGCCATAAGCCGCGTTCCGCGCGGCTCTTTACCAATGCCCTCATGAATTCCTCAACCGGGAATTCTCGTCATGCTTTCGAACCATAAGAGCAATCGTAGCAGTGAAGCCTGTTGAGTTGAAATGCGCAGCGGCCAGGTACCTGCAGCGCATCTCGCGCCGCAGGTACACAGTCTGTTCAGGCTTCGAAGTCGCGCATTTGTTCGAGATCGGCAATCAGCCCAGGCCCGGTCGGATGCCATCCCAGTTGTTCCCGCGTTTGCGCGCTGGAGGCCACAATGTCGAGGCCCGCGAACATGGCAAGCCAGCCGAAATGTCCGGCTGCTTCTTCCGGGGTCATGGAGACAGTCGGGACTTTGAGGCCTCGGCCAATCGCCTCGGCAATGTCCCGGGCGGAGACTCCCTCTTCTGCTACGGCGTGGTACCTTGCGTCCGGCTCTGCCTTTTCGAGCGCCAGCCTGTAGAGGCGGGCAGTGTCGAGTACGTGGGCCGCGGCCCAGCGGTTGAGGCCGTCGCCTATGTACGCCGAGACGCCCTTCTGGCGAGCTACCGCGATTGAATAGGTGACGAGGCCCTGCTTGATCGTGTCATGGACCTGCGGAAGACGCACCACTGACACATTCACACCGCGGGCCAATAGCGCGTCGCCGGCCGCTTCGGAGGCGCGGGGGTAGGTTGCCGGGTTGGGCGGCGGCGGCATGTCATCCTCCGTCGCTGCGCGGCCGCGCACCAGAAGCCCGAGCCCGGATGTGACGAGCAAGGGGCGCTTCGAGCCTTCGAGCGCGTCGCCGAGAGCCTCGATGGCGCGCCTGTCGATCTCGCAGTTTTCAACGAACTTCGAGAAGTCGTGGATGAAGGCGGTGTGAATGACGGCGTCGGACTGAGCTGCTCCGCTGCGCAGGCTTTCGAGGTCTTCAAGATCGCCTCGATGCGGCTGAGCGCCAGCGGCGGTAAGGGATTTGGCGCCCGCGTCGGAACGAGTGAGGCCGATGACCTGATGACCCGCGTTAATTAATTCCGGAACAAGGGCAGAACCGATAAAGCCTGTAGCACCGGTGAGAAAAACTCGCATGGAAAAACTCTCCTTTGTGCTGGATTGGTGACCACATTCCGCGGTCCCGTGATGAGTAGATGGGCGTGAAGGAGATACGATCTATATCAGGAG
>Ga0210398_10002734_pt1 | contig 17106 bp, 14 predicted proteins | sample IncBWC4OmetaG_FD_161047 | JGI IMG/M metagenome (GOLD analysis project Ga0210398, IMG submission 161047) | Forest soil microbial communities from Barre Woods Harvard Forest LTER site, Petersham, Massachusetts, United States - Inc-BW-C-4-O | ecosystem: Environmental > Terrestrial > Soil >... | reverse complement strand
CGCCCCGTTCCATGTCAAACGCATCACCCAGCGCTCCGGTGGTGAGGTGATAAAAGCCGTGAGCGACCAGTGTGCGCTCCAGCCACCGGAGACAGGAGTTGGTAATCATGAGTTGTCCGGCAATACGCATGCGCGTCCTGGCCCACCAGGAAACCCGGAAGCGCTCCGGGTCAGGACCAGTTACAGCCCCGGAAGCGTCGGCGTCGCGGTAGAAGGTGGCTTCGTCTTGGACGTCGGAGATGTCGATGAAGACGATAACCTCGTCGATCTCAACTCCGGCAGCCAGTACCATGCGCGTGACATTGAAGTAGTTGGAGGGAGAATAGCTGGCCACACCTCCGTTGAGGAAATCATATTGCGGGAAATGGTCTGCGATTCTGCCGACATAGCTGTTGTGCCAGGCCAGCTTGCCTTCGGTCATGGAGTCGCCAAGCATAAGAATACGAGGACGGGGATCGGCGAGAGTAACCTGCCTGACCCGCTCGTCTCGAAAGCCGAGGTTGTTGGTCGAGAACTCGTAGGAATCACCGCCCCAGCGGTAGATGGCGGCGCAATCGGGCTTAAAAGCGTGATGGCGCACCGGGTCGTGGACCCCGCAATTTATCAGCTTCTGGTGCGCTGCTGACCGGCGAATCGCGGCGCTGCGGACCAAATCGAGGGTGAGGAACGCGGCCAGGCCCAGCACCAGTCCCACCCAGGGTAGCGCGCGATTGATCAAGCGTCTGCGCCTTTGATACTTCGAAGCTAAGTCCGCTTCTGCCGGGCTGATCTGAAGCTGGGTCATAAGATTTTTGTCAGAGAGTGAGGCTTCGAAACTCGCAACGGCCTTGGCTCGAAAACTATATTCCTATCCAACCCGCTGCGAGGTATACTCCGCGTTCTGGAAACCCAGGGCAGAAGCGCCGGCGCAATTGCTTCTGCTGCAAAATGAACTCTATGAGTACAGCTACCCGCTACGCCAGCGAATCGCATTCCTCGCCCGTTGGCGTTGGCGCAGGCCCCCGAGTTTTCTTGTGCACAGCCGTTGCGATCATCGTTGTAATTACGGCCGTCCGCAGCTGGATCTGGTGGAGGAATGATGCCGGGATAAGCTTTGCGTCCGGGGTGATGATCACCATGGGTGCGGACCTTAAGAACGGCGCTTTCTATCGTCCGCTGTTCGGGCCGGCCGGATACGGCGGCACTCGATATCTCCCATTGTATTTTTGCTTGCATGCGTTGCTTCTGAAGTTGGGTATGCCGGTGCTGGCCAGCGCGTATCTGCTCTCGACAGCGGCCATCATTTTATTGATCTTTGGGACCTTCCGTCTGCTTAGAGAGCTTGGAGTAGAAGCATGGCTGGCTGCGTGTTCGGCGCTGATGCTGTTGGCCGCCAGTTCCGTACAGTTGTCGCTGACTACTCCGCAGGCCGATGGCTTGGCAGCCGCCCTGAATGTTTGGGGATTGGCAGCGATCGTCTCGCAACCACGCAATGGCCGGAAGGTCTTTTTCGCGGCGTTGCTGTTCACCCTGGCATGGTCGGCAAAGGTCACCACGGTGTTTGGCGTGGCTGCCGCCTTCATCTGGCTGATTGCTACCGGTTACAAGCGATTGGCCGGGCTGCTGGCGGCCGAAACGTTGTGCGGTTACCTGGTTGTTACTGGCGCGACCGTGGTCGCGAGTCGAGGCCGTGTAGTGGATATATTCAAGGCCTGTGCCGCCGGCGGCGCCGACTGGAAGTTCATTCTCAGCGGTCCGATGCGGATGGAATCGATGGCCGTCTATACTGATCCGGTTCTGGTTGGGTTCGCTTTCCTGGCATTGCTCGTACTTGTGTTCCTGCTTTTTTCCTCGAATCTGTTGCGAAGCCTGCCTGCATTGTTCTGGATAACCACGCTGATAATCACCGCAGTGATTTTCGGCTCGCCAGGAACGGCGGCAAATCATTTGCTCGACATGCAAGTTGCTTCGGTGATTCTGCTGGCTGCCTGGGTGGCGCAGGCCGCCTCTCCGATGCGAAGGCAACTGGGAGTTGGCGTCTTGGCGCTGCTGACCGTGGTTGCGGCAATATCGCTTTCGCGCCATGTTCAGACCTGGAGCCGGTGGTACCACCCACACCAGTTCCACCGCGTTGTCGAAGCCGTCGGCCCTACTAGCAAACCGATCCTGGCCGAAAATGCGATCATCCCGGTAATTGCCGGGCAACAGCCTTATGTAATCGATCCCTGGATGGTGCAGCTCTTGCGGACGCATATCCCGGGATTTCAAGAGCCGCTGCTGGAACGATTGCGCAATCAGGATTTCAGCGCCGTGGTGCTGACCAGCGGCAACATCGCGGAGAACGGGGCCCAGGGATGGTTCGACAACAATGCCTTTGGACCAGGATTCGTTGCAGCGCTCAAGGATCATTACAGGTTTGCGCAAGTTATCGATAATGATTGGATCTACCTTCCGAAAAGCGAAGCTACTCAGCAAAAGCCCAACTAGGCAGTCCTCGACGCGACGGCATTCCGATCTCGACGCCGTACGCCTTGTTTGCGCAGCATCCACAAAAGAAGAACGAGGCAGACGGCACTGATTACCATGCCAACGGTCTGGTCGCGAGTCCCCCGGTAGAGAAGCTGTACGTAGCTATGACCGGCGGGGACGCGCAGCAGCGGCGCACCACGCCCGTCGGTAGCGACCGGGTTGATGGGATTGCCGTCGATGTAAGCAAACCATCCCGGATACCAGAACAAGCGGGCGCGAATCCAGGTCGGTTGCGGTGTATCCACGTCGAAGTCTCGCGCCTCGGCCGACCAGCGCGTGATAGAGATGTTGGGGACGCCGGCGGCTGCGGCCGGAGGGGTGACGTTGTGCTGAGGCAGGGATGGGTCCGTTGCTTCGGGGCCGACTGCCAGCACGCGGGGCTCGCCCGGTTTGAGGTAATAGGGAATCCCAAATTCGTCGATCTTGACATCGCGAGGGAGAACATATGCCCACGCGAGATAGCCTCGTCCAGCCGAGATCGAGTCTTTAAGCGACGACATGAGGGCGTCGGCCTTAAGGTCGATCATCACGGTAAAGGCGGCAAGGGTGACGAGACCAACAGCGCAGACTCCGCCTGCGAATAGCAATGCCGTCCGTGAATGTTGTACTCCGGCGGCGATAAAGAACGAGAGGGCCAGACCCATCGGCCCGAGCCAGCGCCAGGGGAATTGCACATAGACCAGGGCGGGAGCGGTGCGCCAGATGGCAGCGGAAGCGGGGAGCACCATCACGACAGAGACGGCGAAGAGCGCGGTGAACGCCCAGAATACGTCACGCTGTTTCATTCTGCGGCACAAGGTCAAGGCCACACAGCCGAGAACGATTTGCGCGACTTCAACACCTGCCAGAGTTAGTCCAAAGTGACCATCGCGCAGGGTGCTGAGCCGCACGAAATGGGCTGCCGGGGGTACCACACTGTGCACAGAGGCGACAACCCAAGGCTTTTCAAACCATGCGGGAATCAGGAAAAATGCGGCCAATCCCCCACCCAGAGCGATAGCCACCGCGAATCTTGTGACAACTCGAATGCGCGACTTGCGGGTCAGGATCAAAGCAAGTACGAAAGCAGACGCACCATACGCCGATACGACGGTGAGCGGCACGTTAGTAAGCGAGATAGCGGCGAAGAGAATAGCTACCACTGCAATACGGCGCCCGCCCGGCTCGCTCACACGATAGGCGGCGAGCAACAGCAGAGGAAGCGTGATGCTGACCAGCAACTCCGCCAACGAGCAACGCGCATGAACCTCGAGCAGATGATAGGGATTGAGAACATAGACCACGGCTCCCACCAAAGCGGCACGGGCGTCGAAAAAATGCCGGCACAAATAATAGGAGCTGAAGCCCGCTAACAAGGCAACGGCCCACACATAAACGCCCAATGCTAGACGTAGCGGCAAAAGCAGTGTGAGGACACCACCTAAATACGGGGAAAGCGGAGGGTAGAAAAGGAATGCGGGTTCACCGTATCCGTAATAGGCCAGCGCCGCCCACCGGGGATGCAGAATTCCCTGGCGAAACAGACTGGACATCTCCAGCCACCAGCTCATGTGAATGCCGGTATCGTGGCCCACAGTGTAGCCGCGGAGAAGATACGGCGCCACGACAAGGGTCGCGGCAGCCAGCATAGTTGCCCAGACGATCTTGCCGGAGGGTACGAAGTGCTCTCTCCAGGCCCACTCACCTGCTACAGGTCCAGGGGTGCGAACCGTCTGCAGATCGACGCCAGTCGTGGGAGCCTCAGTAAAATTCATACCCATTCTGTGAATGAACAATTTCAGACATTGAAATCAGTTTGTGGTAGCGTATGCGAGCATGGAGCAAGAAACTCTGACGCTGAGCGCCGCCGAAAGGTCTTTGCGGTCGCGCACGCACTTGATCGCCGGCATAATCGGCTTGACCGCCGTCGTTTGGTTCATGCTGCTTTCAGGATGGATGAAGTCTACGCCGGGTTCGGTGATGACCAAGCGGCAGAATGTTCTATTTAATTCCGACTCCAGTCTCTGGCTCGACCGAATGATTGGGAACTCCAAATCGCCAGAGCAACTGATCCACCCGTTGGAAATAATCTTGTGGCGTCCGCCGTGCCGCGCGCTGCAGCACATGCTGGAAGTTTTCGTGCCGCAGGAGGAAGCCGGTATTTTGGCAGCAAGATTACTGGTGGCTTTGATTCACGGGCTAGGCGTAGCGTTTCTTGCATTTCTGGCGCTCAGGATGGAGGTCAAGCTTCCGCAATGTGTCTTGCTGTTCATTGTGTACTTATTATTTACTTCTAACGTCACGGCGGCGTTGCCAGAACATTTCGGCATCTCGAATGGACTGCTATCTATCACGTTTGTAGTTCCGATCTTGCTGGATGGCGTTGAGTTGATAACGGCATTTCTGGCCGTCATGGTTATCCTCTGCGGAGGTACAACCATCACGAATGTACTCTATCCATTGGCCTCTATTGTTCAGTATTCCTTCAAATCGATGCGCGCGCGGGTTGCGATTGTTGCAGCAGCAGTTCCGATAGGACTGGGTGCATTTCTCTTCCTTTATATGAAGAGCTATACCATGCACCACTTCGTAAGCGCCTATGCGACGTTTCGGTTGCTGCATGACCCGCTGCGTGCTTGTGTTTATGCGATCTACACCGTCATTTGTCCTGCCGTTGGTCCTACGCCGCGCGTAATGCGCGAACCCGGGTGGGACATGGTGAGTTACGAACCCGCGCATAACGTTTTGCGGTTGAGCTACTATCTCGGCCTGCAGGCGATTGGCGCGATTGCCTGGATCATTTTGCTGGTGCGATCCATACTCACGGCTTTTAATGACGAGCGTATTCGGCTCTACGTATGGTTGCCGCTGGGATGGGTGCTGTTTAGTGCTATCTTTCACAATATATGGGGAGATGAGCTGCTGCTGTTCTCGCCACATTGGTCGTGGGCGCTGATGGCGCTGATTATCCTAGGAGCGCGCGATCTTTCTTTTAAGTTGGTGACAGCAGTTTTCATTCCGGTTGTAGCGAGCCAGGTGTATACGTTGTTTACAATCAAGAGTGCGTTGGAAACTATCACGCGATAGCAGATCCACGAAGTCAATGATCAGCGGACGCTGGCGGCTTTTCCCAACGGCTTGGTTTGCGTGAGCGGCGGAATTTGCGGAATATGCTGAAAACGGTAGCTCACGATCATCGCGATCATGCGCAGTCCCAGCCGGAATGCTTTCCACGTACTCCCGGTAATTTTCGATGTTCCGGTGCGTGGCTGATAGTGGACAGGAATTTCGACACAATTCAGCTTGGTGCGAATTGCCAGGATCATGAGCTGGGGCGAGAAGTGGCTTAGTCCGACTGTAAACATAGGGGACAGATATTCAACGGCCCGGCGGCGGAGTAGCTTATAGGTGCAGCCTACATCCGTCAAACAAGGACCGTTGTGGAGATATTCGAGTAGCTTGGCGACGGCGCAATTGCCGTAGCGCAGGAACGGCCCCATGTTTGAGCCCTCCCAGATACAGGACTTGGAGGTGCGAGTGCCAAATACGACATCGAATTCGCCTGCATAGGCCAGAAACTTGTAGATATCCTCGGCGCGAAACGTACAGTCCGACTCAACAATGATGACATAGTCGGAGTTAGCCGCCCGCAGCGCGGCTTGGGAAGCATGCCCATAACCTCGGCGAGGTTCGTTCACCACCAGGGCTCCGGCCGCGGCGGCGAGCTCGGCGGTATTATCGTTGCTGTTGTTGTCAGCGACGATTACCTGATCCACCTCAGGGATACTGAGGAAGGACCGCACGACCGAGGCAATACCTTTTGCCTCGTTGTAAGCCGGCATGACGACACTTAAGGTCTTGGCGTTGTGCATAGTTCCCTCCAGGATGGAGGCAGTTCCCGTTCGATTTCCACGTTGTCGAAAGGCTTGCCGGTTCGGGCTCCTACCTGTTTTACCCAACCCGCCATTCTTTGCAGCCCCTCGGTCAGGGTTACCGCGGCGTCGGAGCCCAAGATCTCTTTGGCCTTGGTATGGTCGCTGAAAGCCTGCAATACCTCATTTCTTGCGGAAAGGTGGGCGACACCAGTATTCCTGCCCATAGCTACCTGTACTTCAGCCGCCAGATCGTTTACCGAGTAAGGTAGGTCGGCCCCGACGTTAAAGATCTGGTTGTAGGCGGCGGGATAGGTGACAGATTGAGCGATGACCGGCGCGACGTCTGCAATATGGGTAAATGCCCTGGTCTGAGTACCGTCGCCGAAGATGGAACAAGGCAAGTCTTGCAGAATCTGATTCATGAAAATGCCGATTACATTACGGTAGGGATCGCCAATATTTTGGCGTTCGCCATAAACATTGTGCGGACGAAAGATAATGTAATCCAGGCCGAACATGTGCTGGGCAGCCATCAGGTCGAGCTCGACCGCATACTTGGATATCCCGTAGGGATCCTCCGGCTGGGGAGGCATGGATTCCTGCATAGGAGTGCGTCCCGAGCCATACACCGCGATACTGGAGGTAAACACGAAACAGCGGCAATGATGACGGATCGCGTTGTTGATCAGATTCATGCTACCCAGAAGGTTGTTGGTGTAGTTATAGCTTCGGATAAAGTGGCTTAGACCTTCGGCGGCATAGGCAGCGATGTGGTAGACATAATCGATGGAATGGGCCGCGAACAAATCGTCCACCAGGCGAGCGTCGGTCACCGATCCTTCAATTAGGGTGGCAGCGGGATTGACATTATCCCGAAATCCGCCAGAAAGATCATCGAGTACCAGGACTTGGTGGCCCATTGCCAGCAGGGAGTCAGCTACGTGGCTCCCGATGAAGCCCGCTCCGCCGGTAACTAGCGAAGTCGTACCTGGTATGCCGGAAGGAAATAGCGATTCGCGGTTTGGAGTTTCGTTCGTCACTGAGGATATACCTTAAGAAATACTGAGTAGAGGTTATGCCGGCGGCTGGCTAGAGGGTTGACGACGCGCCTTGCGCCGATGCCTTGGCTGCTCGCACTTCGGCCGCGACAGGGTTGTGGTGACCATCGATACCGTGAGCGGAGCCGGGAACCAGGGGCGGTTCTGCATAGGCCGGACGCCGCACTTCAATTTCTGCCGGGGCGGCCGATTTTTCCTGTTCTTCCTCGTGATACTCAGCTTCGGTGTTGATGGCCCACAGGTCATAATTGGCGCCGAGGATATTTCGGGCGGCACACATGGCCGTCATCATGGAATGATCCTGGTTGTTGTACTTGTGCATGCCGTTACGGCCGACGAGTTGAAGGTTAGGCAAGGCTGTTTCGAGGTAGCGACGGATGGTCGTGACCTGCCGCACCCAGTCGTTGCTATACATGGGATATGCCTTGGGCATACGCACGACCGCGCCGTCTTCGATATCTTCGGCTTTCGCCAGACCTAGCTCGGTGATTTCTTTGGTAGCGAGTGCGATCAGCTTTTGGTCAGGACTCGACCACAGGTCATCATTTTCGAAGACGAAGTATTCCATGCCCAGGCAGGTCTTATTCGGATCGGGCACCATGGCGGGCGACCAGTTCTTGAAATTCTGGATACGTCCCACGCGCACGCCTGGCTCGTGAATATAGATCCAATTGTCGGGCATTAAATCTTTGCGATTAATGATCAGACTAACTATGAGAAAGTCGCGATAGCGGAGCCGGTTAGCTGCCTGAACGACTTCTTTGGGAGGCGGCGGATCGAGCGCATTGATCAGCTCGCGGATAGGCATCGAGCTGATGAAGTGGGTGCCGCTATACCGTTCGGCGCCGCTGGTACCAGGTGTTTCCAGGTAAAGAACTTTGGTCTTGTCGTGAACGATCCGCGTGACCGGTTTTTGCATCAGCACCGGATAGCCTTGTTGCTGGAGGCGGTCAGCCAGGGTTTCCCACATCTGTCCCGGACCACGTTCGGGGTAATGGAAGCTATTGATCAGCGTTTTGACAGAGGTTTTCTGCTGCTTGAAAAGAGCGTTGCGAATCGCCGTGGTCAGCGATAGTCCCTGGATTCGTTGCGCTGCCCATTCGGCACGAATTTCTGTACACGGAACTCCCCAAACCTTTTCTGTATAAGTCTTGAAGAAGATTTCATAGAGGCGCTTGCCAAACCGATTGCTTACCCATTGTTCAAGATTCTGTTCATTGTGGTAATAGACCAGCCGTGACCGCAGATAGCTGAATACGATGCGGACTGTTTCTACCAGTCCCAGGCCGAAGAGAGCGTTCTTGGCCTTTAGGGGATAGTAAAAGAACTTCCTACGGTAGAAGATTCGTGACAGGCGCGGCCGAGCGAGAAACTTGCCGGCCAGAACTTCTTGCCAGATCTGATTTACTTCGGCCCACTTGGTGAAGAAGCGATGCCCTCCGATGTCGAATAAGTAGCCTTTGTAATTCACGGTTCTGGATATGCCGCCGACGACATTGTCGGCCTCCAGGACCACGGCTGGGACATTGTGTTTGGACAGCTCGTAAGCCGCCGTCAGGCCGGCTGGACCGGCGCCAATGATCACAACCTTACGTTGCTCGGGGGCGGCGAGTGGCATTGGATCGTCCTTTAGGGGAACTATTCCCTGGCTAGCGAAACGAGAGGCAAGATGTCGCGGTAAAACGAACCCTGATTAAGTCACTTGGGATGCTTCAGGGGCTAAAGCCCAAAGCATGGTTGCCCCGTACCGGCACGTCTGAACACGCGCCCTGATACAACGCTATTGATGGGATATGTCTAAGTCAGATAGTTGCGTAGATTCCCTCGGGTTGGTTGCGCATGCGCCGGATGAAGCGCCTGGTAGCTACATAGGCCAGGAAGCGCGCTGTAAAAAGCGTGCGGAACGAAGCCGGACGCCGAAGATAGTGGACATCAACGCGTGGTAAGGCGAACGGATCAGCTTTAGGCTCGACGACGCCGGCTCCAGTGGAGCAGGCGGCGCGATAGTGTTCCTGCACCGCGGCACGAATGGGAAAATTCCAAAGGCCGTAGGGGTAGGCGAAGAAGTCAATCGTTTGCCCGATATGTCGCTCCAATTCGATCTTGCTATCGCGGATCTCGTGGTGCGCGTCCGCGGTTGACAGAGCAGTCAGGTCCGGATGGTGAATGCTGTGAGCTCCAAAGACAAAGCTATTGCGTGAAAGCTCGATCACTTGCTGCCAACTAAGCAAGGCTTGCGGTTTGACCGACGCCGGCTGGCCGGGCCAGCTATTCGTACTGCCGCAAAATGCGGTCGGGAGAAAGATGGTGGCCGGCAGGTTTAAGCGATGCAGCACCGGTGCGGCGAAGGAGTGGAAATCCTGATAGCCATCGTCAAAGGTAAGAACGACGGTACGTTCGGGCAGGCGAGTGCGGTTTATCAGGGCGTCAACGACCTTGTCGAGCGGCGAGACCTTTGTGTTCTCTTCAAGCCACTTCATCTGCTGGGCAAATAGGGCCGGCGAGATCTGCAGAGGAGAGTTTCCTTCCGAGATCGAGTGATAGGTCAAGATGACCGGAAGATGTATGGCGTCCATTGGGTTTAAGGAAGGTATGAGTCAGTCAATGGGAGCGCTTCAGGGGGTAAACAGTGTGCCGAAGCTCGAACAGCCGATCCCTCACTGAGTAAAGTTGATTTGTGATGACAAGAAACAAATGATCGAACTGAAGGTCATACTTTTGATGGATCAGGGTTAAGCAGGAACTGTTCAGGCTTGCGCGACCTTGTTGTAAACCGCGCCGAGGACGGTGCCGATGATGAGGCCAACCACGAACATGTAACAAAACCCGACGATGCTGCCGAAGAAGGTCACGCGATAGCCGGGGAAAAAGTTGGACAGCAGGCCAAGGTGCGCTCCGACATGAGGACCGCCTTTCAGCAAGAGAAAGTTGGTGGCCAGAAACAAGCCGGCTCCCGACAAGAACCCGAGAACGATGCCGAGGAGTTTGCCGTTCAGGAGGATGACCGCATGTTCAAGCTGTTCCTCGTGGGTATCCATAAGCGCTCCCTATAGATGATCGAGAAAATCAGAATACTGATCCATTTCCGCGCGCGAGCGGATCACCGTCAACCAGAGCCAGACAGCGGTATTACGGACAACAGCAAATCCGTAACCGAGGACGAAGCCCAGGGCAAACCCCCAGAGCAGCCCGATGAGAATTCCGTGCCAGGAAACCGAGTAGCCCCAGAGAAACTGTGCTAACAAGCTGCCGGCAGTCAAGGCCTCGTCTGTTCCGCGGATGAGCAGGACGAGAGTGACGATTGCGAGTAGACCGCCAGCGGCAACGCCCCAGGCAACGCCCATGGCGGTGCGATGCAGCGGAGCGAACGCCCGCAGCAAGAGGCTGGGTGCGGAATGATTCTGCGATGTCGGCACAATGCTGGGCGTGGCGGCCACTGCGCTATCTGACGATAATTTCATTGTACTGATAATTTCGGGTGCAATGGTGGGCGCCAGTTTCCTGGAAGCCGGGTGGCTCAATTGACATCCTGGTGTGCCGCCCCTAAACGGGCTATGTCACAAGCGTGTTGCCGCTCCGCGGTTCAAGTTGGCTTTCCACCTGCCCCGGGCCTCACGGCCCCGACTAACTCATGCCGCCGCTTTGAGGCTTTTGGGGATGCTGTCGCGGTGATTTTGTTCCACCAGAAAACTGCCGCAGTCTCGATATCAGACGGGAGCTACGGCTGGAAATTCCAGCGACATCCGGGCAGGTTGCTGCCACGGAATGAAGCCTAGCTTGCGTCGCGCCGTTTGTTCGAGTATGCGGAAATAGGCTTCAAGGTGCGAGCTCTCGGTCCACCGCTCTGTGTAGGACTGATAGCCGCGCTCTCCCATCTGCCGCCGCAATGCTTTATCGGTGCGCAAACGCTCCATCGCCGCCAGCAACTCTTCCGGGCTGCGATAGAGCAGGCCTCCCTGGCTCTGTTCGGTTACCTCGGTTAGAGCTCCCAGATTATGAGCGATGACCGGGGTTCGCTGCCGATAGGCCTCCAGGATGACGAGCCCCAGAACCTCATAGCCCGCCGACGGTACCAGCACCGCGATAGCATGGCGATAGAACCTTCGCAGCTGTTCCTGGGGCAGGGAGCCGAGGAAATGAACATTGGTCATGCCCTCAGCTTGCCGGCGCAGATGGGCTTCCATGGTTCCCGCGCCGGCGATCAGCAGGTCAGCATGTTTGTATTGGCGGAAGACCGGGAGCAAAGTTTCCACGCCCTTGATCTTCTCCAGCCGTCCCGCATAGAAAAAATAGGGTCGCCGATGAGACGCCGGCCCGGTCACGGTTGCGTCATCTTTGTCTTCCGGCACGAAGTGGGGCAACACCGTCATGGGAGATGCGAATCCGCGGTCATGATGCATTTGCTGGGTGAACAGACTCGGCGAGAGGAAAGCATCGACGGCGGTCTGGCATTGTTGCAGCAGGCCGGTGTGTCTCCACAGCTGTGGCGGCCGGCGAAACTTCAGAGTACAGCGAAAGCATTCCGGCTTGTCGCAGACGCGCTCGTTGTTTTTCCAGAGCACGTGCATGGGGCAGACCAGCCAATGTTCATGGGCGGTATAGAGCTTGATGAAATCGCGATAGTCGGGTGCTAACCTCAGGACCCGGGGGCCGAACAAGGAAATGTTGTGATAGTGGATTACGTCGAATTTCTTGCTGTAAAAAACCTCGAGGATGTTTTTGTCTTTGGGCCAAGTTCTGCCCGTCTGTTGCGCGATGAGGGGTGACAGAACCCCAAGGCGGCTGCGCAGGCTGTGCACGGTGACGTTGGGATGATTGGCAAATGTCTGATCCGGTTCGCTGGGCGTGAGGGTTTTGTAGCTGTCGACGCAATGAATCACATCCACTTCGTGCCCCTGGCGGGCCAGGGCATTGGCCAGGCGCGAAACGAAGATGGCATCTCCGCCAAAGCTGTAGGGCGGATAGAAAATCGACAGAAAGCAGAACCTAAGCGGACGCGCCATTCCGCTGGACCTCGTCAAAAACGGAAAGTAGCTGCTGCGCCGAGTTCTTCCACGACAAGCGGCCGGCCGCGGCCAGCGCCGCCTCGCTCATGCGCCGGCGCAACGAGGCGTCAGTGAGAACGCGTTCGATGGCGTGCCGCCAACCCGGGCGGTCGCTGGGATGGACGGTCAATGCGCCCTCACCCAGCAGCTGCGGAATTGGGCTTTCAGTTGTGGTCAGCACTGGCGTTCCGCAGGCCGCTGCCTCTACTGCCGGCAGTCCGAAGCCTTCGCAGACGGAAGGCAGAACGAGCGCGTCAGAGCGGTTCAAGAGCACGAGCAAGTCTTCGTCTTCGAGACGGCCGGTGAACAAGACATGCTTCTCCAGGCCATCGCGGTGCACTTGTTGGGAAAGCTGGCCATAACAGGAATAGAAGGAATCGCCGGTATAGTCGCCTACCAGGACAAGCCGCAAATCGCGAAACGCGTCGCGGGTAACCAGTTCACGAACCAGGTCGAGAAGCATAGATAGGTTCTTGTGAGGACTGAAGCCGCCTACGTAGATCAGGCATTTGGCATCGGAGGGAATACCCCATCGCTGCCAGGCTTCGGCGGCGACAGAAGATAGCGATGGCCGGAAAATTGGATCGGCGGCTTCGCTGACGACGCGCAGGCTCGACTGCGGAATTTTGAGCTTCTCGACTAATTGGTGGCGCGAAAATTCGGAGACCGTAATCAACAAGCGGGCTTGATGGATTCCTGATCGCATCTTTGCCCGGTAGAAAAACTTGGAGCGCACAGTAGGAAACACCAGCTCTGGAAAGAGCTCCGAGATTGCATCGTGAATGGTCACCAGCCGGGGCACGCCAATGAAAAATGGAACATAGGTGTAGTCGGTCGGAAAGTAGATGAGATCGACTCGGGCGCGACGGATGGCGTTGGCCACGGCCCACAGGTCGCCCACCGATCGCCGGCTGTCGGCCGCCGCGGCCTTGGTTGCCGGTACCTTGGTTGTGATCCGGCAAACCTCAGCGCTAGCGGGCAGGGGAAATTCGGGACATTCAGAGTCAACGAATAATGTGTAGTGATTGCGCTGGTCCAGCTGTACCACTGCGTTTGTAAGAGCGCGGGTATAGCGGCCATAGCCGCGCCGATTTGACCAGGAAGTTGCATCAACGCCGATCCGCATGGTCAGGAATGCCGCACGCTGGTCTTGCGCGGGGCTGAAGCGGATAAATGGAGAACGTGAATGGTCAAGAAGTACGCGAAGGTAGCTCCGCTGTACAAGTAGTAAGTCCAGTGGGCCAATACAGCCCGGGCGGCAAACCACCAGCCGCGTTTGCGGAGGAAGAAGCGGTAGACATCCAGATTCAACGATACCAGCGCCACCGCGATCAAAACAATCGCGGCGAGGAGCGGCGCTGGTCTCGGGGGGAGGACGCCGGTAAGACTAAAGGGCAGTAGCACGACACAGGCCGCAAGCAAACCAACCAGCAGGGAACTGACCCGCGAGGCGTAATTCAAGTTGAGATCGCGTGGGAGGTGACGCGTCGTCAGGATGAGTTTGGTCCAGGGGATGGCGCGATACTGAATGTCGGCGCGGAGCAGCTTGCGGATGGTCCAACGCTTCAGGTGCTTGACTTCGATCCTCTTGTCGAGGCGTATGGTGTGTCCGCATTGTGTCAGCTCCAGCCCGAGAGCGATGTCTTCGATGGAAGGCTTGGTGTAAGTCTCGGCGTCGAAACCGCGAAACTCTTCAAAAACCGTTCTGCGTATTGCGCCACATCCGGCCCAGAAGGTGGTTGCCGACTCGCTGGCAGTCTGGTGAACGTAATGATGCATCAGGTTTTTGTATTGCGAGATGAAACTGGTCCAGGCGGGCTGGTCGTCGTAGGAACCGAAGACGGCTGCGAGTTGGGGATCACGAACAAAGTCGTCGGCAATCATGGCAAGGGCGTTGGGCGCCACAACCACATCGGCATCGACAAAGGTGAGGATGTCGCCCGCTGCCTGACGCGCTCCCAGATTCCGGGCACCGGCTGGGCCGAGGGTTTGCGGAGTTCGCAAGCAGCGCGCGCCATAACGTGAAGCAATCTGCGGTGAATTATCGGCGGAGCAGTCATCGACCACAATCACTTCGAAGTGGAGGTAGTCGGAGTGGGCAAGGGCATTCAAACAGCGCGACAGGTGCAAGCTGCCGTTGCGCACCGGAACAATTACCGAGAGTCGAGGCGCCGTAGTCGGCGGCGCGGCGGGATCCGTGGTGTCGATGACGGAGGCAGGATTCATGGGATGATCAAAAAGCAGATCCCTCGGCGGCTAAAGCCGCCTCGTGATGACAAGAACAAGGTCCGGTTTACGCCGTAGCTAAAGCTACGCCCATTCAAAACATTCCGTGCCAGAAGTCTTACGCAGCCTGGAAAGCTGCGCCTTCCAACCCGTCGAAACTGCGCTGATGACTTCACGGCCGGCCGGTAATGTAGCCGACGAATTCGCCGTAGGACCAGGCTGTGTTGAGCATTCCAGTCAGCGGAGAAGAGCGCAAGAAGACGGCCTGATTGCGTTTGGTGTCGATGACCTTTTTCAGCTGGCGAAGAAAAAGCACGAAAGGCAGCAAGGGACAGAGAATCGCAAACACAGCGCGCTTCGAGGTGGGCACGCCGTTGACTCGCATCGCGGCGTAAGAGCGGCCCCAGACATAACGCTCGATCAGCACAGGACCCAGGCGCAGATTGAGCCGGTGCTGACGGACGATTACGTCGGGTGAAAGTGCGAGGACCTCGCCCCGGCTAGCCAGGGCGCCGTGCACGCGCGCCTCGTTATAGGAGTCGGGCCAGGCATCGGCTACGCGATCCAAGGCCGCGCGCTTGTAGCAAACGTTGGCGTCACTCACAAAGGCACTCGGTCCACGCGGAATGGGATTTTGATAACGGCCAAAATCGCCGAAGTAGAGGGCCCAGTTCAGTGGCCGATCGACGCCGTTCTCCATTGCACCGCCAATGGCAGCGTAAGGCTGAGCATGTTCTTTTACCAACGCAGCAGCCCATTGCGGATCGGGGCGTCCGACATCTTCGATGAGCGCCACCAGAGGAGCACGAGCCTTGCGAATGCCGACGCCACGGAGCTCGTCGTGATGTTCGCGGCTGGGGCCGGAACGAACGGTGCGAAGTTTCTCAGCCACGATGAACGCGACTTCCGGAAAGCGGTTCTGGAGCGGGACAATGCCGCGCAGCCGAGCGTCACAAGTAACCAGCACTTCCATCGGCGGAGGATCGACTTGCTGCCGCAAAGCTTGCAGGCATCCCTCGAGATGCTGGGTATCGGATTGTTCGGAGGTATCGCTGACCACGGTCACTACTACGCTAAGAGCAGGAGCCGCCGCCATCGGGTGGCTACTCGACTTCCATAAGAGCGTTGCCGGGACCGAAGGCATAGCCCATCCACTCGCCGCAGACATAACTGGTCATGGCTGGAATCAGCAGCGGCAAGCTGAGCATAAATTTACCGGGATGACATTTCTTGGCGAACACCCGCGAACCGATGCGCGCCAGCAAGACAAAAGGAATGGCAGGAGCGGCGAGCAGATACGCTGCTCGCTTGGCCGCCGAAAGCGTGCTGCGGCGGGCGCCGGCAAAGGCGCGGCTGAAAAGATAGCGCTGCCGTACATAGTAGAAATAATCGAAAGGACCGCGATGATAGGCGATCATGCCGGGCACGCTGCGAAATCTTGCGCCTTCGGCGAGCAGCTTGGGATGCAGCGCCGCCTCCCAATATCCGCCACTGAGGAGTGAGAGATTGGAGTTCAACGTGTCTTTGCGGTAGGCCGCATTGGCGCTCCCGACATTATAGGAGTCGCCGTCGGTCCAGGGCGGCAGGTAAGAGTTGTACTCGATAAAGTAGGTGATCCAGTCGCGCAAGCGGCCATTGGGACGGAAGTCCATTGGACCACCGACGGCGACATACGCGGGCGAGAATGCCGTACTTAGAACCTGAAGCCAGTTGGAAGCGACCAAACAATGTTCTTCGATGATCGCTACGATGGTGCCGTTGGCGTGCTGCACGCCAATGCAGCGTAACTGCGGGACGGACTCGCGCCGGGGCACCTCCACGAAGCGCGTGCCGGGAAACTTCGCGGCCAGTCGCTGCACATTATCCGGCCCGCGGCAGTCGACCACAATGACCTCGAAGGCAGGGGCGTTCTTTTGCGCAAAGACCGAGGCGAGGCAGTCATCGATGAACGGCGCTCCGACGATGGACGCGATGACGACCGAGACGGCGGGCGCTGCGTTGGTATCGGGACTCATAGGGTTGTCGAGCCGGTGGTGGGTGGTTCCGGTGACCTGAAAGTGCGCGAAATAGATTTCTGGTCGGACACTTGGGCACACTTTCATCCTCTGAGTCACATACGGCCGGTGCCCAAGCAGCTATAGAGATTTATTCGGGTAGTAGCACGGAGATGGCCAGTGTGTCCGGTTGGCGCAAGCCTGGTGCTGGAATGATGGGGAGGGTTCGTTTTCTGCGAACTCGCTCATTTGCCTAGGTTTGCGTGGCCGAAGGGGTTCGTGAACGGGATCGTGGCGTGGCGTCCTTCGGACTGGAACCGTGGAAACCGCTGGCGGGGCGAGGAATTGCGGCGTTGCGGGTGAGCCGTGGCTGGAGGAAACTTCCGAATCTCTGGGAAAAAGATTTCACTTGCCCGGGCGC
>Ga0210398_10002733_pt1 | contig 17106 bp, 9 predicted proteins | sample IncBWC4OmetaG_FD_161047 | JGI IMG/M metagenome (GOLD analysis project Ga0210398, IMG submission 161047) | Forest soil microbial communities from Barre Woods Harvard Forest LTER site, Petersham, Massachusetts, United States - Inc-BW-C-4-O | ecosystem: Environmental > Terrestrial > Soil >... | reverse complement strand
GTCGAATGGCACATGCGCGCCGCTCTCGGCCCGATGCTTTATGAGGACGACGAGAAGGAGACTCTCCTGGCCGAACGCTCAAACCCGGTGGCCAAGGCGACACGCTCCGACAAGGCGCGGGCCAAGCGAAACGGCGCGCTATAATATCAAAATCTGCTTCCGGCCTGGTTCTAGAAAGCTGTTCGGGATCGCTTTCGTCGATTCCCAGAGCTCTCTGAACACCGCATTCCCAAGAAATCGTTGGACTGTCGTAAGTTTGTGCTTTCGTTCTTCCGCCGTAATCATTCCTTTATCTTTTGAATAATCTAAAAATATTTGTGCAGTTCTGTTTTTAGAGGTTCCACTGAAGCGTTGCTTTTGCATTCTCCGCCCGACGCCACCTTAAGCGCCGCCATGAATTCGTTCAAGCCAGATGATCGCATCATCTTTATTATCGAAGATGACCCCGGCTACCTTAGTTATCGGAGTGTAGTTGTAGTCGTTGGCGACCTGGCCAAATGCCTTCCGCAGACTCGCGGGCGCGCGTTCGGGATCGCCAAGAAGCTTGATGGCGCAAAGCCGTCGATTGCACTCAGCCATCGTGTAGCCGGTAACCCGGCCGCCCTTAGATTTAACCGGGATGAGCGCCAGCCGCTCCAGCGGATTCAGGCCGTGCCGCGCGATATCGCGTGCAAGCGGATAGACCTCCTCGCGCTCGCAAAGGTACTCAATGACCTGCTCCTAGGCTTTGAACGGTTCGTGACGTGGGTTCTCCAAATCAAAAAAGACGCGTCCTATATCGATATCGTCAATATTCTTGGGCGCGGTCGGCATGGCTCGCCTCTCTCGTTGCATACGAGATGCTGGTGATCACGGTAGCCCCAGGGTTGAGATACGCAATGCCCGGCCGACGGGCTGTTCGGTGTGCTATAAGGGTGCCTGATCGAGCAGGGACACGTATATGGCTGGCAGCAAGGTTAAAGCGGGCAAAGCGTCCCAGTCTAAGCGCTTCATCGAAGCCGCGCGGGACGCTGAGTGCAGCGAGGATGAAGCTGTGTTCGATGCGAATCTGAAGCGACTCGCGGGAACGGAGCCGAGCAAGACAACCCCTAAGCCTGAAAAATAATCAACGCGATCGGCTACATTCTCGCCTCGGATTTAGAGTCGTGTTTGGCAAGTATATAATTCCCTCCTCGAAGGAGGGTGGCTCGGCCGGTGCACCAGCGCTTCCTCGCTGAGTACCGCGTAATCCGCCAGAATCCTGTCTAGCCTAACTTCGCCGATTGGCGGGGTCGAGAGGGCTTAAGTGGCTGTTTTTTGGTAATCCGACCGGCAAAGGTCGGCACTACAGCGGGGTGGGCGGCGGGCTCGAGGAAGCGGTGATTGGATCCATGTTGGCGCCGTATGCGAAATACCAGATCTGGTCATTCGGCCGACCCCGCAGGCGAGCGCCGCGAAGTGGATAATAAAGGCGGGAAAGGACCCAGGACTTGGCGATCAGTCGGCGCCGTTTGCGCCACAGCACGGCTGCGTGGAGCATTTCTACTCGGCCGGTTCACCCTTTATCGCTCGCCGGAACGGCGGCGAGTGCATCCACCCAATGCAGGGCAGAACGGCGCCAGCCTTGCCGCTTCGGTGTAAACGCGCCGCGCTGAATGATCGTACCAACGCGCAAGCCATAGCTCTGCGGATCATCCACCGCGCAGGCATAGATCGGCGTGCCGCAATTGCCGCAAAAGGCGTGGAGGCGTTTGTTGCCGCTTTCCGCCGTCTTGACATAGGTCTTTGGCGTGCCGCTGAGGAGATGAAATGCTCGGCGGGTGCCGGAATATTTATACGAAAGGCCGAGCCGGAGAGCCTTTGGCAATCGGTGCAGTGGCAGATGTTGAGCGCATCGGGATCGACCTCCGCCTCGAAGGTGATCTCGCCACAATGGCAGTATCCGTCGATCTTCATGGGTGTCTCCCGTGTACCCAAGCCCAGTGCGTCCAGATGTGTGTCTATGATCATAATTGGCACCGCGTTCAGCGTCAGCGCCTTGGGCACCCCACCCTACACGACCGGGACAGGTCTGCGGAGCTGGCCCGGGGCATAGCAAAGGTCCCTGCTTGATGAGCCGCAAAAGCGAAATCGTTTCGCACTTGGCCGGCACTTCGCCGGCATGGTCCCAGTCAGCAAAGCCCTGTTTGGCCCTCCGGGTTAAATGACGCTGGTTTGTGTCAGATCGGCGATCTCGCTTGGGCTGGGCAGGAAGGCCACGACAAGCGTTACGAGATCGCCGAGGACTATATGCAGGCGGTCTATAAGCTCTGGGAGGACAGCTGGGAGGATGGAGCAGTGCTGCGGGATCGGGTAGGGAAAATTTGCCGACGCCGGCCGGATCCATCGCGTACCCCACAGCGGCCCCTATTTTCAGCTTGACGCTATCCACCTCTGCGAACCGTCGCCGCAGCGCACGCCGGTGCTCTACCAGGCCGGCGCCTCGACCCGCGGCCGGCAGTTCGCCGCGCAGCACGCGGAATGCGTTTTCATCAATGGTTCTTCAGGGAAAGTCATTGGCAATATCGTGACCGATATTCGCCGCCGTGCTGCCGCCTGTGGGCACGACCCGGCACAAATCCTGATCTTCACGATAATGACCGTCAATACCGCTGCGACGCACGAAGCTGCTCAGGAAAAGCTGCGCGGCTATTTGTGCTACGTCAGCGAGGAAGGCGCACTTGCCTTGATGTCTGGGTGGACGGGGCTGGATTTCTCCACCATGCCACCAGACGAGCCGGTACGGTTTGCACAGCGCGACGCGATGACCTCGGCGCTGGAAGTCTTCACTACGGCCGACTCGGAGCGCAGCTGGATGGTGCGGGAGATCGCGCGGCACGCGGCAATCGGCGGGCGCCGGCCGGTTGTTGTCGGCTCGTCCATCGAAGTCGCCGACGAACTGCAAGCCTGGGTGGCAGAGACCGACATCGACGGCTTCAACCTGGCTTATGCAGTGACGCCGGAAACTTTCACCGACTTCGTGGATCTGGTCGTGCCGGAACTGCAGCGGCGCGGCGTCTATAAACTCGACTACACGCCGGGGACCCTGCGCGAAAAACTCTTCGGCCTCGGCCAAGCCCGTTTGCCGTCAAGCCGTCCGGCAGCAAGGGTCCGATCCACCACAAGCGGTGGCGGGGACCTATCATCCAGCTAATCAACCCTTTAACACTTTAACCCGCATTCCCCGGATGAAGACGCGATTTTGAGCGCACTCACGGACGTTCAGGGTCAAAATTCAGTTGCTTGTGCGGGATCGAATGGGGCGCCGATGGCGGACCCGATGGGTGTAGCGGACAGGGGGGCGCTAAGGCTCTGTTTGCGGAAATCTTGTCGCTCATCGCCCGGCTACAGGCGCCCGCTCCGGCATGACAGCGGCGGTGTCAGATGAGACAGACGACGAAGGCAGAGGTGTGCCTCGAATGAAGCAAAGCCACGAGTTCCGGACCCGCGAGGCGAGCAACCCGAACGATTGGCTGCGAACGAGGCTGGTTGCGCCCGAATTTCATTGCGGTGTGCCTCGATGAGACGGAAGATCGCGCTCAACAGCCCCGGAATCTGGGGAATGTCGGCTAAGATGGCTTCCCAGTTGTTGTCTTGTGTCTCTCCTGGGCTCCAGGCGTGCGGACCGGGTGCCAACGAGATTAGGCAAAACGATGGCGGCTACGCTTCACAGAGGAGACGGAAACATGGCACAAAAAGGTCGCGGGATTTTCATGGTGTACGTTGATATCGACGCCCAGCACGTGCAGGAATTCAACGAGTGGTATAACAAGGAACATCTACCGGAATTGCTGTCGGTGCCCGGCATTCTCTCAGCGGCCCGCTACGAGGCGGTCAAGGGTGGCCCGCAGTACCTGGCATGCTATGAACTGGAAAGCGTGGCGGTGATGCAGACGCCGGCGTTTACCAACCGGCCGCGGACGCCGTGGGGACAGAAAGTCTCGCCGTCCGTGATTGGGAAGAATTTGACACGCATTGTCGGGGAACAGATTTACCCGGACGGCGTGGAAATGCCGGAGCGTGGCATGGCGCCGGTGTTGCAGATTGGCCGCATGTCCGTCCCCGCCGAGGTCGATGCGGAGTGGAACGCCTGGTACAGTAAGGAATATGTGCCAGGCTACCGCAAGGTGCCGGGCGTGATCTACGCCCGCCGCTATCGGGTTCTCGAGGGCACCAGCGGCTACAGCACGGTCTACGAATTTGCCAGTACGGCCGTGCCCGAAAGCCCGGAGTGGAAGGAGCAACAGCAACATTCCTCGCCCAATTCGCCGCGCATGCGGCAGGCCATGACGCATGCACCGGGTTCTGCCGGGGTGTACGTACGGGTGAATCCCTAAAGTCCAGGGTGCGCTAGATGTCCATTTTGTAAGTCCTGTGCCAGCTGTCTTGGAGCCGCGTGCGCATTTTGCCAGACAGGCACGGTTTCACGCGGCGAGCAAACGGTGAAGGCAAAGCTCACCCAGGGCCGTCAAGTCTCATATAGCGTGTTCAGTGTTCGTCACACGTTGCATTGAAGCCATGTTGCGGGCCTCGTGGAAGAAAACGGTCGGATACTGTTGGCTTAAAAGTGCCGACTGGTAGGTTGAGGCGGGCAAGACGAAGCACGGGCGGGGCGAGTAAAGAGGTAATCTGCGATTACGCCACGCTAGCGCGTGAATGCACCCACCGGACGAGGGCCAAATCACGGCTTGATCGCGACCTTGGTCCCAAGAAGTGGGGCGATGCCGGTTAAAACGAGCGCTCCGCCTCGCGCTCACCCTCCTCGGTGAGAACGACGGACTTGGCCTTGCCGACAGGATTGGAGATGAACCCCTTCCCGTGCAGCCGGGTCATCGCTTCCAGTCGAAGGTCTTCCATACCCAACAGCCATCGTGCAGGCCGATCGCCGTTGCCGAAGGCAACGAGTTTCTTTGGCCCTGCTACGATCTGCGCTAGCTTCCGCACAGTGACCGTTACGACTAGGGCTTTCTGCCGCCGCGGTTCTTCGATCGTGTGCTCGAAGCCATCGTCGCCTGCTACCAGGGGTCGGCAAGCGCCGCCTCACTCCGCGCGAATGACTAGGGATAGCTTCGAGGTCGCGGCTCACCTGCACTTTACGGTGAATTTGGACTTGCGAACGTATTGCGAACCTGTCCGAGGCGGCGCAAGGTTGACCTCCTGGCGGATTGTTCCTCGCGAGGCACCCGGGTTTAAACAAAGCCGCCGACTGCCGTCGATGCCGGGCCACGAGGCGCGGGAGGAGATCATGGATAACGCCGACATCCGCCAGGTCGCGGTCATCGGGGCCGGCACGATCGGCGCCAGCTGGGCCGCGTTCTTCCTGTCGCGGGGTCTATCGGTGGCAGCCAGCGACCCGGCGCCGCAGGCGGAGGCCACACTGCGCCGCTTCGTCGCCGCTTCATGGCCGGCACTCGTCCGGCTCGGCGCTTCGCAGCCGCTCCCCGACAAGGTGCCCGAGGACCGGCTGTCATTTCATTGCCGAACCCGAGGCAGCGCTGGTCGGTGCCGATTTCGTCCAGGAGAACGCTCCCGAGCGCGAGGAGGTGAAGCGCGCGCTGCTGGCCCGGCTCGACGCCGCGCTGCCCTCCGAGGTGGTCATCGCCTCGAGTTCGTCCGGCCTGCTGATGAGCCGCTTGCAGGGGGATTGCCGTCATCTGAGCGCTGCGTGATCGGCCATCCGTTCAACCCACCGCATCTCGTGCCATTGGTCGAGGTCGTCGCCGGCAACGATACCGCACCGGCCACCGTCGAACGGGCGCTCGCCTTCTACGCCGCCATCGGCAAGCGGCCGATCCGCATCCACCGCGAGGTTGCGGGACACGTCGCCAACCGGCTGCAAGCCGCGCTGTGGCGCGAGGCGGTCCACCTCGTCACCGAGGGTGTCGCCCACGGTGGCCGGCATCGACACCGCGATCAGCGACGGGCCGGGCATGCGCTGGGCCCTGAGGGGGCCGTACTTGACCTTTCACCTGGCCGGCGGCAGCGGCGGCATCGGGCATTTCCTCGACCAATTCGCCGGTCCCATGGAAGCGTGGTGGGAGACCCTCGGTTAGCCCCACCTCACCGCGGAAGTCCGCGGCGCGATCACCGCCGGGGTTGCGGCGGAGGCCGCGGGCCGCTCGATCGACGAGTTGGCGGCGGAGCGCGACCGCCTGCTGGTCGCGATGCAGCGCGTATGGGGCGACGAGCCACCCGGCGGTCACGTCATCGGCACGGCGATCTGTCTGTCCTGTCTGCTCGAGATAGGGCGATACGGCGACCTGATCCAGCTGCTGGCGTGCGCTCGAAACGAAATGGTGGCCTCGGCACCGCTTCGGTGCCGAGGCGCTCGTGAAGCAGGAAGGGTGGGATGCCGCGATTGCCTATGCCGATGGCTGTCGCACGCCGTAAGGGTTACGACGATACCGCGATCGATCGCTTCTGCGCGGACGTACTGATCAAAAGCGGTCGGGCCGATGACCCCTACCGCCGCAACGGGCTGACGGCAGCGACCGGCCCGACCTACCTTGCGGTCTATCGTGAGACGGTCAAGCGCTACCCTGAACGGGACCGGCGGCAAGTATTGCTGGACCTGATCGTGACGCGGGGTGAGCGCGGCAAGTGGTTCGCTGCAGCAAAGGATGCCGGGTTCCTCGACGTCGCCCTCGTATGCGCGCGGGACTACGCAGCCGAGCCGGCGACCCTCGTGCGCGCCGCGCGGGACTTCGCCGCCAAGGAGCCGAAGTTCGCGGCGGAAATCGGGCTGCTCGCTTTGGAACGCCTGCTCAACGGCGGCGGCTATGATCCAGAAGTCTCGCTGGTCCAGGAGGCCTTCGGTCATCTGATGGGCGCTGCATCGCGGATCGGGGCGCGGGACTGGGCCAGGCAGCAGGCGCAGCGGCTCGTTGACGGCGCCTCTTCTCCGGACCGCGGGCATATGCAACGCGTCCTGGCCGAATCCTTGGCGCGTTGGGGCGAGGAGCAGGTTGGGGGTTTATCTCGAAGCGGAAGTGAGCCGGAGCTTCATGGGCCGGCTTGAGAAGGGCCCCTGTGGGAGTCTTGAGCATTTCTTCGCGCTGGGCGAGGACGAGCTTGCCACTTCCAGCAAAGGTGGATCGCGCTGACCTCGCATTCGCCGGGCGGGCGCTCGCCGAGCTCATCGCGCCTGGCACCGTGCGGCGTCTCGTGGCCGATTTGCGAAGGCTTCGTCGCCTGCGTCCCGCGCGGATCGGCGCGGCGATCGAACGCCTGGGGTCGCTGCTGGATTGACGCTCAGCCATGCCGTTTCAGGGCTAGGATCTCGATGCGCGGAGCCGCGCCGCATATTCCGCTATGAGCTCGGGATAGACGGCGATCTCGCCCCATCGATCCTCGCCGGCGCAAGGTACTGTACACCGTCCTCCATGACCGCCTGGAACAGGCGTTCTAGCCACGCGCTCCGCGTCATCACGTCGGCCGGGGCCGAGATCAATATCGGGATCAACTCGTCAAGTGTGCGATGGGCGGCGCCGCCAAGGGCGCGCCCGACGAGGTGTCGATATGCTCCAGCGCAGGCCATAGCCGTTCCAGCAGCGAAACACAGCCTTCAGCCGCCACGCAAGGCTGAGGCGGCCGGGGCCGATGACGATCAACGCCCTTGCCGCGGATCTGGTCATGGACCGGACAACTCTCGGGCGGAACATCCTGCCGCTTGAGCGGGACGGTCTGATCGCGATCGAAAAGGAGGCGCGCGACCGCCGGACCAAACCGCTGCGGCTGACCGAGGCCGGTGCGGCTCGCCTGCAGACGGCGGTTGGGCGATGGGTCCACGCTCAAAGAGAATTCGAACTGGCCTTTGGGGCCAAACGCGCCGCCGACATGCGCGCCCTCCTTTTCGTCGCCGCCGCAACCAACCTCGGCGCCGCCGTTCCCGGCAGCGCGGGCGCAGTCCGCGGTGATGAAAGACCGGCCAAAGGGCGAGATCGTGTCTAAGGTTCAAGTGTCATAGATCAGATGCTCGTTGATATTATCAAGCTGTCATTAATTATGAAATTCTTGTTGTGTCCGATACCGACAATTGTTGGTCAAATAATATGGTCACCAATATCGTTATTGTGATTCTTCTACATTTATTCCACGCCTAGACCAAACAGTGTCACCCAGGCCGCCATTTCGGAGAACACCCGAAGCACGACGTTATAGGGTCGAAGACCTTTGAGGCAGCACTTTTGACGTTTCGAGCGCTGAACCGGGCCGGGCGGCGCAGGTCGAACCCCGAAGGATGCCGTGGGCAGGGGTGGTCGCTTTTGATTTGCCGGCGCAATCGGCTATCGCCCTTGCCCTCTTGCGGGGAGAGGGATGGAGCGCGGGGGTTAGCCGATGTCTTGTTGCCAACCGAAGTCACCAGCTGATCTTGACGCCGCCGAAGCCGCCGAGCGAGTTGCCGCCGCCCGAAAAATAGCCGGTGAAGTTGGCGTAAACGCTGATCCGGCGATCGAGCGCGAGCTTTAGACCGGCCTGCACCTGTGCTGCGTCCTCCGCCGCCGCGGCACCGTGCACCAGGAGCGGAAATCCGGGGGCCGATAGGAATTCGGCTGTGATCGTGCGTTGCGCATTGAATTCGTGCACCTCTGCCACGCGAAGCGACGGGATGAGGGCCACACCCGGGGCCACATCGAACCTGCTGTCGACCTGACCGCCGAGATAGAGCGGCACCGAGGCGACGGTATGGGCATCGTATTGCAGCCCCAGAACTCCCGCCGTCGAGGCGCCGGTGACCGTGCTGGTCTCGCTGTAGGAGGAGGTGTGCAGCCGGTCGAACTGCAGCGCGGCAAACGGGGTCAGGATGACAGGCCCGACCGGATAGTTGCGGCCGATCTCGATGCGGCCGCCGAACAGATTGGAGTCGAAACTGCCCTGGGCGTTTTCGAGCGGGCCGATATTGAGGCCGATCACATCGCGCATTTCATCCTGGCTGAAATGGCCGTAGGCGAGAACGCCCATCGCATAAAGCTCTTCCCACCGCCCCGAGGCGTAGACGCCGACGTCGCCGCCCGAACCGCTGCCATGCGTCGTGCGGTCGGGGACCGAATACTGGAAGCCGCTGCCGCCGCCGGCGACGCCGATGACCCAGTGCGGGTTGACCCGGTAATCCAGCCCGGCAGCACCTCCGGCGGTGCCGAAATTCTGCGCCGCAGCGCCGAAAGCCGATGCGCTGGTGGCCTTGGTATCGGCGCTGTTCAGCCCCAAATCGTCGCCAAAGCCGCTCGCCCATGCGCGCCAGGTGCCGGTCCGGCGCCCCGGCATCGCGTCCGTGGCACCGTTTAGGGCGTAGCCATCCGCGTATTGCTCCGACGGCAAAAACGCCTGCTGTAGCACGGCCTCGAAAAACTGGTCGCGCGCGGAAAAGATCGCCTGCTGGACGGCGCTGGTGCCTTCGCCGGACAATGAGTCGTACGTGACCCCCAGATCGGCGACCGTCGGCACGTAAAACAGCTTCGCGGCGATCGGTAAGAAGTTCGGCGACGACCGGGCGGTCTGGATCGCGTTGATCGCATAGCCGACGGAATGCTGGTTGACCGTCAGCCCGCCAGGCGAGAAATCGATGACATAATGCAGAACGATGTCGTTCGGATCCGGATAGGTGAGGCTGTAGGTGGCGACCGCAGTCGGTATGAAGCCGAGGCCGAGCCCGTCATGGCTGGTCACGCCGCCTGCCGCGTAGAGGATCGTCGTGTCGTGCTCTCCGGGCAGCGCCAGCCCCGGGTTCAGCACATTGATGCCGACAGTGCCGGCAACACTCGCGGCGCCGGTGAAATTGATGCGGTCCGAGGTCTGGTCGAGGAACTGCAGATCGAGGGCATAGATGCCGCTCGTCGTCTGCAGAAAGCTGCCGGTGATGTTGGTCGTAAAAACGTTTCCCAGTCCGCCGGGGGACAACAATCCCTCATTGGTCAGCAAGCCGGGCGCGCCGAGATCGACCGTCGAGCCTGAGTTGAAGACGCCGGTCGGCTTGTTATCGAAGGTGTTAAGGCCGCCGTCGAGATCGATCGAGCCGAGGACAAAGCCGGAATTGACCACGTTGTCGTTGCCGGCGCCGCCGGTGATCGGCGTGCCGGCGAGCCCGTCTGCTGTCAGCAAGCTGCCGGCGTTGGTGATCAGATTGTCCGCTCCACCTAATAGGCTGATGGCGTGGCCGTTGCCGGCGCCGCCGAGGATCTCGACATCGCCGATGGTGACAGCAATGTTGCTGGCACCAGCGCCGGCGTCGCTGTCGGCGAAAATCGCCGTCGAGCCCTGGCCGGACGTCAATACCGGCGCGGTGACCGAGACGTTGACAGTGCCGCCTTGCCCGGCCCCGCCAGCGGTGCCGGCGAACGGGCTATTGCCGATGGCCGCGCCATAAAAGCCATTGCCGACAATGCCGCCGCCGCCACCGACCGACTGGGCGACGATGCCGTCGGAACCCACCCCCGAGGTCATGATTTGTGCTGTCGAGACGATGCTGACAGGGCCGCCATTGCCGCCCGCCCCACCGCCCGCCGCAACCGGGACGGCGATAGCGTTGCCGCCGCCGCCGTAAGCGAGGAACAGGCCGCCGCCGCCACCGACCGATTGCGCGACAATCGCGTGGGCGCCGTTGCCCATCGTCATGATCGGCGCCGAGTTGTTGACCGTCACGGCCCCGCCATCGCCCTTGGCGGCACCCGCGGCTCCCAGACTTAAACTCCCGACCGAGCCGACCCCGACGGCGTCGATCACGCCACCACCGCCGCCGATCGACTGTGCGAGGATGCCGAGCGATCCGACGCCGCTGGTCGCGATCGGTGACGCGTTGGTCAAATCGACCGTGCCGGCGGAACCGCCCACACCGCGGCCGCCGAGAACGGCACCCGCGACGGACGGGTTCTGCGCGCCACCGCTGGAAAACCCGGCAAATCCGCCGCCACCGCCGATCGATTGCAGCACCAAACCCGAAGCAGCGGCGCCGCTCGTGGCGATCGGGGCGTTTGCAGCGACATTGATCATCGCCCCGGCGCCGCCGGCGCCACCCTCGCCGCCGACATCGAAGGTCAACCCATTGGTTCCGATCGCCAGCCCCGAGGACGCCGAAAAGCCGGCGTACCCACCGCCGCCGCCGATCGACTGTGCCAATAGGCCTTGCGCCAACGCGCCGTTGGTCATGACCGGGCCGGTAAAACTCAGCAGCGTTACATTTGCGCCATTGCCGACCAACCCTTCCGAACCGCCGACATTCTCGATGACGCCCAGAGGCGTTCCGGTGACGACGCCGAGAGAAAAGGCGCCATCGCCGCCGCCTCCGCCGATCGCCTGCACCAGCGCCCCGATGGCATTGTCGCCAGAGGTCGCTATTGGGCCGGAATTCGAAAATGTGATCGTGCCGGCCGAACCGCCGCCGGTGCTCGACCCGCCGACGATCGTTTTAAGCAAACCAATATCGTTGCCGACCGAGATGTCGCCGGTCATGCCGTCGGTGCCGCCGCCGCCGCCGATCGACTGGGCGATCAACCCGACGGAACCGGCGCCCACCGTCATCGTCGGATTGGTATTGCTGGTGGAAAGTACGCTGCCGTCGCCGGCAATGCTGCCGGTCCCGCCGACCTGCAAGGTGATCCCGGCGGCGCCCGTGGTTAGCGGATCGGGGACCGAGAGCGCGCCGTTGCCTCCGCCGGCGCCGATCGCCTGAACCAAGACGCCGTAGGACAGCGACCCCATCGTCTGCAGGGTGCCGCCGCTGACGTTTACGATGACCTGGCCCTTGGCGCCGCCCTTCCCATTCGACGCGCCGCCGACATCGTTCCCCGACCCGTCGACCCCTCCGGTCTGCGCCGAGACCGCGAAGGCGCCGTTGCCGCCGCCACCGCCGATCGACTGCGCCAGCACGCTCGTCGAATTGTCGGCCAAGGTTATGATGCTGCCGGTGCTGGTGACGGTGACGTTGCTGGCATCACCGCCGTTCCCGCCCTGGCCGCCGACGCTGTTCTGCATCTGGCCGCCCGAGACGTTGAGCGCGCCGGCAAACCCGCCGCTTCCGCCGCCGCCGCCGATCGACTGCGCGAAAACCCCGACCGAGCCGGCACCCTTGACGAGGATCGTGCCGGTATTCGTGACCGTGACCGGCCCGCCGGTGCCGCCCGCGCCGCCCTTGCCGCCGACGGTCGACACCATGCCGCCCGAGCCGCTGCCGAGCGTGCCGTTGACGCTGAAGCCGCCTTCGCCGCCACCGCCGCCGACCGATTGTGCGTAGACGCCGTCCGACAGCGGGCCCTCGGTCACTATCGCGCCCGAATTCGTCACCTGCACCAGCTTGGATAAGCCCCCGCCGCCACCGGCACCGCCGACGCTAGAGTTCGACCCAGAGCCGCTCGAGCCCGAGCCCGAGAGCGAGAACCCGCCGTTGCCACCCCCGCCGCCGATCGACTGAGCGAGGACACCGACCGCGTTCGCGCCGAGCGTATGCACCAGACCCGTATTGGTCACGGTGACCTGATCGCCGTTGCCTGCACCCGCTGCGGCGCCGCCGACTGTGTTGGCAACGCTGCCGGTGCTGCCGATGCTCAACCCGCCGGCGAACCCGCCGGAGCCGCCGCCGCCGCCGACCGATTGCGCAAAGATGCCGATCGCGTTGGCGCCGGTGGTCACGATCTGGCCATCGTTCTTGACCGTGACCATCGCGGCCGAGCCGCCGCCCGCGCCCGAGCCGGCGCCGACCATCGACTGGGCGTCGCCGCTCGTGCTGAGCGAGCCGCCGATCGCAAAGGCGCCGTTGCCACCGCCGCCGCCGACCGACTGGGCCTGGATGCCATCGGCAAAAGCGCCCTGCGTTTGGATCGAACCGGTTGCGGTATTGGTCACCGTTACCGTCGATGCCGTTCCCCCCAATCCACCCGAGCCGCCAACCGCCGAGGTCACTGCGTTCGCCTGCGAGACCCCGGCACCAATCGAGAACCCGCCATTGCCGCCGCCGCCGCCGACCGATTGCACGAAGATGCCGGTCGCTTCTGCCGCCTCGGTCATGATCGAGCCGGAGTTCGTCACCTCGACCGCATTGCCGGCGCCGCCACCGCCACCGGCTCCCCCGACGCCGTTCATCAGCGAGGCGCCGCCGGCGCTGATCGCCGCGCCGATCGCGAAGCCGCCCGAGCCGCCGCCGCCGCCGACCGACTGGGCGAGAATGCCGATCGCACCCGAGCCCGATGTCACGATGGTATCGGCGTTCGCAACCGTAACCGTGCCCGCTGCACCGGCCGCACCGCCGGCGCCCGCACCGACCGTCGAGCTCGAATCGGTGTCGATCGAGACCGCACCGCCGATCGAGAACGCGCCGTTGCCGCCGCCGCCGCCGACCGACTGCGCCTCGATGCCGTAGGCCATCGCGCCCGCGGTCGCGATCTTGCCGCCGCGGTTGTTGTCGAGGGTGACATTTCCGGCAGCGCCGGCGACGCCGCCATTGCCGCCGACGCTCTGGTCCGTTGCTTTTGCGGTCGACCCGGCGCCGGAAATATCAAATCCGCCATTGCCGCCACCGCCGCCGACCGATTGCGCCAGGATGCCGATCGCGTTGTCCTTTTGCGTCGTGATCGCCGCGGCGTTGGTCACCTTTACCATTGCGGCGTTGCCGCCCTTGGCCCCAGCACCGCCAACCCCGTTGGTGAGGCTGGCGCCACCGGCGCTGATCGCCGCGCCGATCGCAAAGCCGCCCGAGCCGCCGCCGCCGCCGACCGACTGCGCGAGGATGCCGATCGCACCGGAGCCCGCCGTCGAGATGACATCGGCGTTGCCGACCGCGACCGCGCCTCCAGCGCCAGCCGCGCCGCCGGCCCCGGCTCCCACGGTCGAGCTCGAATCGGCGTTGATCGACACCGCGCCGCCGATCGAAAAAGCGCCGTTGCCGCCGCCGCCGCCGACCGACTGCGCCTCGATGCCGTAGGCCATGGCGCCGAGTGTCGCAATCTGGCCGCCGAGATCGTTGTTGACCGTGACGTTGCCCGCCGTGCCGGCGCTGCCGCCGGTGCCGCCGACGCTTTGGTTGGTCGCCTTGGCGGTCGCGCCCGCCGCCGAAATGCCAAAGCCGCCGGTCCCGCCGCCGCCGCCGATCGATTCCGCCAATATGCCGATCGAGCCGTCCTCAGCGGTCTCGATCTTTGCGGCGTTGGTAACCTGCACCGCCGCGGCGTTGCCGCCGACGGCGGCGTTGCCGCCGACCCCGTTCGCGAGGCTCGAGCCGCCGGCGCTGATTGCGGCGCCGACGGCAAACCCGCCGGACCCGCCGCCGCCGCCGACCGATTCCGCAAGGATGCCGCTGGCGTCGAACCCGTTTGTCGTGATCGTGTCGAGGTTCTTTACGGTGACTGCCGCTCCGGTGCTGCCGGCGCCGGCGTTGCCGCCACCGATTTTCGAGCTGGCGTCGCCATTCAGCGACAGCGAGCCGCCAATGGCAAAGCCGCCATTGCCCCCGCCGCCGCCGACCGACTGGGCGTCGATGCCGTAGGCCATTGCACCGGTCGTAGAGATCTTGCCGCCGGCATCGTTTTCGACCGAGACTGCGCCCGCGGCGCTGGCGGACCCGCCGCTCCCGCCGGTCGTGTTGGCGACACCCATCGCCGATGAGCCGGCCGCCCCGAGCGAGAAGCCGCCATTGCCGCCGCCGCCGCCGATCGACTGCGCCAGGATACCGCCCGAATTATCCCCTTTCGACTGGACGGCACCGCGGTTAACGACGGTTACGGCGCCGGCGTTGTTGCCGGTGCCGCCTTTGCCGCCGGTCGAGTTGGTCACCGCCTTGGTGTTGGTGCTGACCGCGATCGAACCGGCAAAGCCGCCGGAGCCTCCACCACCGCCGATCGACTGCGCGACGATGCCGACCGCGCCCGAGTTTGCTGCTGAGATCGCACCGCTGTTGGTGACCTTGACGGTGCCGGCGACACCACCCGACCCACCGCCGCCGCCGGTTGCGTTCGAGGCCGCGTCATCCTGCAGCGACACGCTGCCCGACACGGCAAACCCGCCATTGCCGCCGCCCCCGCCGATCGATTGCGCCAGGATGCCGTCGGACAGATGGCCCTGCGTCATGATCCCGGCCGAATTCTGCACTGCGACGGCCTTGCCGATACCGCCCTTGCCGGCGCCGCCGCCGACGGTGTCGGTCGTGGATTTGGCTTTCGACGCAAAGCTGACACCGATCGAAAAGCCGCCATTGCCGCCGCCGCCGCCGATCGACTGCGCGGTGACGCCGGGGGCGTTGTCGCCGCCGGTCATGATCATGTCGGCAGACTTGATCGACACGGTCCCGGCATCCGAGCCCATGCCGCCATTGCCGCCCGTGGTATTCGCTGCCGCGTCACCGCCAAGGGCGGCCGACAACGCACCCGAGAACCCGCCATTGCCGCCGCCGCCGCCGATCGATTGCGCGACGATGCCGCCCGAGCCGCTGCCGGCACCGGTCAGCGATCCGGTCTCGATCAGCCCGGTGCTGGCGACCGCGACATTGCCTGCGGCGTTGCCGCCGCCGCCGGCGCCGCCGGTCGCGGTCGAGGCAGTGGCCCCGCCGGTCGACAGCGCCCCGGCGATGGCGAAGCCGCCATTGCCGCCGCCACCGCCGATCGACTGCGCGAGAATGGCGTCGGATTGATCGCCGGCCGTCATGATCGTGCCGGTATGATCGACGATGACGTCGCCGCTGGTGTTGTTGGCGTTTGTAGCACCTTGGCCGCCCACCGCCGACGCTTTGCCCGAGGAATCCGATATCGCGACGCTGGCGGCGACCGAAAAGCCGCCGTTGCCGCCGCCGCCGCCAATCGACTGGGCCTCGATGCCGGCCGAGTTGCGGCCCGAGGTTTGGATGTTGCCTTTGTTGGTGACGTGCACCATCAGCGTGCCGGCCGCACCCGAGTTGCTACCGGTCCCGCCGTTGCCGCCGACCGCATTGTTGGCGGCGTCGCTGCCCGCCGAGGCGCTGGCACCGATCGAAAAGCCGCCATTGCCGCCGCCGCCGCCGACCGACTGCGCCAGGATGCCGGGCGAGCCGTCGCCGCCCGTCATCACCGTCATCCCGTGCGGCGAGGCCGCGGTCGCCTGGGTCGACACAGTGACGGCGCCGGCGCTGTTGCCCAACCCGCCATTGCCGCCGACCGCGTTCAGCGAAGCGGAGCCGCCGTAGGACAGCGACGCGCCGATCGCAAAGCCGCCATTGCCGCCACCACCGCCGAGCGATTGCGCCATGATGCCGGCCGACTGATTGCCGGCGGTGTCAACAAACCCCTCGCTTGCGACGCTGACTGTGCTGGCAGCGCCGCCGTTGCCGGCCATGCCGCCGGTGGGCGTGCCGACCGCGTTGTCGTTCATCGTCAGCGAGCTCGCCAGCGAGAAGCCGCCGTTGCCGCCGCCGCCGCCGATCGATTGTGCCTCGATGCCGATCGAATTGTCCTTTTGGGTCGCGACCACACCGTTGCTGGACACGTCCACCGCGCCCGCGCCGTTCGACATGCCGCCACTTCCCCCCACGGCGTTCGAATCGGCGACGCCGCTCGCCAAAGCGAGCGCCCCGGCAAAGCCGCCATTCCCGCCCGACCCGGCAATCGACTGGGCGAGAATGCCGGTCGAGTTCATGCCGGTCGTGGTGACGTTGCCGGCGCTGCCGACATGCACGTCGCCGGCGGTAGCGCCCATACCGCCCGTGCCGCCGACGGCGAAACTCGCCGAGCCGCCCGAGTCGATCGTCAAGGTCCCGCTGACCGCAAAGCCGCCATTGCCGCCGCCGCCGCTGATCGACTGCGCGATGATGCCGTCCCCCTGAACCCCATGCGTGGTGATGTTGCCGGTCGAATCGACCGAGGCGAGCTGCGCCTTGCCACCCGCCCCGCCGGTGCCGCCGAGCGCCAGCGACAATGCCGCGTTTTCGGAACCCGAGGCGGAGATCGCAAAGCCGCCATTGCCGCCGCCGCCGCCGATCGATTGCGCCTCGATGCCGTTCGCCTGATCCTGCTGGGTGGCGAGGTTGCCCACGCTGGTGACCCGCGCATCCATCGCGGCGCCGCCATCGCCCGCCCCACCGCCGAACGTCAGCGCCGCCCCGGCGTAAAGGGCGCCGGCGCCGCTCGCCGCAAAACC
>Ga0210398_10002731_pt1 | contig 17113 bp, 14 predicted proteins | sample IncBWC4OmetaG_FD_161047 | JGI IMG/M metagenome (GOLD analysis project Ga0210398, IMG submission 161047) | Forest soil microbial communities from Barre Woods Harvard Forest LTER site, Petersham, Massachusetts, United States - Inc-BW-C-4-O | ecosystem: Environmental > Terrestrial > Soil >... | reverse complement strand
GGGATACTGTTGGACCGGCACGCGCCGCTCTTCGCGATCGCCATCGCGACGAATGCCATACGGCGTTCGGCGACCCCAGCGAGGCCGGTGCGAGGCCCCGTTGGCGTCGAGGCCGCCCCGGGGCGAGGCCTCGTCGTCCATCCAATGCCTTCCTGCCGCGCCGGAGCCTGCCCTGGCTCGACGGCTACGGGCTATTGTTCAAGCCTAAATCCTGGAAACTTTAACAGGGGTGGGCGCCAGGGCAATACTGTGCCGTGGCCGTCTATGAGCCATGTGCCGCGCCCTGTTGCCGCGGTCCGGCAAGTCCATTATCACCGCGATAAGGCGCTACAGGATTGAATCGTCATGAATTTGCAACAGCCTGCCCAAAGGGCCGACGGTTTAACAGCCGAGGAATTGGCTACCGCGAAATTCGCAGTTGGACAGTCGGTGCCGCGCGTCGAGGACCCGATGCTGTTGCGCGGTCTCGGCCATTATACCGACGACGTCAGCCTGCCCGGCCAGGCCCATATGGTCATGGTGCGCAGTTCGATCGCCCACGGCACCATCCGCGCCATCGATATGGATGCCGCGCGGAAGATGCCGGGCGTGCTCGCTGTCTACAGCAGCGCGGAATTGAAAGGCTACGGCACGCTCAAATGCGCTGTCGCACTGATGAATCGCGACGGCACGCCCTTGCACAAACCGCGCCGCGAAGCGCTCGCGATCGGCAAGGTGCGTTTTGTCGGTGATCCGATAGCCTACGTCATTGCCGAAACCGTCGTCCAGGCGAAAGACGCGGCGGAAGCGGTCGCAATCGATATCGAACCCTTACCGGTTCTTACTTCGCCCGAAGCCGCCGCCCGGCCGGGCGCACCGCTGATTTACGACGACGTACCAAACAATGTCGCGCTTGATTTTCATTATGGTGACAGCGAAGCGGTCAAAGCCGCATTCGATAGAGCGGCGCATGTGACAAAGCTCAGCATCGTCAATACCCGCGTCGCCATCAATCCGATGGAGCCGCGCGCAGCGATCGGTGAATACAAGGACAATCGCTTCACGCTCCATGTCTGTTCGCAGGGCGTATTCGGCCTGCGGGCCAATCTTGCTGACGCGCTGGGCGTCGAGGTCAAGGATCTGCGCGTGTTGACGGGTCAGGTCGGCGGTTCGTTCGGCATGAAGGCGATGGTGTTTCCGGAATACATCTGTCTCCTGCATGCCGCGCGCGCGCTCGGCCGCCCAGTGAAATGGACCGACGAGCGTTCGGGCAGTTTCGTTTCCGATGGCCATGGCCGTGATGCCGATATGATCGCCGAGCTTGCGCTCGATGCGCAAGGCACGTTCCTCGCCGTGCGATTTACGAGCTTCGCCAATCTCGGAGCGTTCCTCTCGCAGTTCGGCCCATTCATGGCCTCAGCCAATGTGGTGAAAAATTCGCAGGGTATGTATCGCACGCCTTTAATGGAAGTCTCGACCAAGTGCGTATTCACCAACACCACGCAGATCACCCCCTATCGCGGTGCGGGCCGGCCCGAGGGCAACTATTACATGGAGCGGCTTATCGACGCCGCCGCCGCCGAGATGGGCATGGACCGCATGGCGCTTCGGCGACGCAATCTCGTCAGTCCGAGCGAATTTCCGCGTAAGACGGCGTCCGCCGCGACCTACGACTGCGGCGACTTTGCCGCGCTGACGAAGCAGGCGCTCGAGCTCGCCGACGGCAAGGGCTTCGCCAAGCGCAAGCGCGAGAGCAGGAAGCGCGGCAAGCTGCGCGGCATCGGCGTGACCACCTATCTTGAAGTCACCGCCGGGCCGGCTAAGGAATCCGCGGGTATCATCTTCAACGCTGACGGCACCGTGACGCTGACAACCGGCACACTCGATTTCGGCATGGGGCACGCCACGCCGTTTGCGCAGGTGCTAAGCCAGCAGCTCGGCATTCCTTTCGACAAGATAAAGCTGGTGCAGGGCGACAGCGACCGCATCGTCGTGGGCGGCGGCTCCGGCGGCTCCAAATCGATTATGCACAGCGGCACCGCGATCGTCGAAGGCTCGGCAAAAGTCATCGAGAAGGGCAAGCAGCTCGCCGGCTACATGCTCGAAGCTTCGGCATCTGACATCACATTCGAGCGCGGCCAGTTCACCATCATCGGCACCGACCGCTCGATCTCGATCATGGAACTGGCACACAAGATAAACAGCGGAGTCAATCTGCCGCCCGAAGCGCCGCAGACTCTCGACGTCATCCATGTCAGCGATGGCCCGAGCGCGTGGACATTTCCGAACGGCTGTCACATCGCCGAAGTCGAGGTTGATCCGGACACCGGCAATGTCGATCTCGTCAAATATTCCTGCGTCAACGATTTCGGTGTCGTGATCAACCCGATGATCGTCGACGGCCAACTCCACGGCGGCGTTGTGCAGGGCATTGGCCAGGCGCTGATGGAAAAGGCCGTGTATGACGAAAACGGGCAGTTGCTGACCGGCTCGTTTATGGACTACGCCATGCCGCGCGCTGCCGACGTCCCTTTCTTCACACTCGGGACACATCCGGTGCCGACCAAGACCAACCCGCTCGGCGTCAAAGGCTGCGGTGAAGCCGGCTGCGCCGGCGGACTGCCGTCGACCGTCAACGCCGTGATCGACGCGCTCTCCGACCAAGGTGTCCGCCACCTCGACATGCCGCTGACGCCGTTTCGCGTCTGGCAAGCCTTGCAATCCGCGAAGTCAAACCGCCCGCAATGACGCAAACCATTTCGGTTCGTTCGATCCGGCCTGCCGAGTCGCGGTTGATAGCTGCCGTCTGCGGCGCGCACATGATGAGCCATTATTACATGCTCATGCTGGCGCCGTTATTGGCGTTCATCCGCAACGACTTTGGGGTAACTTATACCGAGCTGGCGCTGGCGGTGACTGTCTTCAATGTCGTCTCCGGCTTGTTGCAGACACCGGTCGGCTTCGTCGTCGACCGCGTGGGCGCGCGCGCAGTGCTGATCATCGGACTCATACTTAGCAGTAGCGCCTTCGCTATCGCCGGCATTGTCGATAATTATTGGGTCTTCATCGCGATGTACGGCGTCGCCGGACTTGGCAACACGGTCTATCATCCTTCGGATTATTCCCTGCTTTCCCACCACGCACCGGCCGAGCGGCTGAGTCACGTTTTCTCGTTCCACACCTTTTCCGGCATGGTGGGTTCGGCCATTGCGCCGGTGACGCTGCTCTATATGCAGAGCATGTTTGGCTGGCGCGGCGCCTATATCGGTGCGGCGATCTTCGGCTTTATCGTTCTCCTGGCACTCATCGCACAGCCCGAGCCCGTCGCGGATCCGATGCACGCCGCCAAGCTCGCCGCGAGAGCACGCAAGAACAATATTGTCGACACTGGCTGGCGTCTTCTGATCACGCCGGCAATCTTGCTCAATCTCGGCTATTTCATCCTGACCTCGATCATGGGCGGTGGCCTCAACACCTATCTCGTCGTTGCGCTCGGCGCATTGCACGCAACCTCGACCGACGTCGCCAACGTGGCCTTGACGGCTCTCCTTGCCATGAATGCCGTCGGTGTCTTGGCTGGCGGCTTTCTCGCTGCACGCACCAGTCATCATGCCGTTGTTGCGGCGTCGGGTCTGACCATGGGTGGCATCGTTACTGCGCTTGTCGGGCTTTTGAATTTTCCTTCGGCGTTACTCATTTTAATTATGGGCTTTAGCGGATTCTGTGTCGGCATCACTTATCCGTCGCGAGACATGCTGGTGCGCGCGGTGACGCCGCCCACGGCCTATGGCCTGGTGTTCGGCTTCGTCAGCACAGGGTTCAATATCGGCGCCAGCATTGCGCCGATCGTCTACGGCATGCTGATGGACCACGGGGAGCCGCGCATGGTTTTTCTGTTGTCCGCTGCCGTCAGCATACTTTGCGTCTCCACGGTGACGTTCGGTTTTTCCGGACGCGAGACGCGCTGAGCACCGTCGCGTTTCAAGATATAGTTAACGCATTCTTCAGTCATATTTTTCCGCGACTTTTTGAGCACTCGCAGTTTTTTTCCGCGGCTTCCTAAGCGACTCTACGAATAGAAGCGTGCGCGGCGCTCCGCTAGGTCAATCAAACGTAAAGACGAACCCGGCAGTTGCCGGTCATTGTGTGACTTCGAGCTGGAGTGCTTCGCTATGCGCGTGGGGATTGCTCTCGTCATGCTGACCGTCGCTACTCCGGTCTATGCCCAAACCGTGGGAAGTACGTCGGGGGCGTCATCGATAGTCGACATTAATAACCCCGCGAATACCACGGCGCACGTGATCACGGCGCCGACGGTAGCGGCTCCGGGTCTCGCCGCCGCCGGCATCGAAACCTGCCTTGGCTCCGCTTCCGGCGGTCTATCGGTGATGGGCGGCGGCATTACTTTCGGCGCCACGAAGGTCGATGAAGGCTGTACGATCCGTCTGTTGGCGCGGCAGCTTTTCGCGTTCGGGCTTCACAAGGCGGCGCTCGCGCTGATGTGTCAGGACCGGCGTGTGGCCGACGCGATGGACGTCGCCGGGTCGCCCTGCCCGGTGCCCCCGGCCGACGGCAGCGAGCATCTCGCCAGCGCATCGGAAGACTTGTCGCCATCTCAACCGCAAGTCGTCGGCACATTCGCGGCGGCGCCGGCACCGGTTCGCAACGACACCGGTGGCTACGCTCTCGATCTCCGACATGCCGAAAACGATGCGCCCGTCCAAGCGCCACTTTATCTTGCAGCTGCGCCGGTCGCCCCGGTCTCGCAGGAAGAACAAGCCTGGTTCGACAGAGCCTCGGACGTTCACTGACCCGGCCTCAAGTCCGCGCCGGACTCGCTTTCGGGGTGGACTTCGGGACGAGCCAATTCCGGTCCGTCACAAATAGAGAAATCTCATGAAAACGCTCAGTTGCCTCGTCGTCGTTGCCTCCGTCTTCCTGATCTCCGCGCCCGCAATGGCCCAGCAATTTGGTGTTGGTGGCGGCTACACCAGCATTTGGTCGAGCGCCCAAGGCACCTCGTTCTCCTACGGCACTGCCAACGGCTACGGAATCAGCTCCTCCGGTTCGATGGCGAACGCCGGCGGAGCGGGCTTAAACAGCCGGGGCGAAATTGTTGGCGGCTCCGCCGTGACGGCTCTCACGACCTCAACTGCCGGAGCCGTTTCGAACGGCAGCGGATATGCACAAGCGCAGACCTCGGGCTATGCCGGAGGCAGCGTCTCCACATTCGGCGCGCGGACCCACTGAACGGAGGGTTAGGGAGGAAGCGGCGAGCAGCGCACCTTTGCCCATCCTGCCTTGGCTTGCTACTGTTCGCGCGAACGAACGGAAGCAACGGGCAGGACGGGTCAGGGAGTAGAACATGAAGCTTTGCCGCTTCGACGACGACCGGTTGGGTGTCGTGCGTGGGAACCTCATTCACGACGTAACGGAAGCGCAGACGGAAATTCGGAAATCGTCGCCCTATGCGATGAAAGGCGATGCAGTGGTTGCGGCCTTGCCGCAATGGCGCGAGCGTATCGAGCGCATGGCGGACAAGACGCCGGGCCAGCCGGTCGCGCAGGTGAAACTGCTGGCGCCGGTGGCGCGGCCCACTAAATTGTCCTGCGCGCCGACCAATTACCAGGCCCATATCGAAGAGATGCGAAAGGCCGCGCAGCAGCCCGGTTCGCAGGTCGTAAGCGCGCCGTCGTCGAAAATTCTCGAAGCCGGCATGTTTTTGAAGGCAAATTCCGCCCTGGTCGGTCCATCCGAAGGCATCCCATTGCGGTTCCCCGACCGCCGCAACGATCACGAGGTCGAACTGGTGATGGTGATCGGCAAAGCCGGCAGTGACATTCCGCAGGCCAAAGCGTTGGACTATGTCGCGGGCTACTGTCTCGGCCTCGACATGACGGTGCGCGGCCGCGAAGACCGCAGCTTCCGCAAATCGGTGGACGGCTATGCCGTGCTCGGTCCTTGGATGGTGACAGCCGACGAAATCCCGGATCCGGATTCGCTGCCGATCACGATCGAGGTCAACGGCGAGGTCCGGCAGAACAGCAATACCAGCCAGCTCATCTATAACTGCCGGCGTCTCATCGAATTTGCTTCGCAATTCTACACGCTCTATCCAGGGGATCTTGTCTATACCGGAACGCCGGAGGGTGTGAGCCCAGTAAAACCCGGCGACAATATCGTCTGTCGCTCGAGCCCTGCCCTCGGCGAGCTCAAGATCGCGGTGCGGGCGCACGAACTCGGCGCGATCGAGAGCGACCGGCGCGTCCGCGCCGACGCCTAAGCAAGCAGGCCTTGGGGAGACACTGGATGTTACAAATCAAGCGCGCCGGCCATTCGACACTCATCACGCCCGATGTCGAGCGGATGGTCGATTATTTCACACGCATCGTCGGCTTAAGTCTCGTCGCACGCGAGAAAAATCGGGTCATTCTCGCCACCAAATCCGGCCCGGAAGCGATCGTCCTTGAGCGCGGCAGCGCTGTCGACGCGCCGCGATTGTCGTTCCAAGTCGCCCCGGGCAGCGATCCGGGGGAAATCGTTGCGCGGCTGAAGAAAGCCGGCATCAAAAGCGAACGGCGCAGCGACATCACGCCGGGTATCCGCGAGGCCGTGACCTTTCAGGATCCGAAGGGCACCACGCTGGAAATCTTCTCAGACTTCGAGTTCGCCCCCGACGACACCACCTTTAACGGCGTAATGCCGCTGAAATTGGGCCACATTGCCTACACTTACCCCGACGTGCAGGGCCTGGTGAAATTCTATTGCGACATGCTGGGGTTCCGGGTGTCGGACTGGCGCGGCGATTTTTTTGCTTTCCTGCGCTGCAGTCGCGATCATCATACCGTGAATTTTTTGCGCGACGACAAGACCGCGATCCATCACATCGCCTTCGAACTGCGCGACTGGTCGGACATCAAGCGCGCCAGCGATCTCTTGGCCAAAAGCAATATCAAGCTGACTTGGGGGCCGCTGCGCCATATCATCGGGCACAACATCGCGATTTATCATCAGAGTCCCGACGGCGTGGTGATCGAATTCTTCTGTGAAATAGATCAGATGCACGATGAGGAGCTGGGCTTTTTCGAGCCGCGGCCCTGGCATCAAGACCGGCCGCAACGGCCGAAAGTGTGGGGTGACGGCACGCTGTCGAACTGGTGGGGTCCGATGTCGCATTCGCCGAACCGCACCAATGCCGCGGCGCGCGAGGCTATGCCGACGACCGCTTTAGCCGCAGCCCAGCGCGCACCCGCCTTGGCGCGCGCACGCATGCGCGGCGAGCAGAAGAAAGGCCGCGCGCCGCGCAAGCCGAAACGATGAGATTCGCAGAGGCTGCCCAATGTAAGCCGGGACAGGCACGCGAGTGTGCGCGTACTGATCAAAACGAAGTTTGCGCGCCCGGCAAGCCGCGACGTCCGTCGCGTCCAGTGTAAGAATACTCACGTAGCTGTTTGTTCGTATCGAATTCCTCCTTGAATCACATTCTTATTAACGCGTCGTTCCGGTTGTGACGGCAGAATTCGTGCGCAGGGCACGTGCTCCGCGACGCCGATCGTCGGCCGGAACAGTCGCATGAGCGAAATACGGATACTGCACGTCGACGACGAGCCGGACATTCGTGAGCTCGTCGATATGGCGCTGGCGCTCAATCCCGATTTTCGGGTGCGCACCTGTTCTTCCGGCGCCGAAGCAATCAAGACCGCCGCCGAATGGTCGCCGTACCTGATTCTGCTCGACGTCATGATGCCGGGCATGGACGGACCGACCACGCTGATGAAACTGCGCAACAACCATCAAACTTCCGGAATTCCCGTCGTATTCATGACAGCGCGGGCACAGGCCCGCGAGATCGAGCAATTCATTTCAATGGGCGCGCAAGGCGTGATTTCCAAGCCGTTCGATCCGATGACGCTCGCCTCCCAAGTGCAAGGCCATCTCCACGCGGCAAAACCGGACTGAACATGCGCGCGATCGGCCTATGGCTGGGATGGGCGACAAAAAACACGACGCGTGCCTCGTCGTGGGCGCACCCCATTATCGCTTCTGCCGTCATTTTCAGCGCCATCGCGTGGACGAACATCCGTTCCGAATCGATGCCGGAGCCGCGCCTCGACGGCTTTAACGTCATTGCAACTTCCACGGATCCGTTTGGCAGCGCGGCGGCCGACCAGTCGCTCACCAAGGCAAAGGAAATCGGGGCCTCCGCGGTTGCGGTCATTCCGTTCTTCTGGCAACCGAGTGCGGCCAGTCCGGATCTCGCTCGCGGCAACGACATGAACGACGACGAGTTGCGGGCAGCGATCCGCGAGGCCCATGCGCTCGGCCTCGCCGTCCTGGTGAAGCCGCACGTATGGGTGCCACAGAGCTGGGCCGGTGCCGTAGCCATGCACTCCCAGGCGGACTGGCAACAGTGGTTCGCCAACTATCAACGCGAGATCACGCATATCGCGCAGATTGCCGAGAGCGAGAAAGCCGAAGCGCTGGCGATCGGCACTGAGCTGTCGCAAACTATCCTGTTACCGCAATGGAACGATCTGATCGTCGAAACGCGCGCGGCTTTTTCGGGCCGCTTGCTTTATGTGGCGCATAATGTCGAGGAAGCAGAGATGGTGCCGTTCTGGGATCGACTCGATGACATCGGCGTTTCGCTCTATCCACCACTCGGCGACGACGGCGACCGCGATTATCGCCGGGCAGCCATGCGGGCGGCCGCCGACCGGCTCGACATGCTGGCTGTGATCTACCGAAAGCCAGTCGTGATCGCCGAAGTCGGGCTGCGCTCCGCCGCCGGCGCCGCGGCAAAACCCTGGGAAAGTGCGGAGGAACGCGCGGCCACGGCCGATCCGGCGCTTCAAGCCGATGTGCTTGCCGATTGGCTGACAGCTCTCGATCGGCCGACAATCGGCGGCGTCATGATCTGGCGCTGGTTCACCGATCCCGATGCCGGCGGATTGGCCGACACCGATTTCACCGTGCAAGGTAAGCCTGCCGAACAGGTTCTGCGATGCGCCTGGATTCCAAGCTGCGGCCACGGCTGAGAGAGTTCTTCTCTAGAATTGGTGCCAAACGCCAAAGATCAATCCATTCTCCTGCAAGGCATTGCGGCCGGCATAGGTCGTATATCCGCCACCCTGCAGTTCCCAGGTCGGGGTCAGGGAATAGACTGCGCTGAGCTGCAGCTTGTAATATTCGTAACTGCCCCCATCGTAGAGCGTGTTGCCGGCGCCTTCGGAAATGACATTGAAGCTCTGCGCCAGCAACAACCATTGCGGCAGCACTTTCAATCCGAGCGTCGCATCGGCGCGGAACTCGCTCGGCAATCCGCCGCTGCGTTCGCGTTGCGCCGCTTCAAGATCGAAAAAACCCGGTATGCCCCCGAGCTTGAAATTATGCCCGAGCAAGACGCGGAAATCGCCTTCAACGTCGGTATAGCCGATGGCGGCGGGGTTCGCCGTATCGGTGGTGGCGGGAAGGCGCACCGTAGCCTGGCCGGACAGCGCCCAGCTCGGATCCGTATAAAAGCCATAACGTGCGCCGAATTCAGTATAACCGAGTCCGGTGCGCTGGGCATCGGTCGGCGCGGCGATGTCGATATGCTGAAGTCCAGGATCGACGATGGCGGTCAGCCGGTCGGTCAGGCCATATTCAATGAGCAGTTGCGCTTCGATTTTGTCGTAGCGCGGTGTCGAGGCAAGGCCGCTATTATCGAAATAATTTGTCGACGTGGCGGCTGTGAGGCTCGCGAGCCACTGCCCAGTGCCTTGCGGCAAGGTCCACGCGCCGGCGAAAGCCACGGCCGGCGTAGCAATAACCAACAGAACGGCACCGACGCAACGTATCAACACGCTCCACCCCATCCGCTACCAGTGGCGCCGCGTTAGCTGCGATGGGATCACAGCGTGCCTCTGGCCCTACCACTCCCCTCGATCACGTCCGACTACGACTGTCTCGTCAGCTCATTGTCATGCCGTCAGCGCCACGACGCGGTCGCCGCCGGCTGCGGCGGCATCCTGCACCTGGGCGATTGCCTGGGTCAGCAGATGAACGCGATCGACGGCACGCTTCACCTGCCCTGTGATTGCCACGACGCTTGCGGTGACATAATCTGATACGATCGATTCCGGATTCGGCATATGCAGCCTCGCCACGGTCGTGCGCAGCTTCTCGCCAAGTTCCCGCGCCGCCTTTGTCCCGACCTCGGGAGCGATGAGAACGATCATGCCGTTGCGATAGGATGCGGCGACGACGCCGATCGTCGCCGCGTGGCGACGCACTGCGCGCGATACTTCGGCGATCACGCCCCGCGCCGCAGCGTCACCGTTGGTCGCGCTGTAGACGTCGAAGCGGTCGAGCATCATCGCGACGACCGATATTTCCTCACCCGACCGGCACCCGCACGCGGCCGACAGATAAGCCTCGGCGACTTCACCGACGAACATGCCGGTGGCCTCGTCGACCCACAGTCCGGCGCGGCGGCCGCCCCAACTCGATAGAAACGACAAAAGTTCGCGCTCGCGCTCCTGCCGACGATCAAGCTCCTGCTTGAGCTTTAACGCCGCGCGCACACGAGCAATCAGCTCCACTCGATTGATCGGTTTGGTGATATAATCGTTAGCCCCGGCCACGAAAGCATTCGACAATGAGGTCATGTCGTCGAGCGACGTGACCATGATAACCGGCAGATCGGCGCAACGGGGATCGTTGCGGATACGCGCACAAGTTTCGACGCCGTCCATTTCCGGCATCACGATGTCCAGCAGCATCACGTCGAAGGCCGGCTTTTCCTCGGTGTCGCGGCCGACATCGAGGATCTTCAGCGCTTCCCAGCCCGAGCTCGCGGTTACGATGTCGGCATAGCCAGCAGACAACAACGCCCCCTCAGTAAGGTCCCGGGAGTCTTCTGAATCGTCGACCACAAGTATCCGCATCGGCAACTCCGTATTAGCACTCATATTTTCTTGTTCTGCATGATAACGAGCGGACATTAATTCTTGAGACCCGCTGGTGGTTTTATACGAGCAAACAATCGCCAAGTATTATTTTGGTATATGACGCGATAACCCGGCGCGCCCTCGCGAAACAAATTCGGGAACGTCTTGTCGAGGCGATCATTGACGCCGGTGCTGCTTTGCGGGTCCGGTATCGCGACGAAGGGCGTGTCGATACGATCGAACAGCATGGCGAGCGTGAACGGCTCGCTTTGCGGACCAAGGATGCCGCGTACGCGACCCCGCCCGAGCACGAAAGCCGGGGCATTGTCGACATCGACCAAGATGCCGTCATCCTTGGCAACTGCGCCACCGGCGGTCAGCGCGTCGATCCGTTCGCTACCGCCGCGTATTGCGGCGCCATGCAAATAGTTGACGGCGATGGGATCGACGAGCACGAGGCCCGTAAGTCCTCCAAACCATCCCCAGAGCAGAAGCGCGACGGTCAAGCCGGGGCGTTCCCGCGCAAGCGGGATGCGGATCACGATCGTCGCCGCCAAAACCGGCGCGGCAATGACGATGGCGGTGGGGTCGCCAAAAAAGCCAGTCAGTACGGTGAGCGCCGTCGCGACGATCGCGATAGTGGCGAAGATCTCGGCGGGAACAATGAGCGGACGACGCTGCCGAACGAACAGCGGCATGACCACCGCAATGGGGGCGCCGATTACGAGCGTCACGGCCATCGCCAGGCTTGCGCAGAGCGAGAGAGAGCCGGTCAAGCGATCGCCGAAGGCGCGTGTCACTGCCGCGGCCCAAAGCGACAGGCTTTGCGCCGGCGCCGCCAAAAATGTCCAACCGTCGCCCGGAAAAATCCAGGACACGTAGCTGAAAGCGGCGATGGCAAACACCGTTGGAAAAATCAGGGCAATGACCACATTGAACGGCGAATACGCGACCAGAGCCGGGCGAACCGCGAACACCAGGAACGGCACGGCGGCAAACGCGAAAGCCGCGCCCAGCGGATGCGAGAATGCAAGCGCGACCAGCGCAAGCCCAACGCTCATCACCTCCGAGGTGCCGCTGCGGGCGCGTAGATCGTAGAGCGCGCGGCAGAACATCAGCAGAAAGATGGCGAGGAACATGTCGGACGGACCGGCGACCGCTGCCCGCAGCAGGGCCGGATGGAACGCCACCAATAGCGTAGCGATCCCGGCCGTCGACTTGGGTAACTGCGCCTTGCGGAACGCCGCGAAACAGATAGCGGCGAAAAGCGCAAGGAGCCCCGCCGCCACCAAGGCTGGCACCGGCGTATCGGGCGGGGTCAGCCACGCGACCAGCGCCGTCGCCAGAAACGGCAAAGTCGGATAGGCCGCAACGATACGGCCTAGCGGGACCTGGCCGTCGGCGGCAGTGCTGGCGCCCGCCCACAGCCGCAACGCATCGTCGGAGAGCAGACCATTGGCGACGGCAATGGCCGCAAGCGCCAGGATCGATACGAACGCCAAGGCTGCGATCGGCACAGCGGCGAGCCCACGCGCCATCGCGGCGGCCATGACGCGGTTGCGCGTCCTGGCGCGATCGATCGGGATATTTATTCCGCTATTCATGGCGTGCCTTCGGCCGCCGGCATTGGCGCCGCAGCGTGTTGAGACAGGCCATGTTGGGTTTTCTCCCAAAAGAACGGATCGCGGACGAGCTGCCAAAGCGCGCGATAGGCCGCAACCGAGATCAGCGCCCAGTAACCGAACAGCGTGAAGCTGAATGGAATGAGTTGCAGCCAGCCGCGGCGAATCGGCGCCAGCATGAGCAAATAGGTGAAAGCACCATTGCCGGCGAGCAGATTAAACAGGCACAGGAACAACAGCGACTGCGGAAAAATCGGATCGAAGCTTGTCGCCGGAAGCGCAAGCCAAATCAGGTATAGCGCCCAGAATACCGGGTTAAGGAGTCCGGCCAATACCGTGCCGCCGATGAAGAAGATAAAGCCGACAAAGCCGAGAAAACCGGAATTGCGTATGAGCTGAAGCGGCCTTCTGGTGTGGACCAGAAGTGTCTGCATGTAGCCCTTTATCCAGCGCGAGCGCTGGCGCAGCCACTGGCCAGTGCGGCAACTGGCCTCCTCATAGGTCGTCGAATCGACAATGCCGACCCGGTATCCTTTCTGTCCGATGCGGATGCCGAGATCGGCGTCCTCGGTAACGTTGAACGGATCCCAGGCGCGCAATTCGCGCAGGACATCGATGCGAAAGTGATTCGACGTGCCGCCGAGAGGGATCGGTATGCCGAGCCGCTCCAGACCCGGCAGCACCTGGTCGAACCAGAGCGCATAATCGAGCGTAAACATGCGGGTGAGCCAGTTTTCGCCGACATTGTAGTAACTGAGGCGACACTGCAGGCAGGCGGTGTTCGGCGACGAGCGGCGGAAGGTCGCGACGACCTTGCGGAGCTGATCTGGATCCGGCCGGTCCTCGGCGTCGTAGACGACGAGATATTCGCCGCGCGCGAAGCGCAACGCGAAATTGCAAGCCTTCGGCTTGGTCTGCGGTTCGGAAGGCGGCACCAGGATGATCTCGAATACGCCCTCGAGGCCGAGCGTGCGTGCCGCCGCAATAGTTTCGGTATCGTCGGCCTCGAGCACGATCTTGATATCGAGCTTGCCGAGCGGATAATCGAGATTGCGCAAAGCCTGCGCGAGCTGCGGCAGCATCGCGGCTTCCCGAAACATCGGCACCAGCACCGTGAAAACCGGCAATTCCTCCGCGCGCAACGCACGGGCTTCGAGCGCAATCGTTTCGTCCATATTGGCCGAGCGGCCGCCGCCGACCGAGACCATGATGGCCTTGAAGACGAAATTACCGAGATAGAAGATGCTGACGGCGATATTGAGTAGTATGAGAGTATCGAGCGGCGCGAAGGCGAAGCCCGCCAAAATCGCGCTTAGAACCGCATAGGCGACGAGCATCTGCAGCGGCGTGAATACGGTGCGCGCCGACATTTCCGGATCGGACTCGGCTAGCTCTAACACCGCGCGACGCGACAGGGTTTTGGCAAAGGCAGTCTGCACCGTGATGATGATGTCGAACTTGGACACGACTATGAATTCGATATCGGCACCCCAGCGGCCGCGCGCGAACAGAAGTGTTTCGGCGCCGGGCTCGGCGGTGGCGATGAAAAGCCGTCCGTCGTTGCGCCGCCACGGCATCGTCAGGCGGCTGGCGTAGAGTTCGATTTCCGATGCGCGCAACAGCTTGCGATCGGGCGGTTCACGGATGAGATCGACGAACGGAAGGTCGAAATTCTGAGCATAAGCCTCGTAATACCGCCGCGGATCCATCCAGTTGCAGGACAGCAGCGCATCGCCGAGCCGCACGTTCCAGCGCTCGGCCAGACCCACGGCCTCATCGAGTTGCGGCAACGTGATGACGCGCCGTCCGACCAGGAGATCGCCCAGCGCGCGATCTGACGGCGACAATGGCATGGTCCGCTCGCGCCCGGCTTAATCGGAGGTGTTTGCCGGACGGCGACGAAGCATGCGTTGCAGTATCAGAAGTAGCGCGGCCGTCACGAACAGCCAAAGGCCGGCAACGATCCAGGAGCGGAAGCGTTCCGCCACCGTTAGCCATGAGACCTGATCGGGATAGGAAATCTGGACGACAGTGTCTCGCTCCGTCGACATCGCGAGCGCAACGCCGTTGCCGTCGACGAAGGCGACATCGCCATGATCGAGATGAACGCTGCTTGGTGTCGGCATCGACTGGTCCTGTGACAGCGGTTTGATCCACAATCCCGGATAATTGCCGGAAGTGATGATTTGTGCGACCGCACCGTCGGCAAAACCGCCGAGGTCAAGGAGCGTGTGCCCGGCATGGTCGATCACGGCGACGCGGCCGAGATCGAACCGCACTCGTGGCGTGGCCCCTTCGGGCGGCGTATCGCTCACGGCAAGGAACGGCGCATCCGGCAGCGGCGTGCTGCCGGGCGGCGTAAAATCGACCGAAAGAGGCGCGGTTTCAGGCGACAATTGCGCCGCCACTTCGGTGACGAGATCGAGCATGCGATCGGGCCGGTCGGCCGCGGCGGCGGGCAGCAGAATTTCGAGCTGCTGCGAAAACTGCGACGTGAGATCGGAGAAGTCATGCGGGGTCGCGCCGGCGTCGGCCAGGATCAGCGCCGAAGAGCCGAGAATTTGCGCCGGATAGCCCTGCGGCTCGAAGCGGCAATCGCCCTGTGCGCTGTCGCGCTGAATAAGTACGCGAACATTGGCAATGGTGCCGACGAGGCCGTCCGGCAAAAGGAGATCGAGATGGGTCGCTTCGCCGGTCGCGCCAACCGTGCTGCCGAGCAGTCGTTCGTTGACGAAGGCGCTGACAACAGCCTTCTCGCCCGCGCCGTCCGGCGCCACCATGACGTCCAGCAAAAGTCGCGCCGGGCGGGTACCGGGGGGTAACCGCCGCATGTCGATAGCCGCAGCCAGGTCGGCGCGGCCGAACACTTCGGCTTCCGCAGGTGCCACGCCCAATTGATCGAAACTGATGCGATCGGTCGGCAGCGATAACGGGGTCGCGTCGCCGACCGAGGCCTCGGCGATGCCGCGGCCCGCGGCGAACAACGGATTCGCGAACAGCCGGCCGGCACGCACCACGCTGCCGTCGGACACCAGGAGCGCCGGTGAGCCCGCGATTCGAACGGCGGCAACCGTCCCTATCGCACCCGGATCGCCTGCCAACCGCGCAACCGGGGTATCGACGAGACCGATCGTGTCCGACAGCGGGCCAACCAGGATAAGCCCGCGCATCCACTGCCCCGCGTCGTCGCGCTTGGCGAGATCCGGTAGCGACCCGTAGCCGTGATAAAATGTGACATGCCGTCCGCTCGCGATGAGCGAACGGGCGACAGTAATCGCGCTGGCGATTTCGTTTGCCGCGACGCGTCGGCCGGGAAGCACAACGGCGACTTCGCGCGGCATCAGCGCGACGGTGGTCGTGACATCGAGCTCGTGCGAACCGAGATCGACCTCGACCGCGCTTTCCGGGCGAATGGTCAAGCTGTCGCCGACATACCGTACGTCGATGCAGCGGTCTACCGTTGCGGCGCCCGAATACAGAAACGAGATTTTCAGGTAGCCGTTTTTCGGCACCGTGTTGCCGAGCGCAATGCGCACAATGCGGTCGGTGCTCTTGCCGTCCAGAACGATCGCGGCGACGGTACGATCGTTGACTTGAATTTCGAGATTGCGCCGCGCCTCATGCGCGCTCAGATCGTCGAGCGCCAGTACCAGATCGCTGACCGTGACGTCGCCGCGCTGCGGCAGCGGCACGAAGAGTTCGCGATGTCCCCCCAGATTGGCAAAGCGCAGCCCGTTGGCGAAGCCGATATCGGCCAGCGTGACTTCGGCGAGCGGATTGCTTGACGGTGGCGCAGGCGCGGGCATCGCCGGCGCTGCCATTACCGAATTGACCGGCGGCGCGGCGGCGTGTCCTTGGCGTGGCAGTGGCAGCAGCAAGCGGCCCTGCGCCTGCGCCTGGGTGGACACGCAAAGCGCAATCGTAAAACTCCAAACCACCAAAAAACGCATATCCCCGACCCCTTAGTCCAACGTCACGTTCAGTTCCCGACAGAACAGTTGCATCTCGCGTTCGACGGCGGCGCGAAGATCGATGAGTCGTTCTCGAAGCTTTGAAATCTCATCATCGGAGAGACCGCGGTGCTCGTTTTGTGCGGCCCGCAGCAGGTCTTCGACCTCATGGGCGGCGCGGCCGGTTGCCGGAAATCCGACGGTCGATCCGATACCGACGATGCTGTGCATGCAGCGATAGGCTTCGCCGGCGGCCGCTGCGGCACCCGCCGTGTCGCCACCGAGCTTTGGAATCAACGCGTCAGTGGCGTCGACCCGGTCCCGCAGTTTCGACACGAACCGGCGGCGTACCTTGGTCAGCCGGTCGTCAAAAGCGTCTACGCTCATTGGACAGTCCCCACGCAAAATGCATAGGTGAATCGGCGCGATCAGTAAACAACGTGGATGTATAATGGTAAATCTATACTGAATATGTACAAGTACTTATTATATTATACTGTATCTCTTCAAGTATAAATCGGAACTAGCGTTACTACTCAGAACCCATCCGGGAAGTTTGGATTCATGACGAGGGGTTTGCAGCAAGCCGCCTGAGCATGATGCGGATCATGGCGAGGCGGACGAAGGCGGC
>Ga0210398_10002730_pt1 | contig 17120 bp, 15 predicted proteins | sample IncBWC4OmetaG_FD_161047 | JGI IMG/M metagenome (GOLD analysis project Ga0210398, IMG submission 161047) | Forest soil microbial communities from Barre Woods Harvard Forest LTER site, Petersham, Massachusetts, United States - Inc-BW-C-4-O | ecosystem: Environmental > Terrestrial > Soil >... | reverse complement strand
GGCCTTGCGCACCTTGGCGGTGCTGAAGATGTCGCCCTTCTTGAGCGGGAAGAGGCCCTCCAGAAAGGCGGTCTTGAAAAAGAGGCCTTCATCCGGATTGGCATTGCGCACGTGCAGGGTGCCCATGTGGTACCTGGCGCCCTCTTCGATGGGAATGGTGATGTCGGTGTTGCGGCCCTGATGCACTCCCACCAGCGGCACGCCCTTGGGCAGCATGCCTTCCTTTACCGTGACGTTTTCGATTTTCGGATCGCCGATCACCACCTTGAAATAGCCGTTGTCCTGGTAAATCCCGCGAATTCCGATTTCCATGTCCTCGTCGAGCTTCGGCCGGTCGAAGGTTTTGGAAAGCACTGAAATATAGTAGGGAGGCACGGGACCGAGAGGAATTGCGTAGGGCTTGGAATTGCGCATGGTGCGGATGAGCTGGCGCCCGGAGAACGCGGTGTTGCCCGTGAACAGGATCTTTCCGACCTTCACCTTGGGACCTTCATCGATATTGAAGGTCAGCTTGACGGCGTTGGTGCCGGGCAGGCGTTCATAGGTGGGCTTGACCGTGGCGAACTGCCGGCCGTGCTCGGCCAGCAATTCCTTGAGCACCACTTCCGCTTTTTTGATTTTCGTGGGATCGAACTGGCTCTCAATGGACAGGCCGACTTTGCGGTCCTTGAAGCGGTCCAGGATGTCCGATTCGGAAACCGATTTGTTGCCCTTGTATTCGATGCGACGGACGATGGGCCGCTCCGTCAAATAAAAAATGATGACTTTCTGGTTGGGCTTGTCCGGGCTGTCTTCAATTTCGAGGCGAATATCCTCGAAATATTGTGTGTTCCAGAGGGCATGGAAATCGCGCCGCAGGGCATCGTCGTTCACCGGGTCGCCGGGGCGGGAAAAAATGCGCGCCAGGAGCGTGTCTCTGCGAATGCGGCGATTTCCCTGAAATTCAATGCGCTCGATGGTGGGGGTTCCCGCGGCAGTCGGGGTCTGCGGCTGCTGCGCGGCCTGCTGGCGAAGAGAGTAAGCCGGAGCAGGAGGAGCCAGACACACAACCGCTGAGGCAAGCAAGTACAGCATGCTCGCGCGCAGCGACCAGACAAAACACGAATCCTTGCTTGCGGCCCGGGAAACCCTCAAGGCCGCTTCCCCCAAAACAAGATGGTACGCTCCCCCCAACCGGGCGTAAGAGTGTAGCCCGGCCTGCGCGCGTAGGATTCGCTAGTGGGATACCGGGGTTGCTTCTACCACCGGTCGGAATCCGAGCCCGTCATTCGTCACGTAAACTTCCAGCGTTGCCGGCCGCTGCAAACCGCCCTGGATCAGCGCTTCCGACAACGGATCTTCCACGTACCTCTGCAAAGCCCGCCGTAGCGGCCGCGCGCCATAGCTACGGTCCGCGCACGTTTTCTCGAGGAGCCACTGGCGCGCTTCCGGCGTCAGCACAATCTGCACTTGACGGTGGATCAAGGTGTCATTGGTCTGTCCGACCAGCAGATCGATGATGCGCAGCAGCTCTTCATCGCCCAGCGGGTTGAACAGAATGATTTCGTCCAGGCGGTTCAGGAATTCGGGATTGAACACCCGCTTCACTTCGCTGAGCACCAGTTCGTCCATGCTCTTCACGGCACCCTCTTCGGCGGCCGACTGGAAGCCCATCGCGGTACGCTTCTGCAGGTGCCGCGCGCCGAGGTTGGACGTCATGATCACAATGGTGTTGCGGAAGTCGACGGTGTTGCCGAGGCCGTCGGTCAATTGGCCGTCTTCAAACACCTGCAGCAGGATGTTGTAAACGTCGGGATGCGCTTTTTCGACTTCGTCCAGCAGGATCACGGAATAGGGAGTGCGGCGTACGCGCTCGGTGAGTTGCCCGCCCTCCTCATAGCCCACGTATCCTGGAGGCGCGCCGATCAGCTTGGAGACGGAGTGCTTCTCCATGTATTCGGACATGTCGAAGCGGATCAGCGATTTTTCGCTGCCGAAAAGGAACTCGGCCAGCCGCCGCGCCACTTCGGTCTTGCCGACGCCGGTGGGGCCGAGGAACAGGAAGCAGCCGACGGGCCGCCCCGGAGCCTTCAGGCCGGCGCGGCTTCTGCGGATCGCACGCGCCAGGGCGGTAATGGATTTTTCCTGACTGATGACGCGCTTGTGCAGCTCTTCTTCGATGCGCAGCAATTTTTGCTGCTCGTCTTCCTTGATCGAAGTGACGGCGATTCCCGTCCAGCGCGCCACCACGTCTTCGATGTCCTCGCGGGTGACGATGCCGGTGTTGGTGTCGTCCAGCTTCAGCCGCTCGCGCACCGCGCGCAGATTTTCCTTTTCCTTGCGCTCTTCCTCGGAATAGAAGCGCGCCTTCTCGAATTCGTGGTTGGCGATGGCCGTTTCCATGCGGTGAGTGATGAACTTCACACGCTTTTGCACTTCGGCCACTTCATCGGGCAGCGTGGCCTGGCGCAGCTTGACGCGCGCGCCCGCCTCGTCCACCAGGTCAATGGCCTTGTCCGGGAGGAAACGGTCTGGAATGTACCGGCTCGACAGATACACGGCGTAGCGGATGGCTTCATCGGTGTAGCTGACCGCGTGAAACTTTTCGTAGCGCTCACGCACGCCCTCGAGGACCAGAATGGCTTCGTCCTCGGACGGCGCGCCCACCTTCACGGCCTGGAAGCGCCGCTCCAGCGAGCGGTCCTTCTCGACGGACTTGCGGTATTCGCCCGGCGTGGTAGCACCGATGCACTGAATTTCGCCGCGCGAGAGCGCGGGCTTCAGGATGTTGGCCGCGTCCAGCGAGCCTTCCGCCGAGCCGGCGCCCACCAGCGTGTGCAATTCGTCGATGAACACGATGGAGTTCTGGCTCTCCATCAATTCCTTCATGATGGTCTTGAGCCGCTCCTCGAACTGGCCGCGGTATTTCGTTCCCGCGACAATCAGGGAAAGGTCCAGGGAAAGAATGCGCTTGTCGGCCAGGAACGGCGGCACATCGCTGTCGGAAATGCGCTGCGCCAGCCCTTCCACGATGGCGGTTTTGCCGACGCCCGGTTCGCCGATCAGCACCGGATTGTTCTTGGTGCGGCGGCACAGAATTTGAATGACGCGCTCGAGTTCGCGTTCGCGGCCCACCAGGGGATCCAGCTGCCCTTCCAGGGCGGCTTGCGTCAGGTCGCGGCTGAATTCGGCAAGCAGTGAAGTTTCCTTGGGGCGCGCCGCGGGCGTTTTCTCCCCGGCGCTGCGGGCCAGTTCCTCGCGCAGTGTGGACAGGCGCAGCCCGCGTTCCTGCAGGATTTCCGCGCCGAAGCATTTCTCTTCGCGCAGGATTCCCAGCAGCAGGTGCTCGGTGCCGACGTGGCGGTGCCCCAGCCGCTCGGCTTCTTCGGTGGCGAAATTCAGGATGCGCTTGGATTCCTGGCTGAGCGGGACCTCCACGGACGTGGAGATGCGCTCGCGGATGGTGATGCGCTGCTCGATTTCCTTGCGGATGGACTCGATCGAGCCGTGAGAACGCAGGAAGCGGTTGGCGAGAGCCTTGTCCTCGCGCATCAGACCGAGCAACAGGTGCTCGGTCTCGATGTACGGCGAGCCGTACTGGCTGGCCTCGTAGCGCGCGAAAAAGATAACGCGTCGTGCCTTCTCAGTGTAGCGTTCAAACACGGGTCAACTCGTTTCTCCCTCAGTACGAAACCCAGGGTCTTGGTCTACGACTCCAGCGGCTGGAGCTGGCCGTGCTCAAGTTGCAGCACGCGATCCGCGCGCCCCGCCAGAACTGTATTGTGCGTCGCCAGGATGGAGGTAAGCCGGTGCTCGCGATGCAACCGCTGCATCAGCTCAAAGACGGCCATAGCGTTTCGCTCGTCCAGGTCGCCGGTGGGCTCATCCGCCAGCAAGAGGGCTGGTTTCTGAACGAGCGCGCGGGCGATCGCCACGCGCTGCTGCTCCCCCCCGGACAACTCCCCCGCACGCTGCCGTACTCGCGCTCCCAGGCCGACTTCCCTGAGCCAGCGTTCGGAGGTTTCGAGCGCCTCGTCGTACCCCGCGCCGCGCATCAACAGGGGCATGGCCACGTTTTCCGCCGCGGTAAAATCGGCCAGAAGGTGGTGCCTCTGCCATACAAAACCAATCGAGCGATTGCGATAATCCGCAAGCTCGGTTTCACGAAACGAATCTATCGCTTTCCCTTCGAAGTATACTGTACCGCTCACAGGCGTGTCTAGCGCGGCCAGCAAATGCAAAAAAGTGCTTTTGCCCGCGCCCGAAGGCCCTACGATGGCGATCAGCTCACCCGGCGCGACGCTCACGTTCACGCCCGCAAGCACCGTGATTTGCGCCTCGCCCGCGCCGTACGTTTTGCGCAAATCGCGCGTTTCAATCAGCGCGCCCGCGTACGTCGCGGCCTTCGCCGCCGCGCCTGCCGAAGCTGTGTTTGCCGCCGTCATGGTTCGTTTCGAATTCCTTGCGGGAGCATTCCGGTCTCTCCCGCTAACCGCTCACGCCGCTTTCCCAACTCTTCCATTTAGATGCCTGGGCCTGCCGGTCGTTTGGCCCGCCATTCTGAGGTCACGCGCTCACGGGGACAAACGATTTCTCTTTATCGCCCTGCGAGTGCCTGTGGAAATAGTGACCCCTTTTGGCTCTCCTCGCCGCTGTCTCTAAACCATTGAAACGGTTGCGATTGTAGCATGCGCCGGGTGACCTTTTGCGTCCAGTACGCGCAGCTTTTTTAGCTCCCGGCCTGCGCAATGTATAAGTGCAACCAGAACGCCAAATCGCAGCGAAGTGCCATCAAAACTTCCTTGTGTCAGGATTCGCAGATCAGGGGATATCAAGAGAGGAAAAGTTCAATTTCAATGAACTAGAGAAGCAGAATCGGGTTTTGCGGAAACCTCACGGCCCAACCCGGTAGACGCGCCTAGCGGAGCCTCCCCCTACGATTTCTTGGACACCACTTCCTCGAGGCTGGCGCCAAGATCGTTGAGGATGACTGCGGCGGCGTTGCGCCCTGGCATCCGGGTGACAGCGCCGCCGAGGGGTGCACGCGCCGGTTCTGGTACAGGCCGTCGATCGGCATGCGATAATTCGCCCAGCCTGGTACCGGCCGCATGCTTCCCATCTGCGAAGGAATCGGACATTGATACATTGTAGACACGCATCAGGCATACTGACGTATCTAGTTGTAGATACAACGGAGAGGCTTCTATGAAAGCGCGGGTGAGCAAATGGGGGAACAGCTCGGCGGTGCGCATTCCGGCGCCCGTGCTGCTAGCCTCGCGGCTCCAGCTCGACGAGGTCGTGGACGTACGAGCAGAGGCCGGACGCATCGTCATTGAACCGCTTCGAAAAAAGACCTACGACCTGGAAGAACTGGTGAGCCGGATCACGCCGAAAAACCGTCACGCCGCAAGCGATACCGGCGCCGTCATCGGCAATGAGGCATGGTGATGGCCCGGTATGTGCCGGATGCCGGACACATCGAGCGCAAATTATAATCTGTTGGAGGCGTTCGATTCCTGCGGCCGGTCAGCCGCAATGTGCGGAAATGGCCGAACCTTCGGAGTCTTTTTTCGTGCTTGCCAGAGGTCGTATCGCAATTGCATCTTCAGCCAGAACTCCGGCGAAGTGCCCAGTGCCGAGGAAAGCCGCAAGGACATCCCAGCCGTGATCCCGGCATGCCCATTCAGGATCCGGGAAAGAGTCGCCCGCGTTACGTGCAGACGCGCCGCCGCCTCCTTGACGCTCATCGAGCCCAGATAGTCCCTCAATACTTCGCCAGGGTGCGCCGGATTGTGGATCATGATGCCTTCCTTTAATGGTAGTCCTGATAGTCCGCCAGAACCGCATCCTCGCCCTCAAAGGTAAAGGCCAACGCCAGTTCCCGCTGACGCGCACAGCCCAATGTCCTTCCAATTCCCCGTGCAGAGGATGCAATGCGTATCTGGGAGCGTTCATATCCAAAGGCCCATTTGCGGCGTCCAGTGCGGTGAGTAGATTCCTGAGCCGTTTTGCGTGACTCGGTTGGATGCCGCTTTTCGATCCCGCCTCTGCGAACCGCTGGAGCCCCTTGTGGCGATAGCTCCGGATCATTCGTATAGTGTATAGCTACACTATACGAAGTGTCAAGGATTGGTCTTTCAAGGGCGCGGACGCGTCCTGTGCTACTCGTAGCGCAGAATATCCACCGGCAGGATGCGGGAAGCGGCGCGCGCGGGGATCAGCGTGGCGGCCACGCTGATGGCCAGGGCGGCGCCGGCGATCCACAGGCCGTCGAAGCCGCTCGGGGCGAACGGAACGTAGGGCACCGAGTACACTTGCGGATCGAGCCGGATGAGGTGATATGTACCCGCGGCCCAGGAGAGCGTGTAGCCGGCGATCAGGCCGGAAACGGTCCCGATGACGCCCACGGCCAGACCTTGCAGGATAAATATGTTGCGCACCTGCGGGCGATAGGCGCCGAGCGACATCAGCACCGCGATGTCCTTGGCGCGGTCGGTGACGCTCATCGACAGCACCACCAGGATATTCAGTCCCGCGACGAACGTGATCAGGCCGATGAACAGCGCAGTGACCAACTTTTCCAGGCGCAACGCCCGAAACAGCGCGCGGTTTTCGTCTTCCCACGTCGTGGTCGTAAATCCCGTCCCGGCGGCCACGCCGATCGCGCGGGCGGCGTCCGCGGCGCGATCCACGTCATACAGGCGAAATTCGAGAACGCTCACTACGTCGCCGACGCCGGCCAGATTTTGCGCCGCGGCAAGCTTGGCAAACACCCAGTTGGCATCGTAATCGTAAAAGCCGGAATTGAATACGCCGGCCACGCGGAAGCGGCGCGAGCGCGGCACCATGCCGTAGGGCGTGAGCCGCCCTTCCGGGCTGGTCAGCGTCACGTAATCCCCGGTTTGGATGTTCAGCTCCTCCGCCATCAGGTGCCCCACCACAATGGCGTCGAAGCCGTCGGAGTCCGGCGTGAAATCCGCCGCTCCCGAAACGATGCGGCTCAGGGCTTCGTCGAAGCGCCGCTCGCGCTCCGGATCGATTCCCTTCACCACCACGCCGCGCGCGTGACCGCCGCCCGAAAGCAGCACGGTAAGATAAATCGCCGGGGCCACGCTGCGCACTCCCGAGACGTGGCTCAGCTTGTCGGCCAGCGCGTCATAATCCGCGATGCCTTCCGCGCCCGGCCGCGTCAGGTTGACGTGCGCGGAAACGCCCAGCAGGCGGTCCTGGATGGTGCGGCGAAAGCCGGTGTTCATCGACAGCGCAATCACCAGCGTGGCCACGCCCGCCCCGATACCGATCACGGAGAAAAGCGTGACCAGCCGCAGCACCGCGGGCTTGTAGGGTGACCGCAGGTAGCGCCGCGCCACCAGCCACGCGAACCTCATTTCTTTTCGCCTGAGTCCTGTTCCCCGGAATGGGGTGCTTCGGGACGCAGCAGGGGGAACAGGATCACTTCGCGGATGGAATGGGTGTCGGTGAAGAGCATGGTGAGGCGGTCGATGCCGATGCCTTCGCCGGCGGCCGGCGGCATGCCGTGCGCCAGGGCGCGAATGTAATCCATGTCCACTTCGCGTGGCGCCTCTTCGCCTCCGGCTTCGACCTGGGCGCGGAAGCGGCGCTCCTGCTCGATGGGATCGTTGAGCTCGGAGAAGGCGTTGCCCAGCTCCATGCCCGCCACATAAATCTCGAAGCGCTCGACGAGCGAGGGATCATCCTTGCGGCATTTCGACAGCGGCGAAATATCCGTGGGGTAATCGTACAAAATCGTGGGCTGAATCAGCCGGTGCTCGGCCAGGGTTTCGAACAGCAACCCGGTAATCTCGCCGTCCTTCATGCTCGCGAGACCCATCAGAGGCTCCAGGCCGCCGGACGGCGCCCAGGAGTTGAAGCGCTCAGCGGCCGCGCCCGGGCCTCCGGGGGCGGCCAGCTCCGCCAGCGTGGGAGCGGGCGCCGCGCCTTCGGGCCAGTAGCGGCACACCGCCTCGCGCATGGAGAGCCGCTGAAACTTGGAGAAATCGATTTCGTGCTCGCCATACTTGAGGAACGTCGAGCCGGTCACTTCCGTGGCCAGCGTGGCGAACAGTTCCTCCGTCAATTTCATCAGGTCGTGATAGTCGCTGTAAGCTTCGTAAAACTCCAGCATGGTGAATTCCGGATTGTGCGAGGTGGAGATGCCCTCGTTGCGGAAATTGCGGTTGATCTCATACACCCGGTCCAGGCCGCCGACCAGCAGCCGCTTCAGATACAGCTCTGGAGCGACGCGCAGGTACAGATTGATATCCAGGGTGTTATGGTGCGTGATGAAGGGGCGCGCCGCCGCGCCGCCCGGGATGGGCTGCATCATTGGCGTCTCGACTTCGATGTAGCCGCGGGCGTTAAAGAAGCGCCGCAATTCCCGCACGATTTGCGCGCGCCGGATAAAGATCCCGCGGGCATTTTCGTTGGAAATCAAATCCAGGTAGCGTTGCCGGTAGCGAATCTCCACATCCGAGAGCCCATGCCACTTCTCCGGCAAGGGCAGCAGCGACTTGCTAAGGAGGGTCACGTCGGTTACCCAGACGGTCAGCTCGCCCGTCTTGGTGCGAAACAGATGCCCGCCGACGCCGATCAAATCCCCCAAGTCCAGCAACTGGAAGAGTGCGTAGGACTCGGCGCCGACATTGTCCAGCTTCACGTAAATCTGCAGCCGCTGCCCCGCCGCGAAAATGTGCGCGAAACCCGCCTTCCCGTGCAGGCGCAGGGCCACAATCCGCCCCGCGACCCGTACCGATGGCTTGGCCGTCTCGAGGGTAGAGGCATCAGCCTGGCCGTACTTCTCCAGCAATTCCGCGGGAGTCGCCGTGGCGTCAAACTTGTGCGGATAGGGGTCGTGCCCGCGCGCTGCGATCTCCGCGAGCTTTTTCTGGCGCTGAAGAAACTGGTCGACTGGCTCAAAAGGTAACAGTGGGATCTCCAGTGTTTCGGCGAAGCGCAGTATAGCGGCTGTTTTTCACACTGGCAAGGAAGCCGGAAGAAGCTTGCTTCCTATGGTATGATACGGGTCTTCAGTGGGGGAAGCCTTGGGGATGACGCGTGGCAGACGTGCGGGTCAACGATCACGTACTGTGCGCGAGGATTGGTCCGCCTGGATTCCCAACGAGATGGACCAGTTGTTCGACACGACTCGCCAGGAACTGGAATCTTCCAACTTCATATTGAGCATCAGCTTGGATGAGGCCCTGGCCCTATGCAAAGGGGGGGAGTTTGACTCCGCCAGGGACCGCGTCACGATCATCGCGGGCCTGTTCGATCGCCTGGCTCTGCGCGTGGGGCATGTGGTTGACTCGATCCGGGATCACGGCGTGCATTTCGGCACTTTGCCGAACGTCCGCCCGCTTTCTGCTTCCAATTTCCGTGGGCCCGCAGCGCAGAAAATAGCCCGCATGGACGGCTTGCTGGCCCGAGTCCTGTTCCGGGAAAGGACGCGCTTCTTTCACAAACTGCAGGCCCTGGGCGAGATCGTCGAGGATCTGCACACCGAGGCGCGGGCGATTCTGGCGGGGATCGCGGAGGGTGCGTCGGAGTTGCCCGGAAAGGCCTTCGAGTTGCTGGAAATCCTGGGTTATGACCTCAATACATGCATGGGAGAGACGACGATTTTGTTGAAGTCCTTCTTCTGCGCCCTGCCCTCGGACGAGTTGGAGTCCTTCCGGCACAAGTTGGTCAACCTGGGCCCCTTGCGCACCCCGGAAAACACGGAACCCATACCGCCGTGCGAGAATGAAGACTAATACCTGGCCGGTCTGCCGGCCCTTTCGGCGCTACCGTCTTCTGGAACAAGCATCCGGAGTTCACCCAGCACAATCGAAGTGAAATGCATGCAACTTAAGGAGCAAGGGTCGCATCCCAATCGGTGGATGCGCCCCGTACGGGTACGGTGACTCGCACGAGACGCACGGATTCCAGCGAAATGACAGAGGCTGAGGCCATCCGCCTCGCCCAACAGGGCGACGCTGGCGCCTTTGAGCAAATCTACCGGTTGCACAGCCGGCGGGTGTATGCCTTGTGTCTGCGCATGGTCGGGAATACGGCCGAGGCCGAGGACCTGGCCCAGGACGCCTTCTTGCAGCTGTTCCGCAAGATTGGGACGTTTCGCGGAGAGTCGGCGTTTTCCACTTGGCTGCATCGCCTGGCAGTGAACGTCGTCTTGATGAAATTGCGCAAGAAGACGCTGCCGGAGACTTCGCTGGAGGAATCGACCGATCCGGAGGACGAGTCGAGCGGACCGCGGCGCGAAATCGGCGCTCCCGACCTGTTGCTTTCCGGTTCCATCGATCGCGTTCATCTGGAGCGGGCCATCGAGCAGCTGCCGCCGGGTTACCGGCAGGTTTTCGTGCTGCACGACGTGCAGGGATTTGAGCATAACGAGATCGCCTCGCTAATGGAATGCTCGATTGGAAATTCCAAGTCGCAGCTGCACAAGGCGCGCATGAGGCTGCGCGAACTGCTGCAGGAGACGCTGCGCGATCTGGCGCGCCAGGAGCGGCAGGCGGCAAAGGGTTCGGGAAGTTAGAGTTTGCGGCCAGGGACTGGACGTTGTGACGGTGTGTGTTGAAAAGCAGAAGGCGAATAAGACGGCACGAAGTGAAGAAGCATGAAGAGGCATAAGGACGATCGATATGCAGTGTGAACAATTCGAACAAATTTTAGAACAGCAGGACGACAGCGCGTTGCCGCAGCCGGCGCTGGCACACATGGAAGGCTGCGTGGCCTGCCGCGCGCTGTGGTCGGATTTTGGAGCCATGCAGGAAGCGGCCCTGGAGCTAGACAACGAAGGGATCGCTCCCCCCGAGCGCATCTGGGTTTCGCTGCGCAATCAGCTCGAAGCGGAGCGGATTATTCACGGCCCGGAAGAGGTTTCGCGGGAAACGAGCCATGCCCGTCCCGGCTGGTGGGCGGCGCTGCAGCGACCCGCAGTGGCCGGCGTGTTCCTGGGGCTGCTGCTGGCTGCGGCTTCCACGGTTGGCTACCTGTCGAATTTCGCGCCAAACTCGGTCCACTCCGAATTGGTTTTTCCCCAGGAAGTTTCTCCCGTTCCCGCCGCCGACAGCGTCTTCAAGGAAGAGGTCCTGACCGTCGGCAGCGACTCCATCCCGGGACTGCAGCGCCAGGACACCGCAGTGACCGATTCCATCCGGCGCAACCTGCAAATCGTTGACAACTTCATCGCAATATGTGAAAAGAGCGTACGCGAACAACCTGACAATCAGATGGCTCGGGAATACCTCTACGGAGCCTATCAGCAGAAAGCGGAGCTTTTGGCTACGGCCATGAACCGCAGTTTGCCAGGAGGACTGCAGTGAACCCATCTTTGAGCGCGCGGGCTGCCAGCACCGCCCGCACCAACCCTGTACTCGTGGGCGCCCTGGGCGCAGTCATGGCGGGAATGATTCTCGCCGTCCCCGCGCGCGCCGACCGCATCGAGAAGCATTTCCCGGTGCAGGCCAAGCCGCGAGTGACGGTGCGGAATTCCAACGGGCGGATCCAGGTGAAGGCCTGGAACCGCAATGAAGTGCTGGTGGCCTGGACCAGCGCCAGCGGGAAATCGGCCGTGGAGACGGAAGAGGCGGGGAACCGCGTCGAAGTGGCGGCCGGCAACGAAGACGGCGCCGCGACGGATGACAAGATCGATTTCGAGATTACCGTTCCGGTGGAGAGCGAACTGAGCGTGCGCACCGATTCCGGCAACGTGACCGTGGACAGCGTGCACGGGGACATGACCTTTGACACTGTCGGCGCGAGCCTGCAACTCACCGACGTGGACGGCTACATGGTGGTCAAGACCATCGACGGCTCGCTTGTCTGCAACCGCTGTTCGGGCAAGCTGGAAGCCAACTCCATCAGCGGCAACGTGCAGATGATTTCGCCGACCCTCGACAGCGTGCGCGTGCAGACCTCTTCCGGAAACATTCTTTTCGACGGCAGCTTCCTCAGCCGCGGCATTTACATCATGAAGAATTTCAGCGGCACCATCGAAGTGCATTTCTCCTCCAGCGATTCATTCGATGTGAACGCCACTTCGCTGAAAGGCGACGTCATCAATCAAGCTTCCTTCAAGCCCGACACCCATGGCAGCCCACATCCCGCCTCCAAGTGGGGCCACAGCCTGTTCGGCACCATGAACGAGGGCCACGCCAAGGTCGAGCTCTCTTCCTTTAGTGGTACAATCAAGATTCTGAAGCGTGACTAACGCTCGCGGAATCACTTGCAGGATCCATCCCCAAACCATATGCCCGTAGCAGGGCCTGCTCCGCAATACCGCGTGGTGTGCCTCACCGGATTCATGGGCTCGGGCAAAAGCACCGCGGGACGGCTGCTGGCCGCGCAGCTGGCCTGGCATTTCGCCGACCTCGACGAGGAAATCGAGCGCGAATCGGGCCTGTCCATCGCACAGATTTTCGCGCAGAAGGGCGAGGCGGTGTTCCGCAAGCTCGAGCACGACTCCCTGGCGCGCATTTTGGGTTCGGCGTCGGAGCGCGACCAGCGGCTGGTGCTGGCGCTCGGCGGGGGCACCTTTGCCCAGCCTGCCAACGCCGCGCTGATCCGCGAACTGGGTGCGGCGCAGCGGGGCGCCGGAGCCGCGGTGATCTGGCTGGATTGCGCGATGAACGAGCTGCTGCAGCGGTGTGTACTGATGGGTGACCGCCCGCTCTTCCGCGACGAGGCCAGTTTTCGTAAACTCTACGAGGAGCGCCTGCCGTTTTACCGGCAAGCGGATTTCCGCGTGGAGAGCGGCGGAGAGCCCATGCGCGTGGTGGAGCAAATTCTGGCTCTCGGAATTTTCGGACGTCCACCGCAATCCCAGCCGGGCGGAAGTCTTCCCGGAGCGCCTTTATCATGATTCGTGACAAATTCGGCTGGACGCGCCTGCTGGTTCCGGCGCTGGCGTTGTCGCTGGCCGCCGTCGCGCTGGCCGCTTCGCCGGCCGGGGCACCTTCCGTCTTCTCCGCCGACAAAGGCAAGCTGCGCATTGTCGTCGGCGGGCAAACCGTAGGCAGCGAGGATTTCGAGATCTCCTCCTCGGGAGACGCCTGGATCGAACGCAGCTCGATGAGTGCGCACGCGCCCGGGGGAGGCGACGTCAAGGCCATGGGCCAGCTCAAGCTCGCCGCGGATGGCTCGCCCATGCACTACGACTGGTCCGCCGAAGCGCAGAAGAAGGCGGCCGGCGCGGTCGATTTTTCCGGCGGGACGGCCAAATGCTCGGCTGACCTGGGCGGCACTTCGCCGCTGCGCAAGGATTTTGTGTTCAACTCGCCGCGGGTCGCCGTGCTCGACAACAATCTCTACTATCAGTACGGGGTGCTGGCCCGCGTCTATGACTGGAAGGCCGGGGGCAAACAAAACTTTCCCGTTCTTATCCCGCAGGACATGGTTCCGGGAGCCATTTCCGTGGAGTCGCTGGGCTCGCAGCAATCGGGGAGCGGGAAGTATGAAGCGCTGCGGGTCAGCACGCCCGATTTGGAAGTGCTGGTGTTTCTGGACTCCGCGCATCGCTTGATGCGCATTGAAGTGCCTTCCTCGAATGTGACCATCGAGCGGGAGTAGGCCGCGCCCGCTTCTCCGACAAACGGAAGATCAAGTCAACACATTCCCCGGACTTTAGGCTTTCGCACGGTGGGCTTCGTCTTAACAAGCACTGGTGGAAACCGACAGGCTGCCCTTCCTGACGTCAGGGTAAAGAAGCCTGTCCTACTGGTTGCCGAGGGCTCGCAGGGCGGCGGCGCTTTGGCGGCGTACGGCGGGGCTGGGGTCGTTGTGCAGGCGGTCGCGCAGGACTTCGAGTGTCTGCTGGTCGGCGGTGATCGCTCCGCTTTGGGATTGCACCGCGGAGAGAAGCAGTTGAACGGCTTCGCCACGCACTCCGGAATCGGCATCACTCTCGAGCGCGTCCAGAAGCGCGTCGCGAACTACAGGATCGCGTTCAAAACCCCGCAGGGCTTCGAGCGCCTTCCGGCGCACGCCGGGATTGCGGTCCAGGCGCGCGGCAGCGGAGAGCGTGCGGCGCACACCTGGATCAGCGGCATTGGTGCGCAGCACGTCCAGCGAATCCATGCGCACGTCGGGATCGAATCGCTGGCTGTTTTCCAGGAAGAAGGTGAGCGCGCGCTGCACGTCGGCGTCATCCGGCGCGCCGACGATATCCATCGGCGTGGGCGAATTCAGCTGGACCTGCACGGCGGGCGCGCCGCCGGACGGCGTCACCCAGGCCACGTGCGCGCTCTCCGCGCTGCGCAACTGCTCGTCGGTCACCTTGCGCGGCAGCATCGGCGAAGGCGCGGGGGTGGACACCGCCGCCAGCGCTGGCGCCGCCGGGGGCCGGGAAACAACAACGGGCGTGGCCACGCGCAGCTGCTGTCCCGCGGCGCCGGCAAGGAACGAAGCCACCGCCAGCACCGCCATGCTTGCCACCGGATGGTAGATCAGCGCGTGGCGCACGGCTCCCCACCATGCCGCCGGAGAAAAAATCTCCAGCCAGGCTGGACGGCCCGCCGCGGCTTGGCGGTCGTCGAGCGCCTCGGCGAGTTCGCTGCGGCAGCGCGCCAGAAGCAATCCCGAGCGGTCCAGCGATTCGGCCGGCTGTTCCAGCGAAACAATCGCCCGCTGCAGGCGCGTCTCGCGCGAAACAATTGCGGCGCAAGCCGGGCAGGCCGCGGCGTGAGCTTCCAGGTCCGCGCGCGCGGCGGCGTCCAGTTCGTCGCAGGCATAGAGCACCGCGAGAGACTCAACGTCCTCGCAGCGAATGCTCCGCCCGCTTTGTGGCGTTCCTTCCTGCATATTTTTTCCCGGGTCCTATCGCGGGCTGCTCACAACAGCCCTTCCAGCTGCGCGCGCAGCTTGCGCGTCGCGCGAAACAGGGAATTCTTCACGGTCTCTTCGGTAGTGCCCAGCGCGTCGCCGATGGCGCGCAACTTCAGGCCCTGGTAGTGCTTCATCTCGAATACCATGCGCTCGCGCGGCGTCAAAAGACCCAGCGCGCTGGAAATGCGCCGTGCGATCTCCAGCCCTTGCATGCGCCGTTCGGGATCCGACGACGGTTCCTGATTCTGTTGCCGGTCGAAGAAATCGCCGGCGATGGGCTCACCGTTGCGGTTAGACGCAAGCTCGGGCGCTTGGTCTTCCGGGCGGCTGCCGCGGCGGCGCAAATGGTCCAGGCAGACGTTGGTGACGATGCGGTACGCCCAGGTATAAAAGCTGCACTCGAAACGGAAGCGCGGCAGATTCCTGTAAATCTTGAGGAAAGCTTCCTGGTACACGTCACGGGCGTCTTCCGGCCGGTGCAGAATGTTCAGGGCGATGCGCAGGACGTCGCGGTCGTAGCGATGGACCAGTTCTTCAAAGGCTTCGCGGTCCCCGGCCTGGGCGCGCTCAATGAGAGCGCGTTCTTCCGACGCGGCGGCATGCCTCTCCGTCACGCCGACGGAGGCTGAGCCTCCCACGGGGTCTCCGGTGCTACCTGGCCAGGCGATCGTCATCTCTTCCGCAGCCATCGTGCACGCGCCTCGGACCACCACATACCATTAGACGCATGCGGGCGGCAAAACGTGAGCCTTTGCCGGGGGCTTTCGGCAAGCCCGGCAAAATGCCCTAACTGATTCATTCCTAATATATTAGACTACCGGCGGCTTTGCGAACCAAAAACATGAGCGCCAAAACGGCCGCCAAAATCTCCGTCGTTCCTATGATTGCGGCGACCTACTTCATGGTTGCCGGCGGGCCCTACGGCCTCGAAGACATTGTCCAGAAGACCGGCTACTCCGCAACCCTGCTGATCCTTCTGCTGACGCCACTGCTGTGGAGCCTGCCCACGGCGCTGATGGTCAGCGAGTTGGCCACCGCGATTCCCGAAGAGGGAGGCTTCTATATTTGGGTGCGGCGGGGCATGGGGCGCTTCTGGGGTTTTCAGGAGACCTGGCTAACGCTGGCGGGCAGCGTGTTCGAGATGGCGCTGTACCCGAATCTGTGCATCGCCTACATCGGACAGTTCATGCCGGGGTTGGTGGCGGGGCATCGCGGCCTGATCCTCGGGTTCGCCATGATCGCGCTGTGCACTGCGTGGAACATTTTGGGCGTGCGCTCGGTTGGTGAAGGCTCGGTGTGGCTGAACGTGGCGCTGCTCGTGCCGTTTGTGGCGTTGACGGTGATTGCCCTGGGCAGCGGAAGATTTTCCGGAAATCCCGGCGGCGTGCCCATTCCGCTGCGCCATGCCGACTTGCTGGGCGGTGTGCTCATCGCCATGTGGAACTACATGGGCTGGGATAATCTCTCGACCATCGCCGGTGAAGTGGACACGCCGCAGCGCGCCTACTCGCGCGCCATGTTCGGCGCGGTGCTGCTGGTGGTGGTGAGCTATCTCATTCCCGTCGTTGCGGTGGCCCGCACGGGAATCGACCCGAATCGCTGGACCACGGGCGGGTGGGTTGACGTCGGACAAATCATCGGCGGCGAAACGCTGGCGATTGCCATTGCCGTCGCGGGCGTGATCGGCGCAGTGGGCTCGTTCGGCACTTTGATGCTTTCCTTTACGCGCCTGCCGCCGGTGATGGCTGAAGACGGTTACCTGCCGCGCATTTTCACGCGGCGCGACGCGCGCACCGGCGCTCCGTGGGTGGCCATTCTGGTTTGCGCGGTTTTCTGGGCCATCTGCTTTCCGTTGGGTTTCGAGAAGAGCTTGCTGCTGGACGTGTTGCTGACGGGATCAAGCATCCTGCTGGAATTCTGGGCGCTGGTGGCGCTGCGGGTGCGCGAGCCGAATCTGGCGCGGCCGTTCCGCGTGCCGGGCGGATTAGCCGGCGCGGTGGCCGTTGGCATCCCTCCGCTGGCGCTGATGATTGCCGCCTTCGCGCGTAACCGCACGGAACTGGTCGGAGCGACGAACGAGCTGGCGATTGGCTTGGCGGTGATCGTCGTGGGGGTGGCTCTGTATTTTGTCAGCCGCATCTATGCGCGCAAGCGCGCGTAGCACTGCGTAGCACAGACTAAAGTCTGTGCTACCCGCTGCGTTGCCAGCGCAGCAGCGGCCAGGCCACGATTGCGGCGGCGACAATTAGGACGGCGTATCCGTTGGCATGCAGATAGGCGTTGGGCTGCTCGAGCAA
>Ga0210398_10002727_pt1 | contig 17122 bp, 12 predicted proteins | sample IncBWC4OmetaG_FD_161047 | JGI IMG/M metagenome (GOLD analysis project Ga0210398, IMG submission 161047) | Forest soil microbial communities from Barre Woods Harvard Forest LTER site, Petersham, Massachusetts, United States - Inc-BW-C-4-O | ecosystem: Environmental > Terrestrial > Soil >... | reverse complement strand
GATTGTCGCAGGACCGCCGCGGCTGGATTCCGCTGGTATTCCTGCTGGCGTGGAAAAAAGGCTCCCAACGGCCCGGGGATTACGTCGCCGGCACAGGAGAAGAAGTTCTGAAGAAGTTTCTCGAGCAGGTGGCTGAAATGCCTCCCCTGGAAAATGGCCAGCGGGTCGAGGAGCCAGCTGGCCAGTAGCAGCAAGATGGATATAGCCTAAGGCGTCTTTACCGAATCTCCGGTCTTCGGTGCGCCCGTACCACTGAATGTGCCGACAGCGGACCCCGCATCGACGCTCGTGATGGTCAATGTGCCGACGGGGTTCTCGATCGAGCGCAGGGGCTTTCCGGTCGTTGGATCCTTTACGACGCGAACAACGCGCGACACATTGAGCTTGTCGCCGACTTTTACCCCGGCACTGGCCCCTACATTGATGATGACGCTATCGGGCGCGGACGCATCTGCCACCAAGCCGGACACGGCGACCTTAGGTGGAGGAGGCGCATCGGGAATTTTCGAGGCGTCGCCACTGAGACCGGTGGCAACCTGAGCGACCGCTGCATTCGTGGCCTCGCCGATGATCGTTTGGCCAAAATTGCTGCTGGTCATGCTTGCCCCGCCAACTGCTCCTGACCCACCGCCCCAGCCCCCGCCGAGAAGGTCCGTTCCTTTTCTTTCCGATTCGCCCTTACCAGTTACGGACGCGAGGATTTCGCCGCTGGTTGCGTCGACCATGCGGACGGTGATCGCCACTACAGCTTTTGCTTCGTGCTTGCCGACGCCGCCAATGGCGCCATGGGTCCAGGCGCCCACCACTGCCCCACCGTAATTCTTATTCTGGTCGTCGCGTCCGAATTGCGTGATGTCGCCTGTGATGACGGCGTCCACGCCGAGGATGTGCCCGATCTTGGCGGCGGTGTTGGGATCGGCCCGGTTGCTGTTCGAGAAGTCCTGCTCATGAAGGACCTTATCGATAGCGTTGCGCTCGATCACGCGATACGTGCCATCGGCGAGCAACTTATCGATGAGCATGTCGGCGATGCCTTTGCCGATATCTACATTTGTTCCAAAGACGGCCTGAGAGGCACTCATAACCGTGGCGTAGCCGAAATCGAGCACGGCCACCCGGTGCCGCACCGGCGCCTGAGCTACCAGCGGCGAGCTTACCAGGATGAGGGAAAGAATTTTGGGAAATATGTTACGCATTTTGCTGACCTCTCTTATCGGCCTAAGAATGTCTTTAAGTTCGAAATCTCTTTCTCTGCGCGGTCCATTTCATCCTGGGCCGCTTGCACGTCGTTCTGATTCAGAGCCCCGTTTGCCTCGTTGAGATAAGAATTCATCCGGTTTAACGAGGCGAGCACGTCCCCGCGTATATCCAGTCCCTGCGCCTGCTGCTGGCCGCGGATCTGCTGGATACCCGCTCGAACGCTTTCAGCGTCAGCATCAAGCTGGATCATCCTTTCGCGCGCCTGGCTGATCTCCTGCTTCGTCGGGCCTGGCGGGTTACTCTCTGTTGGCACAGCCGGCTTCATCACGGGAGCATTCGTTGACGGCTGCGTATGATGCACTGGTGTAGCGGGCGCACCTGGCTGATTTACGTCGCTGGTAGTTGCTGCCGGAGTTGCACTGCTCAGCGGATTTGGGGTGGCCGGCGGTGGATTTGCCGCACCACTGTTGGCGTCTCCGGAAGATGGTGGCGGCGGGGAGGTTGTCGTTACAGCGGGGGTATTCTTTTGGTCCGCATGGGTAGCCAGCATTCGCGGCAGAACCGTCGCTGCTGCAATCATCGCAATAATTGCCGTGACGGCGCCGAGACCGATCCACAGGCTACGATGACCTTTGGAGGCCGCGGGGGTGATGCTCGGCGGGTTTGCAGCGGGAACAACAACCGGCCGCATCGGCGTGGGATTGCTCTCGAGCACAGTTGCACCGGGAACGAAGGCTTGTGAAGACGTTGGCTGCGCCTGTGGCTTCTGTACGTTGCGCAGGGCGGTGCGAAATTCTTCTGCCGTCTGAAAACGCCCGTCGGGGGATTTGACCATCGCCCGGAGCACGATGTTGTTGAGTTCGGTAGACAGAGCCGGGTTGATCTGCATTGGTGGGGCAGGGGCTTCGGTAAGTTGAGCGTTGAGCACGCTGTAGGCTGTATCCGCCTGGAACGGCCTGCGCCCGGTGAGCATCTCGTACAGAGTCACGCCAAAGGAATAGATGTCAGAGCGAGCGTCTACTGTTCCTCCGCGAACCTGCTCAGGCGACATGTAATAAACGGATCCCATGGTGGTGCCCGGGCGTGTGAGCTGCAGATCGTTGGTGGACTTGGCTATGCCGAAATCCATGAGCTTGACCACGGCATGCGACGTGATCATGATGTTGGCCGGCTTGATGTCGCGGTGGGTTACTCCCTTGCTGTGCGCATAGCTCAGGGCCGATAGCACCTGCATCGAGTAGCCGATCACCTCATCGATAGGGATTGGCGCTTCGCTCCCCCGTTTATCCAGAGTGACGCCTTCGACGTACTCCATGATCATCACCAGCCGGTTCTCGAACTGGAAGGCGGTGCGAAGCTGGGCAATATTAGGGTGATCGAGGCTGGCTAATGTGCGGATCTCGGCAGTAAACCGGGCCGCGAGATCCTGTTCCGCAGCGAAATCCGGCAGTAGAACCTTCATCGCCTCTGTGCGGCCGGAGATGATGTTGCGGGCACTGTACACCTGGCCCATTCCTCCGGCGCCCAGCAGTGCGAGAATTTCATAATCGCCGACGCGTGTCCCAGCTTCTAACGCCATGGCGGAGACCTTTCCGAATCAAAGATCAACCAGAGGGGGAACAACGCAACGTACACGTTGGCGCAAATGAGTGTAACCCAAATAGGTGCGTCATGCCCGCGAAATTCCGCGCGGAATATGCTACTTCCGTGTGATCGGAATCTGACAGCCGGATGAAACGCCTGCGCCACGGTTTACAGGTCTTTACACGGCCGCAGTGATTCTGGCAGTCTAATCGCGCACCTCCGGAAGTGGTAAAGTCTCAAACGGAACAGCCATCCGTAAAAGCTGCCAATCTGGCGAAGAAGAAGAGTTTCCACTATGGAAAGCCAAAGTGTATTGAAACTTGAAGTCGCAGCTTTAACTGACGTAGGTTGCAAACGATCGAACAACGAAGACAGCTTTGGCTACGACCTTTCGACCCAGATTTTCGCCGTCTGTGACGGCATGGGGGGAATGGCGGGAGGCGAGGTAGCCAGCAGCACCGCAGTCGCGGAACTGGTTCGCTCCTTTAATCAACAGCCCGGCGATGCGCAGGGCGAGCAGCGGCTGTACCAGGCGATTCTCTACGCAAATCAGCAGGTATGTCTGCTGGCGCGAGACAGCGATGAGTTGCGCGGCATGGGAACGACACTGGTAGCAGCATGCGTCGATGGCCGTAAGATCGTGATTGGAAATGTCGGAGACAGCCGGGCGTACTTTCTGCGCAGCGGGCGATGTGCACAGATTACCCTCGACCACTCCTATATCGCGGAGCAGGTACGTAACGGTATCATGAGCGTTGACGACGCGGGATCGTCGCCACTGCAGTCTCTGATCACTCGCGCCATCGGGACTGCTGAGGCCGTCGAGCCCGATCTCTTCACTGCTGCACTCGAGCCGGGCGACGTAGTGCTGCTAACTACCGACGGCCTCACACGTTATGCCGATGCCGATGCAATCGCGAATCTGATCCTCGCTACTACCAGCCTCACGGAGGCATGCCAGTCGCTTATCGACGCTGCAAAGGATCAGGGGGCCATCGACAACGTCACTTGCCTTCTGCTCCGATTCAGCGAGTCAGACGAGCCCGCACCGACAGCGGAACTCGAGACTTATGCTCAATGAGCTACAGTCGAGACACACTTGAGATTGCTTAATCCGCCAGGCATCAGCAGACCGGCCCCCGGCCCCGATAACTCAAGGTGAACAACCAGCGGCGTACCGCTGACCACGATGGGTGTATTGGATACTTCGAGCGGGTAGTCTAATCGTCCCGGATTGCCCGCCTGTACGACGCGACCCTTGTCTATCAAGTGGAAGAGCGCCCACGGGCCGCTGAATTGAAGAAGAGGAAGGCTGCCGGTTTCGTAACTGGCAATCAGTTGCGCCTGCTGAGCAGTTTGTGCGGACCAGGTGAACTGATGTGACACGGCGGATCCTGTAACCTTTTGCGCGTCCACGGCGAGCGTCACGCTTTGTATACCCTTTGCAGGAAGAATATTCGCCGTAAATGTCAGGCTGGGCGACGTCGCTCCCACCGGATACATGATGGCTGATACGCTGGCTGCTCTGTTAAAGAACTGAAGAAATGCTGGATTTACCTTGAGTGGTGCATTGAGCGCTGGAACGTAAGTGGATCCCTGCTGGATTACGAGTGGCTTCAGTGAGGCATCGTAGAACTGCCATAGTGCTCCCGATCCCGGCTGGAAGATAGCGGACACCTCAGCAGGGCTCGCCTCGACGGTTGCCGAGGGCGAGAACGGAAATTTGGCGAGCAAAGGCGTAAGGCTGGCACACAGTCCGCCGCCCTTCGGTGGCCCTGGCTTGGCAATATCTTCGGCAGAGGTGATTGGTGCCTGCAGGAGAGCAAGGACCGTCTGCTCAACATGGGCCTGCGGATCGATGTTGAATGCCTGCGCCGTCTGGCTTACCGCGCCATGGGCGCTGATGGCCGCGGTGATGACTGGTTGGAAAGCTCCCGGAGTGGTTGCGGCGTTCGGATCAGCGGAAACCTGCGAGACGGCTCCCTGCAGGCCCACCAGCCCGTTGATGTAGCTGGTGTTCTTGTCGTTCATGAGCCTGTCGGGGCTGTCGGGAGAAGCCAGCACCTGCGTTGGCTGAAATTCCTTGGCGATGTCCTGGTTCGCCACCGCGGTATTGTGCGAGGCCGTATAAAAGAGCGCCAGCAGCGGGGAACTCGGATTCGAAAGGATCTGCAGCTTGCTGCCCGCATCTCTAAGATCCCGGTACTTGGCCACTGCAGCGGAGCGCAAAAAGGTGCGCCACTCCGATTGATAATCGGCGAGATACTTGCCAGCCAATTGCGACGTCAGCGCCTTGGCGTCGAGCGATGGAGGAGCCTGATCTCCCAGCACCCATGCTTCGCCGCTGAAGTAGCGGTCCGGGTGGAGGATTGCATCCTGCATGAAATTAAAGCCATTCCGAGTAAATGCTCCGGGCACGATGTGTGACTCAACGACTACGGAGGAAGATCCGGGATACAGTCGGTTGAAGTCAATCGACGGAGCCGCTTTGTTAGCTGCTGTAATCATCTGTTGATAGATCCGCGCAAACCCGCCGAAGCTGGCGAGATAAGAGCGCGCATGGTTGACGCTCGACATGGCCGGGGCGGTCGAGTATGGATTTCCCGACCGTAATTCATTGGCGTAAAAATCAAACTGTAACTGTGCAAGTTGCTTTTGTTCGTCGGTATCGGCCACCCTGCTGTTCAGCCAGTACTGCATTAGGACGGGAGTGAGAAACTCCTGCGTGCTCTTATCGGGATTAGTCGTCGTAATCAGATACGCCTTGAGTGGGTTATATCCTGCGCCATAATCCGAGTCAGGCGATGCCGAAGCAGGAAGCGCATTCAGCGCCGTCACAAGATTGCTCTGCGTGTTCGCGAGCAGCAGCCGCTGAAAGCGATCGAAGTAGATGTGCCGCGCAGCTTCAAGCAGTTGATCTCCGTGATACACGCCCCAGCGGTACATGAGCGGCGGACCTTGTTGACGATAATTTTCCAACTGCACCAAAGCGGTGCGCAGTTGATTCAGCGCCATCAAATCCTGCGTGGATGCGAGCGCAGTCGAGGGAACGGCTCTGGTGGGAAGAGCGTTTGCCGCAGATGCAATGTTGTGCGCAAGCTTCGAGTTGTTGCCGTAAGAGACGATCAAACAAGCGAGATAAACGAGAAGCAGCAGGGACAGCGTCGCGAAAATAGCACGCCGGAAGACATGCGTCCTTCCGCTGTGGCTGGTACTCGCCAGCGCGGTACGGTCCTGAAGGACGACGACTGGAAACAACTTCGGCAGGAAACACCATTGCGCCACTTTCTGCGATATCACCTGCGGCGCTGGCGCGGCGCTTGGAGCCTGCATCTGCTGCACACTGAACATGCGCGTCGCCCCAGCCTCGGGGGCCGCAGCTTTTGGAGCCTGCGCCGGAGCGCTCACCATCTGCTCGACCGTGTGTGCGCGAACCCCTGTAAAGTAAAAGCCCCTCAGATACGGATTGGCGTTCAGGTGGCTTGGCCGGGCCAGTTCAACTAGATAGGCGGCGATGTTATTCCGAAGCTTCTTCACTTCGCGCGGGAACTCGTAGACCGGATCGACATTTCTCTGATCTGATTCGCGCGCGAGTATTTCCAGCCGATATTCTCCGAGGGAGAAGGTCAGGCGATCGAGTACGGACGTCACCTCGGCCATGGCCTTCTCTGCATACAGGCCGCTCGATGCTTCGCTCCGAGCAAAGGCCATACCGAACGGTTGGGAGGCTTCCTCGGTGGTCAGGTTGCGGACGTACTCGCTGAAGTTCGGAACCCGATCGAGCTTCGTGAAGATCACGTAGACCGGAACTTCCGTTCCCAGATGCTGGGCGAGATCGCGGAGCATCTGGTTGGTGGAACGAGCCGCGGCCAGCACCGCTTCCGACGCGGCGGCTCCAAGGAACAGCTCGCAGCTGATGCAGACCACAGCGGCGCGCACCGGCGCTTGTGTCCCCATAGCTGAGCGGTACGCCTTGGGCCGCGTTTTGCGGATCAACTTGCTCCACAATCCCGGGCTGTTGCGAGGCGCGCTTCCGGCTTCGACGATCACACATTGTTGCGTATACCAGAGGTTCACGACCGGCGTAGCGATCACGTCTTGATCGCGGTAAATCTGGCCGGCGAGAAGCTCCGGATCGAGGCCGGATTTGAGAACAGAGGTCGTCTTTGCCGAGTTGCCTTCGCCCAGGAGGTAAAGCAAGGGGAGCGAATCGAGCGATTTCGCGCCGGGGCGCTGTGCCGCGGCCAGTCTTTTCTCCGCGTCGCGCAGCAGCGTGTCCATATCTGAGCCGCCCGCGATGTTTTTCGTGGCTGCGTCGCGACGCCTCTCCCGGAAGTGCAGAACGAGAATGATTGTCGCGGCAGCCGTGCCCAGCAAAACAAGCAGGATGCGCAGGATAAGAAGGGAAGTACCTTCCACATGAAGCAGAGAGCCGGCCAGCCAGGCGAACACGACGGAGAGAATAAAGATCAGGGCAGAAATTACGATCGATACCACTGCGGGCTCCTATCGTGCATTCAGACTGGTGTTCTGCACCTCGGACACTCCGGAACCAAGGGCAAGTTCAAAGCCGCCGAAGGCGATCACGGTCAAGCCGGCAAGTACGCATGTGGTGATGAGAAGGGCTCGGCTCCACGAGTCTGTTGCTCTTGCCGGCCGTACCTCAGGTGGCGCCATCGGTGGAACCAGATATCCCGTGCCGCGGATGCGCTGAATTTTTTCGCTCGCCATGCGCAGCATCTGGTGCAGTTCACCAGAATCGCCCAGAGCATATCGGCCCCGATACCCCATCTGAAGGCAGAGGCAGTGCAGCTCCAGTGCATCGGCAACTTCAGGAGAATCCTGCTGGCCAAGCAGCGCTTTCAGGTTGCGAAAGAAAGTCTCGCCGGCAAGATGGCCGCCGAACAGCTCTTCTTGCAAGGGCCGCCGCGCCCAGTCGGCGAAGGCCGGGCTTTGCAGGTTGAGCACGCTCTCGTCCATATAGGCAACCACCGCGAACACACCCATCTGCACCGTCTCGCTGGCGTATCCGAGCGCGCGCGCATCCTGCATTGCAGCCTGCAGGGAGCGGCGCATCTGTGCGCGAAAACTCTCCGAATCCTGTACCTGTTGCCGCTGGAAGCGGACCCGAAGGATGGCGGTCAGCACCTCCTGAAAGCAATATGCGAGGCTGTTGACGCGAAGCGTGCTCATGAAGATGTCTCCACAATGACAGTAAGATCGAACTCCGGCTGCGCGATTTCTCCTGGTATATAGACGCCGACTTGGCGGGTCTGCAGAATATGCTCCCAGCACGGCCCGGTATTTTCGATGGCGAAGTATTGCATGTCGACCTCGGCGCGGATCGCAGTGGGAGGCACTTGCAGATGCCGTAGCGTCATGCCGGGCAATGCGCGCTTTACAAGCTCCGGAACGAAACGCGAAGAGCACACCTTCACCAGCCTCGGCACCAGGTTCAGGAGTTCCGATTCGCCAAGAGAGGAGCGCATGCCCAGGATCCAGCGGGCATGCCGCAGGCAGCGCTCGTCCACAATGTCTGCCGCGTAGATATACGGCTCCGTGGGATGAAATTCGAGAGATACGGTGTTCGATGGGACTACGATCTCGAGATGCTTCTTAATGTGAGCATCGAGCACGCGGAATGCCGGGCCCGGAGACCGATGATCGTAAGCGGGAAGCTGGCGAGGATCAGAATCCACGGCGAAGGTGCAGAGTGCGCCGGCCAGACGCGAAAGCTCGACGAACAAGTCTTCAGGATGGGCATGCCGCGTTGTGCTCAAGTGTTGCAGTGGCGGCATGGCACTGTGCAGCGCATGGAGGAACCAGTAATTGGCTACGTCCAGAGCAGCCGTCCCGGCTTCAAACCGCCCGTGACGCCCTGCGCTGCGGGCAATGGTGCTGCTCTTCTCGCCGATGGTTTCAAGCAGGCGTTTTACTAACAGCATTAGAGGTTCGCTAGCGCTGATGCGCAGGCAAGTCGGGACAAAATCCTCGTCGTAGATCAGGTGGCCGCGTCCGTCGCGTAGGACTTGAGCGATGGGAATCGAAAGCATGTGGGGAGTCAGCTCGGCCTCAGTCACCAAACGGATATTCTTCTGTCCCAGATCAACCTCGCGCTCGTCGATGCCATTTGTTTCATCGCGAAGAGTGCGTTGCATTCGTGAAAAGCGCGCTCCGTTTGGCGTCTCGCTCAGATCGCAGTCGAACCCATTGTCACGGCGGCTCGGCACCGCCAGGTAAAGCGGCAGGACGGCGTCCGTGGATGGAAACACCTCAACCAGGTTGCGGGGTGGCGGAGGCGGATCGGAATTCGGCAGCTCGAAAGTCAGCCCGTCAGGAAAAATGCCCGAAGCGTGGAGCAGAACTGCGTTCCCATTACGGATGGCTTTCTGGTCGAGTTCGGCATGGAGCAATCCCCAGGGCTCGTGCCAAAGGCTGGATGCGAGGAATGCAATCGAATCTTCGAAATAGCGGCTCTGCGTTTGAAAATGGTGAGGACCGAGATACATCCCCTCTGACCACACCACCCGCGACAAAAATTTCATAGTGACCGAACCATTCGGCGAAAGCTTGTTATTGAGCCGCTCGCGGGCATGCGACGTCGAGAGGGTCAATCGGCGCGTTTGCCCAGCGAGTTCTAAAGCCTGAATTTACTGCGGCCAAGTTGTGTGTGCATCGTAGGTTGCGAACACTTTACTGTCAAGTAATTGACATGTAGTCTTGGTCTCCAGAATCACGCGATAATTCGGAAATGCGGTGGGCCCTGTATGGACGCGTCTAAGTCTCCTTTCGATGATCCCGAAATCCCCGGCAAGAGCGAATCTGCCACCGGTGACGCATCGAGCGCAACCGCTATTTTCGGAACGGTTCCGGCAAAGCCGGTGCCTCAGCAGGACGACGATCTTTTGAAGTCACTCATGGGAGCGCAGAGCAGTCCGAGTTCCGTTGCAGAGCCACCAGGCCCGACCTCCCCGGAACCGCCCCAGACTCCGGTTGTTCCGCCCTCACCTGCAACACAGGTCGTGCCTTCGAGTAGGCCCGGGGAATTTACGGAGATCTTCCAGGCGCTCCAGAACCCGGCGCCGGCGTCGACACCTGCGGCTCCGCCCGCCCCCGCTTACACGCCTTCCAATGCAGCTCCCAAAACGCCAGCCGACTTAGCGAATGTATTTACCCAGGTCGTGGTGGAGAAGACTATTTTCACGCCTCCTCCAGCACCGCCCCCGCCCTCGAAGGCGAGTGAGTTTACGCAAGTGCTGCAAACGCTGAACGCTTCGACGCAAAACCCAGAGCCTGAAGTGGCGGCACCACCACAGCCGCCGGCTGAAGGCACGCCGGGCACTTTTACGCAGCTGTTTAACAGGGTCTCGGCGCGGTCTACCGAAGCGCCGCAGACCTCCGCAATTCCGCCCTCGTCTGCGCCCTTTTCTTCTCCTACACAATCTTTCAGGTCGGATACGCCCGCCGGTCCCGGGGATTTTACCCGCGTCTTTCAGTCGGCTCCGGCTGCGGGACAGACAGTGTCCTCGCCCGTTGTTCCATCAACTCCAGCTCAGTCGGCTTCTGCTCCGGGGTCGTTCACAGAGATGTTCTCTGCGAAACCAATGGAGAGCAACCCGAGCGAAGACCCTCTCAAGTCGTTGAAGTCCGAGCCGCCTCCGCCAAACACTTTCCAGTTCTCGAGTCCCGCTCGTCCGCAGGAAAGCATGCCCCCGGCTCAAGGGGGATTCACGCAGCTTCTTCAGGCGCTAAATAAAGAGGAGCCGGTGAAGGCAGCCGAGCCTGTTATGGCTCCGCCTCCCCTGCAGCCTGTTCCGGCAGTTCCCGCTGCTGGTGGATTCACCCAACTCCTCCAGACGCTCTCGGCAGAGCCGTCGCCGAAGCAGGCAGGGGCGCCTCCGGTGATGCCGCCAGTTCAACCTGCTCCTGCGGTGCCATCTGTGTCAGGCGGTCCGGGCGAGTTCACGCGCATCATCTCCGGCTCCCAGCTTCGTGATTTGCAAGCTCAGAGCGCTCCTGCTGCTGCGCCAGTTGCGCCTCCACAAGCAGTGCGGCCGGGGGTTCCTCCGATGCAATTCCCGCAGGCTTCTGCGTTTCCCGCCGCGCCAGCGATGCCCCAGATGCCTGCCGCACACAGCGCAGCGGCTCCTCCGGCGGCGATGTCCCATTTTCAGCCGCCGGCTTTCCAGTTTCCGCCAGCGCCAGCGCCACCGGCACCACCGCCTCCAGCGCCGAGCAAGCTGCAGCAGTACCTGCCGCTCATTTTGATTCTGAATATCTTTGTGCTGCTGGTAATTGTGCTGATCTTGATCTTCGTGCTGCGGCACAGATAGTTGCTGTACCGAGTCGTCCCTACTCTGGGTTCGCGAAGAGAACGATCAGCTCCATCTCGGGGTTCGGAATTTCTCCGGGCACATAAACGCCAAAATTGCGCGAGCGCACAATTGCTTCCCACACCGGACCGCTCCGCTCAAGACTGAAGTACTGATAGCGGAGCTTCACCGGTATGGCGCGCGGCGGGACCGGCACGTGCATCATCTTTAATCCCGGCAGAGCCTGGCGGATCAGTTGTTCGATGTGCGTAGCCGAGCAGGCCTTGGCAAGCTGAGGTGTTTTGCTGATCAGCTCAGCCTCACGGATGTCCGACGAGATAGCCAGATAGAAGCGTGAATTCTCGAAGTACTTGTCCTTATCGATCGCCGTGGCGTAGATGGAATCGCGGAGCGGCTTGAGGGGCAAGGCGACGAAGTTGCTGGGCACGACTGTCTCCAGCAATTCGGCGATCATTGCGTCGAGCGCGATGAAGCATGGCCCGAGTTCTTCATGCTCGTACTTGGGCAGGTCGCGCGGCTCCAGCTTCGGCGAAAAGGTGGTGAGAGCGCCGGCGAGCGTCAGCAATTGCAGGAACAGCGTTTCCGGGTGAACGCGATCGCTTTGCAGCATGTGGCGCAGGACCGGCAGATTCGTGTTGATCGTGTAAAGAAGCCAGAAGTTGGCGACGTCCGAAGCGCTGAAATCGGCGAGAGACTGGTTGCGCTGGCGGCGCGTGCCGGCGAGCTGGCCGCTTCTACCCACCAGCGTCTCAATCAGTCCTCGCAGTATGCCGGTGAGAAGCTCGTTGCCTTTGACGTTCAGCATCGGAGGCACGTATTTGGTGTCGAGGCGATAGCTGCCCGCTTCGGTGCGTTCGATCTGCGCCAATGGCAAGAGGACCGATCCCTCGAGATTCTCCCCCTCAGCCAATATCTGTAGGTTCTTCCGGGCCAGTGACACGGGTTTCTCGATGCCTGTGCTGTTTTCATCACGCAGCATCTGGAGTTCGGAATAGAACCGTGTGCTGATACCGCCTCGCTGCAGGCCTATATTGATGCCTCCCGGCCTGTCCTGTGGTATCGCGAGGAAAAAAGAGCACCGGTTTTGACCCTCGTGAAAACACTCCTCCAGTGTGCGCGAACGGGGCGGCGCGTCAGAGCCGGGCATGTCAAGCATCAGGCCGTCGGGAAATACTCCGGAGGCTTGGCTGAGGCTCAGCTGGCCTTCGCTCAGGCCGGTGCTGTCGATCTGCAGCGACGAGAATCCCCAGTTGCGGAATGCGAGGGAGTCGGAAAGGAAGCGGAGGCTTTCCTCGAAGAAACGGTCCTGTGCCTGCAAATGCTGCGGGGATAGAAAAACGCCTTTCGACCAGACAACCGGCTGCAATTGTCGCATGTGGTGGATTTCCTGTACGGGGTCTGAGTATACAGCGGCAAGTCTTTCCTGACGCCCGCTTGCCCAGAAACCAAAGTGTAGTTCGAATCGGTTGTTACGCCCTCCGGTGTAATGCGTCGGGCTTGACACACACTATGGGGCAGTTAATAATTGCCCCGCTCTCACTGCCTGTTATTGAAGCGTTCCCAAAGCCTGCGCGACTAACAAAGTACTGATAAGAAGAGCGATAGAACAGAGAAGTTTAAAATGCACTCCTTGCAGATTGTGTGGTTGATTCGAACAAAGGGCCAGCGGTTTCCTTCCGCGCGCGCCCTTCGAGGGAAAATCTATGGCTAGAGAAAGTACGCAGCATAAACTGGATCGCGTCCGCTCTCCGCGCGTACACATCACCTACGACGTTGAAATTGGCGATGCGATCGAATTGAAAGAACTGCCTTTCGTCATGGGTGTGCTCGGAGATTTGACCGGACAACCCGAGACGCCTCTCGCTGCACTCAAGGATCGTAAATTTGTTGAGATCAATCCTGACAATTTTGACAGCGTGCTCAAGGGGATGCAGCCACACTTGGCCTTCTCTGTGCCCAACAAATTGAGCGACGATCCCAACGCCGGTCAGATCGGTGTGAATCTGCACTTTGAAAGCCTCGACGACTTTTCGCCGGAGAATGTGGCTAAGCAGGTAGCTCCTCTCAAAGAGCTCTTCGATCTGCGCACGCGACTCTCGGATCTGCGCGGCAGTCTGCAGGGCAACGACAAACTGGACGAGGCTTTATTTGAAGCAGTTTCAAATACCGAGACGCGCGAAAAGCTGCGTTCTGAACTCGGCACTCGGGGAGGTGGGGAATGAGCACTACGAAGGCGGCGGCTTCTGTCGCAAATCAAGCGGTTGAGCAGCAGGCAGAACAGAACCTCCTCGATCAGATCGTTGCCCAGGGGCGGTTCAATCGCGACGCCGCAACTCTCGAGCGCGGCCGCGACATGGTCAAGGAGTTCGTAAACCAGGTCCTTCAAGGCCAGATGACGTTGACCCGGGATGCCGAAGCGACGATCCAGGCGCGCATCGCGCAGATCGATCGCCTCATCTCGCTCCAGCTGAACGAAATCCTCCACTACGCGGCCTTTCAAAAGCTGGAAGGAACGTGGCGCGGCATCAAGTACCTCATTGACCAGTCGGAAACCAGCGACATGCTGAAGATCAAGGTGCTCAACGTCTCCAAACGCGAGTTGTTGAAGGATCTGCAGCGCGCGCCTGAATTCGACCAGAGCGCTCTATTCAAGAAGGTCTATGAAGAGGAGTTCGGAGTCTTCGGTGGCGCCCCGTTTGCAGCCCTCGTCGGCGACTACGAATTCGGCCGCGGCCCTGAAGATGTCGAGCTATTGGAGCGGATCTCTCAGGTCGCATCCGCGGCTCACGCGCCCTTCATGAGCGCTGCTTCTTCCGAATTGCTCAACCTGACTAGCTATACCCAGCTTGGCGCGCCGCGCGATATCGGCAAGATCTTCGACTCCACCGAATACGCCAAGTGGAAATCCTTCCGGCAATCGGAGGATTCCCGCTACGTGGCCCTTACCCTGCCTCACATTCTCATGCGACTGCCGTATGGGAAAGACACCAAACAGGTGGATGCCTTCGACTACGAAGAAGCGGTAGACGGCAGCGATCACTCGAAATACCTGTGGAGCAATGCGGCTTACGGTCTGGCTGCACGGCTGACCAATTCGTTTGCAAGGTATGGCTGGTGCGCATCGATCCGCGGTGTGGAAGGCGGAGGCCTTGTCGACGGCCTGCCGGCTCACACCTTCCGTACCGACGAGGGAGACGTTGCTCTCAAATGCCCGACGGAAGTGGCCATCACGGATCGCCGCGAGAAGGAACTCGCCGATCAGGGCTTGGTGCCCCTGGTCCACTGCAAGGGGACAGACTACGCGGCTTTCTTTAGCGTGCAGACGGCGAACAAGCCGAAGCTGTACGACAAGGAAGCGGCAAACGCTAACGCGCGTCTTTCCGCGCAGCTGCCTTACATTCTCGCTATGTCGCGCTTTGCGCACTATCTGAAGGCGATGATGCGCGATAAGATCGGCAGCTTCATGACCCGCCAGGACTGCGAAAAGTTTCTTAACCAGTGGATCAGCAACTATGTTTGCGCGGACGACAATGCCTCTCAGGCTGCCAAGGCGAAACTGCCTTTGCGGGAGGCTGCAATTCAGGTGTCCGAAGTGCCGGGAAAACCTGGAGCCTACCGCGCGGTCGCGTTCTTGAAGCCGCATTTCCAGCTCGACGAGCTCTCTGTTTCGCTTCGTCTGGTGGCCGACTTGCCGGCATCGGCGCGAAAGTAGCATAGCCACATCATCGCCGGACGTCCCTGACTATGGCACGAGATACCAGCAGTGCGTTAGCTAACCAGTAAGAGAGGAGCCAATCCATGGCGGTAGATTATTTCCTGAAGCTCGATGGAATCGACGGCGAATCCGCCGACTCGAACCATAAGAACGAGATACAGATCATGAGCTGGAGCTGGGGTGCATCCCAGGTCTCCTCGGTCGCTGGAACAGGCGGATCAGGCGCGGGAAAGGCTGATCTGAGCGATTTCAGCATCATGACCTATTTCGACAAAGCAACGCCTAAATTCTTCAAGTCAATCGGTGCCGGCACTCATATAAAGTCCGGCACGATGAGTGCGATCAAATCCGGTGCCGAGGGTAAGCCTTATCTGAAGGTCGACTTCAAGGAACTCTTTGTCAGCAGCCTGCAGATTTCAGGTTCCAGTGAGGTGCCAACCGTCAGCCTTTCGTTCTCCTACAACGAAATCAAGATCGATTACTCCGTCCAGGACGAGAACGGCAATCTTAAAAGCACTGGCCCGGTTACTTACAACACGAAGGAAAACAAGCTCACGTAAGGCGACCTTCTCATGGATGCGCTTTCGCTTTATCGTGCCGGCCAATTGAAGCCTGCAATCGACGCGCTTGGTGACGAGTTGAAAAAACAGCCACTCGACACCAGGCGCCGAACTTTTTTATTCGAGCTGCTTTGCTTTGCGGGCGATTACGATCGCGCTACCAAACACCTCGATGTTTTGTCGGATTCGAGTCCCGAAGCCGCCTCGGGTGCCATGCTTTATCGTGCGGCGCTACACGCGGAGAGAACCCGGCAGGAGATGTTCGCCAAAGACGAGCTTCCGCTGGGTACGACGCATCAATCTCCCTCTGGACAGTGGAATGGAGCCGACTTTGCCGAATTCTCGGACGCCGATCCGCGGATCGGAGCGCATCTCGAGGCCTTCATTGCTGGCAGTTACACCTGGATCCCATTTGCCTATGTGGAGTCGATCGAAGTGCAGCCACCAAAAAAGCTGCGTGACCTGCTGTGGATGCCGGCCATTCTGCACACGACCTCGGACTTCCGTCTGCAGGATCTTGGGGAAGTTCTGTTGCCGGTGATTTCTCCGCTTTCCTGGAAGCATCCCGACGATGCGGTTCGTCTGGGTCGCGCGACGGCCTGGGAAGAGGACTCGAAGTACGGCGAGGTGCCTCTCGGTCAAAAGTTGTTGTTATGCGGAGATGAAGAGGAGCCGTACCTCCAACTGCGGAACCTGACCTTCCATCACACCGGGGAGACGGCCGAAAGTGCCACTACGTGATGATCTACTGAATCCGGTACCCGGCGAAAACCCCTCAGGCGCGAGCCTGAGGTACGAACGCATCTACGATCAGATCAAGGAAGCGCGTACTGAAGAGGACGAGAGCATACCCAGCGGAGACTGGCAGCGTACCGTCAAGCGCGCCGACTGCGCTCTCGTCATCAAGCTCGCCGGCGAAGCTCTCGCCACCAGGAGCAAAGACCTGCAGCTCGCGGCCTGGCTCACGGAAGCCCACGTCAAGCGCGAAGGGATAGGCCTGACTCAGCCGTGTTTCAAGCTGATGCAGGACCTGCAGGAACAGTTCTGGGATACGCTCTACCCCGAAATTGAAGACGGTGACATCGGCATGCGCCCGGTTCCTATCGAGTGGGCTGCCAATCGTGTCTCCGCCATTCTTCGCGAAGCTCCAATCACGCGTGACGGCCTCAACTTCTACCAGTACAAGGATTCGCGTGCTATCGGCTACGAGGCCGACACGGAATATAACGATACCAAGCGCGAAGCCCGCGAGCGGGCGATCGCCGACGGCAAGGTGACAGGCGAGGATTGGGATAAGGCCTTTGCCTCCACCTCGAAGTCGTTCTATGTGAACCTCGATGAGTCGATACGTTCCGCGACTGAGACGATCGACACGTTGCAGATCTTCTGCGAAGAGAAATACGGAGACGATGGCCCCGGATTCAGCAAGCTGCGTACCGCGTTGGAAGAGGTGGGCCAGGTCGTCGGCAGCCTTCTCAACGAGAAGCGCAAGCTGGAGCCCGATGCGGTCCCCGAAACCGTCGAAGGGGAGCCAGAGCCTGAGGCCGAACCGGAACCAGCCGCGGAGGTCGAAGCTGTCGTCGAGGCTGCTTCGGCAGTGAAGGCGAAAAAAGGAAAGCCCCTCTCCGCGGAACCCACCGACTGGGACGACGCGATCAGCCGTATTCAGACCTGCGCACAGTTTCTACAGAAGGATCGTCCTTCGAGTCCGGTCGCGTATCTCCTACAGG
>Ga0210398_10002725_pt1 | contig 17128 bp, 14 predicted proteins | sample IncBWC4OmetaG_FD_161047 | JGI IMG/M metagenome (GOLD analysis project Ga0210398, IMG submission 161047) | Forest soil microbial communities from Barre Woods Harvard Forest LTER site, Petersham, Massachusetts, United States - Inc-BW-C-4-O | ecosystem: Environmental > Terrestrial > Soil >... | reverse complement strand
CTGCAGCGGCGCACCAAGAACAATCCTGTGCTGATCGGCGAGCCCGGCGTGGGCAAGACCGCGATCGTCGAGGGATTGGCCCAGCGCATCATCAACGACGAAGTGCCCGAGGGGCTGCGCAATAAGCGCATTCTGTCGCTCGACATGGGCGCGCTCATCGCAGGGGCGAAGTTTCGCGGCGAGTTCGAGGAGCGTCTGAAAGCGGTTCTCAACGACCTGGCGAAACAAGAAGGCCAGGTGATTTTGTTCATCGACGAATTGCACACCATGGTGGGGGCCGGCAAGGCCGAGGGCGCCATGGATGCGGGCAACATGCTGAAGCCCGCGCTGGCGCGGGGCGAGTTGCACTGCGTGGGCGCCACCACGCTCGATGAATATCGTAAATACATCGAGAAAGACGCGGCGCTCGAACGGCGCTTTCAAAAGGTCATGGTCGATGAGCCTTCGGTCGAAGACACCATAGCGATTTTGCGCGGCCTCAAAGAGCGCTACGAGGTGCATCACGGCGTGGAAATCACGGATCCGGCCATCGTAGCGGCGGCAACGCTGTCGCATCGATACATTGCGGATCGCCAGCTGCCCGATAAGGCCATCGATCTGATCGATGAGGCAGGCTCCTTGATCCGCATGGAAATCGATTCCAAGCCCGAGGCACTCGATAAATTGGATCGGCGCATTATTCAACTGAAGATCGAGCGCGAGGCGCTCAAGAAGGAAAGCGATGAGGCCTCACGCAAGCGCTTGAGCACGCTGAATGACACGCTGGCCGCACTGGAAAAGGAATATTCGGACCTGGAAGAGATCTGGAAGGCGGAGAAGGCCACCGTCCAGGGCGCCGCCCACATCAAGGAGGAATTGGAGCGCGCACGCCAAGACCTCGACACGGCGCGCCGCGCGCAGGACTTGGCGCGCATGTCCGAACTGCAGTACGGCCGCATTCCTGCCCTCGAGCAGAAATTGGCCAAGGCACTGGAAGTCGAACAGAAACCCAATCAGTTGGTGCGAAATTCCGTGACCGAGACCGAAGTCGCGGAAATCGTCTCGAAATGGACCGGGATCCCGGTGTCGCGGATGCTCGAGGGCGAGCGCGACAAATTGCTGCGCATGGAGGAAGTGCTCGGCAAGCGCGTCGTGGGTCAGGAGGAAGCCGTGAAGGCGGTGGCGGACGCCATTCGACGCACACGCGCGGGACTGTCCGATCCGAATCGACCCAGCGGCTCGTTCATGTTCCTCGGCCCCACGGGCGTCGGTAAGACAGAGCTGTGCAAGGCGTTGGCCGAGTTCATGTTCGATACTGAAGACGCCTTGATCCGCATCGACATGTCGGAATTCATGGAGAAGCACTCAGTCGCCCGCCTGATTGGCGCGCCGCCGGGCTACGTGGGCTATGAAGAGGGCGGCTATTTGACCGAAGCGGTTCGCCGTCGACCCTATTGCGTCATTCTGCTCGACGAAATTGAGAAGGCACACCCGGACGTGTTCAACGTGCTGTTGCAAGTGCTGGACGATGGGCGCCTGACGGATGGCCAGGGCCGCACGGTCGATTTTCGCAATTGCGTGGTGATCATGACGTCGAACTTAGGATCGCAGGTCATCCAAGAACTCTCCGGCGAGGCCAATTACGCCAAGATGAAAGAGGCGGTGATGCAAGTGGTGACGCAGCATTTCCGACCCGAATTCATCAATCGCGTCGATGAAATCGTGGTGTTCCACTCTCTGGGTCGCGAGCAGATTCGATCCATTGTCGATATTCAGCTGGGACGCCTACGACAGCGCCTGGCGGAGCGCGATATCACCCTACGGCTTGATGATGATGCGCGCGACAAGATCGGCGAGGCGGGGTTTGATACGGTGTATGGCGCCCGGCCGCTGAAGCGTGCCATCCAATCGCAGATCGAAAATCCCTTGGCGCAGCGCATCCTCAAGGGCGACTTCATCGCCGGCGATCGGGTCATCGGTAAGATCAAGCGCGACGCGCTGGTGTTCGAAAAGGAACGCCTGCACTAAGTCTAGCGCCGCGAGTGGGCGAGTTATTTCGCTATACTTTGCGGCGCTAGTCCCCTTAAGAGGAATTCCATGCCTTTTTACGAGTATCAGTGCAAGAGCTGTGGCCATGAACTAGAGGCCATGCAAAAGGTCAGCGATGCGCCGCTCAAGAAATGCCCGCATTGCGGTAAGTCACAGTTGACCCGGTTGATGTCGGCACCCGTCTTCAGGCTCAAGGGCGGCGGTTGGTACGAAACTGATTTTAAGGGAGACAAAGACAACCAACGCAATTTGGCGGACCGGCCTGACGATACGCCCAAAGATGCCAAGGATAGCGATACCAAGCCCAAGGATGAGAAGGGCAAGGACGAGAAGGGCAAGGATGGTAAGGATGCAAAGTCCGGGGAGACGAAGGCAGATTCCCCATCCGCGAAGGAGTCGCCGAAGGCTTCGGAGAAGCCGGCCGAGAAGCCCGCCGATAAGTCGTCGCCCGGTGCCGCGGACAAGGCGGCTTCGGGCAGGACCGGCGCGAGGAGCGCGGCGCGTTCGAAACGCAAGCCCATCAAGGCTAAGCGCCGGCGCTAAAGCACTTGCCCAGGCGGGCCTCAGGCCTTAGCATCCCGCGCTTCCCCTTTTTGGTTGCTCTTGCTTATGCGCACTCACTATTGCGGCCGAGTCGATGAGACATCGATCGGAAAGGCCGTCACCGTGGCCGGCTGGGCCCACCGTCGTCGCGATCATGGCGGCGTCATTTTCGTCGACTTGCGCGATCGCGAGGGACTGCTGCAAGTCGTGTTCGATCCGGACAAGGCCGGCGTGTTTGCCTCGGCGGAACGTGTGCGCAATGAATTTGTACTCAAGGTGACCGGGCTGGTACGGGCCCGACCGCCCGGGACCGCCAATGCCAATCTCAAATCCGGGCAGGTCGAAGTCTTGTGTCAGGAACTGGAGATTCTCAATCGCTCAGAGCCGCTGCCTTTCCAACTGGACGAGACGGTCAGCGAAGAAGTTCGGTTGCGCTTCCGGTATTTGGATCTACGCCGCGAGGAGATGCGTGAGCGCTTGCTGCTGCGTCACCGGATCACGCGCGCGATGCGCCACTATCTGGACGAGGCGGGCTTCGTCGACATTGAGACGCCCATGTTATCCAAGGCCACGCCGGAGGGCGCCCGCGACTACTTGGTGCCGAGCCGCACGCACGCGGGAAAATTCTTTGCGCTACCGCAATCGCCGCAAATCTACAAGCAATTGCTGATGATTTCTGGATTCGACCGGTACTATCAGATCGTGCGCTGCTTCCGCGACGAGGACCTGCGCGCCGATCGTCAACCGGAATTTACGCAGCTCGATATCGAGACCTCCTTCTTGGATCAGGCGGAAATTCAGCGCCTGATGGAAGGCCTGATCCATCATCTGTTCAAGCAAGTCTTGGGTGTCGAACTGCCGAGCCCGATGCCGCGGATGAGCTACGCGGAGGCGATGCGCCGTTTTGGGTCCGACAAGCCCGATTTGCGCGTGCCGTTGGAATTGGTGGATGTCGCTGACTTGGTCAAGGGTTGCGATTTTAAAGTGTTCGCCGGTCCCGCCGCCGATCCCCGCGGCCGCGTGACAGCGCTGTGCGTGCCCCAGGGTGGGAAGCTGTCCCGCAAAGAGATTGATGACTACACGGCGTACGTGGCGCGCTATGGCGCGAAAGGTCTGGCTTACGTCAAAGTCAATGAACTTTCCAAGGGTCGCGAAGGCTTGCAGTCGCCGATCTTGAAGTTCTTGAGCGATTCGGCCATCAGCGGAATCATGCAACGCGTCGCGGCCAAGGACGGTGATTTGATTTTCTTCGGCGCGGACAGCAGCAAGGTCGTGAGCGATGCGTTGGGAGCGCTGCGGTTGAAAGTGGGCCAGGATTTAAAGATGGTCGCCGCCGGTTGGCGGCCTCTTTGGGTGGTCGATTTCCCGATGTTCGAATGGGACCAGGATGCCAAGCGGTGGCAGGCAATGCATCACCCCTTTACCAGCCCCGCCAATCTGGACAGCGCGGCATTGACCGCAAACCCGGGAGAGGCGATCGCCAAGGCCTACGATATGGTTTTGAACGGCTCAGAGATTGGTGGAGGCTCGGTGAGAATCCACAATCAGGAGTTGCAATCCGCCGTGTTCGACTTGTTGGGCATTTCGGCGGAAGAGGCTCGCTTGAAATTCGGATTCTTGCTCGATGCGCTCAAGTTGGGCGCCCCGCCGCATGGTGGGATTGCGTTTGGTCTCGACCGCTTGGCAATGCTGATGGCCGGTGCCGACAGCATCCGCGATGTAATCGCCTTCCCCAAGACTCAAACCGCCGCGGATCTCTTGATGGATGCGCCGACGGAGGTAAGCGAAGCTCAGCTCCGCGAACTGCACATTCGCGTGCGCACGCCGCCGAAGATCGATTGACGCTTGCAGCAATTTCGCCGGCCCGAATCCGTCTTGATCGTAATCTATACCGAGGGCGGAGATTTTCTGCTGCTCGAGCGGCGCCGGCCGCCTGGGTTTTGGCAATCCGTGACGGGCAGCCTCGAGTGGGGTGAACATGCCGATGCCGCAGCCAGACGCGAGGTGATCGAGGAAACCGGTATCACTCAGGGCGTGCTGGTCAATCTGCAGTGGACGCAGGTGTACGAGATCATGCCGGCATTCGGCAAAGTGTATGCGCCCGGTATCACGCGGAATCTAGAACACGCATTTTCGCTGCGATTGCCGCAGCGCGTGCCCGTGACGTTGAGTGCCAGCGAGCATGTGCAATTTCGCTGGGCATCCGCGCTCGATGCGCTCGAGACAGTCTCCTCCAGCACCAATCGCAACGTGATTGCCGAGTTGCGTCTGTAGCGTGACGCAATGAGCACGGTTGTCGTGTACGTGCACGGTCTTTGGCTCACGGGCATCGAGGGGGGATTCCTGCGACGTCGATTGGCGCGGCAACTTGACGCGGAGACGCGCGCGTTTGGTTATGCATCCGTAAAATCCACCGTAAGCTCCAATGCTGAAGCACTGGCAAAGTTCTTGAATGTGTTGCGCGCGGACATCTTGCACTTGGTGGGTCACAGTTTGGGTGGCCTGGTGATTTTGAAATTATTCGAGACGGGCGCCGCCGACTCCTTGCCGCCGGGACGCATTGTGTGCCTAGGGTCGCCGCTCAACGGCAGCCGCGCCGCGCTGAATCTTGCCCGCTTGCCGTTCGGGAAAATGCTCCTAGGACGGGGCGTTCACGAGGAATTGCTGAGTCCGCGCCAGCGCCGTTGGCGAGGACAACGCGACCTCGGCGTGATCGCGGGCAGCTTAAGCATGGGGCTGGGAAAGCTCGTGGGTGCGCGCGGTGCGCCCAACGATGGGACTATTTTTGTCGATGAGACACGGCTCGCCGGAATTTCGCAGCACTTGGTGTTGCCGGTCAGTCACACCGGCCTGCCATTCTCCAAGTCGGTCGCGCGCCAGACGGGCGCTTTCCTGCACTCGGGAAAGTTCATTGACTAGAGAGAATCGTCGCGGTCGAGATTCTTCAACTGGAAGAGCAGATCGAGTGCGTCCTTGGGACTTAAGGCATTCGGGTCCGCGGCGCGCAAAGCGAGGAGCGCCGCTGATTCCCGCGTCGGCGGCGGTGGCGCGAATAGCGGCAGTTCCCCTTGGGGCGAATTGTAACTTCGCAGCGCGTCGCGTTCGCGCTCCAACTCGGTCAAGTAGCGCCGTGCCTGCATCGTCACCGCCTTGGGTATGCCGGCCAGGGCCGCCACTTGTAGCCCATAACTTTGGTTGGCGGGGCCTTCCTTAACGCTGTGCAGGAATACCAGCCGGTCGCCGTGCTCAACCGCCTCGACATGAACATTGACCACGGCAGGCGTCTCGCTCGCGAGGCTGGTGAGTTCGAAATAGTGCGTGGCAAACAACGTGAAGGCACGGATTTTCGTGGCGATGAACGCCGCGCAGGCCCAGGCGAGCGATAGCCCATCGAAGGTGCTGGTGCCGCGGCCGACTTCGTCCATGAGCACCAGGCTCTTATCGGTGGCATTGTTCAAAATGTTCGCCGTTTCGGTCATTTCAAGCATGAAGGTCGAGCGCCCGCCCGCGAGGTCGTCGGAGGCGCCGATGCGCGTGAAGATGCGGTCCAGGGGCCCGAGAATCGCGCGCCGCGCCGGCACAAAACAGCCGATGTGCGCAAGAATCACGATCAGCGCCGCCTGGCGCATGTAGGTGCTCTTTCCGCCCATGTTGGGGCCGGTAATGATCAGCATGCGACGCGAATCATCGAAGCGCAGGTCATTGGGGATGAAGGGCTCGCGCCGCGCGCGCTCGACCACGGGATGGCGCCCACCGTCGATGCGCAACATAGGCTCATCAACCAGCTCCGGCTGCGCACACTGAAGGGTCGTCGCACGTTCGGCGAAACAACTTAAGACATCGATTTCTGCTATCGCAGCCGCGCTGGCCTGCAGCGCGGGTAGGCTTGCGGACAGCTCGTTCAGCAATGAGTCGTAGAGTAGCCGTTCTCGCGCCTGCGCGCGCTCGCGCGCACCCAGGACCTTGTCCTCGAAGGACTTTAATTCCGGCGTAATGAATCGTTCAGCCGATTTGACCGTTTGCCGGCGCAGGTACTCGGGCGGGACCTTGTCGGCTTGACTGCGGTTCACCTCGATGAAGAATCCCTGTATGCGGTTGAAGCCGAGCTTCAAACTGGACAGACCGCTGCGTTGGCGTTCTCGCTGTTCGAGGTCGATCAGGAATTGTTCGGTGTTGCTGCCCAGCGCGCGCAATTCATCCAATTCGGCATCGAACCCTGGGGCAATCACGCCCCCTTCACGAAGGTAGTGGGGAGGCGCCTCGTCAATGGCGCGGTGAAGCAAGGAATGCTCTTCGTGATGATCGCTGATGCCGGCGGTGAGCCGCTGCAGCAGCGGGGACTGCGCGCCGGCGAGGATGCACCGCAGTGACGGCACTGCGCCGAGTGCGGCGCGCAATTGCACCAGATCGCGGGGTCGCGCGGAGCGCAGTGCGATTCTCGACAGGATCCTTTCCAGATCGCCAACTGCGCCCAGCCCTTCGGCTATGTTTGCGTGTTGATCCTGATCGATCAAGGTCGAGACCGCGTGATAGCGCGCGCGCAAGGTATCGCGATCCCGCAGCGGACGATGCAGCCAACGGCGCAGCAGTCGACCGCCCATGGCGGTTATCGTGCGATCGAACACACCGGCGAGCGTGAGCTCAGACGCGCCGGCAATGCTTTCATCAAGTTCGAGGTTGCGGCGCGTCGCCGGGTCCATAATGAGTGCGGCATCTCGCTCTTCAGTCGTGATCGAGAGCAGATGCGGCAGCGCGGATTTTTGTGTTTCGCGTACATAGGCCAGCAATGCGCCCGCGGCCGCAATGGCCAGTGGTTTGTCCGCGCAGCCGAATCCGGCCAGGTCACGGGTGCGAAACTGTTCGCTCAGCGCTCGGGTGGCCGAGTCGATGTCGAAGTGCCAGGGCGCCCGCGCTCGCCAGGGCCGGTCTTCCGTGGAGGAGCGAGCCAAAGGGGGTTGTGCGCCATCTGGGGCCAGTATCTCCGCGGGCCGCAACCGCTCAATTTCGGCCTCAAGGGCCGTGAGGCTATCGAGTTCCATGACACTGAAGCGCCCGGCCGCAAGGTCAAGCCATGCCAGACCGTAGCGGCTGTCCCGGCCACAGACGCTCGCCAATACGGTGTCCCGCCGCTCCTCCAAGAGCGCTTCGTCCGTGACCGTTCCGGGCGTGACGATGCGGACCACCTCGCGATCCATCGGGCCCTTGGTCTTTCCGGGCTCGCCGCGCTGCTCGCAAATCGCCACCGATTGGCCCTTGCGCACCAATTTGGCCAGGTAGCCATCCAGGGTAACGACGGGCACGCCGGCCATCGGAATCGGCGCGCCGGCGGAGGCGCCGCGTTGAGTCAATGCGATGTCAAGAAGCTCCGCGGCGCGGCGCGCGTCGTCGTAGAACATCTCGTAGAAATCGCCCATGCGATAGAACAGCAGCACGTCCGGATGCTGCGCCTTGATGCGCAGGTACTGCTGCATCATGGGAGTGTGGTCGGGCGTATTCCTTGGATCGTTGGTGGGGCTTTGAATCATTTCCTAACTTCGCGGCTGCCGGGCGGTTTCGCAGTCGTATGCCGCCCGAATTGGCATATTTGATCGCTATAGCAGTTCTATTGCGCCTCCATAGGCTGCGAGCACTGGATCGGCGGTAACGAACCGTAAAGGCTCGAAAAAGGCTTGAGCCAACAAGAGGCGGTCGAACGGATCGCTGTGATGCAGCGGCAGCTTGGCTACCGCCGCCGCATGATGGGCGCTCACCGGGAGCTCTTGAAAACCGCTGCTCTCGATCGCGTCAACGAGAAAGGCCGCGTCGGCCTCGATCTTCCCCAATCGCGCCTTGATGGCAATTTCCCAGATGGATGCAGCGGACACAAAGACGGCGTCGGCCCGCGAGAGAAAATTACGCGTGCTCGGCTTCAAACGCCGGTTGGCTGTAACAGCCCATAGGAAAACGTGGGTATCGAGGAGCAACCGCATTACGGCTCCTCAAATTGTCTTAAAACTTCGCCCGCCAGCGGTGCATCGAAGTCCGCCGAGAACTTGATCTTGCCTTTGAGGACGCCAAATTTCAGCTTGCGCTTGGGCGAGCCTAGCCGAGTAAGTCGCGCTACCGGTTTGCCGCCGCGCGCAATTACCACGTCATTGCCGGCCGCTGCCTCCTCCACGAGCTTGGAAAGCTGGGTCTTCGCATCGTAAATATTGACGATGGTCATTTGAAGCATCTCTCGTTTATCTGGTTAGTCTAGTCTAGTCAGGTTAATAGATCAATTCGAGATGCATGCATACATAACAATGCCGAGGACCCGGAAGAAGCCGCCCAACGAAGCACCTCGAGCATATGTAACTGTCTCATCTCAAACGCGCTATTCTCGTCGCGCAGATATTACGAGCGCGACCGCGCACTGTAGATGAACCACGCGGAATTCTAAACCAGTAGACTTCTTACGATGAAGGACAGCGAGCTCGAATTAAAACATCTTGCCGAGCGCGTCGGCCGACACTTACTCAAAGCGCACCGCCACGCCGCAACGGCAGAGTCTTGCACCGGCGGCTGGATTGCCAAGGCACTGACCGATATTGCTGGCAGCTCACACTGGTTCTGCGAGGGATTTGTCACCTACAGCGACGAGTCCAAGGCGCGCCGACTCGGGGTGCCGCGCGCGGTTTTGGCGCGGCACGGTGCGGTTAGCGAAGCGACCGTTCGAGCCATGGCCGCAGGCGCGCTTCGCCGCAGCAACGCACAGGTAGCTGTGGCGGTGACCGGCATCGCAGGCCCGGGCGGTGCCGTTCCCGGGAAGCCTGTGGGTACCGTTTGGCTTGCCTGGGCTGCGCGCCGCGGTGGCGCGATTCGCATCGCGACGGCATTAAAACGATTTCGCGGCGACCGCGAGACGGTGCGGCGCAAGACTGTGCGCGCGGCCCTGCAGGGCTTTCTGACCCGCTGATCCGCAGCGCGAGGGTTGAGGATTGCATTGCGATTATTTTTTGCACTCTGGCCGGATGCCGATGTTACGCGGCGACTCACTCAAGTGGCTCGACAGCTAAAGCTTGAGGGACGCAGCCGCTGGGTCGATCCAAAAAACTACCATGTGACCGTTGCTTTTGTCGGCGAGGTGCCCGCGACGAAGCTCGCGGTACTGCAGCAGATCGGCCGAACCTTGCACGCACGTCGATTTACCTTCAGCTGTGATTCGATCGAATTTTGGCGGGAGCCGCAGGTCCTGGTGGCCGCAGCCCGCGCGGCGCCACCGGGACTGCTCGATCTGTGGAGGAAGCTGAATGATGCGATCGGATTGCCGCGGGAGCGGCTGCGTGCGCATGTAACGCTCGCGAGGAAGGTCACGCAAGCCCCTGTGCTGCAAGCAATGTCGCCCGTCGTATGGCGGGCATCAACTTTTAGTTTGATTCGCTCCGACACCGGAGGCGCCGAGTCCGCATATACAGTACTCGACACCTGGTCACTACTGGATGAAATTGAAAATCCTTGAGAAATCTATGCGAATTCGTTGCATATCAGACGAGCGTCGCGCGCTGAATATGAAATAATAGCGCTACACTTTGTTGAGGACTATCCATGGATGAGAATCGCAAGAAAGCTCTCGCAGCTGCGTTGAGCCAGATCGAGAAACAATTTGGTAAAGGCTCTGTCATGCGCTTGGGCGACGCCGGCGCCACCTATGAGGTGGACTCGATTCCAACCGGCTCGTTAGGTCTTGATATTGCGCTCGGCGTCGGCGGCATTCCGCGCGGCCGAGTGATCGAAATATTTGGTCCGGAGTCCTCGGGCAAGACCACGCTCACCCTGGCAATTATCGCCTCGGCGCAAGCCAACGGTGGCACCGCTGCGTTCGTGGACGCGGAGCATGCGCTCGATCCGGTGTACGCGGAAAAGCTCGGCGTGAAGGTCAACGATTTGTTGGTCTCACAGCCCGACACGGGCGAACAGGCGCTCGAAATCACCGACATGTTAGTGCGATCCGGCGCTGTCGATGTGGTCGTCGTCGATTCGGTTGCCGCACTGACGCCGAAGGCCGAAATTGAAGGCGAGATGGGCGATCAACACATGGGATTGCAAGCGCGGCTCATGTCGCAGGCGCTGCGCAAACTGACCGGCAATATCAAGCGATCCAACACCATCGTAATTTTCATCAATCAGATTCGCATGAAGATCGGCGTCATGTTCGGCAACCCTGAGACCACAACGGGCGGAAACGCGCTGAAGTTCTATTCTTCAGTGCGCATGGATATTCGGCGCATCGGCGCGATCAAAAATGGCGAAGAAGTCGTGGGCTCAATGACTCGCGTCAAAGTCGTCAAGAACAAGGTCGCACCCCCTTTCCGGGAGACCGAATTTGAAATTATGTACGGCACCGGAATTTCGAAGGAGGGCGAACTCATTGAATTGGGCGTCCTACATAACATGGTGGAGAAATCCGGCTCCTGGTATAGCTACAAGGGCGAACGGATTGGGCAGGGTAAGGACAATGCGCGCGTGTTTCTGCAGCAGCACCCCGAGATCGCCAAGGACATCGAAGCGCAGGTTCGCGCCAAGCTGATTCCGGAGAAGGCGACCATGAATCGGGGCGGCGACGTCAAAGAGGCGTAGTGCCTCGGTCGGCCGGGCCTGTCGAGCCCCTGGACGCGCGCGCCGCCCGAGTCGCGGCACTCGATGCGTTGGCCCGACGCGACTATTCCGCCGAGGATTTACGCCTTAAACTGCTCGAGAAGGGTTACGATGCATCCGTCGTGCTGCCCTTGGTTGATGCGCTGCGCGGCGAAAAACTAATCGACGATAGGCGCTACCTGGAGAACTTCGTGGCTTATCACGCTGCGAGGGGCCAAGGGCCGGTCCGTATCCGGGTCGATCTACGTCGGCACGGTCTGCAGGGACCACAGGTTGAGAAATACCTCGACGCCTACCCTGATTGGATCATGCTGTTAAGAAAGGCGCGCCTGAAGAAATTTGGCGCCAAACCGGCGAAGAATTACGCCGATAGGCAGCGACAGGCTCGATTCTTAAGTTACCGAGGTTTCACGAGCGCTCAGATCCGAATGGCTTTAGGCTTTGACGCGGAACTTGATTCAGGCACCGAAGAGACATGAAACGCGACACAAAAATAAAATCGATGACAACCTCGGAAATTCGCGCCAGCTTTCTGGAGTTTTTCCGCAAGAACGGCCACAAAGTGCTGCCATCGAGTTCGCTGGTGCCGCACAACGACCCGACCCTGTTGTTTACCAATGCCGGGATGGTCCAATTCAAGGATGTATTTCTCGGCAAGGAAGCGCGTGATTATTCCCGTGCGGCCACGGCGCAGCGCTGCGTGCGCGCCGGCGGCAAGCACAATGATCTAGAGAATGTCGGCTACACGGCGCGCCATCACACATTCTTTGAAATGTTGGGCAACTTTAGCTTCGGCGACTACTTCAAGCGGGAAGGGATCCACTTCGCGTGGAATTACATCACCGGAGCGCTGGAAATACCCAAGGACCGGTTATGGGTAACCGTGTATACCGAAGATGACGAGGCGGAGCGCATTTGGGTGGAAGAAATCGGCGTGGACCCGACGCGCTGTACACGCTTGGGCGAAAAGTCTAATTTTTGGGCGATGGGCGATACGGGGCCCTGCGGCCCGTGCTCGGAAATTTTCTACGATCATGGCCCGGAAATTGCCGGTGGACCGCCAGGGACACCGGCTGAAGACGGCGATCGCTACGTCGAGATTTGGAATCTCGTCTTCATGCAGTACGACCGCTCATCGGATGGCGTGCTGGTGCCCCTGCCCAAACCCTCGGTCGATACCGGAATGGGCCTTGAACGGGTCGCTGCGGTGATGCAAGGAGTTCATAGCAACTACGACATCGACCTATTCAAGTCATTGATTCGCGCAGCAGCCGATGTCACCAGCACCCAGGATTTGCAATCGGCGAGTCTGCGGGTCATCGCAGACCATATTCGGGCTTGCACCTTCCTCATTATCGATGGCGTTGTGCCCTCGAACGAGGGCCGCGGCTATGTTTTGCGGCGCATCATTCGGCGTGCCATTCGCCACGGCTATAAACTCGGCCAGACACAACCCTTCTTCCACAAGCTCGTCTCGCCCTTGGTGCAGGAAATGGGCTCCTACTATGCGGAATTGCGGAGCGGCGAAGCGCGGGCCGCCCAAGTTCTGGCGCAGGAGGAAATCCGATTTGCTGAGACTTTAGCGACCGGCATGGCGTTGCTGGACGCGGAAACGGCGAAGCTAAAATCGTCGGTGATTCCCGGCGAAACGGTATTCAAGCTTTATGATACCTATGGATTTCCAGCAGATCTGACCGCCGATATTGCGCGTGAGCGAGGCCTCAGCATCGACCAGGCGGCATTCGATGTCGCCATGGAAGCGCAACGCGGCCGAGCGCGTGCGGCGAGTAAGTTCGGCGCGGATCTGCGCGAGACGATCAAGCTGTCCGGCAAGACTGATTTTTCTGGGTACGATAAGGTGGCCGACTCTGCGAGGGTCACGTCGCTCATATTCGACGGCGCACTGGTCGATGTGCTGCGGCCGGGCCAAGAAGGCCAAGTTGTTCTGGACCACACGCCCTTCTATGCGGAAAGCGGCGGACAGATCGGCGATACGGGCTTCTTATTAGGCGCCAATGCGCGCTTTACCGTGCGCGATACGCAGAAAATTGGCGCCTCGTTTGCCCATGTTGGCGTGCTCGAGAAAGGCGAGCTGCGCATCGGTGATGCCTTGGACGCACAGGTCGATCAAGAGCGTCGCAAGGCAATTGCACTCAATCATTCCGCGACACACTTGCTGCATGCGGCGCTGCGAAAGATTCTTGGCAAGCATGTAGAGCAAAAAGGCTCGCTGGTGGCCGCCGACCGGTTGCGCTTCGACTTCTCGCACACTCAGGCGCTGTCGCCGGACGAATTGCGCCAGGTCGAGGACCTGGTCAATTCCGAAATTCGCGAGAACGCTCCAGTCGAGACGCGCGTGATGGCATTGGACCAGGCGAAAGCCGCCGGCGCCATGTCACTGTTTGGCGAGAAATATGATAGCGATGTGCGGGTTCTATCGATCGGAGACTTTTCGATGGAACTCTGCGGCGGAACGCACGTCCAACGTGCTGGCGATATCGGTCTGTTTAAGATCACGGGTGAGTCGGGCGTTGCTGCCGGAATTCGCCGAGTGGAAGCGCTAACCGGCCGCGGGGCTTATGAATGGGTTGTGCACACCGATCAGGTGCTGCGCGACGTTGCTGCGATGCTTCGGGGCAGCCGCGAGGACGTGGATGAAAAGGTCCGCGAGCTCGTCGAGCGCTCTCGGAGGCTGGAAAAGGAGGTTCAGCAACTAAAATCTAAATTGGCGAGCGGGCACGGCGGTGACTTGTCCACCAGCGCCAAGGATATCGGTGGCATTAAGGTTTTGGCTGCTCAAATCGACGGAGCGGATGTGAGGTCGTTGCGGGATGCCCTGGACCGGCTCAAGGATAAGCTCGGATCCTCGGTGATAGTCCTTGCGAGTGTGCAGGAGGGCAAGGTTCTTCTGATCGCGGGAGTCTCAGAGGACTTGGTGGATCGGATTAAAGCCGGCGAGATTGCTGGGCTGGTAGCGGCGAAAGTCGGCGGTCGCGGCGGTGGCCGAGCGGATTTCGCTCAGGCGGGCGGCACGCAGCCCGAAAATTTGGGCGCCGCGCTCGCGGGGGTCGAGTCGCTGGTACGGAGCCGGCTGTCTAATTGAACGATTGTTTTATTCTGACAAGAAGTTGCAACAAATGCGTTTGGTATTCTTGTATTCTTGTCCGATCGACTGAAGAATTCTTGTGGGAATAGCAACCACCGTTCGATTCACGAACGAACGCTTGACGCGCGTGCAGCAGGGTAAGTCTTTGCCGCTGCGAGTGCCAAGTAGGCAAGGAGCTGGATTATGTTGATATTGACTAGGCGAGTCGGCGAGACCGTGATGATCGGCAACGAAGTTACGGTGACTGTGCTGGGCGTGAAGGGCAATCAAGTCCGAATTGGTGTCAATGCACCCAAGGACGTGGCAGTTCATCGCGAAGAGATCTACGAGCGCATCAAGCGCGAGCAAGACCATGATGGCAATGTGGGTTCTGCACCCGCCAAGATGATCGACGACGCCTGAAACGGGCGCTTAGCTTCCTGGCTTTACCTAGACTGCTCCGGGCGGGTATGATCCCGCGCTCCGCGAAGGGCCACTTAGGGCTAATCCGGAGAGGTGGCCGAGTGGTCGAAGGCGCGCCCCTGCTAAGGGCGTAAGGGTCAAAAGCCCTTCGAGGGTTCGAATCCCTCCCTCTCCGCCAGTGGTTATATAAATTCTCGTTGGGCCTGGACCCGTTCGTCGTGAGAGCCGCGCACTGGTGATAACGCTCGCCAGGCCCGAAGAGCGAGGCGCAAAGCGTCGACAGTCTCTCGCTTGCGATGCAGTTTGTTAACAGCGAAATTCCTGTATGTAATTGATTTTGCGCGATAGCCGGCTCGTGTTGGTGCTGTCTGAGGCGTGAGTTGCGGGAATGGTGCTCAGCAATTGTTGTGGTAATATTCGCGCCCCTTGCGCCCGTAGCTCAGTTGGATAGAGCGCCTGGCTACGAACCAGGAGGCCGGGAGTTCGAATCTCTCCGGGCGCGCCATTCAATCAATAACTTACCGAAACTCAATTCACCGACCGTAGCGCAAACGTAGCGTTTTTTGCTACGTTTTCGCCTCGTAGAGCTTCTCCGGCGGATCTTAATGGCTGCCGCTCGATGCGTCCCGCCACGAAGGAAAGTTTCTCCGGGGCCAGGTGCGCATAGCGCAGCACCATCTCGTAGGATTTCCACCCGCCGAGCTCCATCAACTCGGGCAGCGAAGTGCCGCTCTGCACGTGCCATGAGGCCCAGGTGTACCTCAGGTCGTGGAAGCGGAAGTCCTCGATGCCGGCGCGCTGCTTCGCCTTGTCCCACGCGGTGGAGCTTTACTGGATGCGCTTACCTGCGAAGGTGAAGCACCAGCGCGGGTGCTGATTCCGCGTCACTTCGAGCGCTGCCACGGCGTCCGCATTCAAGGGAATGCCGCGACCGTCACCCGATTTCGTCGTACCGTGATCGAGCCAGGCCACCCTTCGGATGAGATCCACGCGGCTCCATTCAAGCCCCAGGATCTCTCCCGCTCGACAGCCGGTCGAGAGCGCAAACTCCACGATCGGCTTCATGTGCTCTGGCAAGGCCTCGATCAATCGGTCAGCCTCCTCGCGTCTCAAGAAGCGCACGCGCCGCCGGGGTTCCTTCAGCATCCGAATCTTCGGCACCCCTTTGAGCGATCGCCAGTCCTGATGCGCGACATTCAATATCCGCCGAACCACCTCGAGTGCGCGATTGACCGTCGCGTTCGAGACACCATCCTTCAACTTACGATCGCGAATAAACGGCTGCAGCACCGCCATGTCGATCGCATCGAGCTTCAGGGACCGAAGATAAGGATCGAGCTTCTTCAGATGATCCTTATCATCCGAGAGGCTCCTTTTATCGACGAACTCTTCGAGATATCGCACGACCGCTTGCTGCCATACGAATATTCCGAGGAGCCCCTGCTGCTTCGCTTCAATGGCTTCGTTCTTCAGGCGGACGACGTAGCTTTCGGCATCGGTGCGATTGATACACCCAGTGCTTTGGCATACGCGGCGTCCATCCGGGAGAACGAGGCCAATCCACCAGAACCGCGAGTCCTTGCGGCGGTAGAGTCCACGTTCACGGGCCATACAGTCTCCTTCCAGGCCCGCCCTCGGCACTTATCCTGCTGCATTCGTGCATCGAGATCAATGCGGTCGTAAACCTTGCAGCGGCCCTTGCGGATGAAGGGCAGCTCCATGCCATCCAAGAATCGCAAACTGCAGCGAACGTAGGCTGCTGCTTCACGCCGGGTGAGGTAGCGAGCCGGCGCAACCGCCTCCGGAACGTCTCGGACGGCGTCGGAAGACCTTGGACGAGATAACCGTGGCGGCGGCGCCGGCGTCGAGAAATCGAGCGGCAACTGCCCCTCGGGCGCAGAGAAATCTTGTCGTGACTGCGAAATGTTCCGGCGCGTTGGCATGACATTTGGGTGCTTCAAAGCAAATCGTGATGTGTGGTTCCGGGCGATTTCATCGACGCTTTTCCAGGATCGACTATGACTCAAGATGTGATTTTCGTGGGAGCGAGTTCCGCGGAATTTTCAGCGGAACTCTTACCGTGACTACGCGTGATCGACGCGTTCTTGAACAGTTGCGCCAGATTAAATGTTTGGCTTGGTTTGAGTTACGCTGAAAAAACGCGCGATGCAGGATAGGCAACAGGTTGCTCTTGTTGAACAATTGGACCCACGTGAAAGCAGATCAATTCATAGTGGGTCGAGTTTCATCGGAAACGAAAGCGCGGCTGCGTGCGCTTGCTGAGAAGGAACTGCTCAGCGAGTCGGCCTTGCTTAGGCGTCTGGTTGAATTGGTGCTGCTCAAGGCAGGCCTGTCGCCGATACTCACGGAACCACCAACCGGTGCTCGGGCGCGCGGAGGGGCGCTCGATTGATGATCCGTCTGCGCCCCGAT
>Ga0210398_10002724_pt1 | contig 17129 bp, 14 predicted proteins | sample IncBWC4OmetaG_FD_161047 | JGI IMG/M metagenome (GOLD analysis project Ga0210398, IMG submission 161047) | Forest soil microbial communities from Barre Woods Harvard Forest LTER site, Petersham, Massachusetts, United States - Inc-BW-C-4-O | ecosystem: Environmental > Terrestrial > Soil >... | reverse complement strand
GTTTCGGCGTCCATGCGTGAAAATATGCAATTCGATATCTTCAGATCCCTTGCTCGCCGTCCGGCGGCATTTATCATCCTATCGGAAAGGTCAATGCCCAGCACATGCCCGTTCGGACCTACCGCCCGCGCCGCCCCAAAAGAGACGAGCCCCGTGCCACAGGCGATATCGAGTACCCGTTCGCCAACCGCAGGCGACGCCAATTCCAACAGTGCGTCTTGCGCTTCGGCCAACTGTGCCTGCCACAGCGACTCGTAATCGACTGCCGCCAAATCCCATCCGTAGCGTTGAATCCGCCGCTGCAGCCTTGCGTCCATCGTGTCTTTGCCCTTTGGGTCATCCAAAGCTTCAAAATATGGATCGGAACTCTGGCACGTCGGTGGGGCTGCGTCCTATCTGCAAGTCGGCCGTATTTTACCGATCGTCCGAGCCCGGCCACCGGCGCGTCCAGTGGTTGACCCAGCGTCCGAGATTGCTGCTCATCCGTCCCACCGGCCGGCGGCGGGGCCGCGAACCACTGGAAAATATGCGCCGATGCACCCACAATTGGATGCGTCAAGGTCAGCACAAAGGCAAGCATAAAGGCAGCCATGACGAAAGAAGCCATTGCAGCGGCAATGCAGCGTGCGGAGTCGGTCTTGCAGCGCCGACCCGCCACCGGTATTCATGATGACGCGCCAGCAACTGCGCGTTGGCAGTCGGGCCTGCGGGTTATTGCGTGCCATGCCAACGGCACGCAGATGCTTACCGACATGCCCGCCGAACTCGGCGGCAGTGGCGATAAAGTCACGCCTGGGTGGCTGTTCCGTGCGGGACTCGCATCCTGCCTCACAACATGCATCGCGATGGACGCTGCGGCTGAGGGGATCGATCTGGCGGCGCTTGAAGTGCAGGTAACCAGCCGTTCCGACCTGCGCGGCATGTTTGGCATGGCAGACAGCACCGGCGTGCCCGTGAGCGCAGGACCGAGCGAAATTCAGATTCGGGTCCGGGTCTCTGCGGCTGGCGTTTCTGCGGAGCGCCTACGGCTCCTGGTTGAAGATAGCAATCGATGTTCGCCGATATCCGCAGCCGCACGAGATGCCGTGCCAATCGCATTACGAATCGAAGTGGATGCTGCGTAATGGATGCACTGTCTGAAACCCTCCGGGTCGTACGATTGGTAGGCGCCATCTTCATCAATGCACGATTTACGGCGCCCTGGTGCTACCAATCCCCTAGTGCGGATACGGCCGCACCACTGCTTGAGCCAGGAGCCGAGCGGGTAGTGATCTTCCACCTGATTACGGAGGGCGATTGCTATGTCGAGCTCGGCAATGAACCGCCGGTACGTCTTACTGCCGGTGACATCGTAGTCTTTCCGCAGGGCCATGCGCATCGCATGGCTTCTCAGCCCGGACTGCCACCTGCGACCGGTGCCCGCCTTGATCAAGTACTGGCACGCCGTCCGCGACAACTGGTTTACGGTGGTGGTGGCCCGACGACACGCCTGGTTTGCGGTTACTTGGCCTGCGATGCCCGGCTGGCCGGGATGCTGCTTGCGGGGTTACCCGCGCTGCTCCGCGTCAATGTACGTGGATCGAACGCCGGTATCTGGCTCGAAGCCTCGGTTCGCTACGCTTTGGCCGAAGCCCGCTCACCTCGGCCCGGGGGTGCCGGCGTCTTGGCCAAGCTCGCTGAGGTGCTGTTCATCGAAGTGCTGCGCCTATATATGAACGAACATAGCGAGGGTCGAACCGGATGGCTAGCTGGGGTGGGCGATCGAATTGTCGGGCCGGCATTGAACGCAATGCACTCACGTCCGACTCATGCCTGGACGTTGGAAGAGTTGGCACACGACGCCGGAAGTTCGAGATCGGTGCTCTCAGAGCGCTTCCAGCACTTGGTCGGCAGTTCTCCGATGCAGTACCTGACGCAGTGGCGGATGCTGCTCGCCGCCAATCTTCTGTGCCGGAGCAACGCGCCTCTTGCGCGGATTGCGGAGGACGTGGGCTATCAAACTGATACCGCCTTCAGTCGCGCATTTCGGCGCGCGTATGGCTCGCCGCCGGCAGCTTGGCGCCGGAGTCAATTGGCGCGCGAACATGTACGTTGAGGGGCCAAGTCGGGATTGAAGTGCGCACCGCTTTCATGGTGTGAAACACAAAAGCCGCCGCACGTTTACGTGGGTTAAGATGTGCGGCAACACCCAGCGCGTGGTCATAAGGCCCGTCCTCGCCCTCGTCGTCCAGTAAGCTTTACCTTCCCATCGAGATCCGCCGTTCCATGTCGCTGTACCTGCCAATTTCCTTCCTGGTGTTGCAGTTTGTCATTTTGGTCTTCGTGCCATCCATGGCCGACCCCGCTGCATACATCTACATGGTGATTGCCCCGCTGCTGGCGGCGGCGGCGGCGTTGTGGCGCGGACGCACCGAATCAACCGCAGCCCGCTTCGGATGGTACGCCGTGGCATTGGCGCTGGTGGTGTGGGCGGCGGGCGCGTTTGGCAATCTCTGGCAGGAATTGATTCTCAACCGCCGCAATGAGATGTACCGAGTCAGCATCCTGGCGTTCAACCTGGCCGTCGTGCCGATCACCTTCTTGCTTGCCAGCGATTGGCGGCTGAAGGGGCGTCGCTTCGTGCGTGCAATCGACGCCCTCGTCGCCCTCGCGCTCGGCTGCGCTTACTTCCAGTACACCTGGACAATGATCAACGACCACGCCAACTCCGCGCAAGTCGGCGTGGCGTACCTGGTCCGGCTATTGGATGTGCAAAATCTGTACATCGTGGGCTGCTCCGTGATCCGCTGGTATATTGCGGAAGATCGCGAGGAACGCGACTTGTTCCGCGCGCTATCAATCTATTCGGTCATCTACTTCGCCATCGTCTTCGTCAACGATCACTACTTTGCGGGTAATTCCGCCTTCGGACCCGAATACGGCACGATCGTTACCGTGGCGTTTGCGGTTCTAAGCGCGTTTGCCTTGCGCCCGTCATCGGCGCTTCAGGTGCGGCCGGTGAACCCCGTGTTGGTGCGGGCGGTACGCAGCGGCAGCCCGATACTGTTGTCGGCCGCGCTGTTGATTGCGTCCTTGTTCCTGATCCGAGTGGACTACGTGTTTGGGACTGCCGGCGTATTGATTGCCGTCCTCGGAATCGGCGTGCGTACGACCGCAACTCAGGTGCGGCAGATCGAGCATGGCGAGGCCCTGCAGCGGGAGAGATCGGCGCTGCAAGCCATCGCCTGGACCGACGCTGTGACGGGCGTTCCCAATCGCCGATTCTTCGCCCAGGCGCTGCGAAGGGTATGGCGCGGAGAGCGCCGCGCCGGCCTTTCGCAGGCGATACTGATGGTCGACATCGATCATTTCAAGCTATTCAACGATCGGTACGGCCACCCCGCCGGCGACGCGTGCCTGCGCCAGGTCGCTCAGGCCCTACAGCATGCCCTGGTGCGTCCCGACGACGTGCTTGCGCGGTATGGGGGAGAGGAGTTCATCGTGCTCCTGCGAGACACCGATGCGGCGGGAGCGCAAGTCGTGAGCGAGCGATTGCGTGCCGCGGTGGAGAACTTGCGCATGAAGAATGAGGGTTGCCCCCAAGGCGTGGTGACCGTCAGCGTTGGCGCAGCCAGCGCCCCGCTCAGCAGGGCTGTCGACGCCACGTCACTGGTTGAGAAAGCCGATCGCGCGCTCTACGAGGCTAAGTCCGCCGGCCGAAATCTGGTAAGGCTCTGACAACTACCACGCCTTCGGCAGTCGGGCGGGCGGCGAACGGAATACTCGTGCCGCGCTTGCGTCATTTCCGCTCGACTCCCATGATAAGCGAGTAACTCGTGCTCCGCCCGCCGCCGGGGTCCGGCGCGCCATGGGCGAAGATCGGTGGTTAAGTGGGAATCTTCTTGGCTTAGGAAATCTTCTGGATGTATTTAGTAACAGGCGGCGCCGGCTTCATCGGATCGAACATTGTCGCCGCATTGAGTGAGCGCAATGAGGAGGTGGTCGTTTGCGATTGGCTGCGCGACGACGAGCGCTGGCGAAATCTGGCCAAACACGAGGTCGCAGAAATAGTTGCGCCTGAGACCCTGCTTGCCTGGTTACTGCGCCGGGGCAATCAGCTGCGAGCGGTCATCCACATGGGCGCCATCAGCGCCACGACGGAAACCAATGTGGACCTGATCGCCACGCGAAACATTCGGGCAACGCTGGATCTGCTCGAGTGGTGTACAGACGCTCAAGTGCCCCTGATCTACGCCTCATCCGCGGCCACGTACGGCGACGGGAAGCAGGGGTTCGATGATACTTTTTCGCTGGACGCGCTGGCGCAGCTTCGACCTCTGAACGCCTATGGTTGGAGCAAGCACCTCGTCGACCGTCGGTTAGCCCGATTGGTAGTCAAGCGTGCGAAGTTGCCTCCGCAATGGGTGGGATTGAAGTTTTTCAACGTCTATGGACCCAACGAATATCACAAGGGCTCGATGCGCAGCGTCATCGCGCGAAATTTCCAGTCGATTCAGCGGGGTGACCCGCTCCGCCTATTCCGAAGCTACGTGGCGCAATATGCAGATGGCGGACAAATGCGTGATTTTATCTACGTCCGTGACTGCGTGGACGTCGTGTTGTGGTTTCTCGACCATCCCAATATCGGCGGTTTGTATAATTTAGGTACCGGCGAAGCACGCACCTGGATGGATTTGGCCAATGCCCTGTATGGCGCGTTGGGCCGCCCCACCCATGTGGAAATCATTGATATGCCGAGCGAGCTTCAGTCTAAATATCAGTACTACACCCAAGCCAAAATGGACCGCTTACGGGAAATTGGCTACCGGCGCGCATTCACGTCCCTGGAGACTGGTGTGGGAGAATATATTAATCAGTACTTGGTCAAAGAAGATCCCTACCGATGACGCTCGCACGATTCTGAGGACCGAAAGCAGATGGTAACGATTGGTAGAATGATTCCGGCGGAAGAGGCTGAAATCAATGATATTTTTGAACGCGAATTTGAGCAGCATCGAAGTGTGGTCGAGGCGACCGCGCGGGCCGTGCGGCGTGACTTCGGCCCCACGCTGGCGATCTTGGAGCAAAGCGTTCGACAGGGCGGCAAGCTGCTTTTCTTTGGAAACGGCGGCAGCGCGGCAGATGCTCAGCACATCGCGGCTGAGCTGGTGGTCCGCTATAAGACGGACCGAAAACCGATCGCCGCCATCGCCCTGACCACCGACACCTCCACGTTGACGGCCTGTGCCAATGACTTCGGCTATGACGCGGTGTTCGAGCGCCAGGTGGAGGCGCTTGGACGGCCGGGAGATGTCGCCATCGGTATTTCCACATCGGGCAGGAGCCCCAACGTATTGCGCGGTCTTAGGCAGGCGCGAAACGGCGGGCTCAAAACGTTGGGCTTGACCGGCGGCACCGGCGGCGAGATGGGCGCCATATGCGATTCACTGATCACCGTGCCTTCCACCGTCACGGCCAGAATTCAGGAAATGCACATCACGATCGGTCACATGCTCTGCATAGCCTTGGAACAACGCCTGGGACTTGTGTGAAGCCGCATGCGCCAAAATGAGCTGATTGAAATACTGGACCGGGTACATGCCGTCCGGGTGCTGGTGCTCGGAGACGTGATGCTGGACCGGTTCGTCTACGGATCTGTCGCGCGAGTCTCGCCGGAAGCGCCGATTGCCGTGCTGGATGTGGCTCGAACGGTGGATTCGGCCGGCGGCGCCGCAAACGTCGCCAGAAACGTGGCAGCTATTGGGGCCTCCGCAACCCTGATTGGCGTTACCGGCGATGACGCCTGGGCCGCTGATTTGAAAAAGGAAATAGCCCATTTCCCCGCGATCGATGCGCATCTGATCGTCGACGCCGGCAGGCCGACGACCGTCAAAACGCGCTACGTCGCCGACGGACAGCAAATGCTGCGCGCGGACCGCGAGTTTCGCACGCCGTTGAGCGAGGAGGTGGCGATCAAACTGCTCGCGCAGTTCGAGAATTCGCTGCAGTACGCTGATGTCGTCGTGCTATCGGACTACGCCAAGGGCGTTCTTTCCGATCGGGTCACGCGGGCCGCAATTCAGGCGGCGCGCCTGGCCAATAAGCCGGTCATTGTGGATCCCAAAGCGAAGGATCTCAGAAAGTACACCGGCGCAACCGTATTGACCCCGAACCGCCTGGAACTGCAGGCTGCCTGTGGATTCGAATGCGCCAACGACCAAGCGGTCGAGTCGGCGGCGCGCCCGTTCCTCGACAATGATATTTGCGCCGCCATGGTAGTCACGCGCGGCAAGGATGGCATGTCGGTGGTCGCTAAGGGCGAAGCAGTCGTTCATTTGCGCACCATGGCTCGCCAGGTATTCGATGTCTCCGGGGCAGGCGACACGGCCGTGGCCGCCATGTCGCTCGGCCTGGCGGCGGGTGCAAATATCGTATCCGCATCGACGTTGGCGAATCTCGCCGCGGGTATCGTGGTCGGAAAATTGGGCACAGCGGTGGTGACCGTGTCTGAACTGATTGAGCAGCTCACGCCCTTGAGTGTGAAGGCCGGGGACACCAAGATATACACCTTGGAGAGTGTGCTGAGCCTGGCGCAAGCTTGGCGTGAGCAAGGTGCACGTATTGCCTTCACCAACGGCTGCTTCGATTTGCTGCATCCTGGTCACGTATCGCTTTTGGATCAGGCGAAACGCACTGCCGATAGACTCATTGTCGGTTTGAACGCGGATGACTCGATTCGGCGGCTGAAGGGACCCGATAGACCCATACAGAACGAAATAGCGCGCGCCATGGTTCTCTCGTCGCTCAAATTCGTCGACGCCGTCGTGATATTTTCCGAAGACACCCCCATCGATCTGATCTATGCGCTCGAGCCGGATGTCCTGGTGAAAGGCGCGGACTACACATTCGAGCGGGTGGTCGGAGCCGATTTCGTCACCAGCCGCGGCGGTACCGTCGTATTGGCCGAATTGATGGACGGTCACAGCACCACGAACATGGTGCGGCGAGCCGTGGCTCCTCGGATGTCGTGACAGGGCCTCGGGACTCGGGCGCCGACATGGATAAGGTCGTGGTACTGGATCGCGACGGGACCATCGTCGTGGACCGTCACTATCTCTCGGATCCCGATGCACTGGAGTTTTTGCCGGGAGCCGCAGCCGGACTGCGAAAAATGTCTGAAATGGGCTTCAGGTTGGTGGTCATTACCAATCAATCTGGACTGGCGAGAGGTTTTTTTTCTCTTTCCCGGTTGCAAGAGATACACGATCGATTGATACAAATGATGCTTTCGATCGGAGCGCCGCTGGCCGGTATCTATTTTTGCCCTCACGTGCCGGCGGAGGAATGTCAGTGCCGCAAGCCTAATCTTGGATTGATGCGCCAGGCGTCGGTGGAACTCAGATTCGATATGTCCAAATCGATTGTAATCGGTGATAAGGACAGCGACGTCGAATTCGGCAAACGTGCCGGCGCTGTCACCATCTTGATTGGAAAACCCGGGGTTCTACCTGTCTCATCCGCCGGCCCGTCATACACGGTCGAGACACTTAGCGACGCAGCGGAGCTCATTGCGCCAAGCGCCGAGCACGCAAGGACTTAGAAGAAACTCCAAGTGATTCCGGCTGACAACAAGCGTGGATTTCCACCCGCTGCGTTGAATCGCTCGTACTCAGCGCGTACTGCCCACGAGCCAATCTTGTACTGGGCTCCCGCGCCGGCGGCAAATCCGGTATTCGTGCGGTCCAGCTCGAATTGATAGTTCGGGACTATAGCTCCGGGGCACAAAATACCGTCCGGACAGACGACCGCGGCGTTACCAGTGCCGTGTAGCGCGCTTTGAAGTCGCGCAACGCCTGCCTTGAAAAATATATTTATCAAGGGGACTGGGAGATACAGGACACCAAACGCGGCGGCGCCCTTCATGGACACGTCACCGTTAGTTTCCTGACCGAGGCCGCCACTCGGATGCCCAAGATCAATGTACGCGAGTTCAGCACCGACTAGCGAGACGGGGCGAAGTCCTACCATGACTTTGAATGCCGAGTGATTCTCCTTGAAGCTTCCAGCGTTTAACAGCTGGTAGCGTCCAAAATCCAAGAATTGCGGCGAAGTGGCCTCCACCTGCGACTGCCCGATCGCGCCGCCAACATAGAGGCCGAGCAAGTCCTGGGCAAGTGCGTTGCCGCTCGGCTGCGCCAGAAGCACGAGGGTGGCAAATAATGGCAGGAGAATATCGCTATGAATTCTAGTCGAAGAATTTAGTCCCACCGAAACACGTCCTCTAGATAGGTCCGCACCGGACAGCAACAACCTTACGCTTGAGTCCCATCATCGTTGACGCTAGCAGGGGAACTTGTTGTTCTCGTACGGCACACGATGCCAGTCGCAGTTGATTGAATCGTACCCACTGCCGTCGAATTGAACTGTAATTATTTTGTGCAGAAATTGTTATCGTGTGTAACGCTGTAGACATAAAAAACTGCTCACAGAATCAACAGGTTCTGCGTGGTAGCCTTTCTGACCGCGGCGAGCGGAATGCCGGTATCAAAAGTAACGAGCCGTCCTTCATGCCGAACCGCGAGAGCAAGCAGGTATATATCGGTCAGTTGCCGTGGTCCATGAATTCGGGTCGAGTCCACGGCATCCGAATCCAACAGACTGACTTCATCCGGCCAGAAATCATGGATATTTTGGTGGCAGGCCTCGGCCAGATGCTCAATGACAGCTTGAACTGGTAACGGGTTTGGATAGCCCGGATTCGACATGATACGGATACACCCGTTTTGCGTGATTGGACATGATGCCCAACCTCCCCCCGCATGCTTCGAAAACCAATTAATCGCCGAATCATGGGATGCATGATCGGAATCCAGCAACGCGATCAGCACATTCACATCCAACAGTGAGCGCACTTGCTAAAGTCCGCAGATCTCAAGCCCGCTAGTGGCGGCGTGACGGGTGCGAGACCAGCCTGGGTGAGCGCCGCTAGTACGCATCTTCGTCACGAAGCTTGTCGATCAACTCATTGGTGACGATACCGCCACGTCGCGCGAACGGCTTAAGGCCATAAACTGCCTTGGGTTCCTTCACGGACAGCGTCTTTTGCGGAGTCGTCAGCGAGCGCCGAGCTAGCTCGGAGATAATCTCGCCGACGGTCTTGCGTTCCCGCTTTGCCCGCTCCTTGGCGGCCTGTAGCACATCGTCAGCGATGTCGAGCGTGGTTCTCATGCATCAGATGCTAGCGCATCACGCATCAATGGTCTACTCTCCCCATGCTCGTTTTAGCTGGCACGTTTTGTTACGCTGAACTGCGGGTCCTGGGCGTTCGTCTCCCGAAGTTGCTTCGGCCCCCATCATGGCGCAATGCAGCACGAAAATAATCTTGCCTGGGGGTAACTCATTTAGTTCGAATCGCTCTTCCACCTAGTAGGACTAGAAAAATCGGGGAGCTCCTATTGGCTGCGGCACACGATGCGCAAGAATTGGTCACGGGCCTCGTAGCAAGCCATGGAACGCAATTGCGGCGATTTGTGTTCGCTCGTGCGCGCAATCGAGCTGACGTCTCGGATATCCTGCAAGAAGTGTACCTGCGCATGCTGCGCGTCTCTAACATCGATTCCATCCGCTCGCCCGAGGCCTATCTTTTCACCGTCGCGCAGCATGTCGTACAGCAGCACACCATGCGCCAGTCGGCCACGCCGTCTGCAGTCGGACTCGCGAAATTGCTGAACGAACCGGCCACCACCCAGGATGCCGACCCTGCGTTGGCATTGGAGGCGCAACAGAGCCTCGAGCGGTTGCAGTGTGCGCTCGAGGAACTCTCGCCAAAAGCGCGCGCAACGTTCATTCTGCATAGACGCGACGGCTTGTCATTCGACGAAATTGCTGCCTGCCTGGAGACTTCTCGCCCAATGGTCAAGAAATACCTGATGAAAGCCTTGCTTCATTTGCGGCTTCGTCTGCAACAGGTCTGAACAATCATGGAACAACGTCTGAAGCTCAACACCCAGATTTACGAAGAGGCCTGTGAATGGTTCATCGATTGTCGCGCCGGCGATCTCGATGAGGCAACGCGTTATGACTTCGACTGCTGGCTGCGCAAATCACCGGAGCACCTGAGCGCGTATCTGGAGCTCGCGGCAATCTGGAACGAAGGGCCAATGCTCGATCCGGAGGGCAAGTTTGACCGTGACACACTCATCGCCCAAGCGGCTCTCGATCGCGACAACGTGGTCGAATTGTCCAATTCTCGCAATGGCAGCGATCCCTCGACGCCGGATGTCGTCGCACGCACCACACCCACGCACGCTGAGCATCGGCGGTTTCGCCGCCGGCATTTCGCTGCGATCGCCGCTTCGATCGTCTTGGTCACGGCCGCCGCCATGCTGTACCTGCAGACTATCCGGGCGCCGGCCTACGCCACGGCGATTGGCGAACAGCGCTCCCTCGTCCTCATGGACGGATCGACCGTCGAGCTCAATTCGCGGTCGAAGATCGTCGTGCATTACACCAAGCAAGGACGTGACGTTGAGCTTTTGCGAGGCCAGGCGCTATTCCACGTCGCCAAGGACGCCGCACGGCCATTCATCGTGAAAATCGGTGCCACCTTCGTGCGCGCCGTCGGCACGGAGTTCGACGTCTACCAAAAGCGCGACGACACCGTCGTTACCGTTGTCGAAGGCCGGGTGGCAATCCTCACCGATCACTCTATTGGGCTGCCGGACCGGGGCGTTCAAACCACCGCCATCGATGAACCGCGTCAGTCCAATTTGGAATTTCCGACGATCGCCCCGGGGCACGTCGGCAACATCATGGTTGCCGCCGGCGAACAGCTCACCGTCACACCCAAAGTGATTCAAATCGCGGAGCACCCCAACATTGCCAGCGCGACTGCTTGGACTCAGCGACGACTCGTGTTTGAGTCCGCCTCTTTGGCCGATGTCGCGGACGAGTTCAACCGATACAACGATCGACAGTTGATAGTGGGAGACCGCAGGCTGGAGACATTTCATGTCAGCGGGGTATTTTCTTCGACGGATCCGGCATCGCTGATCCGATTTCTGCGGGCGCGCCCCGAGTTGCGCATCATTGAAACGGAGTCCCAAATCCGCATTGAGAAAAATACTTCATAAAGAAGCAACCGATCGATTCCCCGAGGCTCATCTTCGGCATGAGACCGTCGCAATATCAGGCCTCGTGTGGCCGCAGTCTGATAGGACGCAGGGGAAGTCTCATGTGTCTGGGCGTCGTGTCCGCCGCCGTGGGTCTTTGCCTCGCCGGACATTCCCTGGCTGACGATGTACACACCCCCGTCAAGAAGCTGACCAACATTCCTGCCGAAGGTCTGGGCGACGCCCTGCAAGCGCTCGCCAAAGAGCGCAATTTCCAGATCGTATATGTGTCTGAGCAGATCAACGGTCTACGCACCAAGGGCGCAAGCGGGGAATTTACCCAGGACGAAGCGCTGAAAGGGCTGCTCAACGGAACAGGATTCACCTTCAAATACTTGGACGAAAAGACGGTCACGATCGTGCCGGTGGGAACCCGTGCCGATGTGACGAAACTTGCAGCGCCGGCCACCCCTGAGGGAACTGCCTCCGCGCCGGCCGAAGGAATACCGCCTGAAGGGAAGAGAGGTTTTTGGGGTCGGCTTCGTTTGGCTCAAATTGCGGCCGATCAATCGGCATCGTTGAGATCCGAGGGTTCCGAAAGGGCAAATGATTCAGGCGCTTCGGAGCAAGACTCCAAACTCGATGAGATAGTGGTCACCGCGACCCGGCAAGCCAGGCTCCTCAGTACCGTGCCGATCAGCGCCAGCGCGTTCTCTCAAAAAACTCTTGACGCTGAGGGTGTGAAGCAAATCGACGACATCGCCCTGATCACCCCCGGCGTGACCTTCATCCGAGGAAACAGCGGCACCATTCAAATCGCCATTCGGGGAATCAGCTCCGAGAGTGGAGCATCGACGACCGGCGTTTATATCGACGATACCCCGGTTCAGTCCCGCGTGATCGGCTTCTCCAGCACCACCGTATTCCCGAACGTCTTCGATCTGGAGCGGGTTGAGATTCTGCGCGGGCCGCAGGGGACTCTATTTGGCGCAGGCTCCGAGGGCGGGACCGTCAGATTCATCACACCGCAACCCAGCCTGACCGAGTACACCGACTACACCCGCGCCGAGCTCGGGTTCACCGAGCATGGCGACCCGAGCTACGAGGCCGGCGTGGCTGTCGGCGGCCCCATCGTCGAAAACGAAATTGGATTTCGCGCCAGCGCCTGGTATCGGCGTGATGGCGGCTATACCGACCGTGTCGATCGGTATACGGGCGACTTGATCGCGAAGGATGACGACTGGCAGAACTCCTACAACGCCCGCGTGGCGTTCGCTTTTCAGCCTGTCGATCACCTGCTGATCACCCCGTCGTTCTACTACCAGTATATCTATATCAACGACTCACAGACCTACTGGGAGTATCTGTCGAACCCTAGTAAGGGACAGTTCAACAACGGCGCGCCCGTCACGGCGCCCTTCCAAGGGACCAGCTATCTTCCGGCGATCAACGTCAATTACCAGGCTGACTCTTTCACCATCACATCCAACACCTCGTATTATGAGCAGGACGATCAAAATAACCGCGACCTCTCGTCATTGATTCCCAACGATTTGGGGATCGCCACCAGCCCCGCGCAACCCGTCCCCGGGGACCCCAACTACATGGATCAGGATCTATTCGTTACCGCGCAGAGAGCCTTCACCGAAGAGCTGCGCATTCAGTCGAATAATCTCGACTCGCGTTTCACGTGGGTGGCCGGCGTGTTCTTCCAGCATGAGAATCAGTCGTCGAACCAATATGTGCCCGACACGCCGGCGGCTTTCAACGGGCTGGTCGAGGACGCGCTGGGCGAATCGACCCAGCAAGCCTTCGGGATGGGTCTCTACCAGGGCAAGTACAGCTATACGTCTTTCATCAATTCCACCGACCAGCAGATCGCCGGCTTCGGCGAGGCGAGTTTGAAAGTCATTGGCGGCCTGACCTTGACGGCCGGTCTTCGAGTGCAGCGGTCGACGTTCAGTTTCACGAACGTGAGCAACGGTCCGTTCAATGGCGGTCTCTCCGTGGTGAACGGCAATGAGTCGGATACACCGGTGATACCGAAGTACGGCGTTTCCTACCAGATAGATCCCGAAAACTTGCTCTACGCCACGGCATCCAAGGGGTTTCGCAGTGGCGGGGCCAATCCGGCGATTCCGGCGCGCTGCGATACGGATCTCGCTGCGCTCGGCTATACCTCTGCACCGGATTCCTATAAATCCGATTCGGTATGGAGCTATGAGGTGGGGTCCAAGAACCGTCTGCTCGACGGGCGTCTCCGGTTGGAGTCCAGCCTTTTCGATATCAAATGGACCGGCATTCAACAGCAGGTCATTCTCGGGACTGGCTGCGGCTTGGATTTCGTGGCCAACTTGGGCAAGGCCACGAGCCGTGGTTTGGACTTCCAGGGCGAGTTCCTCGCCACCAATCACCTGACCACCGGACTGGCCGTGGGTTACAACCATGCCGTCTTCGATCAATCGATACTGTCGCCGCCGGATCCGGTGACGGGAATTCGCCCGGTGCTGGTGCGCGCCGGCGAATCGTTGGGCGTCAATCCCTGGACGGCTGCCGTGAATGCGCAATATGACTTCGTCGCCTGGGGACGCAACGGCTACGTGCGCGCGGACGATCAATTCGCGAGCCGCCAGACGACCCCGACGCCGGCCGAAGATCCCACCAATGAGACCTTTGCGCCGGGGTTGCTCCCCTTGCCCCAGACGAATCTACTTTCACTCAGACTCGGTACGCGATTCGCCAACGGCGTCGATCTTTCCCTGTTCGTCAAGAATGTATTCGATACTCATCCCATACTGAGCCGCAACCAGACCGGATCGAACATTGATACCATTTACGTGGACCGGACATTCCGGCCGCGTACCATTGGCATCACCCTCACATCGAGGCATTAGCGCAACCGGCGATTCGCGAGAGGGAACTTATGGACTACGGCGCTGATATTCGTCATGAAATAGGTAAGGTAAAATGACCGCTTCCAATCTGAAACTTCTGCTGTCATTGGTGCCGGTCGCAGCGCTGGCGTGCGGCACGCTGCCTGCCGCCGCCGCCAGTTGCGAGGATCTGGCGCATGTGGTGTTGCCGAACACGACCATCACCCTGGCCCAGTCCGTCGCGGCCGGCGCTTTCACGCCACCCGTTCCGTCCTGGGCCCGCGCGTCCATGCGGCCCAAGCCCATTCCCGCCGCGTTTTGCCGGGTGGCCGGGGAGATCCGGCCGACGCAGGATTCGAATATCAAGTTCGAGGTGTGGCTGCCGCTCTCCGGTTGGACCGGTCGATACGAATCGGTCGGCAACGGCGGTTTCGCGGGGTCGATTCGGTATGATTCCATGCTCAACCCTCTTATGGGCGGTTCCGTGGTTGCTTCGACCGACGATGGTCACGATGCCCCGGCCATTGGCCCCACGAGCGCCGATTGGGCGTTCGGTCATCCGGAAAAGATCATCGACCATGGTCATCGCGCCGTACACCTCACCGCGGTGACGGCAAAGGCCATTACCGCCGCGTTCTATGGTCGCGCGCCGGCACATTCTTATTTCGTGGGATGCTCGAAAGGCGGCCAGGAAGCCTTCATGGAGGCGCAGCGCTACCCTGAGGATTTCGACGGCATTGTCGGCGGCGCGGTCGCGAACCAATGGACGGACCTGTTTGCGAGTTTCGTCTGGACCGAAAGCTTGAACTTGGCGAATCGGGAGAGCTATCTCTCGCCGGACGATCTCGCCAAGATCGGCACGGCGGTCTCGGCGGCGTGCGACACGGTCGGCGGCGTCAAGTCTGGGTTTGTCAACGATCCGCTTCGATGCGAGGTGGCCCCGTCTTCGCTCGGCCTCACGCCCGCCAAGCTGCGAACCTATGAGTCCATCCACCAAGGACCCGAGGATCGCTCCGGGCGGCAGACATACGCGGGCCAGGCTTATGGTAGTGAGAACCCCGGGTGGAGCGATACGATCAGCAGCGTCAATTTTGAAGCGGCGGAGACGGATGCCCAGATGAGCATACGGCGGTAATTTCTTCAGAAATTTCGTCTACCAGGACCGGAACTGGAGCTTCCACGGCTTTGACCTCGACAAGGGACGGGCCGACGCCGAGCGGGTCATCGGCCCCATCATGAATGCCAATGACGTGCATTTTGCGGGATTCAAAGCGCACCACGGCAAGTTGATTCAATACGCCGGCATGGTGGATTCCATCGTCACTCCCTTGAGCTCGGTGAAATTTTATCAGTCCGTCGTGGCGGCCCAGGGGCACAAGGCCGGCGCAGCTGCTCTCGCGCGCACCCAAGACTTTTATCGGCTGTTCCTGGCGCCGGGCGTCGGCCACTGCGGCGGCGGTCCGGGTCCCAATCAGTTTGGCCAGGCGGGCGGTGTCGGGGACGCCGAGCACGACATGGTGGTCGCGCTCGAGCAGTGGGTGGAGAAGGGCGTGCCGCCGACGCGGATCGTGGCCACAAAATTCGTCTCCGACGATAAGGAGAAGGGCGCGGCGATGACCCGCCCCTTGTGTGCATTCCCGCAGGTCGCGAAGTACCAGGGTTCCGGCGCCGTCACCGACGCCGCGAACTTTGTATGCGCAACCGAATAAGGGCACACGATGCGCAGGACCTCGAGCAGATCGCCGCCGCGTTCAGATGGGACTTGCCTGTTCGTTATAACATCGGCGTAGACGTATGCGATAAATGGTCCCATGAACCCGCCCGCATCGCGCTGATACACAAGCCGCCGGTCGGCGAGAACGTCGAGTACACCTTCGTCGAAATCCGCCGGCTGTCCAACGAAGCGGCGAACTTGATGCTGAGTGCGGGCTTGACCCGGGGTGATCGCATTGCAGTTTTGCTGCCGCAGATGCCCGAGACCGCGATTGCCCATGTGGCGATTTACAAAATCGGCGCGATTGCCGTACCGCTTTTTAGTTTGTTCGGAATCGAGGCCCTTGAATATCGGCTCGCGGACAGCGGCGCGAGAGCCGTGATAACGGACCTTGCAGGAGCCGTGAAACTTCGAGCAATACGGGATCGGCTGCCTGCACTGAAAGTAATCTACACCGTCGATGGCGTGTGCGCGGACACGGTTGATTTTCACGAAGGTCTGTCTCGGCAGGGCGCTGATTTCGAGCCGGTCGAGACGACCGCTGACGATCCCGCGCTGATCATCTACACGTCCGGCACGACCGGGGCCCCGAAAGGTGCCCTGCATGCGCACCGAGTCCTGTTGGGTCACCTGCCGGGAGTCGAGCTTTCGCATGATTTTGCGCCGCAAAGAGGCGATCGATTTTGGACGCCGGCGGACTGGGCGTGGATCGGAGGCCTGTACGATGTATTGATGCCGGCGTGGCATCACGGGCTCACCGTCGTTTCACATCGATTCGCAAAATTTGACCCGGAAGCGGCGTTCCAATTGATCGACGACTGCGGCGTGCGCAACGCTTTTCTGCCGCCGACGGCGTTGAAGATGATGCGTTCCATAGACAACCCTCGGGCGCGCTGGCGCCTCGATATGCGAAGCATTGCCAGCGGCGGAGAGTCCCTCGGCCGCGAGTTGCTCCATTGGGGACGCGAGACGTTCGGGCTGACCATCAATGAGTTCTATGGTCAGACGGAATGCAACATGGTCATCTCTTCATGCGGGCGAATGATGGCCGCTCGTCCGGGACGAATTGGCAAAGCGGTTCCCGGCCATCGCGTCGCCATCGTCGATGCCGCGGGTCGCATCTTGCCCGCCGGCGTCGCCGGCAGTATCGCCGTCGAACGCCCTGACCCCGTCATGTTTCTCCGGTATTGGAACAACGACGCCGCTACCGCGGCCAAGTACGTGGGCAACTGGCTGCTGACCGGAGATTTGGGAGAGAGTGACGCGGAGGGGTACATTCGATTCATCGGTCGCGACGATGATGTAATTACGAGCGGCGGCTACCGCATCGGGCCCGGAGAGGTGGAAGATTGCCTGCTCGGCCATCATGCCGTGCGGCTGGCGGCGGTCATTGGCGTGCCGGATCCGCTGCGAACGGAAATCGTAAAGGCCTTCATCGTATTGCAGGACGGC